>Ga0078972_1003093_pt1 | contig 51290 bp, 93 predicted proteins | sample YelNatPaOPGAMG01_FD_67568 | JGI IMG/M metagenome (GOLD analysis project Ga0078972, IMG submission 67568) | Hot spring thermophilic microbial communities from Obsidian Pool, Yellowstone National Park, USA - OP-RAMG-01 (SPADES assembly) (version 2) | ecosystem: Environmental > Aquatic > Thermal...
AAATCCTGGACCTGGAGATTATAAAAACTGTTAAAAGATATACATTTTGGAAAACGAAAAGCTTATAAACTTTAACGTATACGCATTTATGTCCGAAAAAAAAAACAAAAAATGGGGGGGTGAGAGAGATGGTTGAGGAGAAGAAAGAAGTAAACGAAATAGTAGAAGTAGATAGGATAGGAGAAGAAATAAAAGAGATATTAGAAAGAATAAAGACCGGGGGGATAACCTTAGGGGAGCTAGGTACGGTATTTGCCAAAATGGGTCAAGTAAATGAAAAAGTGACAGAGTTAGAGAAAAAGTTAATAGAACAAGTAGAAAAGAAGAGAGAAGAGCTGAGAAAAGCTGAAAACAAACTAAAAGAGATTAGAGAAAAGCGCAGAGACATAAATGTAATCTTTGGGAGTATCCAAGAGACTATCCAAGCTATGTTGGGAATTGCCAGGGTTAGCAGAATTACCGGTAGCCCAGTTAGGGCTACCGGCGGTAGAGGACAGAGAGTTTTCATCAAGACTACCGAGGCCGGCCTTAACGCCGGCCTAGTGAATATCACGGGGGAGTTCGAGTCAATGGCGAAAGCCGTCTATGCGCTTGATCCCAAGTTGGAAGGTAAGCGCATGGATTTCAAGAGGAAGCTTCAAAGTTGGGCTAGAGCCGGGCTCATAGAACTCGTGTTTTACTAAAATTTTTAGTTTTTTCTCTTTTCTGTTTTAGCTTTTGTTTTGTTTTATTGCAATAGCTAATACTATTTATGGAAAAAAAAGTTTGGGGGTGATAGCATGGGTAAGGTATATTTGCTGAGCACGGGCTACGTGCCCGTGCAGATGGATAGGCATGGGAAGATAGTTTTAGTGCAGAGGACAGTAGGTGTGCAAGAAGCGAAGCAATTGCTCAGCAACGGCTTTATCTCGGCCGTTGGCCACCAGAGCACGGCCGAGATAATGTCAGTAGTGCTCGGAATACCTGTGCCCTACAATAGGGCACAGGTATTCCTGGAGCCTGGGGATGAAGCAGTGTGCTTCATCCTCAAGGCCCGCCCGCCCGAGGGGCGGGTCTTGAGCAGAGAGGAACTTGAGAGCATTGGTTACTACTTTATACATGCTAAGGTTCTTGAGTCGCGAGTGATTCATGAACTCGCGACTCAAGGAATATGTTAAATTTTTTAAAAAGGAGGTGAGAGGAATGGAGAAAGTGGATGAGAAAAAAATAGCTGAAAAAATTGAAGAAATTTGGGGGGCTCTAGAGTCCATTGCTACTGAGATTGATAGTTCAAGAGAGCTTCAGCACAAACTTCAAAGCGCAGAGGCGTTATTTAAATTTGCTACAAATATTCTTTTGCAGCATGAGCGAATAATGGACGGAAGTTTCAAAATTCGCTTTTACGATAATGAGGTTGCCGTAGAAGCGACGTTCGGTGGTGTACACATGCACACACTATTCCTTAAGCTTGACGACAAACTGAGCGATATACGTCAGTTCACGGATCCAAAGATCGTCATAAAATCAGTGTTGTCTTTACTTGCTTGGGCGCTACGCGACAGCGCCCAAGCAATAATGGACTGGCATGCTAAACACTTCTAATTTTTTCATATTTTTTAGGAAGAGAAAGAAATAGCAAAGGTGAGGAAAATGGAGGCATATGAAGCTCTTTATGCTGCACTCTCGTACTTGGAGAGTGTAGAGGAGAAGATCAAATCGGCAAGGTACTACCTCTCTTCTGTGCGGGAAAAGCTTGAGATCAATATCCCGACAGACGTCTGTCGGGATATTGATCTCGTTGAGGATGCTCTTCTCGAAGCTCTTCGAATTATCAAAGAAGGAGTGCAGATTTTAAAAGGACTTGGAACTTAGGGGCGAGGGGTGATTTTTTGAGGTGACTTTCGTCGGAGAGAGGTCGATTTGTACGTAGTGTGCATTGTTTTGAAAACTTCTGCTTAGAATTTTTTCTATTTTTAGCAGTTTAAGCAGGCAGGCACTGTCCATTTTTTGGGGAGAAAAATAAAGGTGATCCGCATGAGTACTGTACAGCATCTAAAGCACTGCTCACTAGAGCAGGCTGATCCGAAAGATTTATATATTTCTTGGACATTTTATATGGCGGAAAAAATAAAATGTAGGTGAAGGAGTGATGGGGAGTGAAGTGGAAAACTACGTTATTGAGAGGTTGAGACCGTGCAAGCAGTGTATATACGCATACAGGCTTTGTGAGAGCGGTGATAAGGAAGACCTGCGGGAAAGGCTGTGGTGCTACGGCTATGCCCAGCTCGAACAGGCTTTCAAGTGCAGTTACTGGTTAGTCCCTGAGGAGTCAGAGTATCAGTTCTTCAGCTACCTAGACTGCCTGGTACTGCACGCCGCTGTTGATCTGCAGCGCTACCCGTTTTGCTGGGACAGCGTTTCTCCATACACAGTCAACCTTCTGATCAAACACAGCAATATAGCAATAGAAATCGAGGACGACAGCTATCTGCTGCTGTACAGAAACCACTTTGTGATCGTTTACCACTACTGGGGGGTATATGCGAAGCACGTGGTCATTTTTCCGTATGACAGCAGTAAGGTAAACAGACTATGCTACTTTTCGGCAAGGGTCTGCAGGGATGTTCTGGAAATGGACACATCACAGGTTCCGCATGATATCCTGAATGTGATTTCTGACTACGTTGTGCTGTATGATTTTTATGAAAAAAGCGTGTGGGGGTGGGAGAATGAGAATTACTAAGCTGGAGCTGTTTGACAGGTGCCTCCTCCTTGGAGCACCGGGGATCGGCAAGACTGAGATAGTGAAGCAGAAAGCACAGGAGGAGGCAGATAGGAAGGGGAAGAGGTTTGTTGATCTGAGGGAGAGCATACCGGGGGACATTTTTGAGAAGTCAGAGCACTACTACGTTTTTTACAGGATCGTTGCTCCACACGTGTTCCCTGAAGATCTGGCTCTGCCGAAGCAGAACCAGAGGTTCGTTGAGTTCCTGCCGCCGAAGGTTCTCTCTGTGCTCAGCGTTCCCGGCATTGAGGGCGTGTTATTCATCGATGAGCTTACCAACGTCCAGAGGGACGACCAGATGAGCATGTTCTTCTCGTTGATCCTCGAAAAGGAGGCTGGATGGGTGCTGAAGCTCAGCGACGGCATCAAAATAGTCGCAGCGGCCAACACTTCGGAGTGGTCCGAGATAGCAAGGGCGTTGCCAAAGCCCCTGAGGAACAGGATGACTGTAATCGCTGTTGACCCGCCGAGCATTGACGAGTGGATAAACTACATGCACGAAAAATACGCTGGTCAGTGGGACACCATAGTGGCTGCTTATCTGAAAGTTTACGAGCAGGACTTCATCAAGGCCCCGGCTGAGGACGACGGGTTTAGTGCGTTTCCAACACCCAGATCGTGGACAAACTTAGCAGTAATGCTCAAGAAATTCGCAGACGCTGATCAGGAGTTCAGGGAGGAAATTGTTGCTGGCAACGTCGGGAAGGAAGTGGCAACGAAGTTCATAGCACTGATGAACACAAGGATCGATGTCAGAGCAGCCCTTGAGGAGCTGAAAGTGAGGCCGGAGAGGTTCGGGAACATGAAGGTCAACGAGAGGCTTCTTGTATTGAACGCATTCGCTTCTTTGAACCATGATAAGTTCGCTGAGTACGAGAGGTTTGTCGAATACCTGGCAAACGCTGACAGGGATTATCTCATAATAGCAATAGCCCTGATGGACAGGAACAGGAAGATCAGGTTCTTCAACACCTTCGTGAAGCACATACAGCCAATCGCCAGAGACATTTCAAGGTACGTGTTCGGTGGTCCTCATGACGGATCTTAGGTCGGAGATCAAGAACGTGATAGCAGCGCTCGTGCACAGGGAACCGCTGATAGGCATCTTTCTCAAGAGGACGTGGATCTACGAGAGCAATGAGTACCCAATGCCGAGCTGGACCGATGGGCTGAGGATATACGTCAACCCACCCATTTTTTTGAACTTCTCAAAGCCTGAGAGGGCGTCCATTCTGGCACATGAGGTGTTGCACATATTCGAGCTTCACATTCCGAGATCAAAGTCCCTCGGAGTTCCCAGAGCAATTGCGAACATCGCAGCTGATGCGAAGGTGAACCAGCATTTGAGCGAGTCCAATATGCAGATACCAAGAAACGCCGTTACGCTGAGGACAGTATCCTCGATGACAGGCGTTGGTGAATCGGAGCTTGCGAAGATGAGCTTCGAGGAGATAGCCAGACTGCTTGCAAGAAACGTATGCTCCGGCAGACAGGGGGGCAGTGGAGCAGGCTGCGACGGCAGTAATTGCTCTTCTTGCACGGGTGGAGATGGAGCTGGCGATCTAGTGGAAACTAGCAGATGTAGCAGGGGGAACGTGCTGAACGAGGGAGATGCCGGGGATGAGAATGCCGGCAGCGACGAGATTGCTAACAGAGCAGCGAAGAAGGCTGTTGAGACGTACACCGTGGCAAAGACAGCCGGGACAGTGCCAGGGTGGGCGGAGAGAATCGTTGGTGAGATACTGAAGCCGAAGGTTGACTGGAGGAGGCTGCTGAGAGCAGCCCTCGAGAGGGGGCTCGGCAAGAAAGTAAGAAGATCATGGATGAGGCCCAGCAGGAAGGGCGAGCCCTTCCCCGGGAAGGAGCTTCTGAACGTGAGCACAGTCGTGGTTGCCGTGGACACCAGCGGGAGCATAGGCGTGGAAGAGCTGAGGCGGTTTATTTCAGAGGTCTACGGTATATGCAGGGAGTCTGCCAGAGTTGTCGTTATTCCGTGGGATTCCACAGCATATGATCCGATAGTGATCAGCAGAGCGGGAGATGTGAGGAGGATCAAGCTGAGGGGAGGAGGGGGGACGTGTTTCTGCCCTGTTGTCCGTGCTCTGGAGAATATGAGCTATTCCCAGCTTGTTATCCTCAGCGACTGGGAGATCTCTGATCTGGGCAGTGCTGAGGTTATCGGGTATCTAAAAAAGAACGCTGGAAGGATAATTGCTGTGACGACGTACAGGACTCCGCCCGCGTTTCTGAGAGCAGTGAGGATAGACAGGTGGTGATATGGATCCTGTCGAGGCCCTTGTGGTGGAGAGGCTGAGGTGCGAGGTTGGAAAAGAGCGCGATGGGTGCGACCACGAGTGCAGAATCTCCCTACTCCACTATGTGTGGCATGTCGCTACCTGCACGAGCAGGGAGAAGAGGTGTCTGGACTGGTGGAATGCCTGTAGCGAGGAGATATACAGGATGTACGCCGACTCCGTTGTGATAAATGCTGTTGTGGAGACCGGCTGCTATCCCTACGAGTTCTGGCTCCTGTCATCTGCTACACAGAAGCTGATGGAAAAGAAGTGCAGGGAACATGTGGAAGTGGATGATGATATGCATGTATACGTGTTCAGGGATCACTTTGTGCTTGTTGAGACGGATCACCGCGCTACGACTGTCTTCTCCCTCGATGCTGGAAAGAACTGCAGACCATCGTACCGCTCATATTCGATGGCTGACACTATGCTGTACTTTGGTAGGGGAAAACTGCCGAAGGACGTTGAGGATGTACTAAAGCACTACATGGCCTTCTACGAAGTGTACAGATTCTTTGAGAGAGGTGAAGTGGCATGGATGATCCGGTTTACGGGCTTGTGAAGGAGAGACTGCAGTGCAGGGTAAGGGGCTGGTTCAGCGTTGCGGGGCTGGCTGATCTGTGCGACGAGAGCTGCACAAACAGGGTTCTGATGCACGGATATACTGAGCGTATAGCGGAAGATACAAGCTACGCTATCAGGAACTTCGGCAGATGGAGCTGCAGCGATGAGGAAATATTCAGATTTTATGTTGATTCCGTTGTTATAAATGCTATCGTTGATGCTGGGTACTACCCGCACTACATGTGGTGCTCGTCGGCCCTTACCAGGGAAATCCTCAGGAAGAAGAGCAGGGAAGAGGTAAAGATCAGCGATAAGACCAGACTGTTCGTCTTCAGTGATCACTTTGCTGTTGTTGAGGCTACTTACTACGACTTCGTTGTGCTGTTCTCGTTTGACACAAGGAAAAACATCAGAGTAGCACATCCCCTCTTCTGTGTGGCAGTTTCTCTCTCTGAGAGAGAACTGCCTGGGGATGTTGAGGAGGTGTTGAGGCATTATGTTGATTTTTACAGAACATGCAGGTTTTTTGAGGTGGTGTGATGGAGGAAGTTGCTAGAGTATTGGAAAGAGCTATCAGATTGAGGGATCTGGTAAATGAGGTAGTTGGAAAGATGAGCGAAGCGGAGAGGCTTGCCAGAGTAAACTACTGCCTATCCCCACCGCTCACTTTTACTGTCGAGCTTGAGGCGAAAGTGCCCAATACGATATTCATGCTCAGGAGGAACATAACGAGCAGCAGGATATCCTGCACGGCGGACAACCTGTTTTTCCTGCTGAATGCCCTGCAGAGGGACAGATGCGACATGGTGGATGCTAAAATAAAGATGCTGGACGGGTATCTGGTAGTGTCCTGCCCGACCGATGACAGGGAGATATGCCTGACAGAGGCGAACCTGGCAGATATACTTGCTGTGGCTGTTCTGGAAAAGCACGGCGGTATAATCTCAGCTCTGATCAGAGAGCTGGAGAAGGCGGACGCTAGAGCGGATGCTGCTTTGAGCAGGATAAAGGAGATACTGTTCGTTGTCGATAGCTTACTGAGGTGATTGTATGGAGGTTGTGAGGGTTGCTGGGATGGTCGCGCAGATAGCTGAGCTGTATGATAGCATATGCAAGTACATAGATGTGCTGTACAGGGTCGGGTACGAGAAGTTTGAGCTGGTTGAGGAGGGTAGCAGATTTCTGAGGCTTGGAGAGTTCAGCATAGTCCTCCCCAAAAAGCTGGTAAAGAGCACAGAAATAGATCTCTGGTCGCTGGATACTATTACAGGCATCGTCGAGTGGGTCGATGGGGAGTGTGATACGATAGAGCTGAGCGTGCATGTGAATATTGATTCCAGCAGTCTGGAAGTGATCGAGAACAACCACCGTATTGTGACTATACAGCTGTCCACCACCACGCCAGCGTCTGTGTTGTTCCTGTATGCTCTGGAGAAGTCATGTGGATTTGTGAGCGAGCTTCTGAGGAGGATGCAGAGCAGGTGTGATGTCCTGAAGAAAGCCGTGGAGCTGCTGGAAGTTATCGCCACATCGCTCGGAATGCTTGGGGGTGGTAAGAGTGGAAATCAGAGTTAGAGTGAAGGGAGGCAAAATTGCGGTTTATATTAGAAGTGATGATCTAGGGCACGGATTTTCTAGCAAAACGCTGAGAGCGGAGAAGGACATTGACAGTCTGGGAATAGACCTGAAAAGCGTTGCGAGCAGGTTCAGGGAAGGATACAGGTACTCGGCAAAGTGGTTTGTCAGAGAGGTTGGGCGTTTGATAGAATCAAAGCTGTGGGATGCTATAGGAATCATGTACGTTGATGCGATCACAGACCCCGATCTTAACCCAGCAGTGTACCCGGTCTACGTAGATGAGGCGTGGATTCTGAGAGATGTTGCGAAGGAGGAGATATGCGTGGATTTCGCTACGAGCGTTCTCAGGTTCGAGAAGTGCTTTGCAATCAGGCGTTACACCCATGCTTACATTCTGCCGTATGATGCGTCGAAAATAAGCCTTGAGAAAACGGATGAAAAAAGCCTGCGCATATATGAGGAGGTGTACAGACTGATAAGGGACATTTACAGAAGGCGGGAAATGCCTGATGATATAGGGAGTGTGATGGAATATTACCTGTTTTTGTATGAATGTTTGGAGGTGAGGTGATTGGGAGAGGCTGGAGGTGGGAAAATGGAGAAGGAGATAGCTGATATGCTTGAGAAGGCGAGAGTCCTTTCGGAGAAGAGTGCTGAGTACTTCAGAGTTTGGGATGGTATCGACAAGTTGCTGAAAAGGGAGATGAATCTGATCAAGGAGATGGTTGCGGGGATCAAAGTGAGTGCGGAAGTGCCCGGGAGCGTGTTCGACGCTGCTTGGAGGGCTGGCTTTGCTGCTATATCGAGGTTCAGGGTTGCTGTGGAAGCCGTGAGAGGAGGAGGGAATACAGTCAAAGCAGAGTTCGAGACTGAAAGCGACTGCATAGTGATGAGCAAAGGAGAGAGAGTATATGCCAGAGTGTACACCAAGAACGCAACTCTCGTGGACATACTGATACTCACAGCCCTTGAGAAGCACGGAAAGGTTCTCTCAAAGATCATAGAGGAGGTTGAGAAGATGAACGCTGAGCTGGCTGAGACATACAGAACCGTTGCTACACTCCTAACCGTCGTGGAGGCGATGCTGAGATGATAGAAGTACTGATGGAAAAGCTTGCGGAGCTGAAGAGGCTGAGCGAGAGACAGCACGAGCTGAACACCGGGATATCCGAACTACTCTCAAGGGGAAGCTACAGGGTTGAACTGCGACATGTGATACTCAGTGACGTTGAGCTGCCGGACATGGAGGGGGACGTAATGTATGGAGTCCTCAATATACTGCTTTTTCTGGCAGGAAAAGAGGTACCCACCCGCAGATGTGGTGTTGAGCTGACGGAGAGGGAGGTTGTCTTCAAAGAGAGTGACCGCATATTTTCTAGCATATATCTGACGTATCTGACGCTGTACAGAGTCCTGATACTGCTGGTACTGGAAAAGTACGGTGCGCTGGGGGGAGCTGTTGGGGATATCCTGAGGTTTGCTGAGGAGGAGATCAGATATGTACTCGATAAGGGAAGCTGTTAGAGCGCTTGAAAAACTGGTGGAAATGTGCAACAGAGAAGACGGGCTGTCTGAGTGGGTCGGCAAGCAGGCATATGAGGGAAGGTATAAGGTGCTGTCATGCCTGTTACCTGAGTTCATGTTTCGGGCAAGGCTGCCGAAGCTGCGCGGGATATACATCACGGAGACAGCAATGCTCCTCTTGGGGACAGAACAGCCGGTCATGGCGGATGCGATAGTATCATCGCACAACGGTTCTTACATAAGGATCGAGTATCTGGACGGCGGGGACATGTGGATAAACCTTAGCAGAGCAAGTCTGGCGGACATAGCAGCTGCGCTTGTGATGGAGAAGTATGGAGGACTGATAACTAGAGTATGTGAGGAGCTGAGGAAGCACGTGGAGGTTATGGAAAAGGCGAGGACGTGCCTCGAGAGGATAGCCTTTGCAGCCGATATTCTGCTGAGGTGATGGTATGTACTTCATGCTGAAGACTGTGGATGATGCTAGGCTTGGTACGAGGTACTTCCTCATAATAGCGAAGGAGAAGATCGATAGAATAGCGAAGCTGAGATCCTTCAGAAGCATAGCCTACGCTGATGAGGTGTACCCCGTCGCCGTTCAGGAACTGAGTGTTCCAATAGGCATTGGTGGTACTATTTTCAGGAGGTTTCTGGAGACCCTGCCAAGTAACGTGTGGATGGACGGCGACGTGCTGAGGAGGTTTATAGATGAGTTCGTGAAAAAACTGCACGAAGAGTTCACAGCATGGCTGAGCAGCGTGGCGAGCAGTCAAGTGCCTACAGCCCCGAAGGGCAGGCGCAAAGAGAAGTACCCGAAGGTTCTGTACTACGGCAGATATGCGCCGTACAGGTGGAGAGTCGTTGCCAGACTGAAGAGTGCAGCCAGGGATGTGGTGGAGATGGACCACAATCAGTCGATGTACTTTTTCAAGAGGTCGTTTGCGCTGGACAGGAATCTGGACTGCATGATATTCCTGCCGTACGATGTCTCGCTGGTCGATGCGGAGAAAGTGTACAGATACAAACACGCAATACGGTACGAGTTCGATACGCTGATGAAAACCAACAGGAAGTTTTTGGATCAGCTTCCCGAGAATGTCAGAGCAGTGATAGACTACGTGTGGCTGATTGCTGGGACAGCGGGGGAGTGATATGTACCACATAGTCTGTGTGGGTGAGGAGAGAATCCCCGATGTAATACGCAGGATGGACATCTTCAGCAACAGCAAGCCGGAAGCGGAGGGTCTTGCGCTGATTATAAAGTCGCTGTTCCCGGACGTGATGGCAATATTGGTCGGTTACGAGTACCTGCCCTTCGAAATAAACAGGGAGTTCAGCGTAATCGTGGACTGCAAAAACGAAAGTGCAACGGTCGAGTTCGGCGAGTTTGACAGCAGTGATCTGGAGAGGATAAGGGGGTACAGGAGCAGTTACATGAACGCCGGGCTTGTATGGAAACCGTGGAAAGACGTGCTGGTGGGGATAAGGAAAGGGCTGCTTGGAAGGGTGTTGCAGAGGATCGCTAGGGGGATTACCGTGTACTGCGTGGAGGTCGTGCTGAGGACTTTCGGTGTGCCCGTAGTAGCAGTTCATAGTGATGCGTCTGCAGGAATTAATGGAGATCTATCACATGTCAGGGTACCGCTGAGGAGGAGGATGAGAGTCAGGCACATAGAGTGTGAGAAGAGGAAGCTGTTCGGGGGAAACCTTTTACAGGTGACTCCGTGCATACTTGAGCACAGGGACAGGGATCTGGACGTGTTGATGAACTACCTCCCGGTGGAGGAACACTACTTTGACATTGATAATGGTTTGAGAAACCTGTACGTTGAGCGGTTAGTTGCGAAGGTAAGGTTTTACAGGCTGGGGAACAATACTAGGATGCAGCTGAACGGTGTTGGAGGTAATGAGCTGCTGAGGTGGTGGCGTTGTATCACATAGTATGCCGGGACCTGGAGAACTGGCAGTACAGGATGGACATGTTTGTGCGTGAGAGGATGGAGTTAGCAACAGCAGCAACAATGTTCAGAATGATATGCGGGGTCGATAAAATGGACATTGGCCGTGAGTACCTTCCCATCAGCATAGACAGGGAGTTCAGCGTGCTTGTGGACACGATTGAGATGAGGGTAGAGTTTCTGGGCAGCTATGACAGCGGGGACGTGGACGCAATCCTTGACTACAGGAGGAAGCGTATAAACATGGAGGTTCTCATTCTGGGCGCGGAGGATGCTGTCAAAGCCCTGCGCAGGAGGAAATTTAAATTCAGCGAGGCCAGAGTTTACAGGCTTTACCCTGCTGAATTGATTACGCACATTAGGATGCTCTTGAACAGGGAGCACAGCATGGGCTGGCTGGTTTCCAGGAAAGGGAGTATGTTCACTCACGGTCTGATATCTTGGATTGCGGAGGAAGAATTATTGCTTGAGATCGCAAAATCAGATAGAGACCTGGAGATTTTGATCAACTTCCTGCCGAACGAGTCAGTCCGTATATCTCATGGAAAAATTGAAAATACTGATGTGGAAAAGCTGTATGCTGTGGTAAAAAGGGAAAAGTACTGTCATGGTGTTGTGAGGAGGAGGTGGTGTGTGTGGAACCCGAGATCATGTGGAGAGTGATCGGAAACACCATTGTGATCCAGGTAACTGACCCGAACACAGAGAAAATCATCCATCAGGAGTTCAGAAGCCTTGAAGAACTGAATATCAGCCTTGCGGATGTTATCAAATCGATCGTGATTGAGGAAAAGTCCTACACGACCAAGGGCATGATGGCAAAGGTGGGGATAGCTGTGAACTGGGTGAAGAGGGAGATCACGAGAAAGATGGATGTGTGGGCAATCGAGACAATGGTGAGGTCTGGAGTGTACCCGCTGAGCTACAGGCTCAGCTCGTTCTCATATGATTATGTGTATGATTTTCTCTGCAACAGAGCGGTGGTCGGTGCAGAAATAGACAGAGTGATGGTATCGGACTTCGGGGAAGCGTTCACGGTGCTGTACCCGTACGACACGGTTGTCGTGTTTTCCAAGGACGCTTCAAAGCTGACTGTAATCAGCCGCAGAGCATTTGAGAGCGCGGAGGCTGTGCTGTCATACACTTCGAGGTATGGGATAAAGCTTGGTGAGGAGATAGAGTCGGCGTTGAGCTACTACGCCGTGATGTACGGGACGGTGAGGGGGTATGACGGGTGATATGAGGTGTGTATTCTGCTCTTCGGAAGTTAGGGGGAGCAGAAACAGCGCTCTTGTTACGTGCAGGGTGTGCGGGGTTGTGCCGAACCCGTCAAAGCTCGGTGGTCTGGGAGAGGACGAAATCAAAATACTGAGGGAGATAGGGCCCGATAAAGCATCCAGGGTCGTGGGGGAGATAGGGGTGAGCGGGCTGAGGTATGTGATCAGATACGAAGCTTTGAGGAGGAAGGGTAAGCTTTCTGAGATCAGAAAGCTGAGGGAGGAAAAGCCGAGGCTGAGAAAAGATGCTGACAGGATACTGAAGGATCTGTTCGGTTACATTTCCCCGAATGAGCTTGCTATAGCACAGTTTATGAGGGCCTGCAGCGATGTGGGGATACCGGCAGACAGGATAGCGAGGGGGCTTGAGATGCTGGACAGGATAGCGAGGAAGAGAACACTAATGCTGTCCGATCTGGCTGCTGTATGCTACGCTGTGTCGGAGAAGACGCAGGCAACGTGTGCGAAGATGTTCGGGGTGAGCGATGTGTCGCTGAGGAAGGCCCTCAGAGAGCTTGAGAGGGAGGGGGTGATTGACTGATGGAATTTTCGGATTTTTTAAAAAAATATTAACTTGGAAAATAAAAAAATTTATTAACTTGGAAAAAAACGAAAAAAACGGGGGTGGGGATGGGGAAAACAACAGTGTCAGTAACGAAAGCAACGAAAAAGAGGATCGACAGAATAGCAGCGGAGAGAAATCTGACAAGGGAAGAGGTCATAGTTCTGGCGCTGAATGCTCTGGAGGGGAAGGGAGATGATAGAGAAGAAGGGAAAGGTCGTGCTGACTAGCAGAGCTGTCGTGGCTCTGGTAGAACTCGTCGGCAGGGACAGGCTTGGAGAGATGATCGACGAGTTCGAGAGGCTTGGAAAAGCGGACATACCCGAGTACAGCAGCGTGGAAGTGAAGAACCTCCACGTTCAGGAGGACATCCACTACAGGCTGAGGAAGCTGAGGATCGAGAAGGAGTACAGGACATTCGACGATCTGCTGAGGGACATAGTGTTCAGCTACTGTGTAAGGAGGGTTGGTAAGGACGTGCTTGCTAGGGTATTGATGCTCGCCCCCGGAGGTGTCCTGTATGGTAAAGGTTGAGGAGGTCGATCTGAAAAGGGAAAAGAAAAAGGAGGTGAGTGCTGTGGGGTGGTATGAGCTTGCGAAGAAGAAGTTCGGTATAGAGGACGAGAAGATAGAGAGGATGGCAAAGGTGCAGGTCGCTGAGGGTGGCAGGATACAGTTGCCCGACATAGGTGAGGAGTTGCTGGTCTACATAACCAAGGACCCGCAGACGGTCACAGCGGAGAAGCTGAAGGCGATGGGGATCGGCGAAGCCCTTTTCGCAAGGTGCAGGAAGATCGAGGACGGGGAGCTTAGTGCTGTCGAATACGATCTGCCGATGAGCAAGACGATGGCGATGACAGCGGCTGCCTCATTGCAGAGACACGGACTCGATCCAAGCAAGGAGAGCCTCGCGGGCAAGGTGTTCCTGATAGTCGCCAGAGAGTGGAAGAATGCTCCGAAGGAATACAGGGAGCAGAAGGGCGTCGTCAAGACATACGTGATGGTATACAAGCCCGATCTGACTGAGAAGTTCAAAGCAAAGGAGCTCGCCGAGCTCGAGGAAGCAGCGAAGGACTTCGAACTCTAATTTTTTATTTTTTTAAGGTGGGAGTATGCCGTGCATATACGGTACCAGGAAGGAGGAGTGCGCGGTTACGGATCTTGTAATGTCGGTTTTTCAGAAAGCCGGTGAAAGCAACGATCATGTTGCACTTGAGAAAGCGGTGGAAATGCTTGTAGAACTGTGCAAAAGATGTCCGCACACTTGGCGTCTATGACTGAGTACAGGTGCGGTGGGTGTGGGAAGGTATACACGGAGGACGAGTACAGAAAGCTTGAACGTGTCCTGCTCGACCCTGATCACCCTAGTCTCGGGTTCGTTTCCAGGTGCAGCTGCGGTTACGTCTTCCACAGGGACAGGTGGAGGATGAGGACGGATGTAGAGGTTGACACGCCAAGGGGCAAACGCACTTTTACAGTCTTTTCCGAGTTCATTGAGATCGGAGAACCCAACGACCCAATGTGGTACGAGACCATGGTGACCACAGACAGCATAGAGTTCGAGTGCTTCCAGATGTGGAAGCACAGGACAAAGGAAGAAGCTGTGAGAATGCACGAAGCTGTTGTTAACGCTCTTAGGAACGGAAACTACGTTTTTGAGGTGAGCACGTGGTGTTTCAATGTCATCCTTGATAAGCAGATGAAAAAGGAGGATAGGTTTGACAGATGGAGGTGGGTGTGAATGGATGTGAAGGGAAGTGTAGTAAAATTGGGAGAGGGTGAGATGCAGTTGTTTAGGGAAATCAGAGAGCATCTCATAAGGTATGGCATCTCTTCTCTCGATGACCTTACACCAGTTTGTCCTAAATGCGGAAACCCATTAAATGTCAAAATAACAGCAGAATACTGGAAGTGTGAGAAGTGCGGATATTCGCAAAAAGGTATCTACACTGGAAGAGGAATTACAATGAGTTTCATTGTTGGTGCTGGACTTGTAGCATTGCTCCGATGGCTGAAAAGAGGAGGTGAAAGCATTGGGTGATATCGCCGAGACCATCAGAAGGATGGTCGATGCGCGGGGTATAAACTACTGGGGCGAGTTCATGGTCTATGTGGATGAGACCAGCGATGACCCGAAGTACGTGGCGAGAGTGTTCCTCGGGGATGAGGACACAGACAGGCTCGACTACTACCTGCAGCTGTATGCTGATTTCATCGAGCTCCTGCTTGAGGAGCTATACGGTATCGGATTGCGCATGTATGTGGATGTGCACTGGAGCGACGAATACTGCTACGACTGTGAGATAGTTGCGAAGAAGACGATAACAGTTGTGAGAAACGGGGAAGAGTACTGCTACGAACTCAATATATACTCCGAGGGCGGCGGTATTCCCTACAGCAGCGAGGAGGAATTCAACCGCTGTACTGCCGGTCTTCTGGAGAGGATAAGGAACCACTACCGAGCAATAGCAGACGTGATGGAGAGGGCGCATGTGAGGGACACCGACAGCGGGTGGAAATATGTCACAGGGTAGTGCTGTAATGTGGAGGTGGGCATATGAAAATGATAGGGGATAGAATTGCGGATAGGATAGTCAATCTGTTCAGACGTAAGAGATGTCCGCTGTGCAGAACTCCACTGCGTAAAAATTACTGTAGTTTCTGTAATGTATTTTTCTATGAGTAAGGAGGTGGTGATGGTGGGAGGAAAAACCAGGAGTATGGAGAAGACGCACTGGGAGGCGTTTGTGTATTTTTTGGGCGGTGTAACTGATGTGGCGAGGGAGTATTTAGGAGAGGGGGTGCCGAAAGTAGCAGACACGTCGGACATGTACACGCACATGGACCTGCTCGAGATGTTCATTCAGGAGCGGTTTGCGGAGAAGTACGGAATAAACGATGTCCGCATTTCGTGCGAGGTTGACAGCAGCAACTTCAAGTACAACTACATAGTCGCAGCGGTTGATTACAGCTTCGACCACCGCGGAAAGCACTACACATTTCCCGTGGAGCTTTACAGGGAAGAGATACGCTATGGCAAAGTAGCAGACAGCGAGGATGAGTTCAACAAAGTAATTGAGAGCATATTGAAGGATATATATGAAAGGTACACCGCCTTTAAGGAACACATGGAGGTGAGGAGATGAAGGCGGAGGCCGTTAAAAAGCTCGTCAAGAGTAAAGTGCTGCTTAGAGGGGCAAGCGGGACCGGGAAGACCCATAATGCCCTGCAAGTGAGCTTTCTGTTTTCAAGGAACGGGAAGAAGGTCGCGTACATCGACCCGGAGTGGGGGTGCCAGAAGGAGATAGCGAGCACAGAGGTAAAAGAAGAGGACCTCGCAAACATAGACATGTTCATAACGACCGAGTGGAAGAAGACCCTGCAGCAGGTCGATGATGGGGTGTACACGGGCGGTTTTCTGAATGCTATGGGTGTCATACACGGCGGGAACTACGATCTGGTAGTCATAGACTCGATGAACGAGATAATGGCGATACACAAGAAGTATCTCGAGGAGAAGTTCGTTGCCCAGGGGTATTACATACCGCGTGAGAACATAGTCGAGATAAAGGATCCGGACACGTTTACATTGCCCTTCCAGTTTTACAATAAAATATATGATGAGATGCTTTCTGTGATATACGATCTGCTCCAGACGAACAGCCACATGCTGTGCACCATGCACCCGATAGGGGACACGGACACGAGGAAGAGGGTTCAGAGCGAGATAGACAGGAAGTTTGACACGATAGTAGAGCTGTATGTTACAGTTGAGGGGAATAAGAAGGTGTGGTACGGAGAGGTGGTGAAGAACAGGGGGAAGGACATAACTGTGAGGATCACAGACGTTGATAAAAAGCTGGTGGACATGTTCAGCAAAGTGCTATCACAGTAAAACATATAATTTTTTCCAGCGATATATCAGCGGTGGTTGTATGGGCGTGGAAGGTAAAGTAATAGCAGCGCTGGCTATCATCTTTCTGATCATCTCGCTGATATGCGTTATGCTGTATCTTCTTGACACCGCAGTAAGGTGGTAATGTGGACCTGATGAAAATAAAGGCGGAGCTGGACCTGATGCTCACAACCGGGGACATCGACTGGGATGATTTTACGAAGGTCCACGTACGCAGTATAGCTAAGGATGCTGTAGTAAAGAGGGCTAGGGAATACGGAGGGAGGAAGGCGCTCGCAGCCAGCAACATGGCTCTGTCGGGGCTTATGAGTAAAGACTTCCAGAAGGTGTACAGGGAGAGCAGGAAGAACAGCGAGGCGATCAGCTACTACAACTACATGCTTGAGAGCCTGGGGTTTGAGGGTATAAAGATTCTGCCCCCTGTGCCCAAGCTTACGTCTTTCTTTGGAGGAAACGCGGTCGTAACGATGTACACTCCCGTTGTTGAGGTGATAGCGAGCGTTTCTGAGGAGATGTATTTTTCGACAATCGACGTAACCACGCTTGCTGTGCTGAGGGGGTGTTCGATAAAGCACTATGAGAGACTCGCGGAGAAAGCGCTCAAAAACATCGGAAAAGCGCTGGAAATAGCGAGAAATGTTATTACTGCTATGTCAAGTAGTGTCTCAGTCTATGATGATGAGGTATACGCTGATATGGTGAGAACGATGGGGATCGAAAAAAGCGGCGAGAAAGTTGTTACAAAAGTTCATATTGATAGAGCAATTAGAGATAAGCTTAGAGAGATAAAGGGCAGCAATAGGATCGGAGATCTGATAGAAAATATAATAATGGAGTGGATGATGCGCGGTAACACCAAGCGTGAGAGCGGAAAAGGCCCCTCTGATGATGATGGAACAGATAAAGTGGACTTATAAAAATGTCTTATGGGATAAAGTGGACCTATAAAAATGTCTTATGCGAAAAAAGGGCCCTTTGCGACAATTGTCGAAGCAATAATATTCCAAAATATAAAAGTAGTTTAAAAACAGGAGGTGGCTGGGAAATGGAAAATAAAGCAGAAGATAAAAATTCGATAAAATTATATCCTTATTTTTATGTGCTCAGACTTTGCGCTTTTTCACTTCGAAGTGCAAAAGTCTCAGAAGGTAGAGGTGGTACTCCATGGACATAACTTGGAGGCCCAAGCAGAGGGAGACAATAGACAAGTGCGTGCAATTAGTAAGAATAGGAATAAAAAATGTATTAATTGATGCGCCCACCGGGTTCGGGAAGAGCCTTGTCAACTACCACATAGCGAAGGAACTGCACGAGAGGTACGGTTACATGGCCTACTACCTGACCCCCCAAGTTGCTCTGCTCGACCAGATAGAGAGGGACAAAAACCTCGACATAGCAGTTATAAAGGGCAGGGAGAACTATCCATGCTTCTACGGGAAAAACTGTGCTGTTGGACTGTGTAAAAAGCTCAAAACATTCAAGTGCGACAGAGTATGCCCCTACAGGAAGGCGAAGGACAGAGCAACAAACCACTGGATAACAGCGGCGAGCTTCGCCTACTACATAATGGAGAGGATGTTCGTCGGAGAGCTGAGGGACAGGGAGATCATAATAGTGGACGAGGCAGACGACCTGGAGAACTGGGCAGACGACTTCGGCAGCTTCACTTTCAAAGTCGATCAGAACTTCACCGACTTGGACAGCGTTATCGTGTGGGCAAAGGCTGTGAGAAAGGCTGTCGCAAGGGAAATGCTGGAGATAGACATGATGGAGGAAAAGAGCGAGAAGACCCTCGAGAGGTACGAGCAGCTAAGCAAATACCACATGAAGCTGAGCATATTTCTCGAGAGCGTGGATAAGGATAGGAACAACTGGGTATTCGAGTGCGACGGGAAGAGGCTCGTGGTGAAGCCCGTGGATGTCGGGAGCATTCTGAGGAGGCTTGTGTGGGACACGTCGAAGATAAGGATATGCTCGAGCGCAACGATACTGGACAGGTACATGTTCTGCAAAACCGTCGGACTGAACCCGGACGAGACTGCGATGATAAAGGTGAAGAGCTTCTTTCCCAAAGAGAACAGACCTGCTTTTTACATTCCGGTTGCAAAGATGACAAAAGAGGAGAGGGAGAACAGCTACTCCTCAATAGCCGAGGCGGTTGCGGAGATAGTCAGGATATTCAGGGGGCACAGGGGGATATGCCATGCTCACAGCTACGAGATTGCGAAAGCAATATACAACAGGGTGAGCGTCGATGGGGTAAAAGTGGCCGTGCACGATAGGGAGGACAGAAACGAGGTGTTTGACAGGTTCCTGAGAGGGGAGATAGATTTCCTGATATGCGTGGGCTTTATCAGAGGAGTGGACCTGAAGGATGATCTGGCGAGGTACCAGATAATAGTGAAGGTGCCCTACCCGGATGAGAGCGATCCAAGGGTTAGAGAGCTGTGGGTGAACAGGAAAGCATGGAACTGGGCAAGATACCACGCCATAAGGAACATAGTCCAAGCGTACGGCAGGATAGTGAGGAGCGAGACCGACTGGGGAGCGACGATTATCCTCGACAAGAGCATGGAGTATCTGATAAGATACAAGAAGCAGTTCCCGGAGTGGTTCCTCGAGGCGTTTGAGGTAGCTGACTTCAACAGGGTGAGGGAGTGGCTGATGGGAAGGACAAAAGGCTGAACCGAAAAGTATATATACCTATTTTATAATATAAGAGTAGAAAGGAGGTGGGGAGAGAATGCAGGCAGTTGTAAAGGCTGAATACCTGAAAACGTTTTTTGACTCGGTAGCCACTCTGGTTGCCGAGTCAAGGTTGTATTTCGGGGAAAACGGTATAAAGGCTGTGGCTGTCGATGGAGCGAACGTTGCGATGGTGATAGCGGAGATACCCAAAGAGTCGATGGAAGCCTACTCCATCGAAGCTCCGAAGGCTGTTGGAGTTGATTTCGAGAGGGTGAACAGGATACTGAAAGCAATGGGGAACGAGAGCGTGGAGATGGCTGTGAAAGACAGCCTGATTCTGAGGGGGAGGGGGATGGAATACAGCATTGCTCTGATAGACCCATCAGCTCTCAGGAAGGAGCCGAACGAGCCAAACCTGAACTTCGCCGTTAAAGCAGCGATGGGAGCGAGGGACTTCAGGAACGCTGTGCTCGCCGTGGACAAGGTTGCCAGAGACGTCATACTCAGATCGGACAGCAACAGCTTATACGTGGAGGGGAAGGGAGACACGGACAGGATTTCCATAGCCTTCGGGGCGAAGGATCTGCTTGAGTTCACCCCGGCCGAGGCAAGGAGCATGTACGATCTGGAATATGTGAAGAGCTTCTGCAAAATAGCTGGAGCGGGGGATCTACTTGTGTTGCAGTTCGGCTCGAAGTATCCAGCAAGGTTCTCGTTCAAGCTGTGTGCCGATAAAGTCAGGGTGGACTACATACTCGCTCCGAAGATCGAGACCTATGAATGACCTGCTGAACAGGAGCATACTGGATGAGATAAGAAAGATAAAGCCGAGGACTGTCGAGTTCCTGTACAGCGCGGGCAAGGACTCCTCTCTGGCTGTGTTGATAACGAGGGATGCGATAAAAGAGCTGAGAGACGAGCTGAACTTCGATGTCTACATGGTCTACATTGTTATCCCGGGCAACACGCACCCGCTGAACGCGTACGCAGCTGCCCTGGTAATGGAGTGGCATAAAGAGCACTACGGCTTCGAGACGATATATGCGTGCAGGGAGAAGGTGATGCAGGATCTGGCGAAGAGGTACGGGTTCCAGATAGGGCCGAACCGCTGGTGCTTCAGCGAGTTCAAGAGGGAGGTGTTCACATCGATAGACAGGAGGATGAAGAGGCCGATACTGAAGATAAACGGCATGAGCCCGAAGGACTCCACGCTGAGGATGGAAGTCGTTGAGGCAGAGCTGCAGCTCATAGATTCCAAGGGGGCTGTGCCATACTACTCATGGACTCCCCTTTTTTCCCTCGAGCTGAGCTCGAAAGAAAAGCTCGACATTCTTAGGAAGCATAGGGAGTTTGAACCTGTGGTCTGGCTGTATGATAAGTTCGGGGACTCGATGAACTGCGTTTACTGCCCATACAAGTCGAAGGACAAGGTCTCCGCCCTGCACAGGGTCGAGGATATGACGGTAATAAAGATGTTCATAGACAGGTTCATAACGAGCGAGAAGGTGAGGAAGTCCGTGTCGGGAGTTTCGAACATGTCCCTCGCTGAGTTTGGCATACTATGAGGTACTACACTTTCCCGGACGGCACGGTGCTGACTGAGGAGCAGTTTGCCTACATAAGCAGGACGGTCTACAGGTACTACACGGGAGTCATATCTGCCAGAGTGTTCGAGAGGCTGATGAGAGAAAGAGGGTTTCCGAGGGCAAAAGCCTATCTAATGTACTACTGGATCATCAACGGCATTTACAGGGTGTCGAGGAGCGGTACCGATGTGCTGTTCTGCATGAGTCTGATAAGCACGGGCAGCAGCTGGAGGAGGAGGTATCTCGAGTGCAGAATTGTGACCTTTGTCCCGGATGAGGAGGTGGAGTACATCGAGAACTACGAGGTGGAAGCCTGCTATATGAGGGAGGAGGCGAAGTACATGCACGTCGCTGAGCCGATATTTGAGTGTAGCGATGTCCACGACATAGTTGACCTGTTCAAGGCGATGGCGACGAACTACTTCGAGAGCAAGGGGTACGACCACATGATGCTGACTTCAGCATCATGGTACATGGGGTTCATGATATCGGGGGAGAAGAGGTACGCTGCGGAGAATGCGAGGGTTGAATGCAGGTGTGAGATCTACGACTGGGGAAGTCAGAACAGATACGTGAACATAAGAAGGTGGCACGATGTCTTTTATCTTGTCCCGGGGTACTGGGAGGACCTGTACAGCGCCTGCAGGGACTTCGTTGAGCAGGCATACGCCAGGGAGTACAGACACTCTGAGGGCAAGGGGGTGAGGTGGTGAGGTACAGGTTAAGCGTTGATGTTGACTCCGCTGATATAAACGCCCTCAAAAGTTACTTCAACATGAGGCACATCTTTGGCAGCGTCGAGATATACAGGACAAAGAGGGGGTTCCACTTCATCGCCGACCATCCAACCGATCTATGGCACAGGCTCGCCCTTGGAGATGACCGGTTCAGGGTCCTGCTCAGCGAGATGAGATACGTTGCGAGCGGGGAGCTGGATGATATAACTTTCGATGTTAAGCTTGGCAGCGGGAAGAGGAAAAGGATAAGCGAAGAGGAGTTTTTGGATATTGTGTCTGAGGAGGCTGAGAGGGAATGGTATTCGAGACGGTATTCAAGGTGGATGAGGTGGAACTTGCGGAAGCGGAAGTGAAGCTGAGAGCGATAGCTGCCAAGGACGACACGTTCAAGTACTCTGTCAGGAAGACGAAGAGCGGTTACTGGATTGTCGTGTTCTCAAAGGATAAAGATACCGCTTACAAACGTGGCGTGTGGCTCTCGAAGAGAGCGCTCAACGGTAAACTGTTCCTTGTGAGGGAAAGACAGTAAGCTATTTCTTTTGGCAGGGTGAGCAGATTATATGATAAGGTGGTACACGGTAGCTGCGGCTGTAGTGGCTTACATCTCCGCGAACTCGGCTGTGGCTGCGTCCAGCTACGGGCTTGTGAGCAGGAGGGGGGAGCCTGCTAAACCGCCGTGCAGGGTGAGCGTTGTGGTTCCAGCATGGCGCGAGCCCGAGGAGCTCCTTGAGAGGTCTCTCTCAAGTTTGAAAGACCAGACGGTCGTGGAGGAGTATCCGGACATGTTCGACTTTGTCTTCGTCGGATGTGAGGGGGTGGATCTGAGCATTCCTCTAGAGTACGGCTACAGGGTCATGTGTGCTGAGAGGGGAAAGCTGCTCGCTAGACATATCGGCATACTGAACTCCGAGGGGGATATTATAGTCGCTGCTGATGCTGATACATATTATCCGCCGTCGTGGCTGGATGCTATGTTAAGACCATTCCACAGCAGGGATGTCGTTGCAACAACATCGACAACCTGGCAGGGGTGGCTTGAGGCTGTTGCTGGAATACCGAAGCTGATTGTGTTCAGCATGAAGATGAGCGGTCGCGGGAGCGCTTTTAGAAAGTGGGCGTACTTCGCTGTGGGTGGATTTGATCTGGAAGCCGACAGAAGGTACCTCGAGACAAGGGATATGAGGATCCTCCTTGCTGAGGAGGAGTTCGGGTTCAAGAGCAAGCTTGAGAAACTTGGCAGGGTCGTGCTCGTGAATGCTCCTGTCATCCACCTGGGCGGTACTGCGAAGAGGGGGTTAAGGAGCTGATATGGAAAAACTTATATACTTATATCCGTAAAAACATACGGAGGGAGGGGTATGGGGGATCTGAAAATTCCGGAGATAAGGTGGTGGTGTGAGGGAAGGTTTCTGTTTCTGGAGTGCAGAGGTTACAAAATAAAGCTCGAAGCACGGCCGCAGATCAGCGCTGAGGGTGTCCACTTCGATCTGTACATGGTCTCCCCAGATCTGAGAGAGGAGACGTCGCCATCTGAAGCGTTTGAAACATTAAAGGAGATCAGAGAGGCTTTCGGCTTTCAGTACATACTCAGTATGGGAAAGGAAGTGGTTCTTGTTGGAGAGAAAGCCGATCTGCATGTCATATGCAGGAGTGAGAAAGTCGTGAAGCAGACGGACGATGGGTATTTCATTGTCTATCGGCCAAAGTTTGCTCTGGAACTGCGGTACAAGTAGCGGTGGAGAGTATGGGAAGGTATGCGGAACTGATGGACAGGTACATAAAGGAGGTTCTTGAGAATCCGGGTAGAGTCGTGGAAGTTGCGGAGAGGATGCTGGAAGACAGAGAGATAGCTGGGATACTGATGGAAGTGGAAGCGGGCTCCGATTATGAGAGCCTTTATAGCGATCTCAAAGCCGTGTACGGCGATCCAGACAGGTTGCGCGACAGGTTTGCCAGCGCCGGCATAGACATAAGCGAGGAGCTGGAACTCATAGTTGAGCACAACAACCTGTTCGTAAAGATTCTTAGGCTTGGTATGGAGTGGGACATCGTTTCCGTGCTTGGCGATGATGTTTACAGATATTCCGTCCTGTATGCTTCGATAGGTCTGCTTGTTGCAGCCGCGAACAGAGCTGATAATGATAGACTCAGGGCGATAGCTGAACAGCTGTCCAAGCTCACGGACGAGCTGGAGGACTACACGCTGATGTTCGAGATGATGCTGAGAGAGGAGGACCGGGTGGCGATGTGATCACTATGGGGAAGAGGAAAGCCTCGGTAAAGTGGAGCGAGGCGGAGGATATAGTGCTGCGTGAGCTGTACGGGAAGTGCCCCATCGGTGTGATCGCAGAAGCGCTGAAGAGGAGCATTGCTGCTGTAAAGGAGAGGGCGTGCAAGCTCGGGATAGCAAAGCAACACCGCAGGTGGAGCGATGAGGAGGTAATCCTGCTCAGGGAGCTGTACAGCCGGTCGGTGGCCCCAGAGATCGCCAGAGCGCTCGGCCGCAGCACGACATCGGTAAACCTTAAGGCTACGAGGCTCGGACTGAGTAGAGAAGCGCGCAAGAGGCAGGTAATCGTGCTGGTGAACCCAAAGAGCGGTGTTGAGGTCACGGTCGATCTGAGCAGGATGGTGGCTGTTTTCAGGGAGGACGGAAAGACAGCGGAAGTACCGCTGAAAAGTGAAGGCCACGGACTGGCGATGGTGAGAGTTCTGGAAGCAGGCGGTTTTGTAAGATATGAAGCCAATTGAGGAGTGGCTAAATAAAATCCACTGCGGTAACGCATATGAGCTGCTCAAGCAGATGCCGAGCGAGTCCGTTGACTGCGTAATCACAAGCCCGCCGTATTACGGGCTTAGAGACTATGGCGATGAAACCATCACAATCTATGGCGGTGATCCTAACTGCGAGCACGAGTGGTCCGAAAAGCGGATGACCCTTGTTCACGAAAACCGAAATTTCCTGAAAGGAACGCAAGAAGAAGTTCATGGTAAAAGGGGCACTACATACATACGGAAGTTCGATGACAGAACGTGCGGTTTTTGCGTGAAGTGCGGGGCTTGGAAAGGCCAGCTCGGGCTTGAGCCGGACTGGAGGATGTACGTCGATCACCTTGTCGAGCTGTTCAGGGAAGTGAAGAGGGTGCTGAAGAAGACGGGGAGCCTCTGGTTGAACATCGGCGATACCTACGCCAGCAAAAGTATGAACTGGACTGAGGAATATGCAAACAAACCGCAGTGGCACCCGAAAGAACCAATACCGAGAGGCATAAAGGGTTACAGACCAAAATGCTTAATGGGCATTCCCTGGAGGGTGGCGTTTGCTCTGATCGACGACGGATGGATACTCAGAAATGCTGTCATATGGTACAAGCCCACGCATATGCCAGAGAGCGTAAAAGACCGGCTGACGAGGACCTACGAGTATGTGTTCCACTTTGTTAAGTCGGAGAAGTACTACTACAACCTCGACAACATCAGAGAGCCGTATAAGCTGGAGAGTTTTGAGCGGTGGTACAGAGCGCTGAGGCAGGAGGAGAACAGCAACGCAAAGCTGTACAGGAAAACGCTGGAGTCTACCGGTGTGACTGTCTCGAGCATGGTTCCGAAATGGTATGAGGACATAGCCCGAATTCTCAGGTACTGGGGCACGGATAAACACGGAGAGTACCACGGAAAAGCTGTGAAGGACTATGAGTCGGCGAAAGCGCAGAACGCTTCTGAGGTGAAGAGGAGGATAATAGAGAATCTGAAGAGCAAATATCTCGCCATGACAAAGCACGACTTGGCGGTTGGAAGAGTTGAGAACTTTTCCTGTATCGGTCATACAAAGGGATACTACCCATTGGGAAAAAACCCCGGTGATTTGTGGAGCATAAACACGAGACCGTTCAAAGAAGCGCACTTTGCTACCTTCCCTCCAGAGTTACCCTTGCGTCCGATACTGGCTTCATGTCCTCCCGATGGAGTAGTCCTCGACCCGCTCGCGGGTAGCGGTACCGTTGCTTATGTTTGCGAGCTTATCAACCGTGGGAAGTGGGACGAGTTCCGTATACATATAAATGAGAATGTAAAACGCATGAAATGGAACCTGAAGTGGATAATGATCGAGATAAACCCCGAATACTGCAAAATCATGGAAAAAAGGCTGGAACCGTTCATGAAGCAGATGAGCCTCGACGTGTAGGCGTTTATACGAATATACGGAAAAGCTTATATACTTAAAGCCGTATATTCCTACATGGCAGGGAGTGGTGTTAAGGTTAAGAGCACGATAGTTGTCCCAGAGGACCTGTGGACAAAGCTGAAAGTACTAGCAGCGGAGAGGAAGAGGCTGCTGTCTGACATAATAACTGAGGCTCTGCGCAGATATATCGAGGAGGAGGACAGGAAAAAGGGGGGTGGCTGTGATCAGAAAGCTGTATGAGGTGAGCAGATCGTTCATCATACGGGTGGAGGGGCACATAGTCATGGACCCTCACGGGGAGGGGGATCTCGACAGAGGTCTGATATACCTGCCGGCGGAGGTAAGGAAGAGGAAGATAGTCTTGGAACCCGTGGAGGTGTGATCGTGCACATACACCCCCTCAGTCCGTGTCCGTCGTGCAGGTATTTCATAAGACGCCGGTGCGCCCTTGGGGTTCTTGACAGGTACCCGAGCCCTCTTCTGGAGGGAGCAAGGTGCTCGGGGTATGAGCCAAAGTGTGGTGGGTGCCCGTGAGGTGGTGGAAATGGATGTCGATGATGAGATAAGGGCGCACACGAAAGAGGAACTGGCTGTGTTGCTTGCCATTGGCCCGAAGGGTTGCAGCTGGGAGAAGCTTAGGCACAAAATTCGAATTGTTGAGTCATTGCTTAGATTGCTTGGTTGCGAGTTCGTTGATCTGTCAGACGAAACTGTGTGGGAGATCCTCAGCTCAGCAAAAAACCGGACGCTGTGGGTAAAGAAGCGGGGCTACTGCATTACAACCGAGCTTGGTGCAAAGGTATATCACCGCGTGCTGGAATTGGTCTCGGAGAGGAACAGGATGGCTTCCAGAGTTATTGATTTTTTGCATGGATGGAGCGTCTCCAGTTTGCAAACGTTGGCAGATTGGCTTGCAACTGCCAAATCGATTGAGTTTATGAGGGCAGCTGAGTATCCCGCATGCGAAAACTGTGAGCACAGGATCCTAATCAATTACAAGAAGAAGAATAAGCAGTACTACGTATGTGCGCTGAGCAACTGTCCGTTTGGGTATGATTTAGTGGGGTCGTAGGTGGTGGGTATGGGCTGTGACTATACCGTGTATGTTGGTGAGATCCCGATAAAGGGGAAGCGTACCAATCTTACTAGTTTGCTTTTTGGACATTATGTGGAAGTGGACTATGAAAAAGTTTCCGAGCTTCCCCACATAGTGATAGGTGAAGCGTCCTTCCTGAAGGCCGGTTTAACCGGTGATAGGAAGACCTTTATTCCGGGAGTGATAGACAAGCTGTCCCGCTTAATCCCGGATGCTGAGAGTGGTAATACGATTATCATAGATGATGCTCTAATTGCTTACGTCAGGGAAGCTGTAAAAGAGCCGAACGAGTCCTCCTATGAAGTGTACAAGACGCCGGAGGAGATTGTAAAGTTTTTTGAGGACAACAAGGGGAAACCGTGTTTCTCGATATGCCAGTAGGGTGAGTGTGGATTATGGTGTGGATTATGAAGCTGGAGGAGGCGATAAGGAAGATTGAGGAGAGGAAGAAGCTGTGGGAGGAGTACGCAAGGCGGATCGAAAAGTACGTATGGGAAGAAAAAGGGGATTATCCGTATGATTTAGCTGAAAAGTTGCTGGGAGTTAGGGAAAGGATAGACCTGATTTCGGACTACTTTTATGATCACGAGTGTGCATGGTGCATCGCAAGTGAGCTTGGGAGAATTCTGGACATACTAAGAGAAGTGATGTGATGAAGGAGGGGGGGACAGAAATGGGAAAATATATGGTTTTTTACAATCTTCAGGACAGACCTGACGAGTATATCTTAGCTGTGATTGAAGCAGAGGACATCGCAAAGGCCATCGAGAAGTTCAGAAGAGAGTATGATTTTGAGAGGGCTATCGTGCCGTTCCATGCCCTCATAATAGATGCGAGAACAGGCGAGAAAGAGGAGTATTTTGCTGATTCCACTCCGGATCGAGATAGGTGATTTGTACGGGGATGGGATTATGAGAGTGGCTGAAGATCCTAAATGCAAAGACTGCATGCACAGAATCCTGATCAACGTTTACAAGACATTTTCTGGAGAGCAGGAGCATGAGCAATATTATGCATGTGTACTGAGTTACTGTCCGAAATAGTGAGAACATGAACGTACCATGTCCGTGGTGCAGGTTCTATTCGGATAGATACTGCAGGCTGTTCAGGGGGATGGTGTATAGGAACACATCATCCCTTACAGCTGAACCCGGATGCCCACATGGTATACCAGATCCTTAAGGTGGTGATATATGGACAGAAAAGAGCTGAGGAAAGAAATAAGTGATCTGATGAGCAAAATGAACGATCTGGTAAACGAACTTGACAATCTGGTTTACCGCAAAATGGGTCAGACCGATAGAGAAAGGCTAGAGCAACACTTCAGGAGAGCAGTATGCAATATACTGAGGGCAGAGGTAAATCTGCTGGAATGTCTGTTTGAACTGAAGGAAGAGGATAGGTTTGATGTATAGATATGTAGTGATAAGTATGCGTGAAACAGAAGAGAAAGCGCTTAAAATCTTGAACAAAAACAGATTTACAGTCCTGTGGAGTGGAGGAAAGGACAGCACGGCTGCATTGCTCTGGGTGCTCAACAACGTCAGCAACAGAGACTGGAACGTCTTTTACGTTGAGTTCACCGAGAACACAGATCAGGAGTGCACAGATTATGTGATAAAAACAGCGGAAAGCCTCGGGATCAGCGAAAAGCTCAGAATTGTCAGAACAGAGGATTTCTTTGCTTTATGCAAAAAATGGGGGATTCCGACGCCATATCACCGCTGGTGTCTCTACAATCTCAAAATCAAGGCATTTAGGCTGACGTATGCAATTAACGTTACTGGAATGAAAAAGAGCGACTCAAGAAAACGTGCAACATTAGACGTAGTAAGCTACGGAGAACTGAGCAAAAGGACATGTGTGAATCCGATTGTCGAATGGGATAAAGCAAGAGTCTTTGATTACCTGGAAGAGAACGGAATAAAATTAAATCCATGTTACGAGCGTTTGGGCCATGGAGGGAACTGCTGTTTTTGTCCATTTGCTGATAAAAAACACATTGTTAAAACGATGAGCGACCCATACTGGAGGCGTAAAATAACGGATTTGCTGAAACACCCAACTGTTAAAGAAAATGCAACTAAAGGAATAATTGCAAGACAGATCTACAAACGCTGGCTTCGCTGGAGTGAGCAGGAGTTTTTGGAAAATTTTGCCTATGAAAGGTGATGTGGATGTTCAGTATGCTAGGGTTATGAGAGTGTTCAGACAGCCTGTGATGAGGAGGCACTCAGACCCGTACAGGCATACTAGGATGTACAGAAGGAGGTCATACGGCATGCACATAAAGGATAAAAGGGATTTGATGGTTCACATATTCGGTGCAAGGTATAAGAAGCTATTGGTGAAAAAATGACTGAAAGCGAAGCGATCAGGTGTCCGTACTGCGGTCTAGGTTTCAAAACGCTGTCTGGAGTAAGAAAGCACATCCGGTTCACGCATGATCTGCACACGTGCCCTGTTTGCGGCAGATGGTTCAGAAATCTGTCATCACACGTGTGCACTCGCAACGACGAGGCGCATAAGAGGGTATGTGCTGTCTTTAGTGGTCTTTGAGGTAGGAGTGTTATGATTTGGGGTAAGGTTAGGGACTACACATGGCCAATATGCGTAGACTGTGCAAATAGGGTCTTTAGGATTGTTCACGTAACGCTGTACGATCCGGAATCGGGTGAGGTGCGAGGGGAGAGACTGGAATGCTACGTGTGCCGGCTCGGGATAGAGCTGGACAGGCACCCGGATCAGTGCAGATATAAAGTCCCACGCATACCTCGGTTGTGAGTTTTTTAACGGTCGTGGGGGCTGTTGGAGCCCTTTAAAACAGCAGGGCGACGGGATGCTGTATGGAGGTGGGGCTGCCCCCACTCATCCTTTTTAGTATATATGCATTTTGATATTAAAGCTTTTCTGTTGATAAGTCAGGCGAACCAGCAGCTCTCGCGCAGTATATCGGCAATATCCTTTATGAAGGCTGATCTCGCTATAATGTACTTTTCGAATTCCTCCTTGCTCACGGAATACGGTTTAAAGGCTCTATCGAGGTTTTCTCCCAGCATCATGAAATTATCGAGAACGTACTCAAGTTTGCATTCGCGGGCAAACTTGTATGTGGTGTCTATTCTCAGCTTAAGGAAGCCGATTGTCTGTTCTATTGCTGATAAGTGTATGGCCTTCATGCTTTCATTTTTCTCTTTCTCCCTTATCTCGGACTTCTGCTTTTCTTTCATTTTGTCGAGCAAATCAAACAGCCTGTACTTGCCCTCTTCCATAATTATACTGTCGCACGGAATATATAAGTCTTTTTCGGCGAAATGCTTATCAAACTCGGCTGGCAGTATTTATCATGATAGTTGGGATACCTTTCGGTATTGCCGTGATGGCATGGGAGATGTGGTTTGATTGCGTGTGCAGACTCACAAAGCTTTCCTTAATGCTCTCAGCATGTAGTATGTGGAAAGTGTAACAAAAAAGCAAGCATACGGTAGAGTGATTACGAAGAAGGCAAGCTGGTCTGCATCAAGGGTTACGGTCATATCGATGCAGTACTGTGTGGGTTTATCTTTACAGCATTAACTCCTCTGCTTCTGAGCCAGCTCACAAATTCATCTGCAAACTCCTCAGGCACCCCGTAGGCTTTTATGTCTACCTTGTGCATCCATGTCCGGTATATCACTCTGAACGACATTGTATCGGGAACATCATTGAACGAGTAATCAATCAACCCGATATCCTTTATCCATCCAGTCCCTACTGCCTCAATTCTTATCACATCCCCTGCCTTGAAGTTACCTCTGATAGTCGCCATGTAGTTACCACTTCCTAGCTGTGCTATCTTAACCCCATTCTGATAAACAGTTACTCCTGCTCCAGCCCCCACAATCCACATATCGAATGCAAGTATCTTACCGCTATTCTTCAGAGTTATCTCGAACGGCGTATATGGCAAATATCCGCTGTACTCATTCTTCACGTCCAGACTTACAGTCTTGCTCCAGTTCTCGAAGCAGTAGTCCTCGACATACGGTCTCTGTTTTCTACTCGTAACCCAGTAGTCTCCGCCGGATGGGTAAACTGTTAGATACGTGAACTCATCCGGACACATACCGACGACTGATCCAACATCTACGACAGCCCACTGATAAGCCCCACCGAACGGAGGAACATGGACTTTTAACGATGGCCAGCTGTAGATATAGCAGTAGCTTCTAGACCAACCCCTAAGTTTTGCAAATCCGCTTTTATATGGATAGACAGGCACGTATTCCTGTTTACCGTTTCTCCATAGCGGGTAGTCAGAACTGGCATCATAGCACCAGTCTCCTTCACATACCCAGTTTGGAGAGTGTTGCCATATCTCGGTTATGACAGGTTGTGGATACTGCGTTGGCAGGTCTTCAACTTTGGTTATGTCGAAACATGCGTTAAAGCTCTTGTTTGGTTTGCTGAAAGAGTACAGCACTCCAGTCGACTTGTTAACATCTCCTCTCACATATGATATCTGAAAATCCTTGCTGTTACCTAGGTCGTCATAGTATCTAACATATACATAGCCATCTGTTCCCCTGTTATTTGTGATGAGGAAGCCTACATTAACTGTACCATCAACAGTCACAACCATTTCCACTTTTATTCCATCCTCCTCACCAGACACCCTATATTCGACCATACACACCACCTCAATAATATTCAGGAACTTGCAGAGGTTGCTCTTTTACCGCTAAAATACCTCTGCTGTTCAACCAACTACAGTACTCATCGATAAGCTCACTTGGCACAATAGCGGCATTTACCGTTACAGTCTGCTTGCTTCCTTCTACATAGAACTTGAAATACGTATTCGGGTCTTTGAAGCTGTAGTTGAGGAAGTAGAAATCGAGTGCTCTGTTTGCTGGCAGTGTATTTGTGTACTTCACAGTCACAGTACCCGTACCCGCAAACTTGACAGGACCAGACCATCCGTATCCATCTGTGTAGTCGGAGTATATTACACTATTGTTGTATATTAAGTCAAAGTAGACGTAGCCGTACTTCTTTACCATTATCAGATTGCAGTTTGCTGGTACGTTTACGTTTGCAGTACCGTTACCGGGTGGTATTACAAGCTGATAGAAACCAACCTGTTGCAGGTTTACTGAAGTGGTTGGATACCCTAGCTCGCAGTCAGTTATCCAGTTACCCCTCTTCTGACCAAGGGATGCTGTAAGAGTACCTCCAGCTTTGTCTGGAAGAGCTATCTTTGAGTAGTCTATCTCAGTTTCTGAACTTCCGTGATAGGGTATGTATGTGTGGATGTATGCATACTGAATGTTTTCTGAAGTGTAGCATGTGTACTTTAAACCGAGCTTCGGTAGCGGATAATTTGTTTCACATATCTGTGACTTCTCTATGAGATAGACAATACCTCCGCAGAAGCCGTAGACCGGTACTGCTATCTGACCCCTATCCGCATTCCATACAGGCTGATCGGCAACATATACATCAGTTATATATGCAAGTGGAACCGCCGGACAGTCAGCAACCCGCAGTATGTCGAAACAAGCGTCAAAGTTTGCTGATGGCTTCGGAAACTGGAGCAGAGCTCCTGTGCTTCTGTTCACATCTCCGGGGTAGTACGGTATTGAGAATGTTCTTTTATTCCCCAGACTGTCGTAGTATGTTATGTCAGCGTATCCCGATGTGCCTCTGCTGTTCGTTACTAGGAAGCTTACGTTTACTGTGCTGTTCACATCAACGACCATCGTTACAGTTATGTTATCCTTTGTCTGGATTGCGGTGTATCTGGTCATACACTATCGGCAAGCTCAACAGCGTACTTACCGTTACCCAACCCAACCCAGTGCGGGTCTGATGGAGTAAGCTTTATCGCAATTGTAGCCATACTTAACCTGACTCTACGCTGTTACATCTACTATATCAGCACAGATGGACATCTGGCTTACGACATTGCGGTAGTACTGCATCATCATATCGTATATCGTGCCGCTTGCAAAGCTTGAGAAGTCGATCTGCCAGTAACCTGACCCTGATACTATAGTAACTGGCGTCTTTATTGCTGTAGATCCACCAACCGTAACTGTCAGGTTGCCCTTACCATTGCCTGTGGAGGAGTAGCTAACTCTCAGAACATACTTCGTAACAGGATCGCTTTGGTTTACAGATGTAATTGCTGAGTTTGTTGTCTTGTCTATTACCTGTACTCCCGTTATGGTTACCTGCGGTGGCGGAGTTACAACCTGAACTGTTACACACGGCATTTACATCACCTCCTAGCTGCTATAAACAGCAGGAGCACACCACCTGCTACCGCAACGGCCCACCATGGTATCTGCGTTGGTTGTGTTGGCGGAGGAGTTGGCGGAGGAGTAGGTTGCGTCTGGGCTACCACACTCACACATGCCATTTCACATCACCTCACTATATCCTAGATCAGTAGAATATAAAGTTATCTATCTGCTGGAGATAACAATGGCAAGTAATAGCGCCACAGCAGCTACCACGGCGACAAAAGCAATTGCTCCTCCAACCTCTCCGAATGCCCATTTAAATACAATCGGTCCAATCACGAATACAACGACAGCAGTTGCAAATATTAAAGCAGCAACTATGACAGCAGCCGGAATAGGTGATCCTATATACTTTATGTATATTGTCACCTCTCTCGGCCCAGTAGCTTCAATCTTTTCAACCGTGAAGTGGTTCAGAAGTTCATACGCTGACATGTTTATCCCGAAGAAAGATAGCATGCTCCCTGCAACTGAGATAAACGGTTCTGTTATTTTTGCAACAGCATCTACTATCGGTGTTACGTACTGCGATGCATCTACTGTCAGGTACAGCTTTAGTGCGAACCTAGCTTCCCTCTTCTCCCTTAGGCTTAGACTGATGCTGGTGTCTTTGGTAACGAACACATCATCCCTGTAGTCCAAGAAGCTCTCCCTGTTGTCTGCTAGTACAAGGTAGTGCCCCTCCGGTATCTGTAACACTGCAAATCCGTTTGAGTCTGTCTTTGCTGTGTAGTAGTCTGGGTACGGTTTCACCACTTTGGAAAGCACTATGACGCTTGCGTTCTCCACCGGTATCCCGTCTTTCGTAACTTTGACTGTGAGGTTTGCTGTTATTGGTTTGACAGGAGGCTGTGGTGTTGGTGGTGGTACCTGTTGTTCAGTCTGGTAGTATATTATCGGCGAGCTGTATGATCTTGTCGGTTTTCCGTAGGCTGATTTCTCCGATATTGTATACCTTACCCTGACTTTCCCGCTAACCTTTATGTTGACATTGAACGTTATAGTCACGTCGGTGTACCCGTAACCAACTGGTGATTCAATTCTGCTGAATACAGAATTACCGCTGCTGTCAATGACTGATAGCTCTATGAATATCCCTTGCGGGTCTTCACTCCCCCATACTTCGAGCCTTGAGTCAACTGATATGTACGTTATCATCCCATCTATGTATACTTCCTCTGTCTCAACAGTTGCTGTACTTCCTGCTACCCATACCCAGTCATTTGTAATGCTGATCTTGTCAGGTGAGCAATATACACATGCCTGCCACCACGGGCAATAATATGTTAGTGTACTGCAATTCAGCTTCGGATTGACTGATGCCATAGAGTATACTACCTATTTATATTTATATATCTTTGCCTGTTACAGTACTTTAGCGTCTCTGTGTATCGCTATCCTCCTCTCCCTACCTCTCCAGTCTGTCCAGACTATTGTCTCTTCGTTCTGGTAGCCGTGGAAGGACTGTTGCGGTATGTAAGCGTACTCTGGCTGGCTTTTCTTCATCAGAGCGCACAGTACTATGCCTATAATAATACCCGCAGCGCACGCTATTATTACCTTCACCGTATCTTCCATATGCAAAATTATCGCTGAGGTAGTTTATAACCTTTTTCTTACTCCTTCTAAGCAGAGCACCAGTAACAAGGATTCCAACAACTGCGAACATGACTGTTGCAGGGTCAGGGTTGAATAATGAGTTCATACGCCTGTTCTGTAATATGCTTTTAGCTTCATCAGTTATTGCCTATGGTACGAAGACCTGCCACTCCGGCGGTTTGAACTCCTTCCACCCGACTGTCGGGTCTCGCAAAGGCTTCCACTTAAGCACGGCTGGTAGCGCTGGTAGCCAAGCTCCAGACATCCAGAAGTGCTTGAACGAAACGTTCACATGCCCTCACCCCTTTTTGTAGACGATTACTAGGAACCCGAACTCGGAGTTGAAGTCCAAGCTCACTATCTCGTCCGGCTTCTCTATCACGATGAAGGCGTTTATCAGCTCCTCCAATTTATCTGCGGTCAAGTCCTCCTTCGGGAGGTCTATCACCTTCACCCTTATCATGGCTTCACACTCTCCACACTGAAGTAAATTACCGCATTGAACAGTCCTGCCCCAGCTGTTCCGTATTGCTGTATTGTAAAGCCAGTGCTCGGCTTTATTATGATCGGCTTTGGCGGTACGAAGTATCTCCAAACATCGCCACCTGTCTCCTCTGGGTTGAGTGTGAAAATGGCTAGCGGTGTTCCTGTTACGGTTACAGTAGCACCCGTGGCAGCCGTTATGCCAGACGGAAGTGTTGGGTCATCTGGATCTAACATACCAATTGTCAATGCCGTACCACCCGAAACTGCGGAAGCTCTGTATGCTAGATACAGCATCGCAAAGCCAGTTACTGTACCCGTGGTATGCATAGCTGCGATTATTGCGAGAATCCTGATTCTGTAAGTAGAACCGTTCCATATGCTTATATGATGCTTGTTTGCTGCAACAGCACTTGCATTAACAGCTACAACGTAGATTGGATTAAGGTATTCTACTGGCTTAGATAGCTGAAACTCTTCATGCACATCTTTAACATTATCATAAAACGTCCTTACTTTCTTTCCTGTCGAGTCAGGAGGCAACTGTATGTACGACTCGCCCATTACGTTACCACCTAGCCACTAGACATTATCTCTTGCACTGTACCTCTAGATGCCTTTGGTAGGCAGTCCCAGCCCCAGTGACCTTGCACTTTATAGAGAAAGTGTGCAGACCAGTCGCCAAGTCCGCTACGCTCGCTGTGCCTCTCAGTATCGTGTATGTGGTCGAGGTCGTGCTGAGCTCTATCCTCGGATTGGTCTCGGCATCTACGAAGAGGGCTACGTAGGCCGTTACTGTGGTGGCTGACGATTTGAGCTCAGCTATCAGCTCTATCTCTTGCCAGTTCAGCGTCTCCACACCAGTATCCTTGTAGAAGTTGAAGACCTTCTTCTCCACATAGTTTGTGCTCGTCTCGGTCACTTCCGTATCATCACCTAATATGAATGCCGACCTCAGCGAGGCGGAGACCTTGGACGTCGTCACAGCTCCGTCAGCGAGCTTTGGGGTAGTCACCGCTCCATCCTTCAACTGCTCGGTACCCACACTATCTGGAGGTGGCAACCTAGACCATAGCGATATGGGCATGAGACTCACTCTCCGATCAATATATACCGAAACCTCTTATATAAGCTTTTCTGCCTTCCTCTACATCAAGGTAGAGCCTCTCTATCTTCGGAGCTTGACAATCTATTTGTAGCGACTCCCCAAGCTTCAGCGGCACATTCTTCTGATGTATGTTCACTGACGGGTACACGTCGTCCGGTCCGTCGTTGTAGATTGTTATCGAGAAGAGAGGTGAATGCGGCATACCGATCACGAAGTCCAAATAAGTTGCCTCGGTAACAGTAACCGCGATGGGATGTATGTAACCCTTAGGCCTCTGCAGACGTCCCAAAACCTCTTCGAGCATCCAAGCAATGTCGTAGAGAATCTGGGTCTGAACGACCTGCAAAGCATACGGTCTATCTTTTACCACTATCCTTGCCATATCTTTCCTGCCATCCATACCATATCCACCTCAACATCTATCTTTTGTTGTTGTTTATATATTTTATAAGCATCTCCATCTTACCGCTGAGCTCTCCTATCCTATTGCTCAGCTCGGTTATTTGCGTGCTCATATCCCTATATACCGAGCTTATTCGCCTCTCAATTGCAACCAGTGCACTTATGAGGATGCCTATGATTGTTGCAATTAGACCTAATATTGTAGCATCATCCACTGCCATCACCTCTTCTCATAGTTGATACTCCGAACAGATATCCAGCAGCTATGAAGCACAACGCCTTCAGAAGTTCAACATCTCCGTTTCTGTAGGCATATACTGCTCCTGTGATCAATATGATAGCAGCGACTATGTTTGCAACCGTGGTTCTGCTTATCTGCTCTTTAAGCCACTGTATCATAGCTTCTCCCTTATTCTGGCAAGTCTGGATCTAAACTTCTTCAGCGGTTTAGTATCTATCTTCCACGCCTTTGCTATTGCCTCGTATTTCTCTCTGTTCTCGACAAACTTCTTCCTCTTCGCAATTTTCAATATCATACGCTTATCCGATGACACAGAAGGTACCTCCATGAACTGCACATCGTTGAACAGCCACTCCGATTCGTATATAATGTCCTCATATCTGAACGGCTTCTTCAGGTCATCTAATGTCGAACCTACTTCTGGATATTGACTGGGAGGTGTATCTAGTGTCATCTCGCACAGGACATATTTTGAAGTTCCAAAGGAGCTGTCCCTTGCAAATGTGTACGCATGCCCGCCAAGAATCTGTCCACTTGACGCATCCTTCACAACTCCAAAGGCGACATACGTATCTTCAGGCTTCAGCCCGAATGCTCTGAGACATGCTACAGCCGTTATGGCGCTTCCATCACAGTCGGCGACCTTGTTCGTGCCAAGTACCATCGACGCCTTGTCCCAGAAGTCATCGGATACTGTCTTGCACCACTTGTACTGTCCGTGGTACATGTTCAGAGTATGGCTATCATCTGGCTGGCCGAGCCACCAAGGGTAGCGTATGTCTACTATTAACGAGTCCACGACTTCCCTTGCGCTCTTCTTCCCTTTCACATACTCCTGCACGACAAAAGACTGCCAGTCAATCAGCTCATTCAGATATATCGGGTAGAAGAACTGATCCCGCACTACTGGGAACTCCATAACACATCACCTCTTTTCTTATATTAAATGATCGCTTCAAAATATAATGGTTTAGTTAATACACCTATCACCTCGCAAACTCACACAACAATCCGATGACCGTAAAACCAACACAGAACTCCAAACAGTCGCCGAGAGTGTATGTTTTGTCTTCTCGTATGATAAAGTGCTCTGCAGTCTCGTAGAGTATGAATATGACAGCGATAAAGGGAAGAAGTAGCTCAGTCCGCCAGCAATTGCATGTATTAAACTTTTCCAGTCATCGAACACTACTGCTTCCTTCACCACACCCATCCCATTGCAAAAACTGTTAATGTTACCGATGTAGAAGCCATGTTCGTCTTCGCTTGAACAACAAATGCCACCGGTATTTTTGTGTTGTGTCTGAAATTGTAGAATTCTGCATTTAGGCCTGCAGCACTATAACCTGCAGAGCCTGTCGTGGTGTAGCTCCTATCTACGTAATCTTCCGATCCATCATCATATACGCATATATGTCTCACAGTTACAGTCTCGCCTGAAGCAAATGTCCCTGACCTAGAATCGACCATCCCTTCTAGGATCAGCTGTGCGTATCCAAGGTCTCTGGCGTCGATAATTGTAGTTCTAGGCCCGAATGTATCGTTGAGGCCTATAGGCACGCTAATGCCTTTACTGAACAGTCTTATCGGCTTTCTCAGCACATCCCACTTTTTCAAATCGCTAGCCATTCATCGCCACCTCCGCCTCGTTTACCGTGCACGGATATGTTGATGGAGTGAACGTGAGTCTAATCAGAATAGCATCTCCCGTCATCTTGTATCTGAGCAGAGCACTAGCTGAAACGGTTATCGAATCGTAAGTTCTCCAGTTCCCTGATCTCATCAAAGTTTCTATGTTTAAAGTTCCCGCTTGATCTGCCATGAAGTAGATCGTTTTGTTCACGTAACCGAAAACCGGGATTGGATGACTTGTTACGCTCTCGCTTGATATGCTGTAGCCCGCCATCTTCGTATTGCTCCCAGCTAAGTAGAGATTATAGGATCTAGGTGGCAACGGCTCCCCTTCAGCACATTCTATATCCATCGGGTTTACTGGGAAGACGAGTTCTCCGTTTAGCTCCGCATCTGCTTCCAAGCTTATGATGCCGTAAGGTGACTCTCCAACTCCCTGCATGTATAACTCTTTATTGCTTGACCATATATTGTATGGAGGCCCGCTTATCGCTGTTGTGGTCGGCAGATTTGCATGCACCGCTACTGCAACGAGCTTGCCATCAACATAGAACTCCACATTCGGCAGATTGAGCTTGATACTGTATGTATGCTGTGCTGTTTTGGCATTACTCGGCAGAGCCCATGAAAATTCCTGCTGAAGCCCCATGACATAAGCTCCGAAGTGCTCTCCAGCACTGTCTTTCCAGAACTTGAACTGTGCTGCCATGCTTCTGGCCATTCTGGTTATCTCGAAGCCGAAGTCCACGGCCATACCTGATTGCAATGTTGGGAGCTTCGTTTTGATCGAAAGATGTCCACATCTGAATGCTCTCCTCGATGAAACCCTCACTTCTCTCAGCGTTGCCGGGCATTTGAGAGAGCCATCTGTGTCGCATTTCTTCGGAAAAGTCCAGTAATTGCTGGCTTTATCTACGCTGATAGTGTAATCACTCTGGAGTAATACGGCTATGAAATAGGAATCGAGGTCTATTAATGGCAGGAAGTGACCGAAATAATCTATACTTCTCAGCGATTTTCCACCACCAGCACCTCCAATACATTGCAGACCTTGCGGAGGAATCATATCACACCACCGCTGATGCTATTTCCTCAACCTTCAGCTCAAGAACAGTAGCATCAACACTATACTGCAAATTAACACTTTCTCCAGACTCAACTACTACATCGAAAGCATAAAGACAGTTTGCACTCAAAGCATTTCCACTGTTCAACTGCATTGTAACTGTAGTTGCTCCTTTGGTTTTAACAACGCTGAGAACTCCGCTTGCGTTGAAGCATGCGAAGATGCGGAAGTAGCTCGGGTTGGTTGTCGTTGCCAGACTCGGGGTTAAATCAGATGAGAAGATGTTTGTGTTTGCTGTTACTGCTTGGCTGAAGATAGATCCTTTGATAAGCGGTCTGAAGAAGTCTCTCAATGCTGATAGTGCTATGTCTAGGTTATCAGTCTGTGATTTTATCGCTTTAATAATGCTCTCCCTAACACCAGTCGTTTCAATTTCTGTCATAACACCACCTCACAACTGCGCCCATGTACATCCAGAAGCCAATATACCTGCCTGATAGATAGACTCTGGTGATGGTTGATTAAGTATATTCAGCCCAAAACTCCCTCTAGTATGTGGTGAATCTAGGTTTATAGGTATAGTATTTACATACATCACAGTCCCAGGGCCAGGTAACAGTATCCTTATCGATCTCCCTTCACCACCGGAGTACCACCATAATCTGAATTCATTCTCTTCACTTGCATATATGTAGTAGCCATATATATAGGTAACCTCTCCAACAAGCGTTTCAAGCCATACAAACGGCCATGTTATATCAGGTTGCGTAACTTCTTCCGTGGTAAACCACCTAGGAGTTCTGAAGTGGTAGAACTTGTATTCCTCTCTTAGTATAATAGCCATCACCTCCTCTTGGCATACACGTACAACCTGAATATTCCTTGACCGTACTCGGACATATCAGCATACCTAACTCTGGCATATCTGGCCACTTTCTCAACACTAAATCCAAACGAGTTCTTGAGCAATGATGGGGATACTTCGAATGGAGTTACAACATCCCAGTTTTCACCATCAGACGACTGCTCTACATATAGAACACCTTCAGCATCGGAGTAAACTGTACCTACAATTCTGTCTGTCATTGGACTATCATCAACTCTACTAAACCACATACCTCTAGCAGGTAATGGTGTGGTAGTTGAGTCTATCAACACAAGACCGGATCCTGCAATTGGCTGTTCTGGTTGCACTTGTACAGGTTGAGTGGTAGTACCTGTGGATAGTACAGATAGTACACTCTCTATCAGTTTATTTGTATAATCAACTTGCCTTATGAGTATCTCCAGAAGGTCGTCCACTCTGGATAGCTTGTCGAATATCTCATACCATTTATGCGTCGGTATTTCAACAACTCCATTTACTCTGACTGTACCAGTCATACCACACCAGCTTCAACCCTGTCAAACAAACCAAGCTTATCAGCAATCTCACTCTCTCTAGATGTCAAGTCAATGCCCCACCTTATCTTCTCAGCAATGGTTAGCCTTCCCAAGCCGTATGTTATTCTAGCCGCACATGCTCCGCTAGCTGTTATATCAATCTTATCTATAGCCACTACTCTTATCGGACACCTGTATTCCAAAGAAGGTAGACAGTATGCGTCCAAATGCAGAGTTTCTATATCATCTCTAACAACGTCTATGTATAGTGTTGCTGGGTTCGTTGGTCTTACAACCGATATGTCAAGCAGTATCAGCTTCCAGCCATTCGGGACTACCTGTCTGAACAGTGTACCCGAAGTCGTAAGCACATTAGTTACGCTCTTTATCTGCTCAACACCTTTAAGAAGGTCTACTGGCTCCGCAGGATAGCTTGCAACCATATCAGATATTCCGAACTTGCTGTCCAACTCTCTATCCCTGTCTGTCAGTGGTAAACCCAAGAGTATCTTCAGCGCTGTGGTCTTTGGCAGAACCATTATCCTGTGCCTCCACTGATATGCTGATATAGCTGAGGAAGTGTACAGCCTGAGCCTTGCAGATTTCGTTATCGGGACCTTCAGCTCCTCCTCATAGTCAAGCCCTCTGCTTGCATTTAGGTTCTGCATCTGCACGACGTTGGTTATACCATCGATATCAGCATAGAATGCTATGTTCTGTCTATCGAAGCTTGCCCCGTATAAACTTAACACATACTTCTCAGGAGTGAAATATTCTGCAACTTTGTTATCCCCAGCTTGCAGATTTATAGGCATTGCTGATACAAGGCACTCCGGAGGATACTTTACAACTCTCCTAATATCAACTTCCGTGCCCATATACACCACCAAAAAATAGGTGAAAAAAGGGTATATTAAGCTTTACTGTTACCTTAGGATGAACTTGGTACCCCAGACCATTACCTCTATTCCGTTGGCAGGTATAGCCGTACCGTTGTCTATTACCTGAATTCCTCCCTTGACTCCATGGAACAGGAACGGCTTCTTTAGGAACACAGGCCCAGCTCTCTTCATTGCTGCGTTTACGTCGGTATCGTAGTACATCGGCGGGTAGAAGTAGTTATAGTCAGACTTTATGCTGAACTCAGGGTTGGTTATCCTGCCATCGACGAACAGTCTCAGCGCTTTGCTGTTTGCGTGAGGTATAACTCCTAATGCCTTCACAAGGTATGCCTCGCTCTTGTCAGCAAGGTTGAAGCTCAGGTCCATCCACTGGTATTTGACACCAGAGTCATACTCAAAGTCGTACCACTGGTTTACTGTCGTGTCCTTTACGTTTCTAGTATACGTGACCCAAGGCAGTATCTGTGGCTTGCTCTGTGCCAGTCCTCCAGGTAGCTCGTCGAACGTCTCAAGCGATGGGAACGGCATGTTCTTGTTGTATAAATCTCCGTCGAGCTCTATCCTAGCAACACCCGGAGCATATGATGGTCCGAGAACTTCCACGAGCTTCGACTGTCCCTTCACTCTGGCGCACTTCAGTATGACAGAGTAGGACTGTGTTATGTCCTCGTCAGCGACCGTCTTCACAGCCAAGCTCTGACCTCTGGCAACTTTAGGACACGTAGCATCAACAACGCTAGGCAGATACCCCAGTATTGGCCTGTGCAATATAGGCACACCAAGATCAACAGCCACCCCAGCATTGTTTGGCTGCTCAAGAGGTGCCATCACGCTGTTTATCCTTATCGTGTCGCACTCCTTTCCGTTTATGACAAGCGTAACATACCTGAGCTTCTTCACTGCTTTCGCTGTGGTGTCTACTGGGGGTATCAGTTCTATCCTGAATACCTCAAGCACCTCATCTGGGGAGGTGGAGTACACCGAGGCCACTTTCTCTTCTCCAGCTGCCTGTGTACCGCTGAAGTTAACTCTAAACTCAACTACCGGATCCCATACCTCTGCCATATCGCATCACCGCTCTCTGCTTATCAGCAAAATATTTAAATATTTCCAGCATGTTTACCAATATGGTGAACAAGACCAGAATAGTGATAAGGTGCAGAGAGGAGACCAAGAACAGGTTCAAGGAGTTCTGCAAGTACAAGAGGATGGACTACGAGGAGGCCCTCAACTACCTGCTTGACAGCGAAGAAAAAAAGGTGAGGATAACAAGGTACTAGCGCCTTAGTATAAGCGCAATTACTCCAACAGCAGCTGCTCCTATTGCCACACCGTACCAGAACGGCTCCTGCTGTGAGTACGTCTTTATCTTGTTTACAATGTCGTCAAAGAGGCCCATACATTACCCCTTCAGAAGCGGTATAACAACCCCGACAAACCCAGTTGATACTACAGAAGCTACTATCCTTGATATCTTCTCCATTTTGACACTTGGACTGTCCCCCTTCGTGGGGAACGACTGCGTTATGAATGCTGTCAGCAGAGCTGAGATAATCCCAGTTGCTATTCCTGTGTACACAACGTCCTTGCTTATTGTCTCCCCTGATGTCTGCCCAAGCACATCAGCGTAGTACTCTGCTCCACAGTTCGGGCAGTACCCATGCACTCCGCAACAGTCAACGCTGTATGTAAGACTGCTACCGCACACGTCGCAGACAACGTTTGAGGAGAAGTTCCTCTCAAAGAATCTGGCAAACTTCTCCGACTCCATCTTATTCACCTTCCCGCCCATCGCAATGTCAAAAATATAGTGCCCGTACTCGTGAACAAGAACCTCAGGGGGCACTCCTGTCTTCAGGTTTATCGTCCCATTGTAGTAGCAGCCAAGCAGATCGCAGTAACTGGCATATGGGCATTTAGTCTCACAGCTGAAGTTTATGACTGGAGCAGGTATATTTGGCATGAACTGCTTTAGCCTATCAAGTACTCTGAGGTACTTGTCAGTCATTGCCATAAAGAAAAGTGTTTAGAGTGTTTAGAAGCTTGTTATCCTAGCAACCTGCTGGACGCTTGGTTGCGGTGGCGTAACCACAACTGGTGTTATCGGTTTGCTTTCCTGTTGTGGCGGAGTAACCATTCTGAACCCTGCGCTTGAAGCAGGCACTGGATATCCCATCCTTGCTTTGACGAACTCGTACGCTGTCCTCTCAAGCAACGGTATGGCAGAATACATCGCTGCCTCTGTGTATTCCCTTTCAATTCCAATGTAGTTGATCAGTCCAGACCCGGCGACAACAGCAAGTCTGTATATGTCCCTTATGTCCTTCTTCCCCATGTTCTCAAGCATCAGGTCAACTCCACCTACCACGGCAGACGTTATCAGCTTCGAGACACTTACCCTCGCCATTTCCGCATCACCTCAGTATAAGTAACAAGCACCTAAATATAAATTTTTCCATCACACTATCTTACTTTTGACATACTGCCTTACATCGTCTATGTTCCTGCACAGCCATGCATAGCACTTCGGCGACGAGCATATGAACATCAGGTTGTCCATCGCCTTCTCGTTGCCCTTCACTTCCTCGGCCAGATATTCTATAACAGTCCTTGAATCTATTTTGTCTATCAGCTCAAGTGCCTCCTTCTCGAGCTTCTTCAGCTTTACAATTCCCACAACTTTGTTTATCTTATTCTTCCACTCCTCATCAATCGCGTTGATCAGTCTGTAGTCTGATTCGGCCATTTTCCATATGCTCTCAGGGTCTGCGTTCTCAAGCAGCTTTATCACGTCCTTTGTGCACTCCTCGAGCACATAGTACTTTGCCAGATTTATCATCGCCGACATCACGATTTTTCTTGCTTTTTCGAGTACATTGTTCCGCACGACGGGCATACGAACTCCACCGCATCCGGCGGTATAATAAACTGTCTACCGCACTTCTCACACATGACACTTATTGGCTTATTCTCATCGCTCTTTCCAAGTACCTCTCCGCTCTCAACCGCTTCAGCTGCCTCAGCGGCTGCCTCAGCAACGGAGCTTATTACCTTCTTCAGCCCCTCGACTATCTTTTCCTGCTTCTCCTTTTCCTCCTGCATCTTCGCAACCTGAACCTTAGAATCAAGCTCGAGCTTCTTCATTGCCAGATCGTGCTTTATCTTCATTTCCTCCAGTTCCTTCATTATCTTAAGGTACTCCGGATCGGATCTACCACCGAATATCGCAGCGAGCTTCTCCAGCTTGTCCAGGTGACTGAAGAACTCCTCAAGCGAGCTCTTTGTCTGCACTGGCTGTGGTTGCGGTTGTTCCATAAGCTTTGAAAGCGCTATGTTTATCACCTGACTCATCAGCTCCTTGTCCTTCTCGTCCTTGAGAGCCTGTATTATGCTCGCTATGCCTGTGAGCAGAGAGCCAACATCCAGCTTCTGCTGTACCTGTTCGGTTGCCTTTATCTCAGCACTTGGACTTCTGCCTGACATCGACATAACAAGCGGTAGCAGCGCAACCAGTGCTGAATCCGACTTTCCAGCAGCTTTAAGCAGTGATACCGTTGCTATCATTTTTGTCCTTTCCTCCTCGGGCAGGTGTGATATCAGCTTTGCAATCTCTATATCAGATGGCGACACACTGCCATCCTCCTCCTTCCTTACGTCCACCCTGTTTGTCTTGCTTTGGTTTCCAATAGCAGACATCAGTATCGGAAGCACAACAGCAGCCGATGAGTCTGACTTCCCAGCAGCCTTAAGCATCGACACTATTGCTATCATTTTAGCCCTCTCCTCCTCCGGCATATTCGATATCAGCTTTGCTATTTCTATGTCAGCTGGGGATATATCGCTGCCCGGCTCCTTTTGTTTATCGCTATTTGCCATAAACAGAGACTTGAGTTCTTTCTCAAGTTCCCTCGCTCTCTTCTCGGCCTCCAGCCTGTACTCCCTTAGTCTAGCTAGCCTTGCTCTTCTCAGCTCTTCCTTCTCAAGCTCCTTTATCGCTTTGTCCATTTCGTCATCATCGCTGTCTTCTTCTCTTACGCTTCCCCTTATTATCTCCTTTATTTTGCCCATACTACTTCACCCTGGTAACAATCGCTATCTCAACTCCAAGGCACTCACTCATATGCTCGTCTATTACCTCATTTATGAACTCGTCTATTGTCATGTTGACTCCGACTTTTCCGACTATATAGTTGTAGTACTGTATTGTCTTTGGTGAAAGCTCTATTGACTTCTTTATTCTCACACCCTCCTCTATGTCTATCTCTCTCTCAACTATCTTCTCCTTGCCGGATATAGCATTCAGCCTAGCCTCAATCTCAGCGACCTTATCTGCTATCACGTTTATCATCTTCACAATGCTCTCAGTATCACTATCAAATGACCTGCGCTTTTGATCACCCTTTATCAGATCTTTCACCGACATCTCACCTGCTATTATCCTGTCAGCAACATCATCGCTGCAACCATACTTCTTTTTTAGCAACTTTTTTACACTATCCACGCTGAACCTTGTGCTACCATCTGGCATTTTAACAAAGTCCAGCATGTTCTTCTTCTTCCAGTACACTATTGTCTGCCTAGATACGTTGAATATCCTTGCAACATCATCTGTTGTCAGACTGTAGTCATCACTGATTTCCTGTTCCTCAACCTCCTCCTTCCCCTCATCAACTACTTCCTGATCAATCACCTCGTCCATGTAAAAATGTCATCACCTAGTATATTAACTTTACCAAAACAGTTAAATCCCTTGACGTGCATTTATACCATGGACTACAGGACAGTTGCAAGAATTATTGCAAATTTTCTGGACGGTGTGCTGACAATATACTCTGCCAGATCAGAGGTGGAGGTAAAAAATGTAAAACTGCATGAAGAGTTTGAGCAGAGTAAACAGCAATCACCTACTGCTACACCGCCAGTAGACAGCAATGCATACTGCGGTGAGTGCTTATCAAGGCACTACCTGAAAGCACTAGGCCTGCTTGAGGAAGCAGAAAGGTTCTCAGTATCAAAAGGATATATAACACCTGAGGCCAGGGAGAGGATAAAGATGGCTGTTAAGGAAATAGTTACAGCCGAGGAGGACTTCGGCATAGTTACTGATAAAAAGCTTGCTGAGAAGCTAGACGAGCTAAAAGCAATGCAGAGAGACATAAGGAAGTGGATCTGGCAGAACGGACTGCTTACCCATGAGAAGGACATAAACAAGCTAAGAGAAGCGATAGCCAAGGTAAAGCTTTTAAGCGACAGAGCACACCAGATATTCGAGGAGTACATGTCAAAATGCGAGACGTGCAAGGTGATAATATGAACCCATTTGAAAAGTACAAAGATAGGGTACTTATAATAGTCCACCCGATGTGCTCTGCCTGTCAGTCTGTGAAGGAAAGGGTACTATCAGACGATAAAATGAGGGACGCAGTTGTTGTGCTTGATGTTACTAAGGACGAGGACGCAAAGACGATAGCAGAGGCCTTCGATATAGACTCTGTTCCGGCAATATTCTACTCGTACGAGGAAAACAAAAAGCTGGTAATGTGTCTGCTTGATGATAAACTGGAAAACGTGGTCAAGTGCATGGAGGTTGAATACGAAGAAACAGAGAAAAAAGAATAATAAAAAAATTTAAACTGGTTTAGAATTCAAATTTTTTTAGGAGACTGCCACACCTCTGGCCTTAAGCTTTCTTGCTATGGCTTCCATTGTCTTCTTGTCATTGGCCTTCTTTGCCTCTTCGTACATCTTCTTCAGCTCCTCGGTGACTTTGTCCTTCGTGACTATCTTCTTCATCTCTTCTCTCAGACACTTGGTAAACTGCTTCCACGGCTTACCGGCACACTTCTTTGCAGGTAACAACTTCTCTGCCTCTTCTTTCTTACCCGCCTCCTCCAGTTCTCTTGCCTTTGCTCTCAAGTCCTCTAGTATCTTGTTCACTGCTATAACAGCATCAGACGACCTTGTAACACCTGGTTTCCTTAGTACCACTTTGCCCAGTGCCGGCTTGAAGTACACCCTGCTCCCTACAGCAGTGTTTATAACCTTCCCGGAAGTCGTACCTTTCTCAGCCATTCCGCATCACCTCAGTGATCTGATCGCAGAACATAGATATATATTTATGTCTAGAACGTCAACACGTCAGCATGACAGATGAATACAAGGTGTACCCCGTCGATCCTGAGGAAGGAGTACAGCTAAAGTTAAGAAAAAAGGTGCCCATAGACAGGATAATATGCTTCCTACTTGAGGGTTACGAGGTGTTCATAGAGTGCGACAGGAAGACAGCACACTATATCAAAAGGAGGATATCAGGCGAGCTTGGAGTACAGGTTGAATCCTACCCGTCGATTTACAGGGGAATGGACGGTTACGTGTTCAAAATAAGCATTGTAAAGCAACTACTAGATGAACTAAGCAAAGGAAAGCATTAAATATATGTAACACACATCATACTGAGGTGATGTATAATGGATGCTGAACATACAGTGAAAGAATTGTCTAAAGATTCAAAAAACTCACACCAACCTGAATTAGCCGAGCCGACCCATACGGTTGACGTTGACTACATGGCAGTGGAAGCTATATACGAATTAAATAAATTCAGCAAAGAGGCAAAGGGCATCCCAGAACTTGAGTCGTTGATAAAATACATCGAAGACCTAACAAAGGACACATACGAAGCCGCCCAATCATGCGACCTGTACGTAGTGCTAAAGGGTATTGAAGAACTGAGCAGAGCAATAACTCTTACAGAGAAAGAATTCGTAAAACACAACATAAGCCCAATAGGCTTAACCATACCTCTACAACACATAGAACAAGACATGTACTTCATATTCAAAAACCTGTGCAAGTGCCAGCTTAAGGAGAAAAAGCTATCACTCTTTGAAGCAGCAGAAACAGTATTTCCGTAATAAAATAACGAGATACACAGCGAAGAAATCCTTAAATATATGTGATATGTATTATACCTAGGTGATGTGAATGAGTAGCAAAGATGCGTATGATAAAGTAAATGAGCTGATTAAAAGGTGTGAGAAATGCGATACAGAAGAACTGAGAAATGAATGCAAACAGTATTCTAAGTCTATATCTGTCGCAATAAACAACGCATACACCTCAGCACAGGACTGCAGCCAGTCCATTATAAATCATCTGTACATGCTTGGCAAGATCTCCGGCGAGCTTTCGCTATTCACCAAAAAATACCTGAACCAAGAACTGAGGTATGAAATCGACGGTATTCTGGCAGAAATCAGAAAAATCGTAGACACAGACATCACGCAGTATTTGCAAAAAAAGTGTAGGTGTACAATCAGGTAGGTGGTAAATATGCTCGGCCTGCTTGAAAGAGTCAGAGAAAGAGCTCTTGAGTTCAGAATTAAAATGCTCGAAAGAAACCTGTTAAAACTGCTAGAAGAGACAAAAACAGAAGAAGGAAAGAACTCAATTCTCGAAATGAGCTTCTTCATAACAGAGGCAATCAGAAATGCAGACAGATGCGACATATTCGGTGCTCTCGAATACATATCAAACGCAGGTTTCCATGCCGGCATATACAAACAGGCAGAAAAGTTACAAGAAAAAACAGAAGATAGGTACGAGAAGATAACAAAAATACTTGACAGAGCAGCTGTAGAGGTAAAGGATATCCTAGAGTCGAAGTGCGGATGCAAATCCCGTAGGCTATGAACAGCGACATAACGGTACCTGAACTAGATGAACTCATCGACGGTATCACAAGAAAAATGGACCTGATAATGGAATACGGGCCATCACCGGCAATAGAGATGTTTCTCAGAGACATGGAACCAATACTGAGAAGGATATCGGAATACACAGCTAGGTGCAATGTCTACGGTTACGCTGATTCGGTATTCCGCGCAGGCAGTTCTTTCGGTGGACTGAGGGACATAGTGGACTTCATACTCGCCGGTATAGAGCTAGGCATTATCACAGAATACGATAGACCATGTGTAAAGTGCACATCAAAAGAGATAACATACGAATTCCTAGACAACATAATCGAACTGCTAAGATCTATAAAGTTCTTAGTCTCGCTATCATCAGAATACCTGAGAGAAAACTGCTGCCCTGTCTCTGAAGAGGAGATTCTAAAGCACGTATAGTGGGGTGGTGTGTATGGATGACGATAAGTGGGAAGAAGAACTATCACTAACGCCGGAAGCGGCTATGTTCAGAAGGATTGTCAAGAGGATTGAAAAAATGCGCGAGGAAAGGAGAAAACGCTCCGCAGAAATAGTGGAGAGCCTGTCAGACAAGTACCCAGAGCTGTCGAGAATACTAAAAGACCTCTTACCCAAAAGGCTTGTCGTCGAAACAACAAAAGACGGAGGCATAGTTTTAAGCCGCCCGGTAGACATATACGATCAGGGTTACTCCATAAAATTCAAATGCCGTGAAAGGACGTGCAAGGTAAGAGGAGTACTCGAAACAGCAGGCGACCCCTGGTCAATGAAGGAGTTCAGAGAAGAAATGAGAAAATACGGATGCAAAGTACTAAGCTCGGAGATCTGCGTTGAGGAATACTGCACAGCAAGCGTACGAGTAAGGTGTTCGATGAGCGTCGATAAGTTTGTCGAGTTCGTAGATAAGGTACTCAAACGCTACCACTAGCTGTATGGTATTCGAAGAACTAGATAAAGAAATAATGAAGCGGTCAATCGCAGTTATAGAGAAACTCTCAAACAAATACCCAGACCTGTCCAGAACTCTAAAGAATCTCCTATCAGAAAGACCAAAAACCAGAATAACGTACATGGAAATAAGCGGTTACACAGCTATAGACCTCCTCGACGACTATTTCTCGCTGCACGGATCATCGATAGCTTTCAAGTGCAACGAAAAGTGCGACGTAGAGGGCGATATAATCACGGTCAAAGACGAGGAGATAATAGAAATGTACAGGAAATCACTTGAAGAATATGGCTGTGAAATAAAGGATATCCACTTCCATGAAGCCCCGTTCAAATCAGCACACATACACATAAAGTGTGGCATGGATGTGAAGAAGCTTGAAGAGTTCATAGACAAGTTCTTCAAATACATGTAGCCAAGCAATTCCAAGAACATCCAAGAACACCATACAACATATAGTCTCTTCAAGCCCTTCACACGTTTACAACATTTTCACCATTTACATTACCTATTACATTTAACTTTACACATCATTATAACCACACATTTTCATAAAAACCACTAAAAAATTACCGCCAAATACAACAATTTAATAATTTATCATTACCATATCCTATTATGAAAAAATACTATCCACCGTTCCTTCCCACTTTTTCCCTTAGCAAAAAAACCTAGTTCTCCCCCTCCCAAGCTATAGCAAAAAATATTTTTCTTTATATTTCACTCCCCTTAGCTCCCCCTTAGCAAAAAAACCTAGCTCTCCCACGCCCTATCTCCCTCAGCAAAAAAAAAAAAG
>Ga0078972_1002298_pt1 | contig 51276 bp, 49 predicted proteins | sample YelNatPaOPGAMG01_FD_67568 | JGI IMG/M metagenome (GOLD analysis project Ga0078972, IMG submission 67568) | Hot spring thermophilic microbial communities from Obsidian Pool, Yellowstone National Park, USA - OP-RAMG-01 (SPADES assembly) (version 2) | ecosystem: Environmental > Aquatic > Thermal...
AATATAGTCAGAAGACAAATCAGTCAATAAAATAAATAATAGTGCGTTCTAATGGAAAAAACCTTAAACATAATATATAACGCTCTTTTGACATTTTTATTTCCATTTTTTTTTATTGCGCTGTTTATTTTAAATTTAAATAAAAATAAAAGAAGCGAAGGTTATATTTACAAATTTTTCCCTGCCGCTTTCAAGCCTTTAAAAAAACCGGCTTTTCGGGAAGGCGTCTGGATTCATGCCGTTTCGTTGGGAGAAATGAGGGCGGCGGTAAATTTTATCGATTTATTGCAGTCAAAATACGGCAAAAAAATCTATCTTTCCGCTACCACTAGAACCGGTTTCGATTTTGCGGATAATCTTTATAAAAAAGACGATAATGTTTTAACATTTTATTTTCCCTACGATTTTCTTTTTTCCGTCCGCGGTATTTTGAAACAGATAAAGCCATCTTTGTTTATTTCGGTAGAAACGGAGATATGGCCTAATTTATTTAATGTTCTAAATAAAAAAAATATACCTGTATCGTTAATAAATGCAAGAATATCGGAAAAGTCTTATAAAAATTACATGCGTTTCAGATTCTTTTTCGGTTATATCTTTAAAAAAATAGATACGGTATTATGCATATCTGACGTGTATTGCAAAAGATTTGCGTCTCTTGGAATCAAGGAAGAAAATATGCGCCAAACCGGGAATATGAAATTTGATATGGACGCGTCCCTTATTGCCGGAGATATAAACGAAAAATCCGCGATACTCAAAAAATTTATAGAATATAAAAATAACAGTTCCGAACTCCCGAAAATTATAGCGGCGGGAAGCACTCATAGAGGAGAAGAAGAGTTAATTGCCGATTTGCTGATCAAATTAAGCAAATCAGGTAAATTAGGCAAGCAGGGCGGTAAAAATAAAATTTTCCTCTTTATAGCGCCGCGTCATCCCGAAAGGTTCGACGAAGTTTATAAGCTTTTAAATAACCGCCTGCCCGAAATAGAACTTTACAGACTTTCTTCGATTTATGCCTCAAAAGATAACAATAATTATAATAATTATCATGATAATCATGATAATCATGATAATTTCGGTTTGTCGGAAAACAAGTCTGCCAGCCCCGTTGTAGTTTTAGTAGATATTATAGGACAGCTTCTGACGGTTTACGGCATATGCGGCGCCGCTTTTGTCGGCGGCAGTATTGTCCCCGCCGGCGGTCATAATCTTCTTGAACCCTTGGTTTTCGGGAAGCCTGTGATTTTTGGCAGATATGTTCAAAATTTTTCGGAAGCGGCGGAAGAGATTATAAAGAATTCTGCAGGAAAACAGGTTGATTCCCCTTTGGAATTATATGAAGCATTAGCCGACTATCTGTTTAACATCAAATCAGCCGGTTCAGCCGGAAAAAACGGTTTAAATCTTATAGCCCGCAATAAAGGTGTTTCACTTAGGAACCTTGAGTATCTGCATAATAAAGGATATTTGCATTAGGTAAAAAATAGTCGGCAAAAAATGGTTGACAAATTTATTTAAACCTATTAAAATTAATATTTCGAGTTTAAAATTTAAGATTAAGCAAAGAGGATTTACTATGAGTGCTATGAGTAAAGATAATTACGCCGTTATAAGTACCGGTTCAAAACAATACATCGTTGCACAGGGCGATATTTTAAGAATAGAAACGGTAGGCAAGAAAAAAGGCGAAGAGATAACATTTACGCCGGTGGCCGTTAAAAACGGGGATGTTTTGCTGACGGACAAACAGGCGTTGAAGGATAAAAGTGTCACCGGAACGGTGATCAGAGACGGCAGGGCTAAAAAAATCGTAGTATTTAAAATGAAACGCAGAAAAGACGAAAGGAAAAAAAGAGGACACAGGCAGAATTTTACGGAAGTCAAAATAACCGGAATAGCCTGATTGTTTCGTCAAGCATCAAAAGATAAAGGGATAATAAATAATATATTATATATATAAATAACCAGAAATAATATTAATAATATTAATAATATTAAATTAAGAAACAGGTGATATTATGGCGCATAAAAAAGCCGGCGGAAGCTCAAGAAACGGCAGAGACAGTCAGGGACAGAGGAGAGGAGTAAAAAGATTCGGGGGTCAGCTGGTAAAACCGGGCGAGATTATAGTGCGTCAGGTCGGCTCTTCTTTCCATCCGGGAAAATATGTTAAAGCGGGCAAAGATTATACTCTTTATTCGATAATAAAAGGTTTTGTTAAATTTCATGCAGGGAAAAATAACAGGAAATTCGTAAGCATTATACCTGCGGAATGATAATTTAATTTTAACTTTTTGTTCTTTTTGTTGTACATACATAAATGCACATTTATGTGTTAGCTTGAACTTAAAACTTCAACGAAATTTGCCCCGCTAAAATATTCCGATATTATGTCCTGAATATGAAATTTGTCGATAATGCCGTAATAACTATTGCCTCCGGAAACGGCGGGAGGGGAGCGGTCAGTTTTAGGCGGGAAAAATTCATCCCTAAGGGCGGACCTGACGGCGGCGACGGAGGGAAAGGCGGAGACGTTATATTTAAAGTTTCGCATAATATAACGAGCCTTCTCGATTTCAGGTATAAACCCCGATATATTGCCGAAAACGGGGGTAGCGGTCAGGGCAACAACAAAAAAGGCAGAGACGGAAAAGATATGCTAATAACCGTGCCGGTCGGCACTGAGGTTATAGATTTCGATTCCGGAGAAGTAATAGCAGACCTTACGAAAGACGGCGAAGAAATAGTCTTGCTCAGGGGCGGCATAGGGGGGAAAGGCAATACCTTTTTTAAGTCGTCCACACAGAGAAGACCCCGTTTCGCTCAACCCGGCATGCCCGGGACAGTCAGAAAAGTCCGTCTTGTCCTGAAAAGCTTAGGCGACATAGGATTGGTCGGATTCCCTAATGCCGGCAAGTCAACTCTTATATCGAAACTTACCTGTTCTCACGCAAAAATAGCCCCGTATCCTTTTACCACCAAAACCCCTAATCTTGGGGTTTATCTGGGCGATAATCCGGACGGGTCCGCTAAAACATTAACCATAGTCGATATTCCGGGTATAATAGAAGGGGCTTCGGAAGGAGCAGGTCTCGGGCTTAAGTTTTTAAGCCACATAGAAAGGACTAATATTCTTCTGCATCTTATTGAAGCCGGAACTTTTAAAAATATCAAAGCGTCATATGAATCGGTAATTAAAGAAATAACCGAATACGACAAAAATATTCTTAAAAAAGAACGGATAGCGGTCATAAATAAAATAGACCTTATTGACGACAGTAAGAAATTAAATAAAATTATTAAAGAAACTGCAAAATTTTTCTCGGATCAAAATATTCCGGTGTACTTTATATCTGCACTTTGCGGTACGGGAATGGACGAACTTAAAAAAGAATTAAATTTAATTTTAAATAAAAAAAATATTGCGGTATAATTACAACATAATTATATTATTTTATTATTAAAATTGTTGGAACATTAAGCTGTATATTATAATATATTATTAAATTATTAAGTGAAAGAGCAGAATAATTTTAAAGAATATTTTGATTCTAAAAAAAGAATAGTCCTAAAAATCGGCACGCAGGTTCTTTTAAACGATGAAGGAAAACTTTCTCCGGCGTCTTTTAAAAATATCTGCAGTTTTGTTAATTCTCTTAAGACTCAAAACAAGGAAGTAATTCTTGTTTCATCCGGCGCTATCGCCGCAGGAAAAGATATGCTGGGCATAAACCCGAGAACAGGCGGGTTTTCTATTCCTCAAAAACAGGCGTTTGCCGCATGCGGACAGCCTGTTTTGATGAAAAATTACGATTCCTTTTTTAAACGGCACGGGCTTAAAACTGCGCAGGTTCTTTTAACAAAAGAAGACGTTTCCGTCAGAAAGAGATTTACGAATGCCCGCAATACAATATATGAACTGCTTAATAACGGAGTAATTCCTATAATAAACGAAAATGATACCGTTTCATACGAAGAAATAAAATTTTCGGACAACGACCAGCTTTCAGCGTTAGTTTTGAATCTTGTATGCGCAGACTTTTTCATTATTCTTTCAAATGTAAACGGGGTTTTCAATCAAAATCCGAATATTTATAAAAATGCAAAACCGGTCAAAATCATAAACGATATTAAAAATTACATTAAAAATTTTAAAGACGGTTCTAAAAGCATTCACGGAACCGGAGGCATGAAATCAAAACTTTATGCCGCTTTTATTGCTGCCAGCGCCGGTATAGATACCGTCATCGCTTCGGGTAAGGATAAAAAAAGCCTGAATTTTTTATCGGAAGGCAAATTATGCGGAACTTTAATTGTTTCTGCGCCATGCAACAAAATAAACAAAAAAAAACACTGGCTTCTATTCGGGATGGAGAAAGCCGGAGAGATAGTTGCCGATAAAGGAGCTATCGAAGCAATCACTTTGCAAAATAAAAGCCTTCTTGCAAGCGGCATAATTAAAATAAAAGGCGAATTTAAAAAAGGCGACGGAGTTTATATATTAGACGAAAACGGAACCGTTTTTTCTAAGGGAATAGCCAATCTTGATTCGGACGATGTTAAAAAAATAAAAGGTTTGAGCGCCGAAGAAATAAAAATAAAATTCGGCGAAAATAAAATTTCCTCTTTAGTGGTCCATAAGGATAAAATGGTTTCAAACGTGTAAAACTTATAAGAAAAAAATGTAAAAGGAGCATACATGTATGGACAACATCAGTAAAACCGCATCTATAGAAGAAATTGCGCAGAAGGCTTACATTGCGAGCTTCAGTATCGCAAATGCCGGTCCTGCAATAAAACTTAATATACTCAAAACCCTCAAAGACCTTTTAATCAAAAATAAAAAGCAGATAGAAGCCGAAAATGCCGTCGATATAAAAAACGCAAAAGAAGCCGGATTAAGCAAGCCTATGATAGACAGGCTTCAAATCAGCGAAAAGGTATTTGCTTCAATGCTCAACTCTGTTGACGATGTTCTGAAGATTAAAGACCCGGTCGGCGAGATAGAAAATATTGAGGTAAGACCGAACGGCCTTATGGTAGGGAGGATGAGAATACCGCTCGGAGTAATCGGAATAATTTACGAATCAAGACCCAATGTTACTATCGATGCGTCGATACTCTGTCTTTTGTCCGGAAACGCGGTAATATTAAGGGGCGGTTCCGAAGCCATAAACTCTAATAAAATACTCGCTTCGATAGTTTCAGAAAGTTTAAGAATCAACGGTCTTCCTCCCGAAACTGTTTCTATAGTGCCTTATACAGACAGGTCTGCAATTACTGAAATGATCTCGCTCAAAAAATACATAGACCTTATAATACCGCGGGGCGGCGAAGGGCTTATTTCGTTTGTGACGGAAAATTCCAAAATTCCGGTAATAAAGCATGATAAAGGCGTTTGCCACATATACGTCGATAAATATGCCGATATAAATAAATCCGTCGATGTGATAATTAATTCAAAAGTCCAAAGACCTTCCGTGTGCAATGCGTTAGAAACCCTTATTGTTCATTCTGATATTATAGGGGATTTTATGCCGGAAATGCTTGCGGAACTTAAAAAGAACGGCGTAGAAACGCGAGTGGACGGCGAAATTATGAATATTTTTAAAAACAGGTTTAATTTTATAACTCCGGCAACCGATGCAGACTGGGATGCCGAATATCTTAATCTTACGCTGTCGGTTAAAACCGTTAAAAATATGGACGAAGCAATAGAGCATATAAAGCGGCACGGTTCTAACCATACCGAGTCTATATTGACGGAAAACTATAGCCGCGCTATAGAATTCATAAAGAAAGTAAATTCGTCCTGCGTGCTTATAAATGCTTCTACCAGATTTAACGACGGTTTCGAGCTGGGTCTCGGCGCCGAAATAGGTATATCTACTTCAAAAATTCATGCATTCGGTCCTATGGGGGCAAAAGAGCTTACGACGACTAAATTTGTTGTATTCGGAAACTATCAGAAAAGAACTTAAGTGTTAAAACAGCTATGAAAATAGGAATTTTCGGGGGTACGTTTAATCCGGTTCATTTCGGACATTTAAGGGCAGCGGAAGAAATTGCGCAGAATTTTTTAGATAAGGTTATTTTTATTCCTACAAATATAACCTCTAATAAAAAAATGTCCGGTATAGATCCTGAAAAAAGAATGGAAATGCTCAATACGGCAATCAAAAACAACAAAAAATTTGAGGTGTCGGATATAGAAATAAAGAGAGGCGGGCTTTCTTATTCTTATGACACGATTGTTCAGCTGAAAAAAATATATAAGTCGGACGAGCTGTATTTTATAGCGGGAATAGATGCTTATTCCGACGTAAAGAACTGGAAAAACGGCGCCGAAATTTTCGATAAAATAAATTTTATAGTAGTGAACAGGTCGGGTATGAAATCGGATTCAAAAAATTTAGTTAAGCTTATAAGTTTTTTACCCGATAATTTAAAAGAACGCATTAAGGTTGACTATTCCGAAAACAGATTAGTTACTCCCGAAAATAAATATATATATTTTTTCAAAATTACAAGATTAGATATTTCTTCAACCGTTATTAGAAATAATTTTAAAAATAATATTTCCAATCTCTTTTTATTGCCAAACGAAGTTATTAATTATATAATAAATAATAAGTTATATTAAGGACGGTGCGGGCAATCGAAACTTTTAAAAGCGGCAGAAAACCGCTTAAAAGAACAAATAAGAATATCAGGTTCATTATAGACCTTCTTTTAGAAAAAAAGGCGCACAATATTTTAGTCCTCGATGTCAGAAAAGTGTCCGGAATAACGGATTTTATAATTATAGCCGGCGGTTCGTCGGATAGGCATCTCAATACAATAGCCGATAACCTCCTCAAATATTTCAAACAGAAGCCTCTCGGACACGAGGGTCTTTCCGCTCCGGGTTCAAGATGGATTGTCATAGATTACGGCAGTATGATAATACACTTAATCCACGACGATTTAAGGTCGTACTATAATATCGAGGGGCTGTGGCCGGATGCAAAAGAATTAACGGTCGAAGCTTCTGCTAAATAATAAAAAAATTAAAGACTTAATTAAATAAATAAATAAATTTAAATTTATCTTATAATGTATATAATTACTATAATAATAGCGATACTTATACTGGTGGCGTTTTTCGAATATCTTTACGCGCTTAATCCGCAGAGAGTCCCCCTGCATTACGCTCCGGGACAGCATCATATACTTAACAGCTATCTTATAATTTACGTATTTTCGGCATTTTTAATAGGCATTGCGCTTATATTAATTATAAATATTTTAAAAGATTCTATATCTCAGATAAAAAATCTCATATACAAAAGGAAACAGTATATAAAAACTGAATTAGACAATTCGGTCAATAAAGCTTTCGATGCATACATTAAAGGACAGTACGATAAAGGAATCGGACTTATTAAGAAATTTTTGATAAATTACCCCGATAACATCGGCGCTTATCTGCTCCTTGCGAAGATTTATAAGCATAAAGGAAAAATTAAAGAAGCGGAAAATGCCCTCAATAAAGTTTTAGAAATAGAAAAAGAAAATATAACAGCGCTCAACGAAGCGGGTAATCTTTACAAACTCAACAAAGATTACGATAAAGCTATTTTTTATTTGAATAAGGCGCTGGAATATTCGCCGGATAATCTTTACGCCATCATTCAGCTGAAAGATATATTTGTTAAAAAAGAAGAATGGAAGAACGCTTACAGAATGTCTAAGCTGTTACTTTCGCAGTCTAAAGACAAAGAGTTTAACAAAAAAGAAGAGCAGGTTATGCTCGGGCTTAAATACGAATTCGGAAAATTTCTTTTAGAATCGGAAAACGATACCGAAAGGTCGGTAAAACGTTTTAATCAAGTGCTTAGCCAGAATAAAGATTTCGTACCCGCCTATATATCGCTTGGCGATGCGTACATAAAAAAAGGAAAAATTAACGAAGCTTTTGAACTTTGGGAGAAAGCATTCCTGAAAACCGGTAATCTTGCCTTAATTATAAAAATTGAGGATATCTCTATAAAAACAAATCATCCTGAAAATATAATCAGATTTTATCAGGAACTTATATACGATAACCCGGAAAAATGGGAGTACAGGCTTTTTCTGGGGAAATTATATATCAGATTGGAAATGATAGACGAAGCTCTTTCTAGCTTATCCGCTATACCGCCCTCGGTATTTAAAGATAATTCATTGAATATGCTGCTTGCGGAATGTTATTTTAAAAGAGGAAAATATAACGACGCATCTGTAAATTTCATGAAAGCGCTTAAAAGCAAATATCCCGTTAAACTTCCTTTCGTGTGTTCCAACTGCGGATTTGTTTCCTATAATTATTCCTCGATATGCCCGTCATGCAATCTATGGAATACTTTCAATATAAAAACATCCGAAACTCTTTACGAAACGCGCCCCAAGGATGAAACAAAAAGAATACAGCCTTTATGAAAAAATTTAAAAGCGCCGTCTTAATTATTTTAGACGGATTCGGAATGTCTTCGAAAATCGAAGGAAATGCGATAATTAACGCAAATCCGGAGTTTATAAATTCGCTCTTTAAAAATAATCCCTTTACTGTTTTAAAAGCTCACGGATTAGATGTCGGACTGCCTGAAAACACTATGGGAAATTCCGAGGTCGGACATTCCAATATAGGAGCCGGAAGAGTGATAATGCAGGATTTGACGAAAATAGACCTTCTTATAAAAGAAGACAAACTTAAAGACAACAAAGTCTTGCAAGAATTTTTAGCAAAAGTTAAATCAGGCGGCTCGGCAGTCCATCTTATGGGACTGCTTTCGGAAAGCGGTGTACACTCTGAACTTGAGCATTTATTGTACCTTATAGACTTTTTTTATAATAACGGGGTAAAAAAAGTTTACATACATCCTTTTTTAGACGGGAGGGATTCCCCTCCGCAAAGCGCGCCGGTTTTTATAGAAAAATTAATGAAACATATAAAACCTTTATCGGGCAGAGTCTTTATTTCGACTCTTTGCGGAAGATTCTATGCAATGGACAGAGATACCCGCTGGGACAGGATCGAAACCGCTTTTAATCTCCTTACCCGATTAAAAGGAGAAAAATTCGACGATCCGTTAAGGGCAATTGAAAAATTCTACGCAAATAATATAACCGACGAATTTATGCCAGCTATCGTTATAGATAACGGTCCGGAAAACGACGGCAGGATAAAAGAAGAAGACGGCGTCCTGTTTTTTAATTTCAGGGCGGACAGGGCAAAACAGCTGACAAAGGCTTTTACCCTCGCCGATTTTAGCAGTTTTCCGAGAGAAAATTTTAAACCCGCCGATAATTTCATTACCATGACCAAATACGACGATTCCTTCAAAAGCAAATATATTATTGAACCCCAAAACTATTCCAATATTTTGGGAGAGGTTATATCCGATTACGGCTTTAACCAGTTCAGGATTGCCGAAACGGAAAAATATGCTCATGTAACATATTTTTTTAACTGCGGCAGGGAAGAGCCTTTTAAAAATGAGGACAGACTGCTGATACCTTCGCCGAGAGAATTCAAAACATACGATTTGATACCGGAAATGAGCGCTTTTAAAATTAAAGATGCTCTGATAGAAAGGATAAGAGCCCGCAAATACGAATTAATAGTATGCAATTTTGCAAACTGCGATATGGTGGGGCATACCGGAAACTATGCCGCAGCCGTTAAAGCGGTTCAGGCGGTTAATTCCGTTATAAGCGATATAGTTCCCGAAGTTTTAAAATTAGACATGGTATGCGCGATAACGGCGGACCACGGAAATGCCGAAACAATGATTGACGACAACGGAAAGCCTATGACGAACCATACGCTTAACCCCGTGCCGTTCGTCATTGCTTCAAACTATTCCAAAGAAATTCCCCCGCTGAAACCAGGCAGGCTGGCTGACATTGCGCCTACTATTCTCAAACTGCTCGGTTTGGATATACCGAAGGAGATGACCGGACGCGTTTTATGGGAGTAGTTTCATTTGCTCATACCGGCAAACAGATAAGATTAGACCTTTTTTTGACTATGAAATTTCCCGGCAAAACAAGGTCGTTTATTAAAAAGCAGATATTAAGCGGCGCAGTTGAAATTAACGGTTATGTCGTAAAAAAATCCGCTTACCCTATAAAAGAAGGCAGTATAATAACCTTCAAAGAGCCGGAGATAATAAAATCAGGCATAGAGGTCTTCGATTATGACCTCGAAATAATATACGAAGACGACTATTTTGCCGCCGTGAACAAACCTGCAGGGATTCCGGCTCATCCGGGAAAAGGAAATTACGATAATACTCTGGTAAATATTTTAATAGGAAAGATATCCGATTTATCGGGTATAGGCGGCGTCGAAAGACCCGGAATAGTTCACAGGTTAGATAAAGATACGTCCGGAATAATGTTAATAGCAAAGAACGATTTTTCGCACAATGCCCTTGCGTCGAGTTTTAAAAACCGCGAAATTAAAAAGACTTATTTTGCCGTAACTTACGGCATTATTCCGCAAAAAAGCGGATGCATCGAGGGTTTTATAAAAAGGGATTCTAAAAGCAGGATTAAAATGGAAATGGCGCAAAAAGAAGGCGGTAAACATTGCGTTACCCGTTTTGAAAACGTAAAATCGATAAGAGGCGCTGCCACCCTTCTTAAAGTAATGCCTGAAACGGGGAGAACGCATCAAATCAGAGTTTCACTTTTTGAAAAAGGATATCCGATTGTCGGGGATAAACTTTACAGAAGAAAAGATATCGAAGGCAGATATAAAAGTTTAAATTTTATTAAAAGGCAGATGCTGCACGCATATATGCTTGAATTCCCGCATCCGGAAACAAGAGAAAAAATAATTTTAAAAGCGAAAGTTCCCGACGATATGCTGTGGGCTTTCGGTTCGGATGTTCCGGACAATTTCTAATGATTTACCTTTGCGACGGCTTAAATAAACTAAACGCTAAAAATACCGGTATAGTATATGGATTTATGGACGGTTCGCTTGATTTTAATCCGGGAAATTTGACGGCGAGGAAAGAACTTTTAAATATTATTGCGGCAGGACGAAACAAAACGGATTATTATTCGTACGAAGTAGAGCAGAGCCATGGTATTAATATAGCCGTTTTAGACGAAAAGTTTAAAGAATCGGCAAAATATAACCGCAATGTTTTCGATAAAAACAATGCGGACGGAGTTTTTACCCGTGAGAGAGGTATAGCGCTATGCATAAGGACGGCGGATTGTGCGCCCGTTCTTTTTGCCGCCGTCAATAACGGCGACCGCGTTATAGGAGCCGTTCATTGCGGCTGGAAAGGAGCATACGGCGGAATAATAAAAAACGCAAAAAATGTTTTAACGCATAAATTCAATGCTGACATCAGAGGCGCCTTAGCAGTGCTCGGACCGTCCATATGCCGGAAATGCTATGAAGTCGGAGAGGATTTTTTAAATTTATTTTTAGCAAAAGATAATTTAAACCGAAAATTTTTTGAAAAAACCGCAAATAAAAATAAATTTTTTTTCGACCTTAAAGGATTCATAAAAAATGAACTGATTTTAAACGGATTTAGCGATGAAAATATTTATGATTCAAATATATGCAATTTTGAAAATGCCGATTTTTTTAGTTACAGGCGCAACAGAGACCTTAGCAGGCAGGTTTCTTATATAGCGCTTTTATGAATCGATAAAAGAGGCAGCGGTATTTTTGCCTGCTATGTAATGACGGGGTATTTGTCTTTAATTCCCCTTTTTGCAAAAGCGAGATTGCTTTGTCGCTGACGCTCCTCGCAATGACAACTTTATAAAGTGTTGCCATTTTTGCCTGCTATGAAATGACGGAGTTTTTGTTTTTGACTGCTATGTAATGACGGGGTATTTGTCTTTAATTCCCCTTTTTGCAAAAGCGAGATTGCTTTGTCGCTGACGCTCCTCGCAATGACAACTTTATAAAGTGTTGCCATTTTTGCCTGCTATGAAATGACGGAGTTTTTGTTTTTGACTGCTATGTAATGACGGGGTTTTTGTTTTTAATTCCCCTTTTTTAAAAGGGGTGGCAGTCCGCCGCAGGCGGACTGACGGGGTATTTATAATAAAATATTCAACTTAAATCGGACTGACACTAAATTTTAAACGGTCTCACAAATGGGATGGCATAAAATGATAAAAATAGGATTGACCGGTTCTATAGGTTCGGGAAAAACCTCAGCCCTTAATTTATTTAAAAAATACGATTTTTTAACCTTGAACCTCGATGAAGAAGCAAATAGAATTATAAAAAAAAATAGTGCCGAATATAAAAAAATAGTTGATTTTTTCGGAAAAAACATTTTAAATAGTGATTATGAGATAGACCGCAAGATTCTTGCCGGTATAATTTTTTCCGACGCTTCAAAAAAAAAGGTTTTAGAAGACATAATATATCCAGCTTTAAGGGCGGATATAGACCGTATAATCAAAGCAAGCCGGAAACCAGCCGCGATAATTGAAGGAGCGGTTATAATAGAATCCGGATACTATCTTAACTTAGATAAAACCATCCTTGTCGCCTGCGATTTTTCTAGAAGAATTAAAAGAATGTCTAATAAATTCGATTTTGAAGATTTTATCAGAAGAAATAAAAATCAATTAAGCGAAAAAGAAAAAATTAAAAAATCCGATTTCATCATAAACAATAATTACGGGTTTAAATTCTTAATTCCTCAAATTAACTCGTTTATACGCTTTTTAAATAGTTTATATAAAATTAATTTTCCTGTTCCGGAATAAAAAATAATTTAACAATCGGCAAAAAAATATTAAATAAAATGGGGGGGGAATTGCTTATGGAAGAATATATGAAATGCGAAGATTCCGGCTATAAATTTATAAAAGGACTTTTAGATTTTACATATCAAAAAAAATCGGTCGAAGAAATTCTGCATTTTGTTAATATCGGATTCGAGTTTACGTTCGGAGCCTCGGCTATAATGTTTATATACAGAAAATATGATGCAGATGAGAGGGTTGAAATATCGAGGGGCTTTTCCCACGAATTTATTAAAAGAATTAACGAAACTCCGCCCGTTGCTCTGCTTAAGGAGATAACACTTTTAAAAAACGGATTGTATATAGATTTCAAAAAAGATAAAAGCAAATATGATGAATACCGAAATCTATTTGAGCATGAAAATGTTGCGGAATTGTATGCATATGAATTGAAAACTGCATATACGGATTCATATTATGTAATAACTTATTCGGTGAATGGATTTAAAAACTGCGGCGGCGAAAAAATCGAAGTTTTCGATACTATCTTTTCGGTAATCGCCTATATTTTAAATTCCAATAAATGCGTTCAGACAATGAGGGATTGTTCGCAAATCGATTACGTATCGGGACTTAACAATTTTAAATACTTTCACGAAAAGCTTTTTCAGGAAATGCAGAAAGCGATTAGCGACAAAGGAATACTGTCCGTTGCGTTAATTTCCATAAACCAGTTAAATAAATTAAATTCCGTTAACGGACATCAGGCAGGGGACAAAAATATCGGAATAATTGCTAATATCATTAAGAAGAATATAAGGGCATTCGATACGGCTTCCAGGTACGGCAATAAATTTGTAATTTTATTTCCGAATATAGGGAAAGATGCGGCAAAAAATATTATAAAGACTATATTGTCGGAAAGCGAAGACGCGTTCAAGAAAGAAAATCAGACTATATTATCGCTGAATGCGGGAGTTTCGACGTTTCCGGACGACGGCAATAATGAAAGGACTATTCTGGATATAGCCGAAGGACGCCGCATCGACGCAAGAAGGATAGACAGGTGGACTTGCCTGTAAACAAAAATAAAATTTTAAAGGAGCTTTTATGAACATTAAAGAATTGTCGGTAAAAAAAATCAACGAATTATTGCAAATAGCAAAAGATTATAATATAGAGGGCGCTTCAGGAATGCGCAAGCAGGATTTAATATATGCCCTTCTGCAGGCGGAAACCGAAAAAAACCAGCAAACAGAAAAGAACGGATTAATTTCCGGAGAGGGGGTGCTTGAAATACTGCCCGACCAGTACGGTTTTCTAAGGTCTCTTGAAGCGAATTATCTTCACGGCCCCGACGATATTTATGTATCGCCTTCACAGATAAGAAAATTCGGTTTGAGGACGGGGGACACCATCCGCGGAGTTATAAGACCGCCGAAAGACGCCGAAAGATTTTACGCTCTCTTAAAAGTCGAAAGCATAAATTTTGAAGATCCGGAGATTGCAAAAGAAAAGATTTTATTCGACAACTTAACTCCTTTATATCCGGAAGAAAAAATAAAGCTTGAATTCGACCCTAAAAATTTATCTACCAGGCTTATGGACCTGCTGATTCCTATAGGAAAAGGGCAGAGGGGACTCATAGTCGCCCCTCCGAGAACCGGAAAAACAATGCTGTTGAAAGACATCGCCCACGCTATAAATACCAACCATAAAGAAATCTTCCTTATGGTTCTTCTGATCGACGAAAGACCGGAAGAGGTTACGGATATGCAAAGGTCGGTTAACGGCGAAGTGATCAGTTCCACTTTCGACGAACCGCCGCAGAGGCATATACAGATTGCCGAGATAGTTATAGAAAAAGCAAAAAGATTGGTAGAAACCGGTAAAGACGTAGTTATATTATTAGATTCGATTACCAGGCTCGCACGGGCATACAACGTTACTATTCCGTCTTCCGGAAAAGTATTATCGGGTGGGGTGGACTCGAATGCACTGCACAAACCGAAAAGATTTTTTGGCGCGGCAAGGAACATCGAAGAGGGAGGCAGTCTTACCATAATTGCTACGGCTTTAATCGATACCGGTTCAAGAATGGACGAGGTAATTTTCGAAGAATTTAAGGGAACCGGAAATCTTGAAGTCAATTTAGACAGAAAATTATCTGAAAAAAGGATTTTCCCGGCTATAGACATTAATAAATCCGGCACCAGGAAAGAAGAGCTTCTTGTTGATAAGGACCATCTGAAAAAAATCTGGATATTGAGAAAAGTTTTATCCGGCATGGATACTGCGGACGCAATGGAATTTTTGATAGACAAAATAAAAAATACTAAATCCAACAACGATTTCCTAAATTTAATGAATCAATAATATCGGGGTATTTATCTTTTAATTCCCCTTTTTGCGAAAGCGGGATTGCTTCGTCGCTAACGCTCCTCGCAATGACAGGATATTGGCTAACGCTCCTCGCAATGACAGGACGGAGTTATTGCCAGCCGGGTATTTATCTTTTGATTCCCCTTTTGTAAAAAAGGGGTGGCAGTCCGCCGCAGGCGGACTGACGGGGTATTTATAATAAGTATTTATAATAAAATATTTGGCATTATTTATGGTATTATAATATTTATGTCAAACGAAAACATTAATCTGCCGTTCGGCGCTTCCGAAATTTTAAATGCCATCAGCGACGGTGTTATAGTTATCGATGAAAATTATAAAATAGTCTATGCAAATAAACGCTTTTTGGACGATGCCGGAGCTTCGCCCTCCGAAGTAATAGGCTTCCATTGTTATACAGTAACCCATTTCAGGGATGAACCGTGCGACCCTCTGTTGGAATCATGCTCTGTGGAAGAGGTTATTAAAAAAGGCAAAACCGTCAAGGTTATACACGGTCATTACGGTTCTCAAAAAAAAGAAATTGCCGTGGAAATAAATTCTTCGCCTTTTTACGACGCTTCAACCGGAAAAAAATATGCCGTAGAGGTTTTAAGGTGTTTGGGAAACGGTTCTAACGCCCATCTGAAATTCAATCTTTCGCAAAGACTTTCCGAAGTCGGTCTTTTAGCAGAAGGCGTTGCCCATGAAATAAACAATCCGCTGAATAATATTCTTGCGTCGATAGATATGATAAAAATGTGCGCAGACAGCGGCGGTCTGACCGGCAACACGGGTATCGCAAATGTAATGAAAGAAGGCGGATGCGATATAAAAAAATATTTCGACCTGATGAAGCAAGAAATCGAAAGATGCAAAGATATTACAAAAAAACTCCTTATATTATCCAGCCCCGTTTCAAATTCTTCCGATATAGTAAATGTCAATAATTCGCTGGAGGAAAGTCTTACCCTTCTGTTCTTTACTGCAAACAAAAAAAATATTATGATAAAGAAAAACCTTGCGGCGAATATTCCTTTAATCAGTTTTTCCGAAGCCGGTTTGAGGCAGGTTCTGTTAAATATAGGGCTTAATGCCATACAGGCCGTCGATGAAAATTCGGGGATAGTTTATTTTATAACCAAAAAAATCAAAGAATATATTTATATAATAATAATAGATAACGGACAAGGTATCGCACAGGAAGACATCAAAAGAATATTCGACCCGTTTTTTTCTAAAAGTAAAAATTCGGCCGGCACCGGACTTGGACTTTCTATATCCATGAGCATAATTAAATCTCTTGGAGGCTCCATAGAAGTCAGGTCTAAAAAGGATGTCGGCACGAAATTCATAATAAAAGTTCCGGTAAAAAGAAATTTTTCCGAAGATAAAAGCTAAAGCTAAAATTAAAATTAAATAAAATTATTTTATTATTATGGAAAACAATTCTATTTCTATACTTATTGTTGACGACGATATAAATTACAGGTCTATTCTTTGCGACTATTTAAAAAGCGAAGGTTACGACGCGATATCCGCCGGTTCCGCGGAAGAGGCTATAAGTAAATTAGAAAAAGATTTTTTCAATATTATAATATCCGACTTGAAATTACCTGGAAAATCGGGAATAGACCTGTTAAATATTGTCAAATCAAGGTCAAAAGATGCTGAAATGATTATTCTGACGGCTTTCGGAAGCGTCGATTCCGCTGTCGCGGCATTAAAAATGGGAGCCTGCGACTATTTAGTTAAACCGTTAAGCTTAGAAGAGCTGAGCATAACGATAAAAAGGCTTATCGAGAAAATTAATCTTAAAAATTATGCATCTTATTTTAAGCGAGAAATTTTTAAGAGATTTTTTATAGGAAAATCTAAAGCGGCGGCTAAGGTCATAGAAGATATTACCGTTGCCGCAAAATCGAATCTGAACGTCCTTATATACGGAGAATCCGGCACAGGTAAAGAGCTCAGCGCTAATCTGCTCCACAGGCTTTCTTCCAGAAGGGATAATCCTTTTATCATAGTAGATTCGTGCAATCTGTCCGAAAATCTTTTCGAATCCGAATTGTTCGGGCACGAAAGAGGTTCTTTTACGGGAGCCGATGTCCTCAAAAAAGGATTGCTGGAATATGCCGATAAAGGAACGCTTTTTATAGACGAAATAGGGGAAGTCAGCGGCATAATACAAGCGAAACTTCTTAGAATAATAGATACTAAAAGTTTCAGGAGAGTCGGCTCATCTAAAAATCTTTTTATCGATACGAGAATTATAACGGCAACAAATAAAAATCTTAAAAAAATGGTTGATGACGGTCGTTTCAGAGGAGACCTTTTTTACAGAATAAGCGGGTTTACGATAGAACTTCCGCCTTTAAGAGAAAGAAAAGAAGATATCCCGCATTTAGCGCATTATTTTATGACTAAAGAAAATAAGGTTCAATTTTCGAAGCCCGTTTCGCAGTCTGCTATGGATAAGCTCATGGATTACAACTGGCCGGGCAATGTCCGGGAATTAAAAAACGTGATAGAAAGGGCAATTGTTTTATCCGAAGGGAAAGACGAGATTCCGGAAGATGCGGTTCAGCTCGAAATTTCAAATGCTAAAAATTATTACGGCGCAAAAGAATTCGAGATTTTCGAGAAAAATTTGTCTTTAAAAGAGATAGAAGAAAAATATATAAATTATCTCCTGTCTAAAGGGCTTGCCAAATCGGAGATTGCACGGATTATCGGAGAAAGCGAAAGGTCTGTTTACAGAAAACTTTCCGGCATAAAAGTTTAATTATTTATCACTAATGTCATTGGGAGCGATGTTGTCGTCATTGCGAGGGAAATGTCATTGCGAGGGAAGCATATCGGACCACGTTTCCGATGAATCTCGCTTTATGTCATTGCGAGGGAAGCATATCGGACCACGTGTCCGATGAATCTCGCTTTATGTCATTGCGAGCGGAGCGAAGCAATCTCGCTTTAGATTGCTTCGTCGCTAACGCTCCTCGCAATGACAGGATATATAACGCTCCTCGCAATAACGATATTTAGGGTTTATGCAATAACGATATTTAGGGTTTATTTTTTTATTTATTTATTTAATTGATAAAATTATAATATAATAATGCTGTAAATTTTCAATTTTAATCGAGGGAACAAATATGAATTTTTCGAGTGTTCAAAAAGTTTCTATTAAGACCAAACTGCTTTTTTTAATTTTTGTAATTTTGGTTTTAATGCTGTCTATTTTAACATATTATGCCGTTTTTTACCAAAACAAAATGTCCATAAAAACGACGGCGTTCGATGCCGTAGTTACTGCGAAGACTATGTTGTCCAGTATGAACGGCATGATGCTGGACGGCACGATAGCCAATAAATCCGACAGAAGGAAGTTATTCGGCATTTACCGGAAAATTAAAGGAATTAAATATTTCAAGATTGTCAGAGGCGCCCCCGTAGATAAAGAATTCGGCGCAGGGCTTAAACAGGAAATTCCGAGTTCTAAATTCGACAAAGAAATACTTGCTTCCAAAAAAGAAATAACTAAAGTTTACGAAAAAAACGGACAGAAATACTTAAAGATAGGCGTTCCGTTCGTTGCGGAAAAAATGTCCCGCGGTATAGACTGTCTTAACTGTCATACCGTTAAGGCGGGAACGGTTCTCGGCGGCGTCGAGCTTGTATATTCCTTAAAGAATACCGTCCGCGCCTCGAATGTTTTTATGAGAAATATCATTATTTTCTCTATTATACTGATTGTTTTATCTATTATTACGGTCTATATCCTTCTTAAACAAGCTTTCATAAAACCTATCACCGTTTTTTATAACAGGGTCAGGGATATATCAAAAGGCGAAGGCGATTTAAGCAAATTGATACCAATGGATTGTTTCGATAAAACCGTAATTATCGCAAAACGGCATAAAAACTGCATGCTTAAAGAAGACGAATTAGGACCGAGATGCTGGGATAAGCAGATAGAACAGTTTGGTGAAAAAGGGGAGCATATCTGCAAAAAGTGCTACGTTTATAAAAATTCCGTTTACGATGAAATAACATCGGTAGTCAACGAATTCAATAAGTTCATTATCGATATCAGAGAAATAGTAAAATCCATCACGGAAGAGGCTATGACTATAGTTGACGTCAGCACCACTATAGAAGGGCACGTCGATGAAATCAGCGACAAAGCTAAAGAACAGGCGGAAATCGCCACTCACGTAGCTGCGGCTTCCGAAGAAATGTCCCAGACTATTAAAGAAATTGCCAAGAATACCCAAAACGTAAGTTTCATTGCGAAGGAAGCCTCGGACAGTGCTAAAGACGGCTTCGATATAGTCGAAAAATCTATTTCCGGCATTAAAAACGTCGCCGTTCTTACCAAGCAGTTAGGCAGTCTTATAAGCGGATTGGAAAAAAGCTCTTTTGAAATCGGCGAAATAATTTCCGTGATAAACGATATAGCGGACCAGACTAATCTGCTTGCCCTTAACGCCGCAATAGAAGCCGCCCGCGCCGGAGAGTCGGGCAGGGGATTTGCCGTCGTTGCCGACGAAGTAAGAAAATTAGCCGAAAGAACCGTTAAGGCTACCAAAGAAATAGTATCTAAGGTTCAGACAATACAACAGAGTACGCAGGATACCAAAACATCCATGGATAAAACGTTAAGCGAGGTAGATTTGTCGGTTGGCTACGCTTCAAAGGCTGGAGAATCTTTGGGCGGCATAGAAAAAAGCATAATGAGCCTAACCGATCAGATAAGCTCTATAGCCGCTGCATCGGAAGAGCAGACGGCGGCAACGAACGAGATATCTCAGAATATCGAAACGGTATCCAATCTTTCGGTATCCAATTCCGAAAAATCTTCCAAAACCGCTAAAGAAGCGGCATCTATTTACGGGGAACTTGAAATATTGATAGGAATATTAAAAAAGTTTAAGTATTAAAATTATAAATTAATAATTTTTTAAATTCATTTGAAAAGGAGGCGGATTAATTGGAAAATCGCGAGGCGTCGGCTTCACGCAAATCGACATTCGACAGTTTGGCAAATATAAAAGACATATATGCTCCTTCTAAGGAAACGGTAAAAAACAGCTATGTGGACGATTACGACAGGCTTTATGAATATTCTATTAAAGAGAACGAAAAATTCTGGGATGAAATAGCAAAACAGTTAGACTGGTTTAAACATTACGATAAAATTCTTGATTCCTCCAATCCCCCGTTTTACAAGTGGTTTACCGGAGGCAAAACAAATATCGTCCACAATGCTTTAGACAGACATATAGCGACATTCCGGAAAAACAAACTTGCCATAATCTGGGAAGGGGAGGACGGCAGCGAAAGAGTTTATACTTATTTTTCTTTATATAAAGAGGTAAATAAGTTTGCAAACGTCCTGAAAAGTTTTGGGATAAAAAAGGGCGACACTGTTACGATATATCTCCCCAATATACCGGAAATTGCCATAAGTATGCTCGCTTGCGCAAAAATAGGCGCAATACACAGCGTCGTGTATGCAGGGTTTTCCGCTCTGGCGTTGAGAGACAGAATATTAGACGCGCAGAGTAAACTTCTTATTACCGCCGACGGCGGCTATAGAGGAGGCAAGGTTGTAGAGCTTAAAAAAATAGCAGATGAAGCTGTTATTAAAGCCCCGGTGGTTCAAACCGTAATCGTCGTTAAAAGAACCGGCAAAGATATTGCGATGGATACCTCGAGGGACTTTTATTACGACGAGCTTATGAAACTTCCCATAGCTAATTCTTATCTGAAAACCGAAGAAATGGATTCCGAAGACCCTCTTTTTATACTTTATACTTCCGGAACTACGGGAAAGCCCAAAGGCATTCTTCATGTTCACGGGGGTTATTCCGTAGGCACGTATATAACGTCTAAGTATGTTTTTAACATAAAAGACAACGATACTTATTGGTGCGCAGCGGATCCGGGCTGGATAACCGGTCATTCATATATTATATACGGACCGTTAATTAACGGAGCGACGACGCTTATGGTCGAAGGTTCGCCATACTATCCTTATCCGGACAGATGGTGGAGAATAGTCGAAAAACATGCCGTAAATATTTTTTATACTTCTCCTACGGCAGTAAGGGGCATTATGAGATTTGGCGAAAACTGGCCCAACAGGCACAATCTAAGCTCCCTTAAAATATTGGGAAGCGTGGGCGAGCCTATAAATCCCGAGGTCTGGCGCTGGTATTTCAAACACATCGGCAAGGAAAGATGCCCTATAATGGACACGTGGTGGCAGACCGAATCGGGAATGTTTTTAATAACCCCCGTTCCCACGATGTCTTTGAAACCGGGTTCGTGCGGAAAGCCGTTTTTCGGGATAGATGCCGATATATTCGATGAAAACGGCAAAAGCGCAGATGCGGGCAAAGGCGGTTATCTTGTAGTTAAAAAACCTTGGCCTGCGATGATGAGGACGATTTATAAGGACGAAAACCGTTATAAAGAAACATATTTTTCTAAATTTAACGGGGTATATCTTGCAGGCGATACCGCAAAGCGCGATGAAGACGGATATTTTTACGTTATGGGCAGAATAGACGATGTGATAAAGGTTTCCGGATACAGGCTGGGAACGGCAGAGATAGAAAGCGCCATAATAACCCATGAATCGGTAGCAGAATCTGCCGTTATAGGAAAGCCGCACGACATTAAGGGCAATTCCATTAAAGCTTTTGTAGTTTTAAAGCCTAATGTCGAGAAAAGCGATACCCTGTCTGACGATATTAAAGCAAACGTAGCGAAAACACTGGGACCTATCGCAAAACCCGATGAAATAGAATTTGTCGATTCTCTTCCTAAAACCAGAAGCGGAAAGATTATGAGAAGAGTTTTGAAGGCTAGGGAAATGGGCATAGAAGAGGGCGATTTATCGACTATAGAAGAAGATTAAACTGAATTGAAAAATATAGAATAATAGAATAAATAAACTTAATTGGGAGGTTCAAAAGATTGAAATTTAAATTAATAGACTCTATAGACAAAGCAGATAAAGTTTTAAAAGAAAAAAAGACAAAAGAATTTGACCGTATTTTTGTTTTCGGTGTTTTTGAAGGAGACGAGAGCTGTTTTCTGCAGAATAAAAATCTTAAAGAGTTTGATTTTATTTATAAAAGAATAAAACAGCTGGATTTTAAGGCAAAGAGAGGGAAAAATATAATTATCGAATCTCCCTTTTATTCATTAGTGCACGGACTCGATAAGAAAGATAAGTTTAATTACGATTCCGTTAGATATTTTATATCAAACTCTTCAAAAATAGCCAAAGCGAATAAAGTCAAAGAATTAATCTTTGTAATTCCAGGATTGCCTGAAGAATATTATATAAAAAAAGGATTGTTTTATTTATCGGCGGCGATTGCGGAAGGAGCGGAATTAGGCTTATATGAATTTAAAAAATACGTTACGAAAGATGAGGAAAAAAGCATCCGTAAAACTCACAATCCGGAAACCGTAAGTATCTATTTTAATAATTTAAATATAACCAAAGATATAATAAATATCGTTGAAGAAGGTTTTGATTTCGGTAAAAAAACTTCCCTTGCGGCTAATTTTGCGCGCGATATAGTCAATGAGCCGGGTAACGTCGTTAACCCCGAATACTTGGCTGCCGTCGCTAAAGAAATATCCGTGGAAAAAAATATAGAATGCGAAATATTTAACGAAAAAGAAATAGTGAAAAGAGGAATGAATGCGTTTTACGGTGTCGGACGGGGTTCAAAAAATAATCCGAGGTTCATTCATTTAACATATAAGCCTGAAAACAGAACAAAAAACAAAAAAAATAAAAAAATAGCAATAGTCGGCAAAGGGATAACCTTCGACAGCGGAGGACTTTCTTTAAAACCGGCGGATTTTATGACAACGATGAAATCTGATAAATCAGGAGCTTGCGCAGTTCTCGGAATAATGAAATACATTAAAGATTTCAATATAAATTTAGAGGTTCACGGCATTATAGCCGCATGCGAAAATATGCCCGACGGCGGAGCGCAGAGACCGGACGACATAGTTAAAGCGCTTAACGGAAAAACTATCGAGATAGAAAATACGGACGCAGAAGGCAGACTGACCCTTGCCGATGCTTTAACCTTTGCTTCCAATCTGGGAGTAGATGAAATAATAGACCTTGCTACTCTGACAGGCGCTTGCGTGATTGCACTCGGAGAATATACTTCCGGCGTTATGGGCAACGATAAGGATTTGATAAATAATATTATATCGGTAAGCCGTATTTCGGGCGAAAGAATGTGGGAACTGCCTTTCGACGATAATATGAAAGAAAAGCTTTTAAGTCCGGTAGCGGATTTAAAAAATGTAGGAAACAGATACGGCGGGGCTATTACGGCAGGAATGTTTCTCGAAGAATTTGTGCCGGATAAAATTAAATGGTGCCATATAGACATAGCTGGACCGGCATTTACTAAAACGGGCTTCGCTTATAACCCCAAGGGGGGCACCGGTGTGGGAGTAAGAACCTTGCTCTACTATTTAATTCAGCATAATAATTAGCAGGTGTCGGTCGGGTTTGGTTTTTGCTTTTAATTCCCCTTTTTGCGAAAGCGAGATTGCTTCGTCGCTAACGCTCCTCGCAATGACGAGATATTGGCTAACGCTCCTCGCAATGAACAGGATATTGGCTAACGCTCCTCACAATGGCAGGATATTGGCTGACGCTCCTCGCAATGACAGGACTGGGTCTTTGTCTTTAATTCCCCTTTTTGCGAAAGCGAGATTGCTTCGTCGCTAACGCTCCTCGCAATGACGAGATATTGGCTAACGCTCCTCGCAATGAACAGGATATTGGCTAATGTTCCTCGCAATGACAGGACGGGGTTTTTGTCTTTAATTCCCCTTTTTTAAAAGGGGTGGCAGTCCGCCTGCGGCGGACTGACGGGGTATTTATAATAAATGCCTTTAACTATTTTAACTATATTGTGATATTGCTATCGTGATTTCAGTTTATATTTTTTTTGATTAAATCTGTATCATATGATATATTTATAATATTATAATATAAATATAAATATACCACATATTAATTATTATACATTTATACATTTATACATTTATACATTTATACATTTATAAAATTATAAAATTATAAAAATTAAAGGAGTTTTCTTGAATTCTTTTCTGCCTATCCTTATAATGCTTGCGATAGCAATTTTATTTGCCGTAGTTACTATTATAGCTTCTAATTTCATAGGAAAAAAAACCTTTGAACCCGGAAAATTAAAGGCTTATGAATGCGGAGTAGAGCCCACCGGAGAGCCGCATGTAAGATTCGATATCAAATTTTATCTCATAGCCATTTTTTTTCTGCTCTTCGATATAGAATCACTTTTTTTGTTTCCATGGGCGGTAATTTTTTCTAAATTAGGTTTTATTGGTTTTATCGAAATGTTCTTTTTTATTATAATATTGGTTTTAGGTTTGATGTATGTCTGGCTCAAGGGGGCGCTCAAATGGGAATAGAAGAGCATTTAGGCGATAATATTATTACGGCTTCATTAGATAAAATAGTTTCCTGGGGAAGGAAGTGGTCAATTTGGCCTGCAACGTTCGGCTTGGCGTGCTGCGCTATCGAAATGATGACCGTCGCTTCTTCGAGATACGATTTCGACAGATTAGGATTAATATTCAGGTCCAGTCCAAGGCAGGCAGATTTAATTATTGTATCGGGCAGGGTTTCGTATAAAATGGCGCCTATGGTTAAAAGGGTTTACGACCAGATGCCCAATCCAAAGTGGGTAATAGCTATGGGTGATTGCGCGTCATCCGGAGGATTATTTAACGTTTACAGTATAGTACAAGGCGTTGATAGAATAATTCCGGTAGATGTTTATATACCCGGCTGCCCTCCGAGACCCGAAGCTCTTATATACGGTATAACGAAACTTCAGGAAAAGATAGAGAAAGGGACGCTTAAGCACGAAGAACCTCCTAAAATTATAAGATAAACAGGGAGTGTTCATAATTAAATTTATAATTGAATTTAAAATAAATTAATTCACGCGATATGGATGTAATGTTTGCGTTAACGGTTATAAAAGAGTCTAAGCCCAAAGCGATTGTCTCTGCCGCTAACATTAAAGGTGACCTTTATATACAGATTAAAAAAGAAGATCTGCTCGAATTCGCACAATTTTTAAAAACAGATCCAAGATTAGAGTTCGATATGCTGTCGGATTTATTTGGCGCTGATTATCCGAAAAGACCAGAAAGAATAGAAGTAATTTATAATTTTTACTCGATAAAAAACAACTTCAGAGTTTTTATTAAGGTTAACAGCAAAGCGGATGAAACGGAATACCCCAGCTTGACTTCGCTTTATAATTCTGCAAACTGGTTTGAAAGAGAAGTGTATGATATGTTCGGGCTTAAATTTAAAAATCACCCGGATTTAAAAAGGATATTAAATCCAGACGACTGGGACGGACATCCTCTTCTTAAAGATTATCCCTTAAGAAAAAGACCCGAACCGGAAGAAATTGAAATGGATGCTCCCGGATATATCGAACCCGAAAAAATTTAACAATAATTATAATAACATAACAAACCAAACAATGTTTGAATATAAAGATTTCCTTATAGAAACAGACAAGTTTGCATTGAATATCGGCCCTTCGCATCCGGCTACGCACGGAGTCCTTAGGGTTTTAGTCAAGTTGGACGGGGAAACTGTCGTCAATGCAGAGCCTATTATTGGCTATCTGCATACCAGCATGGAAAAATATGCCGAATTTAAAACCTATCATCAGGCTGAAACAATTACCGACAGAATGGACTATGTTTCCGGAGCATCCAATAACCTCGGTTATATACTTGCGGTGGAAAAACTCTGCGGAGTTAAGGCGCCCAAAAGAGCCGAGTATGTCAGAGTTATTCTTGCGGAGTTAACGAGAATCAGTTCTCATCTGGTATGGCTTGCGACGCATGCCGTAGACCTTGGCGCTTTAACCGAGTTTTTATACTGCTTTCGTGAAAGAGAGTTAATATTGGATATAATAGAAACGGTTACGGGCGCAAGGATGACACCTTCCTTTTACCGCGTAGGCGGTCTTGCTATGGATGTCAATAAAGATTTTTTTGATAAAACAAGAAGTTTTATCAAAATTTTTCCGGACAAAATTTCCGAATATGAATCCCTGCTTACAAAAAACAAAATATGGCTGGAAAGGACTAAAAATTTAGGAATAATTTCTGCCGAAGATGCTGTAAATTTTGCATTAACCGGACCGTCGCTCAGAGGAAGCGGTGTAAAATACGACGTCAGAAAAGCAAATCCTTATTCCTCTTACGAAGATTTCGATTTTGAAATACCGACGGGTGAAACCGGAGACGTTTACGACAGGTATTTGGTCAGAATCGAAGAAATGCGCCAGAGCCTTAAAATAATTTCACAGGCGATAGAGAATGTTCCTGAGGGGGAATATTTAAGCTACGATGAATATCCCGCATATGTCATACCGCCCAAAAGAAGGGCGTTAACGACGATGGAAGGGATGATTTCTCTTTTTAAATACGGAATGGAAGGTATAAAACCTCCTAAAGGAGAGGCTTACGTTTCCATAGAAAATCCCAGGGGGGAATTAGGCTTTTATATAATATCGGACGGTTCGGCTTTTCCTTATAGGATGAGGGTCAGACCGCCGTCGTTCTGCAATATAAGCGCTTTAAATACAATGGCTAAAGGACATCTGGTGGCAGATTTAATAGCGATTATGGGAAGCATAGACATATTGCTTGGAGAAGTCGACAGGTAATAATGGGTAAAATAATATAATGAAAATAATAGACAAAATCGGCTCAAAATTAGATTTAAACTTTTTTGAGCGTTCGGGGCATAAAAAGATATCGTCGGTATTAAACTGGACCGGAGTTGCTTTATTAGACGATAAAGACAATAAAATAGATTTGGCAAGGTGTTATATGCGGGAACTGCAAAAGCTTTCCTGCGGAGTATGCATTCCATGCAGAATAGGAACATCCGTTGCAAGCGAAATACTGGAAAATATCTGCGGCGGCAAAGCCGATATATCCGATATAGACAGGTTAGAACAGCAATGCAGATGGATCCTGTCGGCGTCTAAATGTACCGTCGGCAGTATAGGACCTAAGGCTGTCATGGAATTGATAGAAAATTTCAGGGAAGAATTTGCCGATGCTGTAACTGCCAAAGCGATAATTCCTGAAAGCAAATATATAGTAAAAGTTACCGCTCCTTGCATTAACGGATGCCCGTCGAAATTGGACATACCTAATTGGATAGAAAGGGTAAGGGACGGACGTTACGAAGACGCGCTTGAATCCGCCAGAAAAAACACCCCTCTTGCGGCCATACTCGGAAGAAGCTGTTTTCACCCCTGTCAGGATAACTGCAGAAGAGCAAATGTCGATGAGCCGATTCAGATATGCCTTATAAGAAGATTTGCCGCAGACAATGAATTTTATTCTGCTATAAAACCGGTTTTTGAAATAAAGGAAAACGGAATTAAAATAGCCGTAATAGGCTCAGGTCCGGCAGGTTTGAGCTGTGCCTATTATCTTCGTTTGATGGGATACAGCCCTGTTATATTCGAGGCTCTTCCCGTATTAGGCGGAATGATGACCGTAGGTATTCCCAGATACCGCCTCACGCAGGAAATATTAGATAAAGAAATAGGTTATATACTTTCGACAGGAATTGATTATAAATTAAACAAAAGATTAGGCGTAGATTTTAGCATAAAAGATTTATTTAATCAAGGATTTAAAGCGGTTTACCTCGCCGTCGGCGCCCATAAGGGACAGAATATCGGACTGCCGGGAGAAAACGATAATTTGAAAGGTTTTTATGAAGGCGTAAAATTCTTAAGAGACGTTGCATTGGGAAACCATGTAGAAACAGGCAGGAAAATTATTATAGAAGGCGGCGGCAACGTTGCTATGGATTGCTGCAGAACGGCTATAAGATTGGGATATAAAGACGTAGTAGTAGCATACAGGAGGGCAAGGGAACAGATGCCTGCCGCGCCTTATGAAATAGATACGGCTATAAAAGAAGGCGTAAAGTTCGAATTTTTAACGAATCCGGTGGAAATAATCCAGGAAAATGGCAAAGTTAAAGGACTCAGATGTATTAAAATGAAACTTGGCGACCCCGATTCCAGCGGCAGAAGAAGTCCTGTGGAAATTCCGGGAAGCGAATTCGATATAGAATGCGATTCTTTTATAATGGCGGTAGGACAGGTTTCCGAGCTTGATTTTTTAAAAGATACTCCCGACATTAAAACTACAAAATGGAAAACGATTGCCGTGGACGAATACACCCATATGACTGATATGCAAGGAGTTTTCGCAGGCGGAGATGCTATGACCGGACCTATAAGCATAGTCGATTCCAACAGAGACGGTAAAAATGCGGCGCGAAGAATAGACGAATATATCAGGACAGGCTCTTTCAACATAACGGACGAAGATATCTTTGAAAAACTTCTTATGAAAATAGGCGTGTACGACAAAAAAGAAATAATAGACTACCCCGACCTTCCAGCCGGCAACCCTTCCGCAAAACAGGTCGAAGAGCCGGTCGAAAAACGCGTGGCTGATTTTTCCGAAGCCGAAAAAGGACTTACCTCAGATGACGCTGTTTACGAAGCAACGAGGTGCATGAGGTGTTATATGCTTATGCTTGTTAAATTCGAGGATTGAGATAATTCAGGGAAATAAACAATGGATATAGAAATAACTATCAACGATAAAAAACTGATAACCAAAACCGGACTTACGATACTCGAAGCTGCTTCTCAGGCCGGCATCAAGATTCCGACTCTTTGTTATCTTAAGAGATTAAGACCTATAGGCTCCTGCAGAATTTGCTCGGTTGAAGTTAAAGGTATAGAACATCCGGTACCGTCCTGTGTAGCTAAGGTAAAAGAAGGCTATGAAATATATACGGATACCGAAAAAGTTTGGAATGTTAGAAAGGAAGCATTATCGCATCTTCTTTTAGACCATCCGCTCGATTGTCCCGTATGCGATAAATCCGGATATTGTATGCTGCAGGATTTATCTTTTGAATTTGGGCTTACTAAACAAAAAAATAAAAAATTATACCCCGACAGGACTAATATATTTAAAAGCGAATATATAGAATATATGGCAACGCGTTGTATTTTATGTTCCCGTTGCATAAGGGTATGCACCGATATGTACGGTAATTCTTTTTACGAAATTAAAGGCTCCGGTTACGACAGTTATATAGGATTAACGGGCGAAGACAAAAGCATACACGGCGTAAAACCTTCAGGCAGTTCTTTTATAGCAGAAAAAACGGAAAGCAATATTTTAAAATGCTACTATTGCGGAAACTGCATAGAGGTCTGTCCTGTAGGTGCCCTTATTTCGAAGCCGTCGAAATTTAAAGAAAGATACTGGCAGGAATCGCCATTTTCATCTGTTTGCGATAAATGTTCGGCCGCCTGCAGAATAGAATATTACAGATATGCCGGCGAGGAATCTTTAGTCAGGACGGAATCTTTGTTCGGCGGATATTTGTGCAGGCAGGGTTTTTTTTATGAAGGCATAGGGAAAAATAACGGATATTATATTTCGTCGCCTTATATCAAAAAGAAATCTATGCCGGAGGCAACCGTCTTAGAAAATGCTTTAAACGAATTTGCGCTAAGGATTAAAGATATCTCCGAAAAAGGCGGAATGAGTAATACGGCTGTTTTGGTCTCTTCAGGTATTTCCGTAAACGACGGTTTTGCCATAGCAGGATTCGTAAAAAATATACTTAAGCCTGCATATTTCGATATTGCGGAGCCCGAATTCTACAGGATAAATCTCGACAGATTCGGCAGGGTATTTAAAGGAGAGGAAACTTTTGATATAAAAGCATTGCAGAATTCCGAAATTATGCTTTATATAGGGAATATAGAAGACGAGATTCCGTATGTTTCTTATAACATTATGAAAGCGCACAGGGAACACGGCGGCAGGCTTTTGCTAATTAATATAAAAAATAATGCGGTTCATTCTTTATCGAGGTTTGAGGACATTGCGCATATAAGAAAAGATATTGATATCCTCTCTTTTCACGATTTCTTGGCGGGATTGCGGTCGAATATCTGTGCTAACGGGTCTAAAGAATACGATGAAATTGCGCAAAGCATGCTAAAGGCAGATTCGATTTCCGTTATATTGGGCGATGGTCTTTTATCGGCATACGATATGGGTGCCGACATTTTAATATTGAAAGAAATCATAGATTTTTTAAGAGACGAGCAGAAAACTTTATATGTTTATCCGCTTATTAAGCCTTTCAATTATAGGGGGCTGATAAAAGCCGGAGTTAATCCGGAAAGCGGTTTTTCAGGCTTCGGTTTAATAAATTCGGGATTAAACGGCGGTAAAATTAAAAACATGATATATATAGGCGACTCCTCCAACGGTCCGGTTTTTAAGGATATAGCCAAACATGCCGCAGATATGGAATTTTTAGCTGTTTTTTCTTCAAAAGCCGGCATGCTTTCGACAATGGCGGATATTGTAATACCGGTTAAAGACTTTCTTGAAGGCAGAGATTCTTTTTATGAAAATTTCGAAGGCAAAATAATTGGAGTAAACAACGAGTTCAATTTAGGAGAGTACAGGTATGATATTCCCTCTCTCCTGCTCGAAATTTCAAACAGGCTCGGATACTCTTTTAATTATTATATAAAAGATGAATTGCCGCGCTTTTTAGATTCATTTAAAACAAAAGATATGATATATTATAATAAAATTAAAGCCAGAAGCAAGTTCTATTATAACGATAAAACCAAGATACTCTATTAAAAATTTAATATTCCTATAAAATAAAATTATGATATTTTGGCTCATAGCTGAAGTAATAAAAATATTAATAGTTTTTGCGTGCCTGCTTGCGGCCGCCGCTTATCTTACTCTTTTAGAGCGCAAGATAGCGGCAAGAATCCAAAACAGAATGGGTCCTATGGAAGCAGGATTTCATGGATTGCTTCAGCCGATAGCCGACGGGATAAAGCTGTTTTTTAAAGAAGATATTATTCCTGCAGGCGCTAATAAATTTTTATTTCTTTTGGCTCCGATAATCGTGGTTATTCCCGCCTTGACCACTTTCGCGGTTATCCCTTTCGGTGCGCCGGTAAAGATAATGGGGCATACGGTTCCGCTTCAGATAACGGACGTAAACATAGGAATACTTTTTATTCTTGCGCTGACCTCGCTGGGCGTTTACGGAGTAGTTTTGGGGGGTTGGGCTTCCAACAGCAAATATTCCCTGCTCGGAGGAATAAGAACCGCCGCGCAGATGATAAGCTACGAAGTTGCCCTTGTTCTTTCTATAGTAGGCATAATAATGATTGCCGGAGATTTAAGCCTTGCGAAAATAGTTTCCGAACAGTCGCATATGTGGTTCATAGTATATCAGCCGGTTGGTTTTATAATATATCTTATTGCATCTACCGCGGAAATGAACAGAGTCCCTTTTGACTTAGGAGAAGCGGAAGGAGAGATAGTTGCCGGATTTCACACGGAATATTCGAGTATGGAGTTTGCGTTTTATTTTATCGGTGAATATGCGCAGATGGTTGTAAATAGTGCTATAATCGTAACATTATTCTTAGGAGGATGGCAGGGTCCTTTTCTTCCTTCGGTTTTGTGGTTTTTGATCAAAGTTTTTTTTGTAATACTTATATATCTATGGCTCAGGTGGACATATCCAAGGCTCAGGTACGACGAGCTTATGGATTTGGGATGGAAATTTTTATTGCCGTTAGCGCTGGCCAATATTGTAGTTACCGGCTTTATTATGATTCTGCTTAACAGGTAAAAAAGATATGGATACGGAAAAACAGGAAAATTCTATTATAGAAATTTCAAAGAATTTTTTAGTGGGGCTTAAAACTACTATTAAAACCTTTTTTCAGAAGCCTGTAACTTTTCAATATCCTAAAGAAAGGCTTGCCATAGCGGAAAGGTTCAGGGCGTTTCCTCATCTTAACGTTAACGGAGACGGCTCTTTAAGGTGCGTCGCCTGTTTTTTATGCCAGACGGTATGTCCGTCCGAAGCCATTAAAATAAAGTCGGGCTATATCGATTACGGATTAGAGCATGAACTTACGGAAAGGCAAAAACATAATCACAGTTTAGATAAGCTTAAAGCGGGAACGTTCAATGACGGAAGACGACACCCGTCCTCATTCGAGATAGACCTGCTAAGATGCATATGCTGCGGATACTGCGAAGAAATCTGTCCTGAAGAAGCCATAAGCATGGGTAATGACTATGAAGTTGCTTTTTACACCAGAGACGAAGCAATTTACGGAATAGAAAAGTTAGTTAAATCAAGATAAAATTATAAAATTTTTAATAAACAAAGAGGGTAATTTTGGGAGCGCTTTTTTATATTTTTTCATTTATTGCAATCTTTTCTGCATTAATGGTTATATCTATGAGAAATCCATTAACGTCTGCCCTTTACTTAGTTTTATGCTTTTTTGCGCTTGCAGGCTTTTACGTAATGCTCGATATGCAATTTCTTGCGGCTATGCAGATACTTGTCTATGCCGGCGCAATAATGGTTCTTGTGGTTTTAGTCATTATGCTGCTTAATATTTCGAGAATAAAAAAGAACGGGTCGGATTTGCATCAAAAAATTATCGGAGGACTGATTTCATTAATCTTATTTGCCGAAATAGTTCTTTATGTAATTAACGGAGCGCAAAAAAAACCCGCGGGTATTTTTACCCGCGCTTTAATTAAAAAAATAGGAAATACACAGCTCATAGGGGAATTTTTATTTACGGAGTATATGCTGCCTTTCGAGATTGCTTCTGTCCTTTTATTTGTAGCAATAATCGGCGCTTATTTATTTGCTAAGAAAAAATATTAAATTTTAATTGCAGGTCGCAATAAAATTATGAACAATTATTTAATAGTGGCAAGCATAATTTTCTGTATCGGAGCTTTCGGAGTAATCGTCAGAAAGAATTTAATAGTAGTTTTTATGAGCTTAGAACTTATGTTCAATGCCGCTAATCTGGGGTTTGCAGCAGTGTCTAACCGCCTAAACCTGATTTCTGGAGATATATTCGTGATTTTCGTTATAGTTGTTGCAGCGGCTGAGGCGGCAATAGCTCTGGGTATAGCGATTGCTTTTTACAGGGAAAAAGGAACGGTAGATATCGACAAGGCAAATGAATTGAAAAATTAGGAGCAGAAAAGGTGTCAGTTTTTTTAATTCCCCTTTTTCTAAAAGGGGTGGCATTTTGCCTGCTATGCAGTGACGGGGTATTTGTATTTAATTCCCCTTTTGTAAAAGTGAGATTGCTTCGTCGCTGACGCTCCTCGCAATGACAGAACGGGGTTTTTGCTTTTAATTCCCCTTTTTTAAAAGGGGTGGCAGTCCGCCGCAGGCGGACTGACGGGGTATTTATAATAAAATATTCAACTATTTTAAATTTAAACGGTCTCAAAAATTAAAATTTAAAGGTAATATTTTACAATGGATTTCAAAATATTAATCACATGGTTAATTCCTTTATTTCCCCTTTCCGGCTGGCTTTTGTGGGGTTTGTTCGGAAAGTACTTTAAGGGTTTATCCGGATATATCGCCAGCGGTTTTGTAATAGCATCTTTTATTTTATCAGTCATTCTTTTCTTTATAGTCGCCTTTTCGCACGGATTTACGGATACGCTGTACCCATGGGTTTATGCCGGTATATTTAAGACCGGCGTATCGGCTGTCATAGACCGGCTTTCGGTAATTATGCTCGTTATGGTTACGGGAGTCAGCGCGCTGGTCCATATATATTCCATAGGATATATGGAGGGCGATAAAGGTTTTTCCAGATATTTTTCGTTTCTGAATCTTTTTGTTTTTTCGATGGTAATGCTCGTAATATCGAATAATCTGCTTCTTTTATACGTATTTTGGGAGGCGGTCGGGTTCTGCTCTTATATTCTAATAGGATTCTGGTATGAAAAAAAATCTGCTTCCGATGCCGGAAAAAAAGCCTTTATAGTAAACAGGATAGGAGATTTCGGATTTGCGGTAGGCATTTTTCTTTTATTCGCAACTACCAAAACTCTTAACTATGAAGCCGTATTTGCGGCTGTTCCGTCCATACCGGCTTATACGACGACAATTATAGCATTGCTTTTGTTCGCGGGAGCCGTAGGAAAATCGGCTCAGTTTCCCCTGCACATATGGCTGCCCGATGCTATGGAAGGACCAACTCCGGTCAGCGCGCTTATACATGCCGCCACAATGGTTACCGCGGGAGTTTATATGGTTGCCAGATTTCACGTTATATTTTCTTACTCCCCCGCAGCATCCGAAGTCGTGCTTGCAGTCGGAACGTTTACCGCATTTTTTGCCGCATTTATAGCTATTACGCAGTTCGACATTAAAAGAATTATCGCATATTCCACAGTAAGCCAGCTTGGATATATGTTTATGGCCGTAGGAATAGGTTCGTACACTGCGGGCATATTTCATCTGATTTCCCATGCCGTTTTTAAGGGGCTCCTGTTTTTGACAGCCGGAAGTGTGATGCACGGGCTTTCCGGAGAACTTGACCTAAGAAAAATGGGCGGATTATATCCAAAAATGAAGACCACCGCCATTACCTTTATAGTAGGCGGACTTGCATTATCCGGCATACCCCCGTTTTCAGGTTTTTTCTCGAAAGACGCGGTACTTGCCGATATTTATAACAAAGGTTTTTATTTTGCATGGATAGCGGGCGAAATAACTGCATTAATGACGGCTTTCTATATTTTTAGATTAATTTTTCTCGCATTTTTCGGGGAATCTAAGCTTGAGCCCGGCAAACATGCGCATGAATCTCCTAAAATTATGACTATACCTATGATTATACTTGCGGTTTTTGCAGTCCTAATAGGATTTCTCGGAATGCCGCCGTTTAACGATTCTTTATTTTATAGTTTCTTGCATACGGATTTTAAAAATGCCTATGATTTTGCCCCTTTTGTAAACGATGCTCCTTGGTACATACTTAGCTTTATATCGGTATTAGCCGGGTTGTCGGGAATATATATAGCTTATCTTTTATATATAAAAAAGTCTTTTGACCCCGAAAGAATCAAGTCTATTTTTAAACCGGTATATATGTTGTCGTATAATAAAGTTTACATAGACGAGATATATAATTTTTTAATCGTAAAACCGATGCTTGTTTTTTTTGATTTCTTATGGAAAATTATAGACATAAAAGTTATCGACGGCGCGGTTAACGGAATAGCCGGGACATTTGCCGGTTTTTCCGTTAAAGCGAGAAAAATTCAAAACGGAATGCTGATGAGCTATATCTTAACGCTTTCAATAGGCGCGGCGGCGCTTCTTTTTTATTATTTTATAAGATAAAATTATGAACTTATGAACTTAAGGAATATAATTATATGGATTTTTTCATAAAACATCTGCTGTCTGTCTTAATTTTTTTTCCGACCTTTTCCGTTTTTTTATTGCTTTTTGTGAATAAAAAAAATGAGTGGTTGCTGAGAAACCTTTCTGTTTTATTATCGTTAGCAGAATTTATTTTTTCTATTTATCTTTTTATTTATTTCAATCCGAACACTTATAAATTTCAATTTGTAGAGAAATTTAACTGGATTCCTTCCTTCGGCGCATCCTATTTCCTTGGAATTGACGGAGTCAGCCTGTTTTTGATATTATTGACGACGCTCTTGACTTTTGTTTCTCTGCTTTCAAGCTATAGATACATAAAGACGCACGTCAAAGAATTCGTTATACTTATGCTTCTGTTGGAAACCTTTATGATAGGAACTTTTGCGGCTTTAGACGTCCTCCTGTTTTATCTCTTCTGGGAATTTATGCTGATTCCTATGTATTTTATCATAGGTATGTGGGGGACGGGGAATAGGGTTTATTCGGCTGTCAAATTTGTCCTTTATACGCTTTCAGGTTCGCTGATAATGCTTTTCGGACTTATTTATATATTCATATTGCATTACGACCAGACCGGCAATTTTACTTTTAATATATTAAGGCTATACAATACGCATATTTCAGACGGACTGCAGTTGCTTCTGTTTATAGCTTTATTTTTAGGTTTTGCTATAAAAATACCGCTTTTTCCTTTCCATACTTGGCTTCCCGATGCGCATACCGAAGCTCCGACTGCCGGAAGCGTCATTCTTGCCGGCGTTTTGTTAAAATTCGGCGTTTACGGTTTTTTCAGATTTGCGATACCTCTTTTGCCGTATGCGGCTTTTACACTTGCGCCTTTCGTGATTATCTTGAGCGTTATAGGCGTTCTTTACGGAGCGTTTGTTTCGATAGCGCAAAAAGATTTAAAAAGATTAGTCGCTTTCTCCAGCGTTTCCCACATGGGTTTTATAATGCTGGGTTTATTCGCGATGTCCGCAATAAGCATAGACGGTTCCGTTATCCAGCTTATAAACCATGGAATTGCCACCGGGGCGCTTTTCCTGTTCGTCGGAATGCTTTATGAAAGAATGCATACAAGACAGATTAAAGATTTCGGCGGCATAGCGAAAAAAGCTCCTATACTTACTGCTCTTTTTATGATTTCCGTTCTTGCGTCCGTAGGACTTCCTGGGTTGAACGGATTTATAGGAGAGTTCTTAATATTAGTCGGCGCTTTCCGCAGTTATCCGGTCTTGACGATTATTGCCGCAAGCGGTATTATTTTTGCCGCCGTTTATTTATTATGGATGTTTCAAAGAGTCATGTTTCAAGATATTACCAATCCTGCGGCTGAAAATTTTGAAGATATGAATTTGAGGGAAATTATTACTGTTTTGCCTTTGATTATCCTAATGTTTCTAATAGGATTTTATCCTATGCCGTTTTTGGAAAGAATCGACCCTACCGCTTTACATTTTTTATCTATGATAAATCACCATAAGACTGTTTATAATTTAATCAAGTTAAAAACGGGGTTGTCAAATGCATAATATGCCTTTAATATACAGAATGAATTTCTTGGAAAAGAGTATGCTCAGCATTATACCCGAAACGGTAATTATAATATTTGCCTTTATGGTTCTTTTTCTTGCTTTTTTTGAAAAACTTGCTAAAATAAAAAATTCTTATTATCTTTCTTTAATAGGCATAGGTTTTTCCATTCTTTACGTATTGATGCTTTCGGACAGGGATATGTCCGGTTTTTACGGGTCGGTAGTATTTAACGGCTTTGAAGTATTTTTATTTATAGCTATTCTTTTATCCGGCATGTTTACAGTTTTAATGTCGAAAGATTATATGAAAAATTCCGAAATGCCCGCTCCGGAATATTACAGCCTTATTCTTTTCGGTCTTTCGGCGATGATGTTTTTAGTATCGTCGAATAATTTAATTATGGTTTTTTTATCCATCGAATTTATGTCCATATGCGCTTATATACTTACGGGATATATTAAAGGAGATACGAGAAGCACCGAAGCTGCTCTTAAATATTTTATACTCGGCGCTTTCGCATCGGCGTTTTTACTTTTCGGAGCGGTTTTTATTTATGCGGCTGCGGGACATTTAAACCTGTATGCAATACATTCTTTCTTGGAAAATATTTTTTATGCAGGTTCAAATAAAGCCGGCGGCGGCATTGGAATTAAAATATATATATCAGCAGGGCTGATTCTGTTTTTAGTAGGACTGGCTTTTAAAATGTCCTTATTTCCGTTCCATTCATGGACGCCGGACGCTTATGACGGCGCTCCTACGCCTATAACGAACTTTATGGCGACAGGAATAAAGATAGCCGCCTTTGCTATTTTTTTGAGAATTTATTCGCTTATTTATAATTTTAATATTATGAATTTTAACGATATATTGTGGCTTCTTGCGGTTTTATCCATGACGTTCGGAAATATAGCCGCTCTTTTATCTTCAAATATAAAAAGACTTCTTGCATATTCATCTATTGCGCAGGCCGGTTATATTCTTGTAGGTATTATAGGAGGCGGGTTTTACGGCTATTCTGGAACACTGTTTTATCTGCTGTCGTATATTTTTATGACGGCAGGAGCTTTTGCAGTTGTTATTATATTTGAAAATTCGGCTCTGATTTCTTTAGATATTAAAAGATATACGGGAATCGGATATAAATATCCTTTTATTGCCGCCGCCATGTCGTTTTTTTTATTATCGTTTGCCGGAATACCGGTAACTTCCGGATTTATGGGAAAATTTTACGTATTTTCCTCCGCTGTTAAATCGGGTTATAACTGGCTGGTCTTAATCGCTCTTTTAAACAGCGCTTTTGCGGCGTTTTATTATATTAAGATAATCGTCAAAATGTATATGCCGGATAAAGAACCTGCAAGCAGGTCTTTGAATTCTTCCGACGATAATTCAGGCATTATTGAGGGCGCAATCGACGACGGATTAATGCTCACGATTATAATTTGTCTGATTTTAACTCTGCTAATGGGGGTGATTCCTCAAATATTTATAAATTTTGCGAATAATTCCGCCGATTTATTATGGAGAATATAATTTATTATGCTCCCGCAAAGATTAATTTTTCCTTAAGGATAGGCAGAAAAGAGCCGGCCGGTCTCCATAAAATTCATTCCCTTATGAGAAGAATCGGTATAACGGATAAAATTTCTTTTAGGATTACCGAATACGGTTATAAAATTAAAGTTTTCCCCGGTCCTGTTCTGAAAAACGGCGGAATGGAAGCCGATTTACAGTCCATTTCAAATGAAAATAACATAGCCGTCAGGGCGGCGAAAAGTTTTTTTAATAAATTAAATATTAAGAATAAAGGAATAGACTTATCAATAGAAAAAAATATACCGTTTAACGCCGGATTAGGAGGCGGTTCAAGCGACGGGGCAGGGTTGCTCTTGAAGCTGAACGAAGCCTATAATAATGTATTAAATAAAACAGAATTACGAAAATTGGCATTGGAGACAGGCTCCGACGTGCCGTTTTTTTTATCGGAAAGCGATGCGTTGGTATCCGGATTCGGTGAAAATATCGAGGAAATTGAAAACGGCGCACTGCCTAAGTATTATATCGTTTTAATCTTGCCTGATTTCGGGATAAGCACAAAAGATGCATATGCCGGCTACGACGATTTTTTGTTGACAAATAATATAAATTATTATAATATTCAATACTTAGGCTTTAAAGATTTGGAGTTTAAAAACGATTTCGAGAGCGTGATATTTAAAGAATATCCTGTCCTCGAAGAAATTAAAAAATCGTTAATTTCAAACGGTGCAGAGTTGTCCCTTTTATCGGGAAGCGGTTCCGCCGTATTTGGAGCATTTAAAACATTAAACGGCGCAAAATCATATATAGGTAATTTAAAATCGTTCAATTTTTATCGCAGAGTGCGCCTGAGTTATCTGGCAGAAACTTTATAAACTTATTACTGAACTTATTTTTTTGGAGGGATTTGTTATGCAAGTTACCGAAGTTAACGTTTTTCCAGTGAATGAAGAGAAGTTAAAAGCTTATGTTACTATTACGTTCGATAACTGTTTTGTAGTCAGGGACCTCAAGATAATTAACGGAAAAGACGGACTGTTTGTGGCAATGCCGAGCAAAAAAAGGAAAGACGGAACTTTTAAAGACACGGCGCATCCGTTAAACAACGAAACCAGAGATATGATAGAATCGGCCGTTCTTGCCGCATACGAAGCCGCTCTGAATAGTCAGGAATAAACGCAAAAACCCTTGTCTTTTAATTTATATATATGAATTGGGGCGTCGACAAGCGGCAAGTCACAGGATTTTGATTCCTGCATTCGGAGGTTCGAATCCTCCCGCCCCAGCCAGTACAATGTTAGTAATAAAATAAATGTTTGATTTAGAAATATGTTGGGCAGGCTCACGAACTGAGCGGCTTAATTTTATAAAAAGAGGTTTTTGTTTTTAATTCCCCTTTTGCAAAAAAGGGGTGGCATTTTTGTCTGAAAGGCAAAAATGACGGGGTATTTATAATAAATGCCTTTAGCTCCATTGTAATTTTTATAAATTAACCAAAAAATCTGACCGGCGCGAAATCTTAAACGGTTACGGAGAACATGACTAATAAATTAAAATTATTTACCGGTAATTCTAATAAAGAACTGGCCGAAAAAATGGGGGATTACCTCGGTATAGCTTTGGGAGACGCAGAAGTTTACAATTTCAGCGACGGGGAAACTTTCATCAATATAAACGAAAACGTCAGAGGATGCGATATTTTTCTTATGCAGTCAACGTCAAATCCCGTCGATAAAAATCTAATGGAACTGCTGATAATGATAGATGCAATGAAAAGGGCATCGGCAAACAGAATAACCGCCGTCGTGCCGTATTACGGCTACGCCAGGCAGGATAGAAAAACGGCGTCAAGAGTGCCTATAACTGCAAAATTAGTGGCGGACATTATTACTACCGCCGGTGCGGACAGACTGCTGTCTATGGATTTGCATGCCGGACAGATACAAGGTTTTTTTAATATCCCGGTTGATCATCTATATGCGGCGCCGGTACTGCTTGAATATATTAAAGAAAAAAATTATGAACCGCAGGATATAGTCATAGTTTCTCCCGACGCAGGGGCGGTTGAAAGGTCGAGATCTTTCGCTAAGCATTTAGGTGCAAATCTTGCCATTATAGATAAAAGAAGAATTAAAGCAAATGTCGCGGAAATAATGAACGTTATCGGTGATGTTAAAAATAAAACAGCTATTATGTTAGACGATATGATAGATACCGCAGGAACTATTACACAGGGGGCGGATGCTCTTTCCAATAACGGCGCAAGAGAGGTAATAGCAATGGCGACGCACGGAGTTTTGTCCGGAGAGGCAATGGTTAAAATAGATAATTCTCCCATAAAAGAGCTTATAATAACAGATACTATAAACCAGAAAAACAGGCAGGCGCTTTCAAGTAAAATTAAAATATTAAGCGTTGCAAATATTCTCGGAGAAGCTGTCAAGAGAATCCATGACGAAGATTCTGTCAGTTCGCTTTTTATTTAATACCTGATATAATAAAATAAAAAAAATAAAAAAGGAGATTTTCATTGGAAATAATTAATTTAAACATTGAAGCAAGAAAAAAAGAAAACAATCTTAAATCCCTGAGAAAAGAAGGCATCATACCGGGGGTGCTATACGGAAAAAAAATGGGTTCGCATACCATTCTGCTGAACTATAAAGAATTTCTCAAGGCATTTGCAAAGCATCCGGTATCTTCTTTTATTAAACTGGTAAGCAAAGAAGACGGAGTAAACGGGAAAACCGCAGTTATAAAAGAAATTCAGAAAGACCCCGTTACCGATAGTATTATTCATATCGATTTGCATGAAATATCAATGGACGAAAAAATAGAAATAGAAGCTTCCGTCCATTTTGTCGGCAAGCCGGAAGGAGTCAAACTCGGCGGAATTCTCGAACCTCTTATGAGGCATATTGCCATAAAGGGCTATCCTAAGGATATAATTGATACTATAAATATCGATGTTTCCGGACTCAAAATAGGCGATATCATACACGTAAGAGATTTAAAATTAGGCGAAAACATAGAGATAATGGCCGATGAGGATGCGGCTATAGTAACCGTAGCCGAACCTACGGTCGAAGAAATTTCCGCAGCAGCGCCTGCCGCCGAAAGCGAAACTGCCGCCGAAGCGCCTGCCGCTGGAGCGTCCCAGCCTTCTCAGAAGGGTTAAAACTTATATTTTATCAAGATGCCTGAGAATATATTTATTTTCGGACTTGGAAATCCGGGGTCGGAATACCGGTTTTCCAGGCACAATTTTGGTTTTACGGCATTAGACTATTTTTTCGGGGAGAATGATTTTCCGGCGTTTATTAATAAAAAAAATTATTTGATTTCCCGTAAAATCATAGACGGCAAAAATATATTCCTGATTAAACCGCTCACTTTTATGAATTTGAGCGGAAAAGCCGTAAAAGAAGCTTTAAATAAAAACGGCGTTTATAAAATCGAAGAAAACGAAACCGATTCCGGCATTGTTTTAATTCATGACGACCTGGACCTTAATTTCGGAAATTATAAAATTAAGTTAGGCGGCAGCGGCGGTTCCCATAACGGCGTTAATTCCGTTATAAATTCGATTCAAAGCAAAAATTTTATCCATATAAAATTAGGCATTAATTCCCCTGAAAGAGCTAAATTTAATTCAGGCGCAGATTATGTCCTGTCTAATTTTTCAAAAGACGAAATTAAGAGATTTCCCGACATATTAAAAATAATAAATGAAATCTTATTGTCTATTATAAAGTACGGTCTTGCGAAAACTATGAATAATTATAATTATAATCGCAGACAGTTAAATACAGGCGGAATGTAAAAATATGGGACTTAAATGCGGCATAGTCGGACTTCCTAACGTCGGTAAATCTACCATATTTAACGCTATTACGTCCGGCGGGGCAGAATCAAGCAATTATCCGTTCTGCACTATAGAGCCTAATGTAGGCATAAAGCCGGTTAAAGACAAAAGATTGGAAAAACTGCGCGATATATTCAATCCTGATAAATATACCCCTGCATATGTGGAATTCGTAGATATTGCAGGATTAGTCAAGGGAGCGTCCGCAGGCGAAGGGCTTGGCAATAAATTTCTTTCGCACATAAGGAATGTCGATTTAATCATACACGTTATAAGAATATTTAAAGACAACTCGGTTGTGCACGTAGAAGGCGGAATAAATCCGGCAAGAGATTTAGATATTATTAATACCGAGCTTGCATTAAGCGATATAGAAATTCTTTCCAAACATCTTCAAAAGCTTGAAAAAACTGCCAGAGGCGGCGATAAAACGGCATCTTCAAATTTAGATTTTTTAAAAAAAGTCAACGTTCAACTTTCCGAAACAGGCTCTATTAACGGCAAGGAATTCTCCGAAGCGGAAAAAAACCTCCTGAAATCTTTAGGCATAATATCCTCAAAACCTGCGATATATGTCCTTAACGTCGATGAGGATATGCTTGCAGAAAATTTTTTTGTTAAAGATATCGAAGAAATTATGAGCATAGCCTCGCCTAAAAATATCCCGGTTATCAGATTGTGCGCAAAATTAGAAGAAGAACTTTCAACTTTAAATCCCGAAGACAGAGATGTCTTTCTTAAAGATTACGGCATAGAATCGTCTGCTTTAGATACAGTCGCGTCCGCCAGTTTTAGGCTTTTGGGTTTAATTTCGTTTTTTACCGCCGGCAAACAGGAGGTCAGAGCGTGGGAGATAAAAAACGGTTGGAAAGCGCCTCAAGCCGCGGGAACCATTCATACGGATTTCGAAAAAGGTTTTATAAGAGCGGAAGTTATTTCATACGATGATTTCATTAAAGCAGGTTCTGAAGCTAATGCCGCAAAAATGGGACTTCTAAGGCTTGAAGGAAAAGACTACATAGTAAAAGACGGCGATATAATGCATTTCAGGTTTAACGTTTAATTCCGCTTCACACGCTCCTCGCAATGACGTGACGTTGTCATTGCGAGCGAAGCGAAGCAATCCCGCATTAGATTGCTTCGTCGCTAACGCTCCTCGCAATGACGTGAATATTGGAATTTTTTAAAATAATTTCTAAATCGGGATTAGTGGTTATGCAGACTCTTTATGTAGGCGGATATTGTATTTATAATCCCCACCCTCATCATCATGACCGCATAAGCGGCCAGCAGAAGCGCCGCCAGCTTGCCTGCGGCGTTTGAACCCGTTTTTCCGAGATATTTTAAAATCAGCTTCGTTTTTTTTAAAACAATATAAACGATTAAAAGATTAATAATAAAAGCGGCAGTGACGACTAAATATCCGTATATGCCGGTAATTATTAAAAGCGTAGTTAAAACCCCGGGTCCGACTATTAAAGGTACGCCAATCGGGACTACTCCTAAATCCGCCTTATCCGCGGATGCATAAAGTTTAGGTTTTTCGGAGAGCAGATTATTTATAGATATTATAAGTAAAAGTATGCCGCCCGCCATTTCGAAATCGTATATAGAAATGCCCATAACCTCAAAAAGAGATTTGCCGAGCAGAAGAAAGCCGACGCCGACGGTGAATGCGGTAATCAAAGAGTTTTTTCTTATATGTTTTTCTTCTTCTATGTCTGTATCTTTTACGAAATCTAAATATATAGGGAGTACGCCGAATATGTCTATTGCGACGAAAAGGGGAATTAAGGCAAGAAATATGTTCTTAAAAAAAATTAAAATAATATTTTCCATAGGTTTTATAGTCCAAAATTGTTTTAAATAAGTATAATATAAGATAATATAAGATAATATAAGTATAATATAATATTATAATATAATTTCTATGAATAAAAAAAATAAATTTAATATACTCCATATAGACGGTTTTAAAAGTTTCGGGGGAGCGCAAAACGATATCGTTATACTGCTGAGGTTCATGAAGCAGTATCACGGCGAAGTTTTTAACATATACGTTATTCATAATAATAACGAAAGATTAAAAGCTGAATTGGATAAATACGGCATTGATAATTTTTCCGTGGGAATGACAAATTTTATCGATATTTTTGCCGTATTTAAAATCAGGCGTTTTTTAAAACTCCGCGATATAGATTTAGTTAATTTTCATTCCTCGATAGACCATTTTCTGGGGGGCATAGCGGCAGTTTCCATTCTTAAAAAAAAAATAATTAAGATTTTAACTCGGCATGTCGCATATAAAGTCGATTTTTTGAAGGGATTTTTAATATACAGGTTTTTAACGGACAGGTTTATAGTAATATCCGATTTTATTAAAGAAAGTTTAGTCCGGAATATTAAAGCGCCTCGCGAAAAAATCAAAACTATTTACAGCCCCAGAATTTATAATGATGAAAATAAAATAACTTTTAGTGAATCGGAAAAAACAGAAATAAGAACGGAACTCGGCATTAAACCGGATGAAAAAATAATTTCTCTTATCGGAAGATTGTCCGGCGAAAAAGGACATGAGATATTTATAAAAGCCGCCGAACTCATAGCTGAAAAAAGAAAAGATTTAAAATTCGTAATAATAGGCGAAGGCGAACTCTACGAATATATCAAGAAATTAATTTCGGAAAGAAACCTGAAAGATTATTTTGTTCTTAGCGGATTTAAAGATAATATAAAAAAATATATAGCATCCTCGGATTTAATAATAGTTCCGTCCGGTCTTGAAGGAATGGGAAGCATTATTATCGAATCCTGCGCTTTGAAGAAAGCCGTAATAGCGTCGGATGTCGGAGGAATTCCGGAGATAATCAGAAACAATGAAACCGGACTTTTGTTTAAGAGCGGAGATTTTTCCGAGCTCGCAGAAAAAATAATGTATTTAATAGATAAATACGATTTAATTGAAAATCTTGCGCTTAATTGCTATAATGAAGTCGTTAAAAAATTCGACGCAAAAGCGGTAGCGTCCGAAACATCGGCATATTATCTTGAGCTTTTAAAAAATGAGACCGTTTAAAATGAATATAATAAACAGCAATAAATTGCTTAAAGGTTTTGCAGTATTTTTAATCATTCTTTTTTTAGCTTTTTCCGTCTTATTTTCGTTTAACGCCGTGATTTCTTCCAAGCGATTTTTAAAATTTAAGCTTGTTTCTTTTTTAAAATATTCGTCCGTAAAACCTGAATTTTTAAAATTTGTAGATTTGAACTTTAATGTATTGGCTTCCGATTATTTTTGGACACTTTTCGTTCAGGAGGTTTCGTCTTTGAAATTAGCTAAGATGCATTATCCGTATATGTATAAAATATCCTTAATAACAGTTTCACTGAACCCTAATTTTAATTACGCTTATCAGTCGGGCGGAACGCTTCTCGGACTGGCGGGAAAGCCGAAAAGGGCGATAAAATTATTAAAGCTGGGAATGAAACACCTTAGAGGCAACTGGAATATTCCATTCCTTATAGCTTTCAACTATTTTTACAGCCTCGGCGATTATAAAAAAGCAGCCTATTACATAAAGTATGCAATCGGTATGAAGGGCAGCCCTAAATACTTGGAATTTTTGTACATTAAACTTCTTAATAAATCCGGAAGTCTTAAAAAGACTTTAAGTTTTCTTGAAGATATGTATAAAAATAATAAAAATCCGTATATAAGGCAAATAATAAAATACAGGATAAATGCTGTTAAAAGAGAGATAATTTATAAAAAAGAGCATAAAAGCTATAAGATCCCTTATTCTTTAAAATTATTTCTTCCTAAAAAAAGAGGTTAACCAACGAAATTATGATTGAAATAAAAAACGCATCCAAATATTTCAGGGTTGGTTTTTTCGGAACGAAAAAAATTGCGGTAGAAGACCTTTCTTTAGATATAGAGGAGGGAAAAGTCACGGGTTTTTTCGGTCCTAACGGCGCAGGCAAATCTACTACGATTAAAATGATCGTCGGACTCATTAAGCCGTCGGGCGGAAACATTAGAATAAACGGCTTTGATGCGTCGGATTACAGGGCAAGGATTAAATTGGGCTACCTGCCGGAAAACCCGAGTTTTCCGCGCGGGCTTAAAGGCATAGAAATTATTAATTATTATTCAAAGCTTTTAAATAAAAAGATAGATAAAAATGAAATTGACGATGCGTTAAAATTAGCCGGTATTTTTTATGCAAAAAATATCCATGCGCATAAATATTCCAAGGGCATGACCCAGAGGCTTGCTCTGGCGGTTTCTATTTTGGGCGATCCGGAGATTTTAATTTTCGACGAACCTCTGTCTGGACTCGACCCTATCGGTCGGAAAGAGTTTAAAGATATAATATTTAAGCTGAAGGAGAGAAAAAAGACCATATTTTTTTCCTCCCACGTGCTTGCCGACAGTAAAGAGATGTGCGACAGGATAGCGGTCATGGTAAACGGCAGATTAATAAAAAATGAAAACCTTGAAGATATAGAAAGCGAGGCGGCAGGCTATGCGGAAGAAAGAAAAGATGAGGGTTTGCCGGCGGAATACAGCACGCCGTTAGAAATTTATCTATACGATTTAATGCTTAAAAGCAGGAAAAATTAGCCGGGGCGGGAGGAGGCGGGAGGATTTTAATGAAAAAAATTTTATACGGAATAATGTACTCTTTCAAAGAAATAAAAAATTCAAAAATTTTTTATTCTTTTTTAATATTTGCTTTAATACTTATATCAGGCAGTTATTTCGTTTCCCAGACGAGTTTTATAAATCAGGGAAGAATTATGGTGGATTTTTCTATATTCGCCATATCGATTTTTAATATTTTTATCGGAATTTTTATCGGCGCTTCGGCGGTTTACGACGATATCGAAAAGAAAAGCATTTTTCTCAGCATTACCAGACCGCTGAAAAGAACCGAATATCTTATAGGGCGGTTCTTAGGGCTTGCGGCGGCGATAATTTTTTCTACGATTATAATGATGCTGATTTTTTATTTAGTGCTGCTGCTCATGCATAAATTTATCGTGCCCGCGTCTCCTCTTGCAATCGCAAAAGCGGCAGGTTCAGGCGCTAAGCCTGCCGGCGTCTTTTCGGCGCCTTTTACTTTTTATCTTATGCCCCAGCCTTTGATAATTCAAGGGTTGTTTATAATAATCGAATCGATATTTATTTCGGCGGCAGCCCTGCTTTTTTCTTTGATAACTTCGAAAGCTTTAGCTTCCGTATTTGCGATACTCGTTTTTTTTATAGGCAACGTTTCGAGCAGGATGAATGATTTAGTTAAGCCGGTGAAAAAGATTATAAACGGCAAAGTTGTCATAGTGCATCAGGCTAACCGTGTTTTGGCTCATACAGTCCGTTTTATTTATACCGTTCTGCCCAACTTTTCCATATTCAATATAAGTTCCGAAGCGGCATATAAAATAAATATTTCCTCGGGCGTTATATTTTACCGCATTATTTACGGAATCTGCTATACTGCCCTGCTGTTTATTATATCGTCTTTGATATTCCGGAGAAAGGATATCGGCTGAAGTTTTGTTTATGATATAATATAAAGAAAAAAGGAAATATATAAAGTTAAGTTTAAGTCAGATGAAAGACTCAAAAAAAAATAAATCTAAAAAAATTATGATAAATAATTTAGTAAATACTATACAAAATATTGATTGTTTAAATGGCTTTAAACTTATTCCCGATAAGTCAATTGATTTAATATACACCGATCCACCTTACGGATTGAATAAACAAGGTATAAAAAATGATCATGATTTAAGTCTGTTTTATTCTATCTTACCGGAAAGTTTTCGTGTTTTAAAGGATGACTCATTCTTTATAACATTTTTTAGCACAAAATTTTTGCCAAATATTTTTGAAAATAATCCGTTTAAATATTTTTGGAATTTTGTTTTATATTGTCCGAACGGACGCGTAATGTCGCCCATTGGATTTACAAAATATATGTCTTGTATAGTTTTTAAAAAAGGTAATCCAAAAATGATTAGGAGAAGCAAGGATATTTTTGTGGATACGCCGGGAAAAATGGTTGAACCCGACGAAGGTTTTATAAATCACCCGACGCCAAAGCCAAAAACCTTTATAAAAGAAATTCTAAATATGTTTTCAAAAGAAGGCGACATTATTTTAGACCCATTTATCGGGAGTGGGAGTACAGCTGTTGCTTGTAAAATCCTTAAGAGAAATTATATAGGTTTTGAAATAAATTCTGAATATTGCAAATTATCTGAAAGTAGAGTTAAAAGGTTTTGATATGAAAAATAAACAAGAAATATTAGGTCAATATTTTACCAAGCAAGAAATAGTCCGCCGACTATTAGATTTGCTATTTGATTATCGAAAATATGATAACAGCGCAAAAATATTAGAGCCTTCTTTTGGAACTGGTAATTTCATCAAGGAATTAAATGAAAAAAAATATTTAAACATAGAAGGTTGTGAAATTGATGAATGTTTGGCTAAAAACCCTTGTGATTTTTTTGATATGCCGCTAACTAAAAAATATGATTTGATAATTGGTAATCCGCCGTTTAGCAAATATAATCTGAAAGAAAGTTATTTTTCATTGAAAAATTATATTAAATCAGCCGTTTGTCCGTCTTTATACCTTACAAAAAAAGAGCTAAAGAAGGATGAGGAGAAAATAGAAAATATTTTTGTTCTAAAATCGTTAAAACATATTAAAGATAAAAGTTCGTCAATCGGATATGTTTTACCTGTATCTTTTTTTATCAAAAATAAAAACAAATCCGTGAAAGATGAGATACTTAAATATTTTTCAACGATTATTATTTATCAAAATGATAAAAAATGGTTTGATAGGAACATACCTTGTTGTTTCGCTATTTTTACAAATATTGATAAATTAAAAAATAAAATTATTGTGATTTATGAAAATAGCATAAAAAATAATGATGTTTTCGATATAGAAAATATACACGAGGAACTAATTCCGCAAATAATTTTTCATAAAAATAATGGTTATATTAAAAACGATAAAGGCATTCCTCTTGATGAATATTTGGAAAACATAAATGTAAAAGTTAGGAAATCTTATAAAGAAAACAATGTTTCTGCCGGCAATATTTTAGAAAAAAATAAAATTCCTGCAAATAAACCTATCGAAAATTACAAATTAGCGGTAGTGAGGGTCGGCAATGCAAGTGTCGGAAAATGCGGTCTGATTAATATAAAGGAAGATATTCTAAATGATATGTTTTATGTTTTTGATGTTAAGGACAGATATAAAAAAAATAAACAGATAAAAGAAATGATCTGCCGACAAATAAATAATCAAATTGATTATTTTAGAAATATAACTTGCCGAGTAGGCAGTAAATCAATTAAAAAAGAGGATTTGTTAAATTTTCGAGTATCAATTTAAAATAATAGTTTTCAGAATATCTATTATGTCCTTTTTATGATTTTCGGACGCAATAATAAAAGCCTTCATTGTCTGAGTTAAAACATTTTTATCTAACGCAAAAGTTATATTTTTTAAATTTTTTGGATCTTTGCCAATAATTGAATCACCGTCAATATCTTTCAGATTATAGGTTTTTGCGCAAAGAAAAATCATATTTTGATAGCCAATGGCGTATTGCATATGCTTTTTTATAATTTCAATGAAAAAATCATCGTTTACATCGCTAACAAATAATGGATATTTTTCCCACCTTAAAGAAAAGCCGGAAACTGTCTGATTATTGTTCCACTCTCTTACGATATTATAAGCATCAAGATATTGGTTAGTAGAATTAGCAAAATTCAGCAAATCATTAACCTCATTTCTTGAAATGATATTATTTTTGTAAGCTTCTCTATAATAATCCGATAATTCATTAATTATTATTTTTACATCTTTTCCGTTTCTTCTTTTTGTAACAATGGGTTCGTCAAATTGTTGTAAAATTGACTCTAACAAAGTTAAAAAATATTTTTTAAAATATTTTTTTTTATCGCGAGCAGAAAGATTACTCTGTAAATTTTTATAACATTCAGTAATTTTTTGTTTTAATTCCGGCGGTTTGCTGTTGCCAATAACGTTATCTAAATCTTTTTCTTTTTTCAGCGCGTTGTAAATATTATCAATCTTAATATCATAAGAAATTTGCCATTCAATATAATCGGTATTTGCAATGATTTTGTCGGATTGCAAGGCTAAGTAATCAGAAAATTTTTCCGTTCTTCTTTTAAATCTGTATTTTGAGGTATGGGCAATAACAGGAATATTATCTAATACAATTTTATTATCTACAATTTTCATATATTTCAAATAAAATAAGTTATGTCTTTTTTATAAAGCTTTGCTAGCTCTTTTAATTCGGCAGCGTCAACTCTTCTTTCACCTCTTTCTATTTTTGAAATATAAGACTGAGGTTTTTTTAATTTAGATGCCGCATCTTCTTGTTTTAATCCAGCTTCGAGTCTAGCTATTTTAAGCCTTTCTATGATGGTCTTATATTCTTTTAAATAAATTGATTTCTGCATATTTATATTATATATACTATTGTGGCATAACCCAAAATAGGTTATGAATGGAGGGGAACTTATTCTTTGTTAGCATCCCAAACGCGCTTCGCGCTGCGGGTGTTCGAATCCCCATTGCATTGCGTTTTATTCTTAAGGCGCGTATATAACGTTTTTAACTGGCGGAGAGAGAGGGAT
>Ga0078972_1003094_pt1 | contig 51276 bp, 52 predicted proteins | sample YelNatPaOPGAMG01_FD_67568 | JGI IMG/M metagenome (GOLD analysis project Ga0078972, IMG submission 67568) | Hot spring thermophilic microbial communities from Obsidian Pool, Yellowstone National Park, USA - OP-RAMG-01 (SPADES assembly) (version 2) | ecosystem: Environmental > Aquatic > Thermal...
CTGCTATACCAAGCTCTTCACAAGCAGAAGAGATTTGTGAAAAAATTTTTCTCGCTGTAGCTTCTGTAGTTTTGCCTTCAGGAAGAAGGATTGTTGATAAAAACCATTTTGGTCTTGCCCCTCTTGTTGCTAAATCATTTGCATTTATGTTGACAACATACCAACCTATTTCTTCTGTAGCAAAAGTTATTGGATCGGTTTTTGCAACCAAATATTTTTCACATGCTTCATCAAAATCTATGATTGCAGCATCTTCGCCTAGGCTTGGTCCCAAAATCACTCTTTCATCTTGTATGCCTTTGTACTGCAAAAGGTCTACAAGAAGTTCTGAATTCAATTTTCCAACTTTTAATATCTCTTTCATGCTTTCTATCATTACTCTATAGGTAATGAAAATTTGCCACCCCAGCTAGTGGCAAAAAGACTTAAGCAGAAAATTAAATTGCCACTTATCCTAGTGGTTAGAAAACAATTTCATGCCAAATAGAAAATGAAAAATTGATGCAAAAAGAGGAGATAATAGAAACTCTTCAAAAATTTGGGTTAACTGAATATGAGTCTAAGGCTTATGTCACGCTAAGCTTGCTTGGTCCTGCTAAAGCAAGCGAGATAAGTAAGCAAGCTGATGTGCCTCAGTCTAAGATATACGTAACTCTTGAGAGTTTGATGGAAAAACAGCTTGTTGAAGTTTCGCAAGAAAGGCCCAAGCTTTTCAAAGCAATAACACCAAGCTTCGTGATCAAGAATTTGCTCGAAGCAAAGGAAGAAGAGTTCAAGAGCTTGAAGCAAAAGGCTTTTCTTGTGAGCAGGTTGCTAAGGCCGATAGAAGTTGATGAAGAAATTGTTGAGGGCATATGGGTCCAGAAAGTTGAAAAATACATGGAAATATTGGACAGGCTCGTTCAAATGGTCAAAAAGGCTAAGAAGTATGTTTACGATGTAACAAAAAGCTTGCCATATTCTTCCAGCTACAGGGAAGCTTTGCTCGATTGTAAGGAAAAAGGTGTGAGCTTGCATGTGATGGCTATGGGCTTGGAAGATAGGGAAAAAGTGAAGTGGTATGTTAAAAATGGGATAAAGGTTAAGTTGCTCGAAGCAAAAAATCATCCAAGAATACTTGCAGTTGATGGGAGAGAAGTTGCGATAAGGATTGATAATGGTAAGCCAGCTTTCCAATCTATCTGGAGCTCTGATCCTTCTTTTGTTAGCATGATGGACAATTACTTGAAGAACTTGTGGAAGAATGCTAGAGAAGTGAGTTTGAGGGAAATTTCAATTTTTCATTAAAATTGGTTTTGAAAAATTTCTATCCTAAGGATATAAAAAAGTTTGAATATTTCTATCCTAAAAACATAAATATGAAAATGGTTCTTCTGTTTCCTGAAGATGAAATTAAAGCTGAAAATAAAAGGATAAAGTTTTTGCCGTTGTGGAAATGGCTTTTAACGCAAACTTAATAAAAAAGTTTAAACTTTAGAATAAATTCGAGTGAACAAAAAGTTAAAATATTGTTCAGTTAAATATAAATTATGAACAATCTAGGACATATAATTGCAAGACAGAAAGAAGAAATAAAAGAAAGGATGAAGCAAAGGATTATTGAGAGGGAAGTTTTAGAAAAGTTGAAGAAAATTTTAGAAAATGAGATAGTTAAAGTAGTTACAGGAGTTAGAAGAAGTGGAAAATCAACTCTGGCTTTCCTTTTACTTAAAGATAAAAACTTTGGGTATGTGAACTTTGATGAAAAAGAATTAACAGAACAAAAACTTGATGATGTTTTGTCTGCAGTAAGGGAAATATACGGCGATGTAAAATTACTTCTCCTTGATGAAATCCAAAATGTTAATAGCTGGGAGCTTTGGATAAATAGCTTGCAAAGAAGAGGATACAATTTGGTGATTACAGGTTCCAATGCTAAACTTTTGAGTAAAGAACTTGCAACCCATTTGACAGGAAGATATTTAGAATTTGAAAATTACCCCTTTAATTTCAGAGAATTTTTAAAATGCGAAAATTTTGATGTTGAAGATATAGATTATAGCAAGGAGAAACAAGGGAAATTGAAAAATTTATTGAGAAAATATTTGGAACTTGGTGGTTTCCCAGAGTATGTATTAAAAAACCTTGATAAAAGCTATCTTGAAACTCTCTTTAGATCGATAATCTACGTTGATGTTGTTAAAAGATGGAATGTAAAATATCCGACAAAGATAGAGGATTTGGCAAGGTATTTAATTTCTATTCATTCAAAAGAGTATACAGCAACAAAGTTGAGAAATCTTTTAGGATTTAGAAGCACTTTAACGGTGGAAAAGTACGTGAAGTATCTAGAGGAAGCTTATCTGATTTTTTCTCTTGAAAGATTTTCCTTTAAACCAAAAGAATTTTTGAAAGCACCAAGAAAAATTTATGTTGTAGACCTAGGATTGGCAAATACAATTTCTACAAGAGTAACAACTGACATGGGTAAGTTAATGGAAAATTTGTTTTTCTTGGATTTGAAAATTAGGGGATTGAAAGAAAATAGACAAATATTTTATTTTAAGATTAATGATAAAGAAGTTGATTTTGTTTTAAAGGAAGGTTTAAAAATTAAGCAGCTTGTTCAAGTGACTTACGCTTCTTCTAAGGATGAAATTGAGAAGAGAGAGATTAAGGCTTTGGTTAAAGCTTCTGAATTGCTTAAATGCAAAGATTTGCTTTGCATAACTTGGGATTATGAAGATGAAGCTAAAGTAAATAGTAAAGTTATAAAATGTTTGCCCTTATGGAAGTGGTTAATAAGTGAAAATGTTGAATTTTGGGGTAACTATAATTATTTAAACATCTAAATAATTTTTATGAAAAATTATAAAGATAAGTTAACAGAAATTATAGAGGAATTTTGGAGAAAGGAGCTACCGATTCTAAAAGAAAGAGAGATAAAAGTGGATTTAGAAACAGAATTAATTAACGATATAATAGGAGTAAGGAGGGCAGGGAAAAGTTCGCTGATGCTCTTAACGATTAGCAAATTGGGAAGGGAAAAGACCATATACATAAATTTTGAAAATAGAAAGTTGCTTCCTTTAACTGAAAAATATTTTGATGCAATAGTTGAACTGATTTATGAAAGAGATTTACTAAACAAATTTGAAAAACTGTATCTGTTTTTGGATGAAGTTCAAAGAATAGAAGGCTGGGAAAAATATGTGAGAAGTATTTATGACGAGTTCAAAGGTAAAATAAAAATTTTTATTTCAGGTTCTACTTCAAAATTAACTGCCTCAAAACTTTCATATTTGTTGAGCGGGAGGCATTTAACCACTTATGTTTTTCCTTTAAGCTTCAGAGAATTTTTAGGTTTTAAAGATTTTAAAATTCCAAAATTTTTTGTAGAAGAAGACAGAGCAAAAATATTCGGCTTTTTGAAAGAGTACATAGAATTCGGTGGATTTCCAGAAGTTGTTTTGAGCAGTAAAAAGGAAGAGATGCTAGAGACATTAATGCTCGACATAATAAACAGAGATGTTTTGCCGCATATTACCAAAAGAAAAGAAGTTGTGGAAGATTTTGTTTACTTTTTGTGCAGCAATTCTGGAAAGCTTTTAAGCTTTAATAAGATGGCAAAATTATTTACAAGAGTTTCAGTAGTTACTGCACAAAAAATTTTTGAATTATTAAGAGATGTTTTGCTCTTTTTTGATTTTCCATTTTTTTCTCCCACCGTGAAAGCCCAACTACAATATCCAAGAAAAATTGTTTGTGTTGATTCGGGCTTTATAAATCAATTTGGGTTCAAATTTAGCGAAGATAGGGGAAGATTGATTGAGAATTTGGTTGGGATAGATCTTTTAAGGAGATTTGGGGTAGTTGGGAAAACAAAAATTTTTTACTGGAAAGATTATCAGCAACATGAAGTGGATTTTGTTTTAAAGGAAGGTTTAAAAATTAAGCAGCTTGTTCAAGTGACTTATGCTTCTTCTAAAGATGAAATAGAGAAAAGGGAAATTAAGGCTTTGCTAAAAGCTTCTGAAATTTTGAAGTGTAAAGATTTGCTTTGCATAACATGGGATTATGAAGATGAATTAAAAATTAAGAATAAGAGAGTTGTTTTTAAACCTTTGTGGAAGTGGTTGTTAAAATAGATTTAAATCGATCTTAAATACCAAAAAATTCAAATCGTCTTCTCTATAGAACAATTTTAAATAAAAGTTGTTCAAATAATTAATTATGGTGAACAGAAAAGATGATTTTAGAATAGTGCTAAGAGAGTGGAAAGAGAAAAAATTACCAGAAATCGTAGAAAGAGAGGTAAAAATACCTTTAGAATTAAACCAAATTGCCGCTATAATAGGGCCAAGAAGGGCTGGCAAAACTTATCAAATGTTTAGCATAATTAAGGCATTAGTAGAAAAAGGTATTAGCAAAGAAAATATTCTCTATGTCAATTTTGAGCATGAAAGATTGAGTAATTTGAAGGCCGAAGATTTGAGAGAGATGATGGAAGTTTATTATGAACTCTTTAAGCCAGAAGGAAAGGCTTATCTTTTTTTGGATGAAATTCAAAGGGTTGATAATTGGGAAGCTTGGGTAAGAAGAATACATGAGAGTAAGGAGTCTCATATTTACATCTCTGGCTCATCTTCAAAACTTTTGAGCAAAGAAATTGCCACTCAACTAAGGGGAAGAAGCATAGATTTTATAATTTTCCCTTTTAGCTTTAGAGAATTTTTAAGGGCGAAAAAGTTAGAGGTAGATGATGTTAATTCCTTCAGATATTCTGAAAAATTTGGGAAGCTGGTAGCGCTTTTGAAAGAATATTTAGAGTTTGGAGCATACCCAGAAGTTGTTCTAGAAAACAATGAAGAAATTAAAGTGAAAATACTGAGGAGCTATTACAATGCAGTTTTTTACAGAGATTTAGTTGATAGGTTTGGGATAGAAAATCTTTCATTGCTTGATACATTTCTCAAATATTGCCTCAAAAATGTTGCAAAATATTTCAGCATTTCTAAAATTTATAACTATTTAAAAAGTATTGGTTATAAATGTAGTAAGCAAACTCTTTTGGACTATCTTGAATTTTCCAAAAATGTTTTCTTTTTCTTCCCGATTGAAATATTCTCGTATTCTCTAAAAGAGAAAAAGCAGTATCCAAGAAAAATGTACGCAGTTGATAATGGAATGGTAACAGCAATTTATCCAGAAATGAAAGGAGAAGCCGGTAAGCTAATGGAGAATCTTGTAGCTATAGAATTGTTGAGGAGAAGTGAGTTAAACGAAAAATTTGAGGTTTATTATTGGAGGGAATATGGAAAAAAGAATGAAGTGGATTTTGTAATTAAAAAAGATTTTAGCGTGCAACAATTGATTCAAGTTACTTATGCTAGCAGCAAAGATGAGATTGAAAAAAGGGAAATCAAAGCCTTGCTAAAAGCTTCCGAATTGCTTAAATGTAAAGATTTGCTTTGCATAACATGGGATTATGAGGATGAAATTAAAGCTGAGAATAAAAAAATTGTTTTCAAGCCTTTGTGGAAATGGCTGCTAGAAGTATAAACAAATCATAATTTGAATTCCCCATACTTCACGCTTTTTTCAGGAATTAATATTCTAACTTTTTTAAACTTAACATTCCAATAATTCAGAAAATCTTCAAATTCATCAGAAACCTTTATGGGAATTAAAATAGCCGTGTTAGCTAGTTTAATTCCTCCCAGTTCTTCAATTATTCCTTTCTTTTTTTCTCTCCCATTTAGAGCGTAGTGAAACATCATTCTTCTTGAAGATGAAAATCCTTTCAGAGAATAAAGGAATAACATGAAAGACATATAGCCAAGGGCTTCAGATATTTTTTTATTTAAAATTAAACTAAATCCTTCTGACAATATACTTTCTCTTGGCAAAAATGTTGATTCAAAAAGGTTTTTGTAAGTTCTAGTTGTTATTTCGATTCTGTAACCAAAACTTTCTATTTTTTTCCTTAACTCATAGCTCAAATCGATGTTTTCTTTATCTTTAAAGAGAAGTAGCAAATCAATATCATGAGGCTTCTTTTTTCCTCTCATAGAAGAGCCGAAAAGAATGATATCTACAATTTCATCCTTGTGGGCTCGATAAAATCTCTTTATTTCAGATTTCAATTTTGAATTCTTTAACAAGTTTTTTAACATTTTCTCTAACCTTATCACAATTTTCTTTAGTGATTGAAACAGTATAGCTAGCCCTGTATATTGAATAAAGCTTATCTAGGATTATGTAAAGTCGTGAAGAATAAGACTTGAGAATTTGGAATCTCTCTGTATGGTCTTTTGGTATTCCTTTGCCTGAAATCAGCAAAAGGTAGTCTATTATCGAAAACAATGCTTTGAAATATAAGATGCACGCTGAAGTATAATCTGCTTTTTCATAAAGCAAATCAGCAGAATTGACGAAATTCTTAATATTTTTTATTAATTCCTCTCTTATCCCCATGTTTATAATATAAACAAATTCGGCATATAAATACTTTTTTGTTTATACTATAAACAAAGACGAAAATTCAGAGAAAATTGAAGTTTGTACTAAGCATAGATAATAAATATTTAAATTCTTAACTTCCTATAAAAAATTAGGAGTGAAAAATGAGCTCGTCGGGATTTTCGATTAAGAAAATGCTTGACTTAAGTGATTTAAAGAATGTCTACAATCTCAGAGACTTGTACAACTTGGGCAAAAAGAAAGTAAATAAACTTAGGTATGCGATAGAGATTTTATATAAATCACAACACTGGAGTCAGTAATGAAATTTTATTTGAAAACTGTGCCTGGAGGAAGTATAGTCTACTCTCCAGATTTGTTAGAATTTTTCAATTTAAATGAAAAGGCTACAAGAAAATTCATTAAAGTAGCGAATCCAATTATACTTAAACCAAAGATTCCTAACCCTTTTTATACTTGTTTTTTTTGATTTGGGTTATAAATGTAATTTAAAGTGCAGACATTGTCACAATCAATACTCTATAAAAGAGATGAGCCTGAAGGAAAAATTTTATGTACTAGACCAATTATTTGACTTAGGTATACTTCATATAAGCTTTGGTGGGGGAGAGCCCACTCTCCAGAAAAATTTAATCAAAATCCTTAGATATACAAACAAACATACTTCATGTTCTTTTGTCTCTAATGGTACTTTCATAAATGAAGAGTTATGTAAAAAATTAAAAGGATTAGTGAGCTATGTGGGAATAAGTCTTGATGGTCTCGAAAAATCACATAATAAAATGAGAAATGCGAATATTTTTAACAAAGTAATTAATTCCATTAAATTACTTCAGAAACATAAAATACCGGTCAGAATAGTTACAACGCCTACAAAATTGAATTTTAGAGATATACCAAGGCTAGGTTCTTTCATATTTGATGAATTAAAAGTTAGGTACTGGAAGATAATGAGATATATGCCAGAGGGAGATAAAGGATTAGAAATAGCTCTGAATGATGAGGAGGAAAAATGGCTTTACTCACAACTGGTAAAATTGGCTAAAAAATATGGAGAAGCAACTGATCATTATTTCAAATTAAACTGCCCAGCAGGTAAATTTATTTTTTCAATATTTGCCAATGGTGACGTTTCTCCATGTGGGTTTGCTCCCTTTTTAATTTCAGGAAATTGTTTAGAAACTCCTCTTATTAAAATATTAACTGAAGGTAAATTTTTCAGGCTCATGCGTACAATAGACCAAAAAGAGTGTTTTGTGGTTAAATACTGGAGAGAGAGCAAAAAATTTAATCAATTTACACCTTTAACAGTTTGTACGTGCCCATAAGTGTCTTAATGATAAAGGTAATAATTTTTGATTTTGGCGAGGTTATAGGTTATAGAAAATCTTCTTTCCGTAAGGAATTGGAAAAAAATATTGGTAAAAAGATAAAATCTTTTAAATTAAAACAAGAAGTTATAGATAAGTTTATAATTGGAAAAATAAACGAAGACCAGTTCTGGGAAATGATAAAAATAAGACCTAAAAAAAGTTACAAAAATTTCTTTTTAAAAGAGTATGAAAAAAATGTTAGAATTAAAAAGGGCATGCTCAAAATATTAAAGTCGTTAAAAAAGAAGGGATACAATCTTGTTTTAGCTTCAAATTTAATCAAACCTCAATCATTATTTTTGAAGAAAAAGTTAAGCAAATATTTTTCTCTCCTAATATTCTCTTGCGAAATAGGAACACAAAAACCTTATAAAAAGTTTTACTCAACAGTTTTAAAAAGACTTAATGTTAGGGGAGAGGAATGTTTGTTTATTGATAATGAAGAAGAAAATATCAAGACTGCAAAATTATTTGGAATGAAAACTATTTTGTTTAAAAACACAAAGCAGTTGAAAGAAGAACTTAAGAAATTTCTACCATAACTGCTATAAAAATAAGTTGTTTCGATAAATATCGAAACATTTATAAATAGAAAGATTTAAGATAGAAACATGAGAAAAGAGCGTGTTTACAGGGAAATTTTGTACTGGGTAATTGAAAAAAACACGAGAAACTTCAAACAAATCGAGTTGAGTAAAGCTTGTAAAATATCTTTGAGTACTGTGAATTATGCTTTAAAACCTTTGGAAAAAATGAACTCGATAGAGAAAAAAAGGTTTGGTTTCATCGTGCTAGATCCCAAAAAAATTTTAGTCTATTGGGCTTCGATAAGGAATTTGGAGAAAGAGATAGTTTATCAGACTTACTTGAATAAGCCTGTGGAAAAAATTGAAAGTGAAGTTCCTGCAAACTGTGTTTTCACAGCATATTCTGCTTTCAAGTTTAAGTATAAAAAAATTCCGGCAGAATATGGAGAGGTTGTAGTTTATGGAAAAAGAGAAGATTTTGAGAAGAGGTTTGGGAAAGAAAATCTCAAGCTTAAACCAAATTTGGTAGTGTTGGAGTTAGATGAACATTTGCTCAAGTTCAAAATTGCCACAGATGCTCAGATTTATGTTGACCTTTGGAATTTGAAATCTTGGTATGCTAAAGACTTTTTGAAAAAAATGGAGGAGATGATGAGTGGAATTCTGGAATGAAATAATAATAGATAAAAGTTTTAAAATTCTTCAAGAGTTGAAGAAAAAAATCGATTTTGTTTTGATTGGTGGCTGGGCCGTATATTTCTTGACAAAAGCGATAAAATCTAAAGATATTGATATCATTGTCGATTTTGAGAATTTATCAAAGATAAAATCGGAAATAGATTTAAAAAAGACAGATTTCTTAAAAAGGTATGAAGGCGAAGTAGAAGGTGTATCAATAGATATTTATGTTCCATATTATTCCAAGTTTGCTGTTCCTGTGGAAGAAATACTTAAAAATACCATAAAAGTTGAAAGTTTTAAAATTCCGAGACCGGAAATTTTGCTTATATTGAAACAGCAAGCTGAGCTTGAAAGAAGGAATAGCGTGAAAGGACAAAAAGACAGAGTAGATATAATTTGTCTAGCAAAGATTGGAGAATTTGATTGGAAATATTACAAGAGTCTTGTAAAAAAATTTGGTTTAAAGGAATATGAAGATGAATTAAAAAAAATCATCAGGTCGGCAAAAACTGAGTTTGAATATATTGGAATAGCAAATCTGAGAGAAATCAAAAAGATAAAAGAAAGGGTTTTAAAGGAATTGGGTTAAACGAATTTCACTTACTCCTAGAGTTCTAAAATTATATGCACAGACTTTCTCAAAGTTTTTTGGTGGCGAAATGTTGAGCTATTTGAGTGAAAAGTTTAAAAGTTATTGTGAACTTTACAGAATTTTGAATCAAATGCAGAAAGTCAAGAGAGGAGAAATGAGTGGGGAAGAATTTCTAAAGTCTTTTGCTGAGCGGTACTTTCAAGTAGATTGGGAATTGTGTGAAAAAATAACTGAAATACTTGCTTCAGAAGAAATATGGAAAGATGGAAAAACTTCTTACAAAACAAAAATCCCTGTGGGAGAAAAGGTTGTGGATGTGGAGATAGACAAGAATGCTGGCTTTGTGGTTGTGGATGAAAATGGGGAGAAAAGGGTGGAGTTCAAGCTTGAGTACTCAATTAAATGTTAATTACTGTTTGGTGGCAAAAAGTTTAAATAGTTGTTTTCCTTATTTAAAAATATGAAGAAGGAATTTGGGATAAATGTTAAGGATGAAAAAGGTAAAGTAAGCGGAAGTGTTAAAGCATTGATTGGAGACGAAGATTTCTTTGGATTTGTGAAAGGAAAGTATGATGAAAAAGGATTTGGAGCAAGCGTAGGTTTAAGGTCTTCTGAGATTGGTGAATTTGGAATTTCGTATGAGAATGGAAAACCAATTGAAACTTATTATCAACCTTCTAGAAAAGTTAAGGCTTGGGGCTATGGACTTTCATTGGTGCTCGGTTTTAGTGTAGGGGTAGGTGTTTCAGGGCTTGTGCCTGAACCATACAAGCTTCCTGTAGCATTAGCTGTTGGTGCTATAATTTCTGGATTTTGTATTAATAAAATATCGAAGTATAAGTTTAGGATTTGAGTAAAATAGGGGGTAGAATGAGTCTAGGAATAACTTCAAGCTTAGGCTTAGGCAAAAGCTCAGACTATATTCCTTATAAAAGCACTGTTGAGCTTGGTGCTGAGAAGAAGATTGCTCAAGCTAAAGCTAAGATTAACGTTCTTTCTAACCTTGATAGGGTTAATGTTAAGTTTGAAAATGGTTTTCTGAAAAGGAGGAAAGCAAGGGTTGAGAATTATGAGGATTTCATAGAAGAGCTTTATGTTAAAGGATTGAGGAGGGAAGAGATTTATTTTGCTCTTAAAGATTTGGAAAAAATTTGCGAGGGTGAGCTTAGGGAAAAGATAAGAGCTTTAAGGAAAGAAGTTGGTAAAAAAGAGGGCTTGTACTCTAAGCATGTTAAAGCTATTGCTTTTCTTGGCTTAGTTGCAAGCGCAGCTGTAGGAAGCTATTTGGTTTACAAGCATTTGGAGAATCAGAGAAAGGAAGAAATGAAGAAGCCTTACAAGCAAGCTGGTCTTAGCGATGATAAGATTGAAGAGTTCATAGCTAGTTATCCTAAGCAGAATGGAAATTCAACCTGGGTGAGCTTTGCTAAGTCTTGGGCTAATGATAAAGCTTTGGCTGAAGAGAGCTTGAAAATTTTTGGAAATTTGAAAGATAGCTTAGAGTACCTTTATTTCGCTAATAGCAATGGGTATGATGGGTTAAACTTTTTGAAAGATTTTCCACAGTTTGCTAAGAATTATGAAGAAGTTCTACCAGCTTACTCTGCTAACTCAAGCTTGGTAAAAATTGTTTACGATCAATTTCAGAGAGACCCTAGGATAAGCTCAGACAGAAATGATTTGTTCTTGAAAGGATTGAAAGAATACCAAGACTTGAATTTAATTAAGAAGAATCTGATGATTCAAACTGTTCAAGCTTTGAACAACTTAACTCTAGCTTACGAGCAAGGATTGCCAAGGCTTGATAAGGATTCAGTATGGCTTTTAACCAATGCTACTCAAATCAGCAAGGATATTGCTGACTTCAGCCCGATAGTCTTTAACTCAATAGATGGAAATAACTATGTTCTTGAGATTAATGTTTCTAGGAATACTTGGATTTTAACCGAGCATTTGAAAAGAATTCAAGACTCAGGTTTTGAAATAATTAAGCATCCTGAGATGTTTGAAGGATTGAATGGAAAAGTAATAGCTAACGCTTGGTCTCTATTTGATGCTAAGTATGGGATAAGCTATGCTGAGAAGGAGAAAAGCGGGAGGATTATCAAGCCTAATGATGGTGATGTTCTTGACCTTATGATGCTTCAATGGAATCTATACTCTAACAAAGCTCCACAGTTAAACGGGAGCAATAAAATTTACAATCGAGACTTTCCATGGTACGATTCAAATCAGCTAAAGCAGCTTTATCCTGACAAAAACGAAAGAAGGCAAGCTTTATTCTTTAAGTTCTACATACCCAATGCTACTTTTGATATGGAGAAGAGGGAAAGAGTTTATGGAGTAGAAGGAGCTAAGCTTAGCTTAACACAAGCTGAGAAAGAATATGAAACAATAACTTATCGCATTAATCATCCGAACGAGGATGTTCCAAAAGGCTATAAATCTTGGGATGATTTAACATTAACTTGGTTTGCAAATTGGCTAGCTGACAGGGGAAATCATGGACTTTCTAATACAGTAAGCCAATTCATAGGACATGAGTATCCAAACAATATCACTACTATGCACCAATTTAACCAAATAATAGAAGATACGAACATAAACGGTATAACGCAGTACCTTAAAAAGAACTGGAAATATTGGGATTTGGTTAAGTCCATAGCTGGATATGAGAGATGGAATCCTAAAGTGCCTGAAAATGAGGGAATTGGTTTTATTATACCTCAGACTTTAAGAGCATTTGGATTTCCTGTGAATTTCCATATAATTGGTCCTGAGCCAATTGGTGCTGGTGCAGGTGAATGGTCTGTAAGCTTACCAAAATATGTTTCAAATGGTCTTAAAAACAACTTTCCAGATTACAAGATTTTATTTGGCCCTGGGAATACTTTCGGGTTATATGCAGTGGGAGATGGTTTAGAGAAAGATGGTATCAACTATGTTAAAGCTACAGATGGAGAAGGAAATATTTTCATCTACCTCATGAAAAACCCCTAGAAAAAGGATTAAATTTGAGCAAAAAATCAAGCAAAGTTAGTTGTTTTTTCGCAAGATCAAATCCTTCTGGCGGGTCGCAGAGATATTTTGGATTGTTAGTATAAATTCCTCTTTGCCAACATTTACCTTGATTAGCAGAATTGGAGTCAATATTAGGAGTAACACAGCACCAAGTGTCTTCACAATCTTCAGCTTTAGAACAAGAACGCAAAGGCTGGCATGTATAAGTATTTTCTTTAGGTTCATAGCTTCCACTAGGTGAATCACAAACTATTTTAGTATGGCTAACAGGATCATACCTATCTTTTCCATTTGCATCTTTGCAATCATCATCACTTTGGCAGCAAACAACATTCGTGTTCGGATTCTTCACGCCTTTGCAATACGTATCCGCACAATCTTTAGCCCCATCACAATCATTGTCATAGCCATCGAAGCATTCTTGCCATGGGTTGCCATCTTCTTGGAAAAGTGAAGGGTTAGACCATGTCCAGTAGCCTCCACTTCCCGTATTAACATATATACAATATTGGTAATTCCCGCTCACTTTTTTACACTCATTATTGCTGTTGCAAGGGTTGGCAAGACAAGAAAAATCACAGTACAAATCGCCATAAGTATCACCATTCGTGTCTAAGTATGTGCCTGGAAAATATTCATCGCATGCTGCATCTGCTCCGCAAGCTTGCTCACACTTACCATCTCCTGGCCCAGAGCCAGTGCAGTAATCACGAGCATCGCTTTCCGTAGATTCTCTCCTATCGCTTGTGCATTTTATGACACAAGCTGCTCTACCGCTTGCATCTAAATCAGGATCCCAATATCCTTGCCTTGAATGCCACCCAGTAATATCTAGCCACCAGACTTTGCATAAATCTCCTTCGCTACCAGAAGGCCAGCCTCCTCCACATTTTATCTCCTTCCACATAGCTTCAGTCTCAGGACACCATGCGTATGGTGGTTCATCAGCTAAAATATCATAATGTAAAGCTTGGCTTGCTCCCACTGCACATTTCGGAGATGCTCCTAGAACACCATAATCATGAAAATCGTACCAATTCAAATCATTGCAGCTCTCGCCCTTCATCTTTCTCCAACAGTTGTTAGAAGTTGGGCTACCACACGCTAAGCAACCAGCATCCACACAATCACTCACGCTTGCTGAAATGTTGTAAGTCCCTGAGCCATCTACTTTCTTAACCAAAGCATAGCTGCTTAAAATTTCGCTTCCAGAAGTGCAAGATTCAGAAGAGCTTCCCGAATTTGTTGATTTACAATCATAGCTTGAAGTGGAAGGACAAGTAGAAGACCAATTGACGTAAAGGTCGTAATCGCTTCCGCTATCTGGCGTGACACTCCATTTTATCTTGCACTTTTTACCAGTTGGGGCTGAAACATAGTAATACTGCTCGCTCCCGCACATGTTGCTCTTGCTCCCTCCTGAAGAGCCAAAATTGTAAGCTGAGCCACAAGAAGTGTAGGCAGAGCTCTCGCAAGGCACTAAATGCACTTCGCCCTGTGTGCGACCATACCAATGCTTTTCAGTATCGCCTTCGTAATACCAAACATCGAAATGGTAATCTCCTTCTTGCTTGGGTCTAAATGTTGTTTTATACTCTTTTGTACCGCTTCCTATAGGATTTATAGCATCGTATCTGTGGTCGTTACTGTCGCAAGTTCCATTTAGAGTGCAATGAGGATCAGTTCCGACGGTTACATGCTTCCTTATCTCAAAGACAATTTTTCCGCTGTAAGAAGTTGAGCCTGCATCTGTTTTTATGTAAACATCTGCTTGAGATGATTTGACGTTAGTCCAATAAAAAGTGACAGAAGGATAAGGACAAGCTACATTACAATCATGTCTTCCTGAAGAGCATGAAGCTTCACAAGCACAGCCTAGATTTGTGGCACAATCCATGCAACACCATTTATTTGATGGTAAAGTTGTGGTTGTGGTAGTAGTGGTTGTGGTGGTAGAAGTGCTAGTGGTGGTTGAAGTTGTTGTTGTGGTAGTGCCAGCACAATATGATTGGCAGTCTGATTGCGATGTTGTGAAACATGCATTCCTAGAAGCACAGCACCAACCATAATAGCATGTGGCTGTACCACATTTACATCCTGTGCTACTGTAAGGAATGTATCCATTGCAGCTTGTATAACTGCATGTTGGTATTGTAGTGGTTGTGGTTGTTGTGGTTGTAGATGTGGTGGTGGTTGTGCTAGTAATGCTAGTGGTGGTTGAAGTTGTTGTTGTGGTTGTAGGACAACAATTATAACAACCTGTTCCAGTGCAACTATAACAAAATCCATAATAGCATTGCACGCTACATTCTGGCCACAAAACTGTACAACAATCACTATTATCCAAACACTCATATTGAGAACTCACAAGCTTTAAACTGCTGATTAAAAATAGGAATGAAAAAATTATTATGTAAATTGCCTTCATCTTCTCACTCCCAAGATGCATTCCTCATTGAAAAGAATTTTTAAGCCGCAAACTTCATAGACCTTGTGAGAGTCTGATCCTAGCAAAAGCTTGTCTTCTGCGCTTTGATTAACACACTCTTTTATTGAAAGAAAATTTTTCAGCTTAAGGAAAGCTTCCCTTGGCTCTTGCCATGAAGTGCAATACCCTAAAGTATAACCATTTTCTGCTAAAAAGAGCTTGAAGTAAACATCTCCTTTACAATCTTTAACAGTCCAAACTTTTTCACCTTTCTCCAAACTCTTGCAATCAGCATAATTCAAAGCTTTAACTGTAGCTTCATCAGGATTGAGCTTGGCTATCTCAGCAGTTATGTCAACTTTCTTGCTGCTTAAGTTCAAAGCAAGGTAAGAAATGAAGAGAGAAAATATTAAAACTGAAGCTATGACTATTGGCAAAAGAATTTTTGCTTCCATTCCTACCTTAAATAAACTTTTCTTTTTGTACAATATAAATTTATATCCTCCAGAAATACAAATAGAAAATATGGAAAAATATCTTTTAGCTTCACTTTTCTTGTTTTTAGCTTTCCTTTCAATTTTTTCAAGCTTTGTTTATGCAGGCTCTTCTGATTTCTGGCTTGAATGCAACTCAACATTAGCAAACTGCAATAACCAATATCACCACAAAAATGACTATTACTGTTGTAGCATAGAAAGTGTATATGCTTGGCAAGGTGGTGAGTGTGATTATTGTTCTTGCACTAGGGGAAATCCTTTGGTGAACATCACTCCAACTTCGCAATCGGGCTCTAAAGGTGAAAGGTTAACTTATACCGTTAACGTGACAAACAGAGACAACACTCCTTGTGGCTCTAGCACTTTCACTTTAACAGTTTCTTCTTGCCCCTCAGGTTGGAATTGTGTTTTATACACAAATCAACTAACGATTTCTCCGGACCAAAAGGGTAGCACAAAAATCAATGTCACCTCTTCTAATTCTGCTAGCGATGGCACATATACTTTTAAAGTTAAAGCTACGAATAGCAATTCTCAGCTTTCTGGAGAAGGTTCAGCAAACTATGTGATTGGAACAACAACTACGACAACAACAATTCCTATTGGAACAACTACCACGACAACAACTACTACAATTCCTCCAAGCGGATGTAATAATAATATGAAATGTGAATTCTCTCGATCTGAAAATCAAGAAAATTGTCCACAAGATTGTAAAACAACACTTACAGTCTACACAGAATCAAATGAAATAGTTGCACCAACAACAAACTTAATGCCAAACCAAAAATTAAAATTGGTGTTAACTTTCGGTGATTCGCGCTACAATTCAAGTCAAGGCTTCAACTTAAGGCTTGATGTAACTATAGATGGAAATCCTTGGACGATTAATAATGGATGTAAGGCATGTAATAAGAGCTTGTCTGATATGGAATGTGTTGTAAGCAAGAAAAGTTGGTATTGCAAATATTATGAATTGAACATCAGCATGGAAGATGGTTATGCTGAGATTGAGTTCAATGCAACCCTACCGAGCACTTTACCCCCAGGCACACACAAAATTAAAGTCACGCCAGTAATCTTAGGCTCCTTAATACCACTTAGAGCAGTTGAAGTTCAATTTAGAGTTGGTGATGGCTTGTACACTTTTGCCATAATTGTCAAGAATATTTTTAATCGCTTGACAGGCCTCTTTATCTATCCTTAGATTTTTAGGTTAAAAAAAGAATAATTAATTTATGAAAATCTCTTCAACTTTATTTTTCATTTTTTTAATTCTGTTTTTTCCTTTAAGCTCTTTTGCCAAAGAAACTCCCTTAAGCCCAGGAGAAGCCGAATTCCAAATTCCCCCAATTTACATACCTGATGGCAAAATTCACTTGGCAGGAAACTTAAGCTACTTAAATGTTTACTGGGAAGCTAATTATACAGAAGGCTTCCAATATAATATAAATGCAATTTGTTTCTTTAACTGTGACAAGGGATATGATTACTGCTCTTCCATTCAGGCTCAAAATTGCAGTGTTTCAACTCCACCTGGAAAAAGCTCCGCCTGTTCGATATTAAACCCCTTGCTTTCCTTAGAAAGCCAAAACAATGTAAGTTGTACTTTCTATGGCCCTGGGGATCGAGAAAAATATGAAGAAAAATACATAAATGCAACTTTTGTTCCGATTGAATTCTCAGTTTGGACCTTAAAAAATTATTCCTCGTTAGTTGGAGAAGAATTCAACTTACCTATATACATTAAAAATTCCGGCCTTTTTTCAGACAGCTATAATGTAACAATATGGGTCCCAAGCTCGAGCAGTAACAATATTATTATCAGAACGGAAAATTTCACGACTTCAGAAATTCATGGGGATGCTTTTGACCCTCATGCCTGGCAACAAACTGGACCAGAGACAAAAGATTACCAGATAAAAATGGTAGTGCTGGATGCAAGCTCGAACCCACAAGTTTGTGTTGATGTTTCCTCACAACAAATGTTAACCCAGGGTAGAATGACAAAGGAAGAAGTTTGTATGGAAATTAAAAGTAGTTATAAGAGTATGCCAGAGCTTGGCTTAATTCAAATCTTGTTTATTATGTTAGCGGCAACAATTTTTATCTTTAAATTCAAGAAAAGATTTTAAAGGGTCCGTAGTCTAACGGTAGGACGCCACCCTTACAATCGAAATAAAAAAGGTGGAGAAGGGAGTTCGATTCTCCCCGGACCCATGTAAGCTTTAAAGGGAATTATTGAGTTAAATCTGCAGAATCTTCAAAGAAAAATCTCTTGGGTTGCATTTTCCAAATCTTATTTAGAACTTCAAAAAATTTTTCTATTAAAAATATTAAGGCGTTCAAGAAAGAAGCCATTTCCACAAAGGCTTGAAAACAATTTTTTTATTTTCAGCTTTAATTTCATCTTCATAATCCCAAGTTATGCAAAGCAAATCTTTACACTTAAGCAGTTCAGAAGCTTTAAGCAAAGCCTTAATTTCCCTTTTCTCAATTTCATCTTTAGAAGAAGCATAGGTCACTTGGACAAGCTGCTTAACTTTTAATCCTTCTTTAAGAACAAAATCTACTTCATTTTGCTGATAATCCTTAAAATAAAAAATTTCAATCAATGGTCTTTTGTTTGTTTTTCTAAGTAGCTCAAGGAAAACTGCATTTTCCATCCTTTTTTCCATGTCCTTCTCTTGCATGAGTAAGTTAGTTAAACCTAAATCGCAAATATAGACTTTTTTTGCAAAACTCTTTCTCCTATAAACACTCTTTTCAAATTTTTCAACAAAAAAACTAGTGAAAGTTTCAGGAAGCTTTTCCACATAATCATAAACTATATTCTTAACATTTCTTCCCATCATCGAGCTTACAAAATTTGCTATTTTGTTTGTACTGATCTCTCCAGAAAAGTTTTTAATGATAAATTCAAAAATCAATCTCGCCACATTAACATTCACTATTTCAAATCTTTCCACAAAATCTTTCTGAAATATAGTTTCAAAGTATTCTCTCAAAATTTTTTCTTTTTTATCCCACTCAATGACTATTTCTGGATATCCACCCCAACCCAAAAATTCTTCCAACTCTTTTACCAATCTTACCTTTTCAGATAGCGAGATAATATCTTTTGTTTTAATTCCTTTAAAATTCAAGTACTCTCTAAAGCTGAGAGGTAATAACAAATAAGTTAAACTTCTCCCTCTAAGAGAAGTAGCAATCTCTTTTGGTAAGAGCTCAGAAGAAGACCCTGAAATTATTATCTCATAGCTATCTAACAAGCTCCTAACCAATCTTTCCCATTCATCAATCTTTTGAACCTCATCAATCAAAATTTTTTCAACCTTAACGCCAAAATATTCTTCAAATATACTAATAATTTCAAAAAAATCTTTGTGAGTAATGTATCTAAAAGCAGAGTGCTCTAGATCAACATACATGCTATTTCTGTTTTCCTTAAGTTTGGAAAAAAGCAAAAAGGTCTTTCCAGATCTTCTAGGCCCAGCTATTACCACAGCTTTATTTGGGATTGTAGAAATTTCAAGCTCTCTTGAAACTATTTTTTCTTTTTCTATTCGCTCGAGCAATTTTTTAAAATATTCCAGCACAAACTCCCTATCAAACATATAAATAATTTGTGAAAGATTATTTATAAAGTTTCACGAGTTCGTGAAACTTTTGATTAATAAAATGAACGAGCTACTGGCCCATAATTATAAAATCACAAACATTTATAAAAAGTTTGTGATTTTCTTAAAACTAAACTTCAAATTTTAATTAGTAATATCGATAATTCCTCATGGTCTTGTCAAGTTTCTGTTATCCTTAAGTCAATATAGTGAACAAAATAAAAAATTAAAAAGCCCTATCTTTCTTTTTCCAATTTTAACTTCGCCTTCAAAAACTTTTAAAATGAAAACCAAAAAATTGATATGGAAATTGCAGAAGCTTTCGGCAAAGCTGTGAACCTAGCTCAAAAAAGGGGAATTATAAAGTCTCTTGAATTTTTGGGATTATCGAGTGAGAAAATCGAAAATTCGATAAAAAGAAAAAAATTTGTCCTTGAAGATAAAGACTTTGACATTGTCATTGACAAGAAAGATAAGCTTAAGCAGCTTAACCTTTACTTAACAGAGAAAAAATGGTCTGAAAAGTTATTTGCGAGCTTGAAAAAATCTTCTGATTTCAAGTCTATGGTGATCTATTTGGGAAATATTGTCCTTTCAAAAAAAGTTTATGAGCTTAGGCTTGGGGCTTTTGGAGTTCCGAGCTCTGAGCTAGTTAAAGCAATAATCAAATTCAAGAAATAGCTTTTTCCGATTTTAAAATTTCATTGAGCTTGAAAATTGCAACTTTATTCCCATCCCATTTCAACAATTTCATAGCTTCTTCAAAGTCGCACCATTTGAAATCATCGTGCTCTTTTGAAAATCTCACTTCACAAGAAGGTGAAACTTCAACACCAAAACAATATTCTTTTATGAGGTTGTGAGAATTATCGATCCATTCGAAGTAATAAACATTTTCTATTATCCTTTTTATCTCTTCTATACCAGTCTCTTCTCTCAGCTCTCTTTTTAGAGTTTCAATCAAACTCTCTTCGTCTTCATTCCCACCTGACAAAGGTTGCCAAAATCCACCAAACTCTTTCTTCCTTTTCAAAAGCAAAAACTCTAGTTTGCTCCCATTTCTCCTAAAAACTATAGCTTCAACTTCTATGGGATTTCTCATATTAAATAATTGGAATCAAGAAATAATTTTAGCCAATTCTTCCGGAAGCTTTTCCCTGTTTTCTTCTGTTACTTCAATAACTTTACCCAATTGTTTGAACTGGTCAACAAAATCTCTGTGCAAGACTGCGATCAAAGGTTTTTCTTCAAGCATCAAAGCTCCGAGCTTCTTCTTGAAATTCTCACTGAAGAATTCCATCTTGCCGATTTCATCCACAGCTATTACATCACAACTCTCCAGAGCAAAATCTATTGCCTTCAAAGCAATTTTTTCAAAAGCAGCTATATCTATACAATATTTTCCAAGCTTTGGACCGATTTTGAAGTCAACGCTTGCGAAAACTTCCATTGCTCCAGAAAAAATATCTTTCACGTAAAAGCCTTTTCTTCTTCCTTTTTCTCTTATTTCTGGTGTAACGAAGCCACCAACTTTCAAGCCTTTGCTCTTGAGAAGCTCTATTGTTTTAATCAGAACTGTTGACTTGCCCGAGCCAGCCAATCCTGTCAAAAAGATTTTCATAATTTAAGATTGTTAGAAGAAAAATAAGGATTTAGCGGGGGCTGGATTTGAACCAGCGACCTTTCCCCAAGATTCAACTTCATCTGAATCTTTTCGGGTTTCCTAGAGCAGCTATGAGCCTTTCGCTTTTTATCGACGAGCACTCCATTGCAGCCGATGAAAGTTAATTTCATCGGTGGCTGCTCCACCCCGCTATCTTTAAAATTAAATCTTTTCTGTTAATTTAAACTTTTTCTCTTTTCCAAAAATTCTCTTATTTTTCTAACTTCTTTCAAATCCTTTCTCCTCTTTAGCTTAGAATAAACTTCAAGCTGGTCTTCCAAGCTTGGCACAGGAATTCTTGCGCTCCCAACTTTTACATACTCGAGCCTTTTGAGCCTGCCTATCAAAGAAACCCATTTTCCTTCAACTTTACCTTTCAAATCTCCCATGACCTCAACTTTAATTCCATCTATCAAAAACCTTCCAAAATGTGAAGAAAAAATTTTACTTCTGCCAAATTTTACTGGCTTAACCTCATATTCTTTCAAAAGGGAAGAAATCTTGTAAGCTCCTTCTTTTGTTGTCAGAATGTCTATATCTTTAGGCCCGATTTCTATCCCTTGCAAGGCTAGACTTGTGCTACCAACGATTGCCCACTTTATCTTCTTTCTTTCCAAAAGCTTGCCAATTTTTTCCACAACTTTCAGCAAGTTGTTCATAAGATTAAATTAAAGTGGAAAGGAAAATAGTTGTTTGCTTCGTAATTTTCTCTTTTTCACTCACCCCTTGAGTTCAAAATCTAAATACTGGGCTTTTTCCCAGCTTCTTCTCATGAGCGAAATTGAAAAACTGGAAAAATCGCTCTTCGAGGTGAGAAGATGAAGAAGAACTTTTGGAAAGGTTTGAGCTCGCTCATATGTACAGCTGGTGGAACAGGCTTGAGCTACATGGTTGCACAATGTGGTTCTATAGCCTACATAGCAGGCAGAGAAATAATGAACTTGATTAATGGCTTGCCAATAGCACCTATTCCAGATCTTCTGAAGGATTATGCGATCTACACTTCTGCTGCTGCTTTTGTTGGTGAAGTTGGTGGTTACCTGTTCCACAAGAAAATTTGGAAAGCTTTGGGGGGTGAGTGAATGGTAAAACTGGGTGAGATCGATATCGGAATTAAAGACCTGTTGGAGCTTATGTTGGGTTTTGCTGGCGGTTATTATGCAAGGAAGCCGATAGAAGAGAAAAGACAAATTGAAAAACAAAAAGATGCAGAGCTTTTTGGAAGAACTGCCGCACAATACATTGCAAATGAAATTAGAAGCATGGGGGTTGGCCCAGAAGTTTACAAAGTTATAGATGAACTAACTTCAACTCTCAGGGAACTTAAGGAAGAACTCAAAAAGTATAGGGTGAAAGAAAATGGATAGGAAAGAGGTCATCCCCCTCATTTATGCTTTCTTAAGGGGGATGAAAGCTTACAGAAAGGCTTGTGAAGAAGTGGAGAAATACCTTAATTCAAAAAAAGATGAAAAAATTGATCCAGAGCTTGAAGATTTCATAAAAACTTACGAAAGAATCGAAAAACTGATCTCACTTGCTGAAAACTTTCTTGAATAGCCATGACAGACTACCTTTTAAGACTTATTTATTATAAAAACCGTTTGAAAGAAATAGAAATAGCTGGCGAAGAGCACCTAAAAACAATTTTGGAAGATTCTCATGAATACTTGATGAAAGCTGAGAAGCTTAAGAAAGAAATTTCTTCAGATTCTTTTCTGATGGCAGAAGACAAAGAAAGAATGTTGAAAAAGGTTAATGGCTACATACAGCAAGTAAACTCTTTGAGCCCTAAATCAAAAAATGAAGAGTTAAAATCTCTTTTGAACTTCGGAGCTGCCTTCTTGTATCTCATCAAAACTGGTGCTTTTCCTGCTTTCATTGAAGAACTAGTAAATCTAATAGGTGATTAAATGCCTTCTTGCTACAAACACAAAAAATTCTCTAAACTTTTAGTGGGTTATTCTTGTGAAAGAACTCACAAGCTTATCGACTATCCTGTAAGATTCTTTGGCAAAAAACACAGAATTCTCTTTCACGATCCAACTTCTGCTTTAATCATAGGTTTTCTTTCAGATGGCTTGAAAGGCAGCGTTTCAGCCTTATCTCACATCGCCCTTGATGAAGCTTACTCAAATAACAAGCTCTTAAAACAATTGATAGATTATTTACTTTAGCTTTATCTTCATGAAATCAAAAGCAACTTTTGTGTTTGGAAAAATTTTCTTAGCTTCTTCTTCAAGCTCTCTTGCATCAGTGTATCTTCTGCTTATGTGTGTCAAGATAAGCTGCTTAACATTTGCCTCTTTTGCAATCTTTGCAGCCTGCTTTACATCTGCATGGGCTTTGCCCTCTTCTTCTTCAAGGAAAGTTCCATCATGTATCAGCAAATCAGCATTCTTTGAAATCTCAAGCATGTTTTCACATGGCTTGGTGTCTCCTGAATAAACAACTTTTAATCCAGGCTTGAGGTTTGCAACTTCTTCTATCCTCACTTCCCTTCCTTTGTAATCAATTTTTCCAAGCTTTTTCAACCTTTTGAGCCAAGCCCCACTCCTTAACCCAAGCTCTTTCAACTTTTTAGTGTCTATGTTCCACCTTGGCTTTTCTTGGAAGCAGTAAGCTACTGCCGGTATTGTGTGCAGAACTGGGATTGAAAAAACTTGATACTCTTTTGCTTCATCTATTAGCTCGAGCTTGTTTCCTTCAAAAGGAACATTTATCGCTTCAACCGGAAACCTTAGACCAAAATATCCTAAATCCAAAATGTTTGAGACGAACTTCTCAGCTTCTGGCCCAAAAATTTTGAGTTCAGATTTTCTTTTTTCCAAGCTCATAGTCTGAATCAAAGGAATCAAACCTGAGAAATGGTCTGCATGCCAATGAGAGATGAAAATCTTGTTTATCTTCATGAAGCTTATGTTTGAAAGCATGAGCTGTTTTTGAGTGCCTTCACCACAATCAAAAAGCAAAGTGTCTTTCTCTTCACCAAAATATTCTAGAGCTATGGCTGGATGGTTTCTATCTTTGCTTGGGATCCCTGAAACTGTGCCCAAAAAAGTTATTTGGATCATGATTTCACGAAATTTTCAACCCAGTTAATAAATCTCTCCCCTCTTTTTATCAACAATTCACAATCTGACTTGGTTATTGGTTTTTTAATATCATAGCCTACACTTTCTCTTAATTCTAAGCTAGTTTGCACGATTGAAATTTTAGATGCATCACCAATTTTTTAATAACTTCTTTATGCAACAATATAGCTTCCCTATGGTCTTTACTTGCTCTCTTCCCTAACATGAAAATTGTGAGAGCATCATTTGCATTGATTATAGCTTGAGTTACATTAAAAGCTGCTTCTTCAGGATATTTCTCTAAATTTTGTTTTGCTATCTCTAAAAATCTCTTTGATTTTTTAAGAAAATCTTTCGCATATTCCCTTGGGTATTCCTTGACCATCAAATCACCTCGTCCAAATCCCCTTTTATTACATCACCGTTTATTATATCCAAAACCAATGGATTCTTTTCTCTATATTTTTTTCTGAATTCTTCTTTTGTGAATATATGAGTTGTGAAAATCAAACTATCATTATTTAAATACTCAAACTTTACTTTTGTCACTAATTTTTCTAGCTCTTTAGGTTTTTCAGAAATCAAAGCCAAATCCACATCACTTGTTGGCGTCATCCCCCCACTTTTTGCTGATCCAAAAATTATTGCAACATCAACCAAATCCTTTAACTTTTCACAAAACTCTTTGGATTTTTCCTTTATGATCTCACAGTCTTTCCTGAGCATTGGATCGATTAATTCTTTTACTAAATAGTTACTTTTGTTCAACTGGAACACAACATTTCTACCTGTCTTTTTAAATTCCGTTAAAATATTTTGATCTCTAAGGGCTTTTAAAGCTCTGTGGATTGTAGCTTTTGGTATGGAAAGTTCTTTTGCTATCTCCGATTCTGTAAAAACCCACTCTGGTCTATTCACCAGTAGTTTTAAAATCCTTACTTTCTGGAAGGAATTCAGCACATATTCTAGCATAAATAGGTTATGGAGAGCGATATTTAAATATTTCATTTTTGAAACATATTTGTTCCATTTTTGAAACATCAAATTAAGCTTTCTTTTTCAAAATATTTTCTTAAGAAAATGCCAAAATTTCTATCTTTACTTACAAGCTCAATTATCCTATTGCTATCTGAAATAATCTCAAATCCTTTTGATATTTGTTCAGCTATATGATTTGGAATTCCTTTAGCTTGTAGTACGCTCACGTCCACGCTTAAACTATCAAAAAGTTTTTCTCTGGCTGTCCTGAATTTCCTTTTCACTTCAACAACCCAATTCTTCCCTTCAATGAAAGGTCCTGCTATGGCTAAGCTCTTGTATTTTTCCAAGAATCTTTTGCTGTCTTCCAAATCAAAAACTTCTGGCCCAACTTTTTTCTGGACTTCTGGCAGAGTTGAAATTTCCATCTCTAGAAGCACGATAGCTAAATCTTTCTCGTTTGTGTAGCAATCTTTCCTCAAAACCTTGAATTCATACTTAGTTTCCTCCAAGATGCTCTCAAGCCTTTCGGCAAATCTCCTTAGCTGAGGCCAAAGCACATCTGGCACTACCTCTGGAGGTGAAAATTTTATCAAAATCAGCTCGGTCTTCCTTTCCAAAAGCTTTTCTATCAGCTCTTTTTCTGTTATTGGTCTTTCTTCTCTCAAAAAGAACATCTCTTCTTTCGGATTCTTAAGAAATTCTTCTGCCAGCTTTTTAAACTTAAAAAAGTTTTCAGCTGAAAGTGCTGCAGCAGTGTTCCTGTTCTTATCTGTTGGGTCAATCAAGATTAAAACTTGTTTAAAGAACATTTTCCTTAACTTAGGAAAATCTTCTTTCTTGTAAAATTTTTCTAAGTCTATTATTTCACCTGGCTTCCAATTTAAAGCTTGCTTCAAAACATTCAAAAAGTTTTTGTACTTGATGATCAAAAGCTCACAAACATAGCCAGAAAAACCTTCTGTCTTAGCGTCTGCCCCATAAAGCTTGTTAGCGGTCAAAAATTGCTTCAAAAGCCTTACTTGGTCTGAAAGTTTTAAAGGCAAATTCTTTTGTAAATACTTGACGTGAAAAGGAGTCCTATCAACAGCTGACTTCAAATTTTCCGTGCTAGCAACATTAAAGCAAGGTACTATGTCTATCTCTATTCCTTCGATGTTGCCAGAAACGTATGGATGCTGAGCATACTCTATCCTAAAGCTTCCCTTTAGCTCTTTTATTATCTTCTTCCCCACTTCAAGTCCTCTTTTCTCTAGCTGCTTCACAGTCATCTTTGGTGGGAATAAGATGAAAACATCAAACTCTTTCTTGCCAGGAAGCCAAGTGTCTCTCGTGACACTGCCTGCTATCATAGGCTTAGCCTTAAACTTTTTTGCTTCTTTCTTTGCAACTTTCAAACATTTTCTGATGACAGAATTTAGGCTTTTTCTTTCTTCAGGAGAAGGCTTGATTTTCTTTAAAACATTTTTCAGGATTTTAGAATAATTGGCCATAATTTAAGAATGTGGGCTGAAAAAGATAAATCTGAGTGAAAAAAGAAAGCTTTAAGTCTTGACTCCTATTTAATAGAAAAATATTTACTACTTTAGAATAGTAAAGCTTATATATTAGTACTACTATATAGTAACATATGAACGGAAATAAAGAAGAACTGAAATTTTGGGAAGAACAGCTCTATGAAGCTAAGCAAGCCTTATTTGCAGCTAGGACTATCAAACAAGCAAGATTCTTGCAGAATAGGATAAAATTCTTAAGCGAAAAGGTAAAAGAAATTCAGAAAAAGTGAGCAAAGCTTTAATTCTTTTCTTTTATATCCTCGAGTATAAAAAATTTTTTAAATTAGCTAAACCAATTTTGGGTTGGGTTTTGTCAGAAGCTGTTTTAGCCCTAGAAGATGGAACAATACTTAAAGGTACGGGTTTTGGTCATCCTTGCGAAGTTTCTGGTGAAGTTGTCTTCAACACAAGCATGGTTGGTTATACTGAGTCTCTAACCGACCCTTCTTATCATGGTCAAATCCTTGTCCAGACTTGGATTCTAATCGGAAATTATGGTATACCTCCTTTTTCTATAGCTGATGAATTCGGTATTCCTTTACATTTTGAATCTCAACGTGTGCAAGTTAATGGTTATGTTGTCCATTCTTTAACAAAATACCCAAGCCATTGGTCAAACCAAAAAAGCTTAGACAACTGGCTGAAAGAACAAAAAATCCCTGGAATTGAAGGAATAGATACAAGAGAACTCACGAAAAAATTAAGGGTCAAGGGAGTGATGCTTGGAATTCTTAAAGTTGGTGAAAAAATTGATTTAGATGAAATAAAGGAAAAGGTTAAAAAAATAGAAGACCCCAATGAAAGGAACTTGGCCAAAGAAGTCAGCATCGAAAAACCTATAATTTATGAAAATGGAAATTCGACAAAAATTGTTTTGATTGATTGTGGAGTAAAATTTGGTATATTGAGAAATTTGTTAAAAAGGAAGTGTGATGTGATAAGGGTACCTATCGATTATCCTGTTGATAAAATCCTTGAGTTTGAACCTTCTGGTATAGTAATATCAAATGGTCCTGGGGATCCAAAAAAATGTGAAGAAACGATTGAAACTGTTAAAAACTTGATTGAAGTTGGTTTGCCAATGATGGGTATTTGCCTTGGATGTCAAATTCTAGCCTTAGCTGCTTCTGCAAACACTTATAAGCTCAAATTTGGCCATAGGGGCTCAAACCATCCAGCTATTGATTTGTTAACAAGGAAATGTTACATAACAAGTCAAAACCATGGTTACGCGATTGAGCCAAAAAGTTTGGAAGGTACTGACTTTAACATTTGGTTCTTGAATGCTAACGATAAAACTGTTGAAGGAATTAAACACAAAAGCAAGCCAATTTTTGCCACACAATTTCATCCAGAAGCTTCTCCTGGACCATATGAAACAGAATTCTTGTTTGATTTGTTCATGAAGGAGGTTAAGAATGCCAAGAGATGAAAGTATAAAAAAAGTTTTGATTTTAGGTAGTGGTGCGATAAAAATTGGTGAAGCTGGTGAATTTGATTACTCTGGAGCTCAAGCGATCAAGGCTTTGAGAGAAGAAGGAATAAAGGTAATTTTAGTAAATCCAAATGTGGCAACCATTCAAACTGATGAAAGGTTTGTTGATAAAGTCTACTTCTTACCAATAACCCCAGAATTTGTTGAAAAAATTATAGAAAAAGAAAGGCCTGACGGGATTCTTTTGACTTTTGGTGGTCAAACTGCTTTGAATTGTGGTGTAGAGTTGCATGAAAGAGGAATCTTGGAAAAATTCAATGTAAGGGTTTTGGGCACTGGTATAGAAGCAATTGAGCTCGCAGATGATAGGGAAAAATTCAAAAATGTTTTAATCAAGAACAATTTGCCTGTGCCGAAGAGTGGAAAAGCTAATAGCATAGAAGAAGCAATTGAAGTTGCCAAAGAAATAGGATATCCTGTAATGGTTAGGGTGGCTTACACTTTAGGCGGTCAAGGTTCTGGAGTAGCAAGAAATGAAGGAGAATTGAAAGAAATTGTCTCTAGGGGTCTTGCTCACAGCAGGATAAAACAAGTGTTGATTGAAGAATACTTAGGAAAATGGAAAGAAGTGGAATATGAAGTGATGAGGGATTGTGATGACAATTGTCTAATAGTTTGTAACATGGAAAATTTTGACCCTATGGGCATACATACAGGTGAAAGCATTGTTGTAGCACCTTCTCAAACTTTAACAAATAGAGAATATCATTTGCTCAGGATTGCAAGTTTTAAGGTAATTCGTGCTCTTGGAATAATTGGTGAGTGTAACATACAGTTCGCCCTTAATCCGAAGAGTGAAGAGTTTAAAATCATAGAGGTAAACTCACGTTTATCAAGAAGTTCTGCCCTTGCATCAAAAGCTACAGGCTATCCCATTGCTTACATAGCAGCAAAACTTGCAATAGGCTATACTTTACCTGAGCTTTTGAATAAAGTCACAAATGTAACTACATCATTTTTTGAGCCGGCTTTAGATTACATAGTTGTAAAAATTCCAAGATGGGACTTACAAAAATTCAAAAACGCTTCTAGGAGAATTGGAACACAGATGAAATCTGTTGGTGAAGTTATGGCGATAGGAAGAAGTTTTGAAGAAGCTTTACAAAAAGCTGTAAGAATGCTTGAGATTGATAGAGAGCTCACTGACGTTGAAGACTTGGAAGATGATATTGAAAAAGTGAAAAATGAGATTGAAAATCCAACTGACCAAAGGCTCTTCTACATAGTAAAAGCAATTATGCTAGGCATAAGTGAAGAAGAAATTCATGATCTGAGTGGAATAGATCTTTGGTTCTTGTACAAAATCAGAAATATTGTTGATTTTGAAAAAGAAATTAAGAGCAAAGAATTAAATGAAGAAATCTTGAAAAAAGCAAAGAAACTTGGTTTTTCAGACAAAAAGATTGCAAAGTTGAAAGGTAAAGAAGAAGATGAAATAAGAAAGTTGAGAAAATCTTTTGGGATATTGCCGGCGACTAAGCAAATAGATACTCTAGCTGCTGAATGGCCTGCTGCCACAAATTACCTTTACTTAACATATAATGGTGATTTTGATGACATAAGCTTTGAAAAGAAGAGAAAAGTTATCGTGCTTGGCTCTGGCTGCTACAGAATTGGCTCAAGCGTAGAATTTGATTGGTGCTGCGTTAACATGGCTTGGGCTTTGAAAGAAAGAGGATTTGATGAAAGCATAATGGTAAATTGCAATCCAGAGACTGTTTCAACAGATTTTGATGTAATGGATAAGCTCTACTTCGAAGAGTTGACCTTAGAAAGGGTTCTAGACATTTATGAGAAAGAGGAGCCGGAGGGAATTGTTGTCAGTGTGGGAGGGCAAATACCAAACAATTTGGCACTTAAGCTTGCCAAGAATGGGGTAAAAATAATTGGGACTTCTGCTGAAGACATAGACAGAGCAGAAGATAGGTCTAAATTCAGCAAGCTTTTGGATGAACTTGGAATCAAACAGCCAAAGTGGGGAAAGGTTGAAAATATAGAAAAGGCAAAAGAGCTTGCTGAAAAAATCGGATATCCTGTTTTGATAAGACCATCTTATGTTCTTTCAGGTTCTGCAATGAATGTTGCCACAAATGAATCCCAATTGAAAGAATATTTGACAAAAGCGGCAAAAGTTTCAAAAGAATATCCTGTCGTGATTTCAAAATTCATGACAAATGCTAGAGAAGTTGAAGTTGATTGTGTTTCTGATAGTGAAAATGTTTTGATTGGAGCAATCATAGAACATCTGGAAAATGCTGGTGTGCATTCTGGCGATGCAATCATGAGCATACCAACTCTTACCTTAAATGAAGCTATAAAAAACAAGATTAGGGAATACACGAGAAGAATAGCAAGGTCTCTTAGGATAAAGGGCCCGTTCAACATTCAGTATTTGGTGAAAGATGGTGAAGTTTACGTTATCGAGTGCAACTTGCGAGCTTCAAGGAGCATGCCTTTTGTCTCAAAGACTATAGGAGTAAACTTGATGCAGGTTGCTGCTGACGCTATTCTTGGTAAAAAGATTAAAGATGGTGAATATGTGCCAAATATATTTGGGGTTAAATCTCCACAATTCTCTTTCATGAGGCTGGAAGGTGTTGATCCTGTGACAGGAGTTGAAATGGTATCAACTGGTGAAGTTGCTGGTTTTGGGAAAACTTTCACTGAAGCTTTTGTGAAAGCTTTGATCTCAAGTGGCGTGAGTCTTCCAGAGCCTGGAGATGGTGTGTTGATTTCAATAGGTGAAGACAAGAGTAAGATAATTGATATAGCAAACAAGCTTGTTTCCAAAAATATGAAAATTTATGCCACTGAAAAAACTTCAGAAGAATTGAAAAAATATGGGATAGAAAGCATTTTTGTGAGAAAAGTTAGCGAGCCAAGACCAAACATATTAGACCTTTTGATGAATAAAAGCATTAAAATGGTTATAAACATTCCATTCTCAAACGGGCTGATTAGTACTCAAGCTTTGGATGATGAATATCAAATAAGGAGAAAAGCTGTTGAGTTCAAAGCTCATGTTGTTAGCAATCTTCAAGCAGCCAAAGCAATAACAGATGCATTAGATTTTTATCATAAAAATGGGATTGAAAATTATGTTGAGTTTGCAGAATAAGAGCATAATTTCGATGAGAGATTTAAAGAAGGAAGAGATAGAACTCATCTTGGATAAAGCTGAAGAAATGGAAAAAAAGCTGAAGAAAAAAGAGCCACTTTATTCGATGAAAAATAAGATTTTGGCGAGCTTGTTCTTTGAGCCAAGCACAAAAACAAGACTCTCTTTCAGTGCTGCCATGCAAAAGCTTGGGGGAAGCGTGATAGAAATTGAATATTCTACAACAGTAAAAAATTTGGTAGACAAGATAAAGATGATTGAAAATTATTGTGATGTCATACTCTTAAGACATCCTAGAGAAGGTTCAGCAAGGCTGGCTGCAGAAATTTCAAAAAAGCCTGTGATAAATGCAGGCGATGGCTCAAATCAACATCCAACACAAACCCTAATTGATTTGTTCACGATAAGAAAATTGAAGGGCAAGATAGAAAATTTGAATGTAAGCTTAGTTGGTGATTTGAAGTATAATGCTGTGATGAAATCTCTGTTTTATGCTTTGGGAATTTTCAAAGCAAACATCACACTAGCATCGCCACCAGAATTACAAATGCCTTGGGAAAATATAGAAGAGGTGAGAGATAAATTTAGCGTGAGAATCTTTCAAACCAACAGTCTTGCTTCAGCAATTGAAGAAGCTGATGTTTTGTATGTTTGTGGAATCAAGAAAGAAAAATTTATAGATGTTTCTGAAGCAGAAAAAATTCAAAAAAATTTTAGGATAACTTTAGAGCTTTTGGAAAATGCAAAGGATGATTTGATAATATTGCATCCTTTGCCAAAAGAAATTGAGATTGATTCAAGAATTGATGAAACAAAATTTGCAAAATATTATGAACAGGCTAATTATGGCTTACCTGTTAGAATGGCAATTTTATCATTGGTGTGTGGATGAGTGAGCAAAGGATAGTCACAAACATAGAAAATGGTACTGTTATCGATCACATACCAGCAGGTAAAGGAAAAAAGATTTTTGAAATTTTGAAGCTTGGTGAGCATGATGGTAGGACTGTTCTGTTGATAAACACGTTCAGCAAGAAATTGGGAAGAAAAGATGTAATTAAAGTAGAAAATAAAGAGATAGGGGAGAAAGATATAAATAAAATAGCACTTTTTGCTCCAAACGCTACCATTTCAATAATAAGAAATTGGGAAGTTGCTGAAAAAAGAAAAGTCGAGCTTCCTGAAATCATAGAAAATGTGGCAAGTTGCCCGAATAAAAACTGTATAACTAATTCTGAAGAAATTTTCAAAAGCAAGTTTGTTGTTGAAAAGAAAGATCCTATTAAGTTAAGATGCTGGTATTGTGAAAAAGTTTTTGGGATAGAAGAGATTATGTAGCCCCGGCCAGATTCGAACTGGCGTGTTCAGGTCCAGGGCCTGACATCCTTGTCCGCTAGATGACGGGGCTATATTCAAATATTTAAATTTATTTCATCTAATTTATTTAGGTAAGAATGAAGGGTGAGTGTCAAACAGAAGCTTGAATCTTCTCCTTTTTTTCAAAGAATAAATAGGAACAAAAAGGAAAAAAGATTTATGGTGGTTTCGTGAGAATATTACAAACTCATTCAGATTGGATTGAATATGAGCCAATCAAAAAAGAAATTCCTCAAGCTGAAGACGTGGAGAGGAAAATTTATAAGTTGAATGATGTCTTGGTAGTTTTTACTGCTGTTGAAGAGGGAGATGATGAAGAAGTTGCCAAGAGGGCTATTGAGGAGATAAAAGAGTTTATGGAAAAATTAAAGATAAACAGAATTTTGATTTATCCTTTTGTTCACTTAAGCAACAAACCGGCAAAACCAAATGAAGCCTTGAAAGTTTTAAAAGCAATGGAAGCTTATTCCAAAGAATTGGGATTAGAAACTTACAGAGCACCTTTTGGATGGAATAAAAGAATAACCAATGCTGTAAAAGGACATCCTTTGGCTGAACAATCAAAAGTTTTTGTCCCTGGTGAAAAGAAAGAAAGAAAGGTGCCTGAAGTTAAGAAAGATAAGTTTCATCGCTTCATGATAATCGACACTGATGGAAAAGAGTATGAAGTTACCAAAGAAAACTGGAAAAAATGTGAAGTTTTCTCCAAAAAAGAGAAAAGGTATGAATACTTGAAAATTTTTGTAAGGAATGAATTGGAGGGAAACCCTCCAAAGGGAAAACAGCCAAAACACATAGAGCTTATGAGAAAATTGGAGCTTGTTGATTATTGTCCTGAAAGTGATGTTGGAAACATGAAGTGGTATCCAAATGGTGTACTGATGAAAGATTTGATCATGGATTATGCCTTGAACAAAATTGCCATACCATGGGGAGCTATGAAGATGCAAAATCCTCTGCTTTACAGGACTGATGTGCCAGAAATACAAAAGCTCCAAGGAGAATTTCACGAAAGAGATTATAAAGTTGAAGAAGAAGTTCCTCTTGTCTTAAGGTTTGCAAGCGATCCTGGTGCTTTCCCATTTGTTCAAAAGTTGAATTTCACTTACAAGAACATGCCAGTTAAAGTTTATGAAGAAGCAATCTGCTTCAGGAAAGAACAGAAAGGAGAGCTAGCAGGATTGATGAGGGTGAGAAACTTTTGGATGACAGATCAACATGCTTTTTGCTCAGATGAAGAACAAGCTAAAAAAGTCTATGAAGAGCTTTCTGTACTTTTTGCGAAATTAATGAATGAAACCATAGCAAAAGAACACTGGGTCTTGGGATTTGAAATTGTTGAAGAGTTTTATGAAAAATATAAAGAATTCTTCAAGAACATAATCAAGAAAATTCAGGTGCCGGCATTCTTCAAGCTCATGAAAGAGATGTCACACTATTATGCTTTCAAGAATGAATATCAAGCAATTTTTCCTGATGGAAACAATCTACAAATATCAACAGTTCAGTGGGACATTAAAAATGGTGAGAGGTTCAACATAAGATATACTGATAAGGAAGGTAAGAAAGTACCTGTTCCTTATATTATTCATGCTTCATCTTTTGGTAGCATAGAAAGGGCAATGGCTGCAATTCTTGAAACGGGAGCATGGATGGAAGAAGAGGGGAAAGCTCCCATGTTTCCTGTTTGGCTTTCCCCAGAGCAAGTGAGGCTGATTCCTGTCAGTTGTGAAAAACATTTGAAAAAATGTGAAGAAGTGGCAGAAAAATTGGAGAAAGAAAATATTCGAGTTGGGATTGACGATAGAGATTTAACTGTCCCGAAAAAAGTTTTTGAAGCCAAAAGAAGCTGGATTCCATACATAATCGTGATTGGAGATAAAGAGCTGAAATCTGAAAGGTTTCCTGTGGTGATAAGGGAAAAATCTTCTCTCAAGAAAGAGTTCAGGAAAGATTTCACCTTAAAAGAATTTTTGAATGAGATAAAAGAAAAAACTTCTGATATGCCTTTCAGGCAACTCTACATACCAAGAGAACTATCAAGAAGAGTTGTCTTCGTGCCCTGGGGTGCTAAATCAATTTAGCTTACAGGCTTTGAATGTTGCCAAACAAGCTTGAACAAAGGCGAAAGGACATTGCCAGCAGCATGTTCACTCTTGCTCCAAAGAGCTAAATCTTGTGTTGAGTGAACTTTTGAATCTGTGAGAGAAAGGACAAACTGCTTGTCATCTACGATGCAAAATCTTCCTGCAAGGTCAACGTCTTTTTCATCCAAAACTCTTACTTCAGCTATCCCACTTAAAGCCTTTATGGCATCACCAACTTTTTCTTTTCCACTTGTCGCTATCTTTATGCTAACACCATTCTCTTTAGCTTTTTTCAAAGTATCTAAATGGTTTGTTGTGAGCTCTATCAAACCTTCAGGCGTGGTAACAATTGCTATCTGCTTGCTTGCATCTCTAAACATTGAAGCAAGTTGTTGTTGTAAAGTATATCTTCCTTTCAAAGCTCCAGTCATCTCTTCCGGTGAAACAACTTTTAAGCCGTGGGAAAAAATTTCATTTAGCTCTTTTATTACTGGGCTAGATTTGAATTCATCTATTCTTGCTATTCTTTCTTTAAGCTCTTCTTCTATCTTTGCTTTCGCTTTTTCTAAAGCTTCTTCTGGTGGAATAGCCACATATTTCAAAGGCTTTCCCGATTGAACGACAACAAACCCCTTTTCAGCAAGACTTTGTAAAACATCATAAGTTCTCGACCTCGGAACATTGGCTATAGTCGAAAGCTCACCTGCAGTACTTGTGCCTCTTGCTAAAAGAGCTACCCAAAGCTTCCTCTCATACAAATTCAAACCTATGCTTCGCAACGCTTCCATTGTTTTAGCAGATGCTAGCATAAAAATACCTCTGTTTTAACTATTAAGTGATTTGATATTTAAGGTTTTATATATTACTGTAGAGTAAAAAAGAATTTAAATCTTCTTTGATTTTTCAACACATATTCAAAAATTTATCTTATTGTAGAAAGTTAGCCTGCTTTTCCTTGACTTTCAAAAAGTGCCTTAACTCTATCTATTGTGTCAGCTTCTTCTGGTGACTTGTCTGTGCTTCTGTCTCTTATAAACCTTGGAAATCTCAAAGCATAGCCAGACTCATAATTTGGAGATTTCTGGATTTCTTGATATCCCACCTCAATCACGATCTTTGGCCTTACCTTCACATTTTTTCCCTTTTCTTCGATTATCAAAGGTTTGAGCATTTCAGTCATTTGTTTATATTCTTCTTCTGTCAAGCCTGTGCTCATCATCCCACATCTCAAGAATTTTCCTGTGTCTGGGTCTCTGCATGCAAGCTCGAAGCTTGTGAGCCATTTTGCCCTTGCACCCTCACCCCAAGTTGCCCCAACTATCACTAGATCTAAAGTTTCCATTATCGGTTTTATCTTGTACCAACCTCCAACATGCCTGCCAAAGACATAGGGTGAAGATAAAACTTTTAACATCAAGCCTTCTTGTTTAGCTTCTAAAGCCTCCTTATAGAATTTTTCTGCCACCTTCACGTCATCTGTTATTATTTGCTTTGTAAGCTGCAATTTTCCAGGAATTACTTTCACTATTTTTTCAAGAATTTTTCTCCTTTCTATGAAAGGTTTGTCAAAGAGCTCTTTTCCCTCAAGATAAACCACATCAAAAAGATTGAGTTGCACAGGAATTTCTTTTATCATTTTTTCTATTTCATACTTCCTATGAATTCTTTGAGAGAGAACTTGAAACGGTAAAGGTGAACCTGTTTTTGAATTTATCGCTAAAGCCTCTCCCTCCACCACACACTCTTCAGCCAAAATTCCTTTCTTGCAAACTTCAACTAAATCAGGAAACTGTGGGGTAATTTCTTCCAACCTTCTTGTAAAAATCCAAATCTTTTCCCCTTTCTTGTGAATTTGACAATTATGCAAAGTAAGCATGGTTGTACAATAACTTTCGTCGCCTTCAACCTGTAAATTGTAGAACACTGAGCGAGGATCGGGATATTTTATTTCTTCCTTTCTTAATACTTTAACAAAAACCTTATTCCCATCGATTCTTGCATAAGCATTCGTTTTGGGTATTACTAGTTTATAATAATTTCTGCCCTTTACTCTGAATTTTTTTATTCCAACTATTTTTCCATGTTTAAGCGCAAGAAGCTGAACTTTCATAGCCAAAGTTTTTTCTTTTGTTACAATGTAAGTTGTACCATTTTTAGATACACTTCCGTCAGCTTCAATTAAACCTTGCAGAAATTCTAAGAATCTCTCTTTATCTAAACCGAAAAGCCAATCAGGAATAGTTTTGCCTTTCCACCCTTTTCTTTTATGTCTAAAATTATGGGAAAGCCAAAACATGAAAGGTTTGTCCGTCCAATAAACATCAATAGCTCCGGGAAAATTATAGGTAGAAATGTTTTTAATTCCAAATTCATTTCGGATAATATTTTTGTAAAAATTACAGAGTTTCTTTTCTTTCTCTCTGTTGAACTGGAGGCCTATTCTAAAGTTTCCGTTGTGTGTGTTAGTGTATCCGTCACCAACCCAAAAGCCTAAAAACCTAAAGAAATTTTTATTTAATTTGAATTCTTTCCTATATCCATCTAAAGTAGTAAGAACCATCCTTTCAGGAACGCTTTCGGAACTGATTTTTGAAATTGGAAATACGACTTCTACATCTTTGGGAATTTTTTCAACAGGTAACCAAACTAGATTTCCGTTCAAATTAACTAAAATTTCATGCCCTTCTGTAATTTTAAATTCGTTTCCAAGATAGGTTAATATTCTGAAGACCCTTTCTTTTTTTCTTTTTTTCCTTTTCATTTTCGCAACAACCTTTTTAAATCTCCCTGTATGTGTAAGAACGTAATCGCCTACCTTAACGTCTCTTACAGAAATAAGTCCTCTATCTTTTACGTAAATAGGAGTTAAACCAGAAATACAGCGTGCACCATCATATTTATATTCACAAGCAATCTTTCCAAACTCTTTTATCACCTCTTCTATACTTTCTGCCTTTTCACCTAGCATAACTTGAATCGGTTTTCCAATCTGTACTTTTGCCTTCTTCAGACCTTCCATTCCTTTCTCTTTAGCGATTCTTGCAACTTCCCCAAAATCTGAAAGGATGTTCCAAGCATAATCAACAGCTTCTGTCGCTTTTTCTACATCCTCTTTGCTCATCCCTTCTTTTAAAAGGAAAGCATAAACTATAGCATCTCTTATCAAACCTTCGGCAACACCAACTCTAAGCTCACCTAAAATTGTTCTAGCTATGTACCTTGCTTCTTTGGGTTTTGCAGACACAAGCAACTCAACTATCAAATTCAATTTCTTTTCTTGAGAGCCTTCACCAGTTATTGTGGCAAGTTTGCGCAAGTTTTCGAAAACAAATTTAACTGTAAGCTTTTTTGCTAAAAGTGTAGCCTGTTTTCTTGATTTTATACATTCTTCTGTAACAAGACCAAGATCGCCGAGCCTTGCAAACCTTTTTTCAATCTCATCTGGCTTAAAGCCAGAAGCTTTTGAAATTGCCTTTATCATCATCTGGGTTGCTATTCCGAGCTCAAGCTGTGTGAATTTCGGGTAAACTATACCTTGAACCAGCAAAACTATTCTTGGCAATTCTTCTGTTTCTGCTTTCTTGAAAAGCTCTGCCAATATTTCCGTCTTCTTCAATTTTGATGAAACTTTCTCCAGTTTTTCATAATAGTCTGCTAGAACTGAATAATCCATACTCACCAACATTTAATAGTTATTCTTGCTATAATTATCTTTTATGGTTAGAAGGAGCTGGACTTTTGGTTTGTGTGAAAGCTGTCTCAAGAATTCACATGAAGAGGTTAAAATGGTTAAGATAAATCTAATTTCTGATCATGGTAAGGAAGAAGAAGTGTGGTGTTGTCCTGTTTGTGGGGCAACCAAAAGACTTTAATTGTTTAAATTGAAATTTCTAATAGAGAAAATGAACATATTTGATGCAATCGTGAGCAGAAAAGCTGTGGTAAAATTTAAAAAAGAGCCTGTGGATGACAAGCTAATTGGTGTGATGCTCTACATGGCAACTCATGCTCATTCTGCTGGTGATATGCAAGAATGGAATTTTATTGTTGTGAGAGATGAAGAAAGGAAGAAAAAGCTTTATAAAGCTGCTTTAGAGCATCCTTTGTTAAAAGAAGCACCTGTTTGCATAGTTGTTTGTGCTGATTTGAATAAGGCTGGAATGAGATTTCAAAAAAGGGGTGAAGTCTTTTACTCGGTTCAAGACACTGCTGCTGCTGCCATGCTCATGCTTGTCACAGCCAATGCTTTAGGCCTTGGGGCTGCTTGGATTGGTTCATTTGATGAAGAAATGGTTAAAGATGCTTTATATCTTCCTGATAATTTAAGACCGGTTGCAATAATAGCTGTTGGTTTTATTGAAGAAGCGGAAGAGAGGAAAGAAAGGATTGCGTTTGATAACTTGACTTGGTATAATGTTTATGGTAAAAAATATGACATCTCTTACCTTTTTCAGCCAGGTGCAAGGAAGGAGGTTGAGATTAAACCAATTGGAAATTTGATGGAAGACGCTCTCAAAAAACTTAAAGAAGAAATTTCGAAAAAAATGAAAAAATGAATTTAATTATTTAAAAATTCAATTTAATAATAGTGATTGGATGAAAACCAAGGCTTTATTGATTTTGGCTTTCATGTTGCTTCTAGTTTTTAATGAGTGTTTGGCTGAGGGAGTAGATTTATCTCTTAAACCAAAAATTCTAACTGCATATACTGGAGAATCATTAATCGCAGAAATAACTGTGAAAAACAATCAAGCTTTTTCAGACACTTTCTCGCTATCGATTTTCCCTCCTTATTATCAAGGCATAATTCCTTCTTTGGAAAAATATACCTTGACTCTTGAACCTCAAGAAAGCCAGACTTTGAAAATTTACTTTGAGATACCAGAATGTGCAGAAGAAGTTTCAACATCTTTTGTCATAACAGCAACTTCAAGAAAAAATGAAAATGTTAGCGATTCTAAGAATTTAGTACTTGAGACCATAAGGAAATTTGGGGTTTGTATTTATGGAGCAAGCTTGAACAAACAAAAGCTAAACCCTGGTGAAACTTTAACTATAGAAGTGACTCTTAAAAATCCTTCAGAAAGCCTTTCTCAGCCATTAAATTTGCAAACCAATGTGCTTCTTAACAGAGAAATAGTCAAAAGGTTTGATGATTACTTTGAAACAATTGAAGGAAAAACTACAAAAATTGTAACACATGATTTTGAAGTTGGTAAATATCAAACTCCTGGTTTTTACACTGTAGAAGTTCTGCTTAAGGATAAATATGGGACAATTGTGAATAAAAAAGAGTTACAATTTAACGTGGCAACTATCAATGCAAGCAGTGAGCCAAATTATTTACCGATAGTTAAAACCGTGAAAAATGGCTTGTTGGTTCAAACTATAGAAATAAGTGTGAAAAATGAAGGCAATGTTCCAACTACAAGCATGTACATATCTGAAGCTATCCCAACTTTCATGAAAGTCTTTTTCTTCCCGAAAAAAGAGCCTGATTTAGAAGAGGTGAAGGATAATAGAATTGTTTACAGTTGGCTAGTTCCACCATTAACACCTGGAAGCTCTTACACCATAACTTATGAGATAAGCACGTGGAATGCTGTCTTAATTGCTGTTGTTCTTATTGTAATCGTGGTTTATGCTTTTGCAAGTATTTTCAGCATAAGCATCGAAAAGAAACACAGAATAATTGGGCCAATAACAAAAGATAGGGAGATTACAATCATGCTTGAAGTTAAGAATAGGACAAGACATGAGATAAGAGATGTTATCGTGAGGGATTTTGTTCCTGGGATAGCTACTGTCGTTGAAAAGTTTGACACCTTAAGACCAACTTTGAGAAAAATTGCTAATGGTACAGAAATTGTTTGGAAAATAAACTCGCTTGCTCCTGGAGATGAAAGGGTTTTGACCTACAGAATAAAACCAATAGTGGATGTTGTTGGTGTGCTAAAACTTCCAAAAGCTTATTTGAAGTTCATGGACAAGAAAAAGGAAGTTAGGAAAATCTTGTCGAAAAGTGCTTATATTAAAGCTGGATAAAAAATAAAAATTCTAAAAAGGTTTATTTATTTATCCCCGGATAGCTCAATGGTAGAGCAACCGGCTGTAGGCGAGTGCTATGGCACTTGCTGGTAGCAGTTGCTCAATAGACACCGGTGGGTTGCTGGTTCAAATCCGGCTCCGGGGACTAATCTTTAAAAAATTTTTAAGTTGGGATGACAATTTATAAAGGGTGAAAAAATTGGCCAAGAAAAAACCGAAAAAGCCTGCCAAGCCTTGCTAAATTCTGAATTCTTTTATTTTTATTTTTTTGAATAAATAATTAAAATGCCTCGGTCGTCTAGGCCAGCTAAACTGGGGATAATGGTTTAGGATGCAAGCCTGTCACGCTTGAGACACGGGTTCGAATCCCGTCCGAGGCGCTTGATTAACATGAAATTGGTTTCGGCTTGTTTGCTTGGAATAAAGTGCAAATGGGATGGAAAAATAAAACCAAACAGAAAAATAATTGAGTTTGCTAAGAAAGAAATCTTAATACCAATCTGTCCAGAACAACTAGGTGGTCTACCAACGCCTAGAAAGCCTTGTGGTATTTTTGGCGGCAAGGGTGAAGATGTTTTAGATGGAAAAGCGAAGGTTTTAAGCGCCAGAGATGGTGAAGAGTTCACAAAAAATTTTATCAAAGGTGCTGAAGAAACTCTCAAAATTGCAAAAATTTTTGGAATAAAAGAAGCGATACTGAAGCAAGGTAGCCCTTCTTGTGGCTTTGGAAAAACTTATCAGTTAGATAAGAAACTGAAAAATAGGAAAATTGAAGGGAATGGTGTTACGGCTGCTTTGCTCAAGAGATATGGAATTGAAATCATGACACAAGAAGATATTTAAAGTGTTACTACCATTAGATTTAAAAAGTTAAATATAGATAATTATAAAAATATATTTGTTGGCGACCAAAGCGGGGAGGAAACATCCGTTCCCATCCGAACACGGTAATTAAGCTCCCCAGCGATCTAGGATGTACTCTGCGAAAGCAGGGGAATTCTAGGACGTCGCCAACATTTAAAACACCGGTGTCGACTTGAATAGAAAAGTTTATAAAAACCACATTCCTCATATTTTGCTATTGTAATAGGGTGAGGAATTGAAGAAAATAGACATAGAAAAGCATCAGCTTGTGCCCAAGCATATAATCTTGAGCGAAGAAGAAAAAGCCGAAGTTCTAAAAAAATATAAGGCTAGCCTAAGACAATTTCCAAGAATATTGATAAATGATCCTGCTATAGCTGATAAAAATCCAAAAGTCGGTGATTTGGTTAAAATAATAAGGAAGAGCCCAACAGCGGGAGAAAGTGTATATTACAGGGTTGTTGTGAGAGGTTGATTTAATGAACATGAGATTTTTAACACTTCTCGAAGCCTTCATAAAAGATAGAGGACTTGTGAGATTCCAAATAGATTCTTACAATGATTTCATAACCAGGAGAATACCAAAAGTCTTGAAAGAAATTGGTGTAATTAAACCAGAAGTTCCAGAACTTGGAGAGTTTAAGATTAAGCTGGGGAATTTTAAGATAGGAGATCCTTGTGTTAAGGAGGCTGATGGTTCTGTAAGACCTATAACACCACAAGAAGCAAGGATAAGGAACTTGACTTATGCTGCTCCCATGTATGTTGAAATGACTCCTGTGCTCAATAATATAGAGAGCAACACTGTTACTGTGAACTTTGGTGATATGCCTGTCATGGTAAAATCACAAATTTGTCCCCTTTCAACCATGAGCAGAGATGAATTGATAGCAATAGGGGAAGACCCTGACGATCCTGGAGGATATTTTATCATAAACGGTACAGAAAGGATTCTTGTTTTGGTAGAAGAAATAGCTCAAAACAGGATTATTGTGGAAAAAGTAGATTCTGGGAATGTGACAGAAGTTGCAAGAATACATTCTGAAAAAGATGGTTACATCCAGAGACATTTGCTCGAAAGAAAGACAAACGGAATAATCACAATAAGTTTTGCAAATATTGAAAAACTTCCTGTTGCAATATTGATAAAAGCTTTGGGTCTTGAATCTGATAAAGAAATAGTGAATTTTATTTCTTCTGATGAAGAAGTTCAAGGAGAATTTTACACAAACTTGTATGAAGTTGAAATAACTTCAAAGCAAGAAGCTTTGGACGAAATTGGAAAACATATAAAAATAGCACAAAAGGAAAGCAGGGTTGAGAGGGCAACAAAACTTATAGATAAATATTTCCTCCCACACTTGGGACAAACTCCAGAAACAAGAATTGATAAAGCTTTATTCTTGTGCAAAGCTGTTGGAAAGCTGATAAAATTACATCTTGGTAAAATTGAAGAGGATGACCTAGACCATTATTCGAATAAGAGGATAAGGCTTTCTGGTGATCTTTTAGAAATTTTGCTAAGGTCTATATTACTAGGAAAGTGGGGATTGATAACAAGGATAACCTACAATTATCAAAAACTTGCGAAGAGGGGAAGAATTCCACCACTCCAAGCAATTGTTGAGTCAAATGTTTTGACAAATCAAATTGTTTCAGCTCTTGCCATAGGAAGCTGGGTAGGTGGAAGAACTGGTGTAAGTCAGAGGCTAGAGAGAGGAAGCTTCATCAAAACAATCTCACACATGAGAAATGTGCTTTCCCCATTGACTTCAACACAAGAACATTTTGGAGCAAGAGAGCTTCACCCCACACATTTTAGCAAGCTTTGTACAAGCGAGACTCCTGAAGGAGCAACGATAGGATTGAGAAAATATCTTGCAATAATGGCTGAAATTACCAAAGGCTTGAGTGAAAATGAGAGAAAGAGTTTTTATTCTTCAATTCAAAAAATGGTGGTTTGAATGGCTGATGTGTTTTTGGACGGAAAATTCATAGGAACAACCAAAGAGCCTGAAAATTTTGTAAATGAAATAAGGGAGAGAAGAAGGAAAGGCTTAATTTCTTCTCAAGTCAATGTTGCCTATCACAAACATTTGGATGAAGTTAAAATTTTAACTGATAGTGGAAGGGTAAGAAGGCCTGCTATAATTGTGGAAAATGGCAAACCTAAGCTGACAGAAGAGCACATACAAAAGCTTAAAATTGGTGCTATGAAATGGGAAGATTTAATATCTAATGGGATAATTGAATATCTTGATGCTGAAGAAGAAGAAAATTGCTACATAGCTTTAAGGGAAGAAGACCTTACTCCAGAACACACTCATCTAGAAATTGACCCTGCATTGATTCTTGGTTTTTCTGCATCATTCATCCCTTATGCTGAATTTAACAGGGGAGATAGAGTCAACTATGGGGCAAAAATGGTTGGTCAATCTATAGGTCTTTTCACCACAAACTACCTCAACAGAGTTGACACGAAATCGAATGTTTTAATTTATCCTCAAGTTCCTCTTGTCCAGACACATGCACATAGAGTTGCAGGTTATGAAAAGCATCCAAATGGTACAAACGTCATAGTTGCTGTTGCTTGCTTCCAAGGCTTTAACATGGATGATGCCATAATCATAAACTCGAGTTCAATTCAAAGAGGACTTTTTTGGTCTTACATGTTCAGAACTTATGAAGCTGAACAAAAGAGGTACATGGGTGGACAAGAAGATGTGATAGGAATTCCTGAGCCTGGTGTTAGAGGTTATGCAGGTGAAGATGCCTATAAGCACTTGCCTGAAGATGGAATTGTTAACCCAGAGACTGAAGTAAAATCTGATGAGATCTTGGTCGGAAGAATTTCACCATTAAGGTTCTTAGGAACAATGGACCAGTTCATCACAGGAATTGAAAACATAAGAGAAACTTCTGTTAGGTTGAGACATGGTGATTCTGGTATTGTTGACAAGGTCTTCATCACTGAAACTGCAGATGGAACTAAGCTAGTGAAAGTAAGAGTTAGGAGCCTTAAAATTCCAGAAATAGGAGACAAATTTGCCAGCAGACATGGACAAAAAGGTGTTATTGGCATTGTTTTACCACAAGAAGATATGCCTTTCACTGAAAGTGGTATTGTTCCTGACATTATTTTTAACCCGCATGGAATTCCATCAAGGATGACTGTAGGTCAATTGCTTGAACCACTTGCGGCAAAAGCTGCTGCCCTCTCTGGAAAGATAATTTATTCTTCACCATTCAACCCAACACCAGAAGAAGAAATTAGGGCAATCTTAAAGACGTATGGTTTCAAGGATGATGGTAAAGAAGTGATGATAGATGGAAGAACTGGAAAGAAGTTTGAGGCTGAAATTTTCATTGGCCCATGCTTCTATCAAAAGCTTGACCACCTTGTTTCAAACAAAATCCATGCAAGGTCCAGAGGTCCTGTAACTTTGCTCACAAGACAACCAACAGAAGGAAGAAGTAAGGAGGGTGGCCTTAGATTGGGTGAGATGGAAAAAGATGTTTTGATAGCACATGGTGCTGCGCTCGTGCTTAAAGAAAGGTTTGACTCTGACAAAACTGTGATCCCGATTTGTTCAGAATGTGGTTTAGTTGCTATATTTGATAGAACAAAGAATAGAAAATACTGTCCTGTTTGTGGTGAAAGTAAAATAATTGATGTTGAAATGAGCTATGCTTTCAAGCTGATGTTAGATGAGCTTAAGAGCATGCTTATTTATCCAAGAATTGTTTTGAAGGAGGAATGAAGATGTTTGTTAGTAAAATAGAATTTGGTATTCTCAACCCAGAATTGATAAAGAAAATGGCAGTAGCCAAAATCACAAAGACTGAGCTTTACGACCAAGAAGGCTATCCAATTGAAGGAGGTTTGATGGATCCCAGACTTGGTGTTGTTGATCCAGGAGTAAGATGTAGAACTTGTGGTGGGAGTGTTGGTGAGTGTCAAGGACATTTTGGCCTACTTGAACTGACAAGACCAATAATTCATGTTCACTACGCAAAATTCATTTTCACATTATTGAAGATGTTTTGTAAAAAGTGTAGCAGGATTTTAATTGACCCGAAAGATATCGAAAAAATAAAGAGTGAAAAAATACCATTCAAAGAACTTGCTAAGATGGTCAAGAAAAAATGTCCTTATTGTGGGGCCACACAGGGAAAACTGAAGTTTATCAAGCCATACACTTTTGTGGAAGACAATGAAATGTTAAATCCGATAAAGATAAGGGAAAGGCTTGAAAAAATTCCAACAGAAGACTTAACTATAATTGGATTTAAAAACATGAGGCCTGAATGGCTAATATTAACACTCTTACCAATACCACCAGTAACGGTAAGACCTTCGATAACACTAGAAACTGGAGAAAGATCAGAAGATGATTTAACACATAAGCTTGTGGATATTGTCAGGATAAATGAGAGGTTGAAAGAAAACATAGATTTAGGTGCTCCTGACTTCATAATCGAAGACCTTTGGGAGCTTTTGCAATATCATGTCAGCACTTATTTTGATAATGAGCTTTCTGGTGTACCTCCAGCAAGACACAGGTCTGGAAGAGTGTTAAAAACACTCTCACAAAGATTGAAAACAAAAGAAGGTAGATTCAGAGGAAATCTTGCTGGGAAGAGAGTGAACTTTTCTGCAAGAACTGTGATAAGCCCTGATCCCTTGATAAATCTTGATGAAGTGGGTGTGCCTGAAATGATTGCTAAAGAGTTGACAGTGCCTGTAAGGGTGAATGAAAATAATTTGGAAGAAATGAGAAAGCTTGTGATGAATGGGAGTGAAATTTGGCCCGGTGCAAATTATGTGATAAGGCCTGATGGTAGAAGAAAGAAAATAACAGAACTGAACAAAGAAGAAATAGCAAAAGAGCTTGCTCCGGGCTACATAGTCGAAAGACATATAAAAGATGGTGACATTTCACTTTTCAACAGACAACCGAGCTTACATAGGATGAGCATGATGGCTCATAAAGTCAAGGTGATGCCTTTCAAGACATTTAGGCTCAACACTGCTGTTTGCCCGCCTTATAATGCTGATTTTGATGGTGATGAAATGAACTTACACATACCACAAACTGAAGAAGCTCAAGCAGAAGCTTTGTGTTTGATGGATGTTCATAAGCACATAAGGAGTCCTAGATTTTCTGGTCCAATCATTGGTGCCACAAAAGATTGTATTTCTGGTATTTATCTTCTGACTAAAGGGGAGAAAAAATTCCAAAGGGAAGAGTTTGTGGATTTGATAAGGAAAGTTGATCCAGATATAGAAATACCTGATAAACAAGTCATGACAGGGAAGGAAATCTTCAGCCTTTTCTTGCCAAAAGATTTTTCAATCGAACATAAGGCAAAATCGGGAGAAATGGTGGTAATAAAAGATGGAAAATTGATATCAGGTGCTATCGATAAAGCTGCCTTGGGTGATGAAGATGGAAAAATTATCGACAAGATGGAAAAGGAATATGGGGCGGAATTCACAAGCAACTTTTTATTCAAGATGATAAAACTTTCTCTTGAATACATAACAAGGTATGGATTTTCCGTGAGTGTTTCTGAGCTAGATTTGCCAAAAGAAGCTAGAGAGGAAATTGATGCCGTACTTAAAAATGTCAAAAAAGATGTGGATGAAATGATTAAGGAGTTTGAGAAAGGAGAACTAAAAGTTTTGATAGGAAGGACTCCAAAAGAAAGTTTGGAAACATTGATAAAGAGAAGGTTGAATAAAGCCTTGAACGAAGTTGAAGAAGTTTTGGTTAAATATGTGAAAGAAACTTCTGTAGTCTACATGGCGAAAAGTGGTGCAAGAGGTAGCATAGTTAATTTTGTCCAAACGGCTGCACTTATAGGTCAAGAAACGATAATGGGTGAGAGGATGGAAAAGGGCTATCATGAAAGGGTCTTCCCGCATTTCAAGAGAGGGGATATGAGCTTGCAAGCAAAGGGTTTTGTTGATAGGGGCTTCAAAAATGGTCTTACGCCTTTTCAATTTTTCTTTGATGCGATGAATAGCAGGGAATCTTTGATGGACAAATCTTTAAAGACAAGGCACTCTGGCTACATGGAGAGAAGGCTTGTGGGTGCACTTCAAGACCTTAAAGTCGAGTATGATGGGACTGTAAGAGATAGCTCAAATAGGATTATACAATTCTTGCCTGGTGAAGATGGTCTTGACCCATCAAAAGTTGAAAGGGGAGGAATAAATGTCAGAAAAATCGCAGAAAGCTTCATCTGAAGTTGAACTTCCGAAAATTTTACTTGATGAAGTGGAGAGAGTAGCCAAAGAAATGAAATTGAGTGAAGAAAAGAAAAACAAGCTCTTAGAATTGGTCAAGAAATTTTATCTCAAATCTATGTTTGAACCAGGAGAAGCCATAGGGATTATCACCGCTCAAAGCATATCTGAACCTGCAACCCAGATGACAATGCGTACTTACCACTTTGCAGGTTCTGCCGGAATTAAAGTTACTTATGGTTTGCCAAGACTTGTTGAAATTTTTGATGCAAAAAAAGAGTTAGAGACTCCTGTCATGGAAATTTATCTTAAGAGAGAATTCAACAACATGGAAAAAGCGAAGGAATTGGCTGAAAGTATTGTTGAAAAGAAAATTTCTGATGTTGTGAAGGGAATATCTATGAACTTGAGCGAAAACAGCATTGAAATAGAACCAGAAGACATGAGAAAATGTGGAAAAATGATTAAAGTAATTAAAGAAGCTTTTCCTGAAATCAAGATAAAGGAAAGGGCAAAAGGGATTGTTGTTTCTCCAAAAGAAGAAGTTGATGTAAAAACGCTTCAAATTTTAAGAGAAAAAATTTTGGGTCTTCATCTGGAAGGGATAAAAGGAATAAAAAATGCTATCGTGAGAAGAGAGGGAGAAGACTGGCTCATTAATACCCTTGGCTCAAACCTTGAAGAAGTTCTAAAAATAGATGAAGTGGATGAAACAAGAACTATCACGAATGACATTCATGAAACCTTTAAGGTTTTGGGGATAGAGGCTGCCAGGAACGTGATAATAAAAGAGGCGATGAAAACTTTACAAGAACAAGGCCTAAACGTCGATATCAGACATATAATTCTTGTGGGAGACATAATGACTTCTACTGGTAGAATTCAGTCGATAGGAAGATATGGTGTGGCTGGAGCTCAAACATCAATTCTCTCTAGAGCAGCTTTTGAGGAAACAGTTAAGCATTTGGTCAGAGCATCCATAAGAAATGAAGTAGATGAATTCAAAGGAATTTTTGAAAATGTGATGATAGGACAAGTCATTCCATCTGGTACTGGAATGATAGAACTGATAGCAAGATTTGAAGAGGAGGAAAAGAAGTGAGTCTGGAAGAAGAAATTTTAAACGCAAATAAAGCTGGGAATATAATTCTTGGATATAGAGAAAGTATAAAATTCATAAAGTTAAATAAAGCAAAGGTTGTTGTGATTGCAAACAACTTGCCAGAAAAAATTGCAAGAGAAGTTGAACACAATGCAAAAATTGCTGGAATAAGGTTTGAGGTTTTCAATAAAGGCAGTAAAGAGCTTGGTGTTCTTTGTGGTAAGCCATACCCAGTGAGTGTGCTAGTGATAAAGTGATTAAATGGTAATAAAATTTGACACAGAAACTATAAGATTGATAACATTGTTTGAAAATTTGACTGGTATCCCTGCTAAAGATTGTTTAGTAGAAGAGAATGTAGTTTATTTTCTTGTTGATGAAGAAAATGTGGGAATGGCAATTGGAAAAAATGGAAATAATGTGAAAAATGTGGAAAATGTGATAAATAAAACCGTGAAAATTTTTGGTTTTTCAAATGATTTGAATAAGTTTATAAAAAATCTCGTACCAAAAGCTACAGACATAAAAATAAACGACCAAGAAGGTAAGAAAATTGTCGAAGTAAGTGTTGAAAAAAGCGATAGGCCAATTGTTATAGGTAGGGAAGGAAAAAATTTAAAAATACTTAAAGAATTACTTAAAAGAAACCACAATGTAGATGATTTGATAATAAGGTGAAAACATGCCTGGAGAATTTTCGGCAAGAAGGCTAAAAAGAGTTAGAAAAAAGTTTAGATGGAAGGATATTCATTACAAGAGGAGAGTTTTGCAATTGTGGAAGAAAGATCCACTTGAAGGAGCGCCTCAAGCAAGAGGTATTGTCATCGAGAAAAGAGGTGTTGAGCAAAGAAAACCTGCTTCAGGTTTAATAAAAGCTGTCAGAGTGCAGTTGATAAAGAATAACGTTCAAGTTACTGCCCATGTTCCTGGGGAAGGTGCTATTGACATAATAAATGAGCATGATGAAGTTTTAGTAGAAAGTATAGGTGGAGCACAAGGTGGTCCAAAAGGAAGCATGTGGGGAATTAAGTATAAGGTTGTTGCTGTAAATGGTGTTGCTTTGAGTGAAATTCTTTCTGGAAAGAAACAAAAACCAGCAAGGTAATTTTATGGGTGAGATAAAAATATTTGGCAAATGGTCTACTGATGGTGTAGAAGTTAAAGATATTGGGCTTAAAAGGTACATAAATCTTCAGCCCATGGTTATTCCAAAAACTGGTGGGAGATACACTCAACAACAATTCCACAAATCAAAGATGAATATAATTGAAAGGCTTATCAACAAGCTAAGAGTTCCTGGACACAGAGGAAAAAAACATGTTTTAACTTCAGGTAGAGCCGTTGACAAGACTTTGACTCACTACAAAATTGTTAAAGAGGCTTTTGAAAAAATAGAAAAACAAACTGGGAAAAATCCTATAGCTGTCTTTATTGGGGCAATTGAAAATGCTGCTTTAAGGGAAGAGATAACTGCTTACCAGCTAGGTGGAATTATTGTAAGAAGAGCAGTGGTTACAAGCCCTCAGAGAAGGGTTGATTTAGCTTTGAGAAATATAGTTCAGGCTGCATACAGAAAGTCTTTCGGTAAAAAGATTTCCATGGCTGAAGCTTTGGCTGAAGAGATAATTGGTGCTTATAATAATGACCCGAGCAAATCAGAAGCTGTAAAAGAAAGGGAAAGGATAGAGAGAGAAGCTGAGGGTGCAAGATAATTTATTCTTTTGTATTTTTATTTCATTAGCGAAATTAAATATTAATAATATTATTAATAATAATATGAAATTCAAATGTAAAATTTGTGGCTATGAATGGGAATCAAGAGTAGCTAAACCAAAACAATGTCCAAGATGTAAAAGATATGATTATGAAAAATAAGTGATAAAGATGGAAAAAGTTAGATTGAATTTGTTTAAGCTGTATGATAAAGACGAAAGAATGAAAGGATCAATAAAAATTATTCTCACTAACAATTTAAAGGAACTTATAAAAGATATCATTGAAGAAATTAAGACTAGAGAAAACCTGAAAACTTGGGAATTATCAGAAAAACTTGGAATGTCTTATTCAACACTTAGAATGTCATTTAGAAGAAATAGAATATCTTTAAACTTCATCAAAAGATTGTTAGAGTTTTGCCCAGATAAGAAAGAAGAGATAATAAATGAAATAAATGAACTTTCTTCGGGAACAGGCAATACTTATATAAGAGTTAAGGCACCTAAATTCCTTACAGAAAATCTTTGTAAAATAGTTGGAGCAATTATTGCAGACGGCAATCTATACCTAGGAAAGAACAAACGTAAATGGCAAATAAAAATAGGTGACCAATATAGAGATAATTTGGAATTATTTTCCGAGTGGCTAAATCAAGAATTTGGCATAAAACTAAAAGTTAAAAAAGATAAGAAACAACAAATGTTCTATATAGACTTTTCAAATAAAATAATTTTTAAGTATCTGACC
>Ga0078972_1003095_pt1 | contig 51272 bp, 33 predicted proteins | sample YelNatPaOPGAMG01_FD_67568 | JGI IMG/M metagenome (GOLD analysis project Ga0078972, IMG submission 67568) | Hot spring thermophilic microbial communities from Obsidian Pool, Yellowstone National Park, USA - OP-RAMG-01 (SPADES assembly) (version 2) | ecosystem: Environmental > Aquatic > Thermal...
GGGGATAGCGGCGCGTTCGGCGGTCTTTAGCCTTTCGCGCATGATGATGCGCGTTTTGTCCGGCTCGTAAGCTCCCGCCGCGTCGAAGAAAACCACGTCCGCCGCGTCTATGAACTCGTACCCCAGATATTCGGCTATTAGAAGCCCGTTTAAATATTCCCCGCGGCTTACGGTATAATCCTCGCAAGCCCCCGAGTAAACGTCTTTTTTTATCTTTTCAAGATATTTCTCGATTTCGGTCTTTAATCCGAGCTCGTCGCGTATCTCGATATAACGGCCCGCGATCTGCTCGAAGATGCCTTCATGGTCGCCGTTATTCCTTACTGCGTCCTGAAAAGAATAAAGAAGGTCGGTTATCTTGATGTCCCCGTCGAATCTCTTCCCCGGAGCCGACGGAACGATCACCTTGCGCCGTTCGTCGGATTCGATTATACGCTTGACTTTTTTTATCTGGTCGGCGTTGGCAAGCGAACTCCCGCCGAATTTACAGACTTTCATGCCAATCTCTCTTCCGCCCGAATAATCCAAATCTTCTTTTTTCTTTTTTGCCTTTACCGCGCGCGCCGGAATCCTCGTCTTCCGGCTCTTCGGCCGGCGATTCAGCAGCGTTTATATAGTCTTCTTCGGCATCGGGCTCCGCCACGTCAATATAACCGCCTCCGTCCGGCTCCGCGGTTTTTGCATATTCTCCAATATCCTCATTATCGCCCGAATCGTTTTCCGCGGCCTCGTCACGCTCCGGCCCGCCGCCGCGCGGCTCGTCCTTCTCCGGCTCCCGGCTTACCGGCTCCTCATCGTCGGGCTGTGCGCTTTCTTTTTGCCCATCGTCTTCGTCCTGCGCCTTCGCTTCAACGAGCAGCCTGCATTCATAGTAATACCGTTTTTCTTCCGGCATGCCGATCGAAAACGACTTTTTGGGCAGCACCCCGTATTCCGATACCAGGCCGAACAGGTCCTCCTTCGCGATCGGTTCCATCAAAAACCCGAGAGTCGAATGCCCGTTGGTAAGGGCATGGAATTCTTCCTCGCCGTGTATATAATCCATTTCGGCACGGGGCAGCTCTTTCATGAGCCTGTCGAACGCGTGCGAGAGCGTTACGGCGAGAAGCTTATGCGGCGGCTTGCTTATCTCGATACGCCCCTTGGACATCTTCGATTCGAAAAACAGCACTTGCTGCCCTTCCTTCGGAAGCATCCTCGTTCCCCGGGTATACATCATGCGCGCCTCGGCGCCCATCTCGTTCAATATCGACACGAGTATGCGCAGCGCGACCGGAGGCTCGACGCCGAACAAGACCCGGTGTATAGGCTCCATCGAGATGCCGTTGTCGTAAAGATTTACGATCTCGACCAGCGCATACCTTAGCGGATGCGTCTCGATCTGTTCCGGAGTCAGCCCTTCCTTAGTCTTTTCCCAGACGGCCTTCGCGCATGAAATGGAATGGTTTCCGTCGCCGACTGCGAAAATCATCCCGCTTTTGGATTTTGACTTCAGCTTTTCGAGCGCCGCGACTATCCCGTCCAACACTTCCTCGTCGTCTATGAACCAGCCGCGAAGATTTCCGCCCTCCTGCATAAGAGGCGTATCGTAAACGCGCGCGAAGTTTTTCCTCGCCTCATAAACGGGGCCTATCACGGTGTTCTTCAGATCGTCCATCAGTAATATTGTATGCGGGCATTCGAGGACCGCCCCTTCGCGAAGCCTTAGCCTTACCGGTATTCTTTCCGGCACCGTTTGTTCAGTCGCCCGGATAAGCGGGTTCTTCGAACCGTCCGAATCATATTTTTCAAGATCGACGGCGAGGACGAGCCCGACGCGAGTCCTGTAACCCGTATCGCGCTCGACGAGTATCACGCCCTTAGGGAGCCGCACGAGCACGCCCTCCTCGATATAGGCGGCCATCGTGGATTTTGCGTGGGATATCCTTTCGTCAAGATCGTCGCTTTTAATAAAAGCCTCGGGAACGATTATATGAAGCGTCGACGGCGCTCCGCCGACTATCTTCTCGGTTTTTGTCCAATATTCCACGTTGGACGTGAATTGGTCGCACGCGATTACCGCCCATTTTTTCAAATTTGTCTTAACGTCGGGAACTAATATTTCCGGGAACATTATCCCGACGTTTTCCGCCCTGTTCATATTTTCCTCCAAACAGTACCCCTTGGGAATATACAATAAAAACAATCCGCCGTTTGCGCCGTTTGCATACGGTTAATAATAGCATACGAAACAACGGTATTCAATACGGGCGTTTTGGTTCGATGCATTTCGCATGACCTTTTCTTTTTAAAGCCGAATGCGCTTCCGCGGGGAAGGGGCGCATCGGCGCAATCGTAAAGACCGCGGTTGCGTCTTTTGGCCAAAGGTTTTATAATTAAAAAACAGCGGATGATTGATAAGGCTCCGAAAGCGCATATATTGCGGCGGCTGTAACAGACTATTTTCACGGCTTTAAAAAAACCGGGGCTTTTAAACGATCGGAAAGGAGGACTGCATGTATCCGATTTATATGGACTGGACTATACTGCTGATAATACCGGGCATAATAGTTGCGGCATGGGCGCAGTCGAAGGTAACGAGGACTTACGCCGCTTTTTCGAAGATACCTACAAGAAAAGGGCTAACGGGAAGCGAATCGGCGCGCCGGATAATGCAGAGCGGAGGGATATACGACGTACAGATAAAATCGACGCAGGGGATGCTTACGGATAATTACAACCCGAGGAAAAGGGAACTGAACCTTTCGGCGCAGAATTACTCCGGCACCTCGATAGCAGCGGTCGCGGTCGCCGCGCACGAGGCGGGGCACGCTCTTCAGCACAGGGAAAATTACGCGCCGCTGTTTCTAAGGAGCCTGCTCGCGCCCGTCGTAAGCGCGGCGTCCTGGCTTTTGTGGCCGCTTCTGATACTCGGGCTGATGGCGGGATTTGCGCAAACGTTGGATATCGTGGTATATATCTTCTTAGGCATATTCGTTTTTCAGCTCGTCACGCTGCCCGTCGAGTACAACGCGTCGAGGCGCGCTCTAACGGCTCTCACGATGGACGGAGTGCTTACCGAAGACGAAATATACGGCGCGAAAAAGATGCTTGACGCCGCCGCGCTCACGTACGTCGCCGCGACGCTTGTCGCGCTGCTCAACGTGCTGCGTTTCATGGCGCTGTCGCAGAGGCGCAGATAACATACGCGCGTATTATAATTGGCCGCGGCACGCGGCTATCTTAATAAACGGAGGGAAAAATGAACGAGATTGACAGGCTGTCGATAAACACGATACGCATACTGTCCGCCGAGGCGGTGCAGAAAGCGGACAGCGGGCATCCGGGGCTTCCTCTCGGAGCCGCGCCCATGGCGTACACGCTTTGGTCAAGGCATTTGAAGCACAACCCGAAGAACCCCCGCTGGGTGGACAGGGACAGGTTCGTGCTGTCCGCGGGACACGGCTCAATGCTTTTATATTCGCTGCTGCATATCTTCGGGTATGACGTGACGATCGAGGATATAAAAAATTTCAGGCAGACGGGTTCGAGGACGCCCGGGCATCCGGAATACGGGCACCTTCCGGGAGTCGAAACCACCACGGGGCCGTTAGGGCAGGGGGTCGCGAACGCCGTGGGGATGGCGATGGCCGAGGCGCACCTCGCCGCGATGTTCAACAGGGAAGGTTTCAACATAGTCGACCACTATACCTATGTCCTTTCCGGAGACGGATGCCTGATGGAGGGAGTGTCGGCCGAAGCGTGTTCATTGGCCGGGACGCAGAAACTCGGCAAGCTGATACTGCTGTACGACAGCAACAGGATAACGATAGAGGGAGAGACGGATTTCGCGTTCACCGAGGACGTGGGAAAAAGGTTCGAAGCGTACGGCTGGCAGGTGCTTGAAGTCAAAGACGGAAACGAGGACACGGGACGCATATCAAGCGCAATCGAAGCGGCGAAGAATGAGAAAGACAAGCCTTCGATCATAATAATACATACTGATATCGGATACGGCTGCCCGGCGGTTCAGGGCAAGGCTTCCTGCCACGGTTCTCCTTTGGGCGGGAAAAATATCGAGCTTTTGAAGGAGACCCTTGGCTGGGGATACAAGGAGAGTTTTTACGTTCCGGACGAGGTAAAGGCCGCCGCGGCGCAGAGGCAAAAGGAATACGCGCGGGCCGAAGAAAAATGGAACGACATGTTCAAGAGGTACAGGGAGAAATACCCGGACATGGCCCTGCTCTGGGACAAATGCTTCGGCGGCGCCGACGAAAGCGTTTTGAACGACCCGTCGCTTTATAAGTTTGACAAGGGCATGGCTACGAGGGCTTCGTCCGGAATAGTTCTTAACCGGCTTGCGGAAAAGCTTCCGGGGCTTTTCGGAGGGAGCGCGGATCTCGGGCCTTCGAACAAATCCGTGCTTAACGGAAAAGCGTGGTTCTCGCCCGAACACAGGGAAGGCCAAAACATCCATTTCGGGGTGAGGGAATTCGCGATGGCGGCGATCGGAAACGGCATCGCGCTTCACGGCGGGCTCATACCGTATGTCGCGACGTTCTTCGTGTTCACGGACTATTTGAAGAACGCGGTAAGGCTCTCCGCGCTAATGAAGCTTCCCGTGATCTATATAATGACGCACGACAGCATAGGCGTCGGGGAAGACGGCCCGACGCACCAGCCGATCGAGCAGCTCGCCTGCATGAGGGCTACCCCGAACACTCACATGTGGCGTCCCGCGGATTCGAAAGAGACGGCGGCGGCGTACATTTCGGCGCTTCGTGCGACCGCGCCAACGGTAATAGCGCTTTCGAGGCAGGATCTTCCGCTGTACGAGGAAACGGGCGAAGGCGCTCTTAAAGGAGCTTATGTTCTCAAGGACTTCGGAGGAAGCCCGAAGGTGATTCTCATCGGCACCGGCAGCGAAGTGGAGCTTTGCATGGGCGCGGCGAAAAAGCTTTCGGAGGAAGGCATACCGGTAAGAGTCGTCTCCATGCCCTGCATGGACATATTCGAGCGGCAGAGCGAGGAATACAAGCAAAGCGTGCTGCCCGACTCGGTCGACCGCCGCGTCACGGTCGAGGCGGGCGCGTCTCTCGGATGGGCGAAATACGCGGGGCCGAAGGGAGAGATTATAGCGATCGACGATTTCGGGGCTTCGGGGCCGGCCGAGCAGCTTTTCGAAGCGTACGGCTTTACGGTCGACAACGTCGTCGCTAAGGCAAAGGCGTCGCTGGCTAAATAACAACGCGAATCAAAAAAGAGGCTTTGCGCAACAAGCCTCTTTTTTTATTGCTTTTTACAGCCCGTGTATCTTGTCAAGCGGCCATATCACGAATTCCGCCTTGCCCAGTATTTTATCATACGGGATCGGCCCTATTTCAGGGTATCTCGAATCGTTCGACTGGTTGCGGTGGTCGCCCATAACGAATACGCAGTTTTCAGGCACCGTTATGGGATTTGGCACCGGAGGTCTTTCGATAGGCGTCTTGTTCCAAAAATCGTAATCGTAATTAGCGGTCCCGTTTATATACAACACGCCGTGCTTTACTTCTATGACGTCGCCCGGGATTCCGATAACGCGCTTGACATATGATTCGCTGCTGTTCGGGAACGAGCAGATAACAATATCCCCGCGCTGCGGCTTCCGGAACCAGTATGTGACCTTTTCCATGAATACGTATTCGTCGGTATAAAGCGTAGGCTCCATGGACGGCCCGTCGACGCGGATGAACTCGAACACGAAAAACCGTATGCAAAGCGCTATCGCTACCGCCGCGAAAAGCGACAGCATCCAGCTTCTTATTTCACGATTTATTTCACGTCTTCTGTCCTCTTTTTTTTGGTTCCTTGACCGCCGTTCACCGGAAGCCGTAGCGTCCTCTTCAAACTCTTCCATCCGATAAAATCCTTTTCAGCCGTTTGATAAAAACTTCGTGCGGGAGCATGACGATATGCCCGCAGCGCAGGCATTTTATTTTCACATCCATGCCGACGCGTATGACGCGCCATTTGTTCTCGCCGCAGGGATGCTGCTTTTTCATTTGAACGGTATCGCCTAAAGAATATTCCAAGCAATCCTCCGATCAGCCGCCGACGACCACGCGGCGCGGATACGGCATGCCGATTCCCCGCCGTAACAGCTCCTCCTGGATCAGCCGGCGCAGCGCGCGCTCCGTTTCCCAATGAGTAAGGGGCTTTACGCGCAGTATCATGCGTATTACGGCCGCCGAATCGAGGAATTCGGTTATTCCCAACACATGCGGCTCTTCAAGAATATTATCATGCTCCGCCATGTATTCCAACCCCTTTTGTCTCATTATTTCGATTACCTTTCCAACGTCCGCCTCGAGCGGCGCGGGAATGTCGACGACGGCGAGGACGTCGCCGCGGGAATAGTTCGTCACCTTCGAGATGCTCCCGTTAGGCACGGTGGTTATTTCGCCGGTAAAACGCCTTATCCTCGTCGTCCTTATCGTTATCGCCTCGACGGTGCCCTTTTCGTCTCCCGTTTCTATATATTCCCCGACGGAATACTGGTCTTCAATAAGAATAAAAAGCCCGCATACCGCGTCTTTTACAAAACTTTGCGCGCCGAACCCGACGGCTATGCCCCCGATCCCCGCCGCCGCGAGAAGGGAACCCACCGTCGCGCCCATCCCCAATATATCGAGCACGCTGACCACGGTAAGAAAATATACGATATACCTCGCGGCCGAAAACGACAACGTTTCGATCGTTTCGGATTTGCGCGCCATTGAAGAAAAGGGGCGTTTGCTTCTGCTTTTCTTAGTTATTTTTTTTATAACGCGCCTGAAAATGATGATCACCGATTTCGCGAGCAGCAGCACGAGTATTATTTTGATTATAATAATGATAATATGATCCGCGTTTTTAGCGGCCTGCTGAAAGAAATTCGTTATTGAGGATAAGATCCCGTCAAAAATCGTATCCATAGACGTCTCCTTTTTACGGCGAAGAGGCCCTATCGCGATGCGCGGCGCCGCTTGGAGGCAACAAACGCCCGCGTCCGCAGCGAAAAAACAATCTGTTCCGCATATCTATGTTTCCGGCTTAGGTCTTTATATATACGGCGCGATCCGCGGCCGCGTTTGCTGGTTTACAATTTGTTCATCAGTTCGTATTGAAAATATAATGCGTTCATGAGACAATCGTTATTAATCGAATTTTACGGAGGAAGAAATTTTGAGGGAAAAAACGAAGCCGCTGCTGTGCGGTTTATTGGCCGCTGTTATGCTCCTCGCGTCCTGCGGGGCGCCGCAGCCGAAGGATACCGCGGATACCGCGACGACGGGAGCGCCTCCTTCGTCGAGCGCGGATAATAAGCTTGTCGCCGAAATCGACGGCCAGAAGTACTATTACAGCGATTTTGAAAAGTGGTACAAACTGATGGGTTCGGAATCGGACGACCCGAGGGAGATTTTGGACGAGTTTATAAACTACGAGGTAGAGCTATTGGAGCTAAAGGCAAAGGGGTATCTTAATCTGACGTCCGAAGAAATAACAAAGGCGCAGCAGGACGCCCAAAACATCCTTACAAGCTATGCTAACGAAAATCAAATGACCGAAGAACAGGCTCTTTCGATGGTGGGGATAACGAAAGACGAGCTGGTTGAACTATACAAGTTTAATACCGCCGAAACGAACGCAATAAAAGCGATAATCGGGAGCGTCACGCCGCCTGAAGACAAAATAAAAGAACAGTACGACAAAAATGTCAAAGACGACAAGGAGACGATGGAAAACGACCCCGCAACATACACTTACTATGCGAACCTCGGTGAAACCGTTTACTTCACGCCCGCAGGCATAAGGGCGGTAAAGAGGATCCTTATCCCGATAGACGCGACCTCGACCGACGCGATACAGCTGCTCAGGGAAAACAGCTACGACGAACAGGCGGATATCCTTCGGGATTTTGAGCTCAAGAAAATTGAAGCCGAAGCCGGGAAAGCCGCCGACGCGCTTAAATCGAAAAAGATCACGTTCGATCAGGCGCTCGAGCAGTACAAGGATACGGATATGCCGGAAAAGGGTTATCTTGTCGCGGCCGAATCGGATGATCTCGGGGCGGATTTTACGAAGAAAGCGATGGCGCTGTCAAAAGTCGGAGACGTTTCGGAGCTTTTTTATACCGACGAGGGATACCAGATAATACAGTATGTCGCGGACAAGCCGCAGGGACCAGTAAATTACGATGACGTAAGGGACGAAATCATCGAACAGCTCATGTCCACTCTCCAGGACGAAGCCTGGAGCAAGCAGATACAGCAATGGAAGTCTGCCCATAATATAATCGCTTATTACGACGCGATGCCGACTCCGGAGCCGGCGCCTTCTCCGGAGCCCTACGTGACGCAGGAATATATTCCGACCGAAGCGCCTACCGGGACTCCGGAGGCACAGTGATCCGCATATCTTTCGCGAGCAATGCGGACGCTTATGTGGCGCGCCCGGTAAAGGTATGATAACGGGGAAATTTGATCAAAGCGCCGAACAAACAAGCTTTTTTAAGCGAACGGTTCGGCGCTTTTTATCGGGAGTCTTTTTTGCCGGGCAATTAAACTTGCAATTTTCAACTGACGCAATCCGCTATAAAAAGTAATTGACAGGGCAAATACGTTGTAGTAATATGTTATATTGCATTAGCGTGCGCATAATAGGGACTAAATCTCTATTGACGCAGTTTTTGGGCGCTTTCTACTATACTATGTATATTATGCCCTGTAAAGGGGAATAATCGGTGAGTGCCTCTGTTGTGCATATCGGACAATCTTAAACTTACGGGAGAGTTTTAACATATGGCGCAAGAAGTCAGGGAAAGAAAACAGGACAGAGTGAATTATTCAAGAATCAAAGAAGTCCTGGCGATGCCGGACCTTATCGAAATTCAAAAAGATTCATACAAATACTTTTTAGAAACCGGACTGCGCGAAGTTCTGAACGACATTTCACCGATAACGGATTATTCCGAAAACCTGATACTCGAGTTCATAGATTACTATCTTGAAAACAAGCCGAAGTATACCGTCGAGGAGTGCAAGGAGCGCGACGTCAATTATGCGGCGCCTTTAAAGGTTATCGTCCGCCTTATCAATAAGGAAACCGGAGAGATCAAGGAACAGGAAGTATTCATGGGCGACTTTCCTCTTATGACCGAAAAAGGGACCTTTATAATCAACGGCGCGGAGCGCGTAATAGTCAGCCAGCTCGTGCGCTCGCCCGGAGTATATTTCGATTCGACGATAGACAAATCCGGCAAAAAGCTCTTTTCCGCGACGGTCATACCCAACAGGGGAGCGTGGCTCGAATACGAGACCGACAGCAACGACTGCTATTGGGTGCGCGTCGACAGGACGAGGAAGCTCCCTCTGACGGTGCTCGTCCGCGCGATGGGGCTCGGGACCAACGAGGAGATCGTTGAACTTTTCGGCGACGAGGATTTCCTTCAGGCCACATTCAAGAAGGACAGCGGGACGTCCGTCGACGACGGGCTTATAGAGATATACCGCCGCCTTCGGCCCGGAGAGCCGCCTACGGTCGAAAGCGCGAAAATGCTTATAGATTCCCTGTTCTTCGATCCGAGGAGATATGACCTCGCGCGGGTCGGAAGGTACAAATTCAATAAAAAGCTCAGCATCGCTTCGCGCATCGAAGGCTTCATAAGCGCGCGCAATATCATAAGCCCGGACGGGGAAGCGCTTGTTTCAAAGGGTGAAACGATATCTCGCGCCGCGGCGGAGAAAATAGAAAATTCCGGGATCAACAGCGTGGTATTAGCCATAGGCGAGAACGAGGTAAAGGTCGTCGGCAATAATTTCGTTAACGCGCAATGGCATCTTAAATTCAAGCCGATTGAAGCCGGGATAAACGAAAAAGTCCATTACCCGACGCTTAAAGCATTGATAGACGAATACGGAAAGAACGAGAACGAGCTGAAAAAACAGATAAAGGCGAACCTCGACAAGCTTATACCGAAGCATATAATCGTCGACGACATAATGGCTTCGGTAAGCTATCAGCTCAATCTGAAATACGGTCTCGGGCATACCGACGATATCGACCATTTGGGCAACCGCCGCCTGCGCAGCGTCGGCGAGCTGCTCCAGAACCAGATAAGAGTCGGGCTTACGAGGCTCGAGCGCGTCGTGCGCGAGCGCATGTCGATACAGGATATGGACGTCGCGACGCCGTCGAACCTGATCAACATAAGACCCGTGACGGCGGCCATTAAGGAGTTTTTCGGCAGCTCGCAGCTTTCGCAGTTCATGGATCAGACGAATCCGCTGGCCGAGCTCACGCATAAGAGAAGGCTTTCGGCGTTAGGGCCGGGAGGGCTTAACAGGGAGAGAGCGTCGTTTGAGGTAAGGGACGTTCACCATACGCATTACGGGCGGATGTGCCCGATAGAGACTCCGGAAGGCCCGAACATCGGGCTTATCGGCTCCCTTTCGACGTACGCGCGCATAAACGAATACGGATTCATCGAGTCCCCGTACAGGGTGATCGATAAGGAAAAGAAGATCGTCACGGATGAGATAATATATCTGACCGCGGACGAGGAAGACAAATACGTCGTCGCTCAGGCGAACGAGCCTATCGGACCGGACGGCTTCTTCGCCCGCCAGAGGGTCATGTCGAGAAGGCAGGAAGAGATAGTCGAGGTTTCGAGGGACGAAGTCGACCTCATGGACGTATCGCCCAAGCAGGTCGTTTCGGTCGCGACCGCGCTGATACCGTTCCTTGAGAACGACGACGCGAACCGCGCGCTTATGGGCTCGAACATGCAAAGACAGGCCGTGCCGCTGATTAAACCGGAAGCGCCGCTAATTTGCACGGGCATGGAGGAAAAGGCCGCGCGCGATTCGGGAGCCGTCGTGCTCGCTTACGAAAGCGGGATCGTGAAAAGCGTTTCGGCGAACAGGATAATAATACAGGAAGAAAAAGGCGTACGGGAATATAAGCTGATCAAGTTCGCGAGGTCGAACCAGGGGACGTGCATAAACCAGTATCCTATCGTGAAGATGGGCGACCGCGTTGAAAAGGGAGACATAATCGCGGACGGGCCTTCGACCGACAAGGGAGAGCTTGCGCTCGGAAGGAACGTGCTCATCGGCTTCATGACCTGGGAAGGGTACAATTACGAAGACGCCATCCTTGTAAGCGAAAGGCTGGTGCAGGACGACGTTTTCACGTCCATACACATTGAAGGTTACGAGGCGGAGGCGCGCGATACTAAGTTAGGGCCGGAGGAAATAACGAGAGACATACCGAACGTCAGCGAGGACGCGCTAAAGGACCTCGACGAGAGAGGCATAATCCGCATCGGCGCCGAAGTGCGCGCGGGCGACATACTCGTCGGCAAGGTTACGCCGAAGGGCGAAACGGAGCTTACCGCGGAGGAAAGGCTGCTGCGCGCCATATTCGGGGAAAAGGCAAGGGAAGTAAGGGACACTTCGCTGCGCGTCCCGCACGGCGAAGAAGGCATAGTAGTCGACGTAAAGGTATTTACGCGGGAAAACAAAGACGAGCTTACCGCCGGGGTCAACAAGCTCGTAAGATGCTACATCGCGCAGAAGAGGAAGATTTCCGTCGGAGACAAGATGGCGGGGCGTCACGGCAACAAAGGCGTCATCTCGCGCATACTTCCGGTTGAAGACATGCCTTTCCTTCCGGACGGGACCCCTCTCGACATCGTGCTAAATCCTCTTGGAGTCCCTTCGCGTATGAATATCGGGCAGGTGCTCGAAGTGCACCTCGGATATGTGGCGCAGATGCTGGGGTTCCGCGTAACGACCCCGGTTTTCGACGGAGCGACGGAAGAAGATATAATAAAGCTGTATGAAAAACTCGGTTTAAACCCGGACGGGAAAACGGTTCTTTACGACGGCCGGACAGGAGAGCCTTTCGAGAACAGGGTAACCGTAGGCAACATGTATATTATGAAGCTCCACCATCTCGTCGACGATAAGATACACGCCCGTTCGACGGGCCCGTATTCTCTCGTGACGCAGCAGCCGTTGGGCGGCAAGGCGCAGTTCGGAGGGCAGCGGTTCGGGGAGATGGAAGTTTGGGCGCTCGAGGCTTACGGCGCCGCGAACACGCTTCAGGAGATACTGACGGTAAAATCGGACGACGTCGTAGGGCGCGTCAAAACCTATGAGGCGATCGTAAAAGGCGAGAACATACCCGAGCCGGGAGTGCCCGAAAGCTTCAAAGTGCTGATCAAGGAGATGCAGGCGCTGGCGCTCGACGTAAAGGTTTTGGGCGATGTCGGGGAAGAGATAGCGATAAGAGAGAACATCGACGACGAGGTCACGGGGCTCGAAGTGAACATCGAGGGCGCGGAGGTGGACACCGTTACCGAGAGAAGAGCGGCAGCAAAGCGCGACGATGATTTCTCCGATATCGAGTTCGAGGAGTTTGACGTTCCGGATATCGAAAGCGTCGACGATATAGACCTCGGTATCGACAACGACTTTTTGAAACCCGGCGGCGCCGACGAGGACGATGAGGACGATGAGGACGAGGAAGACGAGGAAGACGATTTCGGATTCGGCGATTTGGGCGAAGACGATTACGACGATGAGGACGAGGACGAGGATGAGGACGAGGACGAGGACGAGGACGAGGACGAGGACTATGACGAAGACCTCGAAGACGAGAAAGACAGGAAGAAAAGCCGCAGGTATTATGACGACGATTACATCGACGAATATCCTGACGATGTGGAAATAGAGTCTCTCGACGGGCTGCTCAAGGACGACGAGGACTACGACGACGAAGATTATTGATGCCCGAAGATGTTTTGGGATAATAAAAATTTTTAACGTTTGAAAGGAGAGAAATTGATTGTTCGAACTTGGCAATTTTGATTCCATTCAGATAGGGCTTGCTTCGCCCGACAAGATAAGAAAATGGTCGAGAGGCGAGGTAAAAAAGCCTGAAACGATAAATTACCGGACTTTGAAACCGGAAAAAGACGGGCTTTTCTGCGAAAGGATATTCGGGCCGACGAAGGACTGGGAATGCCATTGCGGAAGATATAAACGGGTCAGGTATAAGGGAATTATATGCGACAAATGCGGCGTCGAAGTCACGCGCGCGAAAGTAAGGCGCGAAAGAATGGGGCATATAGAGCTCGCCGCGCCGGTTTCGCATATCTGGTACTTTAAGGGCATACCTTCGAGGATGGGGCTCCTGCTCGACATGTCTCCGAGGGATTTGGAGAAGGTGCTGTATTTCGCCTCGTTCGTCGTCACCGACCCGAAATCGACTCCGCTCGAATATAAGCAGCTTTTAAACGACAAGGAGCTGCGCGAGGCTCAGGAAAAATACGGCGAGGATTCGTTCGTCGCGAAGATGGGCGCCGAGGGCATAAAAATACTCTTAAAGGACATCGACTTGGAAAAGACCTCAAGGGAGCTCAAAAAAGAGATAGCGTCGAGTTCGGGGCAGAAGAGGCTGCGCGCCGTGAAGAGGCTCGAAGTGATCGAGGCTTTCAGGCAGTCCGGCAACAAGCCGGAGTGGATAATACTCGACTGTATCCCCGTGATCCCGCCGGAACTGCGCCCGATGGTGCAGCTCGACGGCGGAAGGTTCGCGACCAGCGATTTAAACGATCTATACAGAAGAGTGATAAACAGGAACAACAGGCTCAACAGGCTTCTCTCGCTGCGCGCTCCGGATATAATCGTAAGGAACGAAAAGCGGATGCTTCAGGAAGCCGTAGACGCGCTCATAGATAACGGAAGGCGCGGAAGGCCGGTCACCGGACCGGGGAACAGGCCGCTCAAATCCCTGTCCGACATGCTGCGCGGGAAGCAGGGCAGGTTCCGCCAGAACCTGCTGGGGAAACGCGTCGACTATTCGGGCAGGAGCGTTATCGTCGTCGGCCCGGAGCTAAAGATGTACCAGTGCGGGCTGCCCAAGGAGATGGCGCTCGAGCTTTTCAAGCCTTTCGTAATGAAAAAGCTCGTCGAGGACGGGTTTGCTCATAACATCAAAAGCGCGAAAAGGATGGTCGAGCGGGTGCGCCCGGAAGTATGGGGAGTCCTCGAGTACGTGATAAAAGACCATCCGGTGCTGCTTAACCGCGCCCCGACGCTCCACCGCCTGGGGATACAGGCGTTCGAGCCCGTGCTCGTCGAAGGCAAGGCGCTGAAGCTTCACCCGCTTGTATGCACCGCTTACAACGCGGACTTTGACGGCGACCAGATGGCCGTCCATGTCCCTCTTTCCGTGGAGGCGCAGGCGGAATGCCGGTTTTTGATGCTCGCCGCGAACAACATTTTGAAGCCTCAGGACGGAAAGCCCGTCGTGAGTCCCACGCAGGATATGGTTATCGGCAGCTATTACCTGACGATCGAGCGCGAAGGCGCAAAAGGGGAGGGGAGCTATTTTGCGTCGCCCGAAGAGGCGGTCATCGCGTATTACACGGGAAATATCGACCTTCAGGCGGTCGTAAACGTCAAGTTTACGAAGAAGATCGACGGGAAAGAACATAGCGCGGTTCAGAAAACGACGCCCGGGAGGATAATATTCAACGAAGCCATCCCGCAGGATCTGGGTTTCGTGGACAGGAGCAAACCGGAAAACGCGTTAAAGCTCGAAGTCGATTTCCTTGTCGGGAAAAAGCAGCTCGGGAAAATAGTCGATTACTGCTACCGCAAATACGGAGAGACTAAAACCGCGGCCGTTCTTGACGAAATAAAGCATTTGGGTTTCCATTACTCGACGTTGGGCGCGATAACGATAAGCGTAAGCGACATAGTTATACCGGAGGAGAAAGCCGAGCTTCTCGAAAAGGCGGAGGAAAAGGTCGTCGAAATCGAAAAGAAGTTCAAGAGAGGCTTCTTTACGAACAAGGAAAGAAAAGAAAACGTCATAAAGGTCTGGGCGGATACGACAAACCAGGTCACCGAGGCGCTGATGAAGGGGCTTTCCCCGTTCAATCCCGTGTTCATGATGGCTAATTCCGGAGCGAGGGGCTCAACGAACCAGATAAGGCAGCTCGCCGGAATGCGCGGGCTTATGGCCGACCCGTCGGGAGAGATAATAGAGATACCTATAAGAGCAAACTTCCGCGAGGGGCTTACCGTTCTCGAATTTTTCATATCGACGCACGGAGCGAGGAAAGGCCTCGCCGATACCGCGCTGCGCACCGCGGACTCGGGGTATCTGACCCGCCGCCTTGTCGACGTGAGCCAGGACGTCATAGTCAGGGAGTACGACTGCCTGAAGGAGAACGAAGCCTTAAGGGGCGTATGGGTAGAAGACATCTTGAACGGCAAGGAAGTCATAGAGCCGTTCGTCGACAGGATAGCCGGAAGATACGCCGCCGCGGACATAACGGACCCGCAGACCGGCGAGGTCATAGTGCGCGCGAACGAGTTCATTACTTACGACCACTGCCGCCGCGTCGAAAAAGCGGGGGTCAAAGGCGCCTACATACGTTCCGTATTGACCTGCAAGACGAGGCACGGCGTATGCGCGAAATGTTACGGCGCGGACATGTCGTCGGGCAAGCTCGTCAGCATCGGCGAGGCGGTGGGGATAATAGCCGCGCAGTCGATCGGCGAACCGGGGACGCAGCTCACGATGAGAACGTTCCATACGGGCGGCGTAGCCGGAGAGGACATAACGCACGGGCTTCCGCGCGTCGAGGAGCTTTTTGAAGCGAGAAAGCCCAAAGGGCTTGCGGTAATAAGCGAGATAGCGGGAAAGGTATCGGTCGGAGACAACAAGAAGAAGCTCGAAGTTACCGTTACCGGAGAGGACGGCGTGTCGGAAATTTACACGATACCGTTCGGTTCGAGGCTAAAAGTCAAGGACGGCGATATTATCGAGGCGGGCGACGAGATTACCGAAGGCTCGATAAACCCGAACGATATTCTGAAGATAAAGGGAGCCAAGGGCGTACAGGCTTATCTCCTTAAAGAAGTGCAGATGGTTTACCGCCTGCAGGGAGTCGAAATATCCGATAAGCACATAGAGATCATAATCCGGCAGATGCTGAAAAAATGCAAGATCGAGGAATCCGGGGATACGGACCTGCTGCCCGGGTCGCTGGTCGACATCCATTATTTTGACGCGGAGAACGAAAGGATGCTCCAGGCCGGCAAGAAGCCGGCGACAGCCAAGCGCGTGCTTTTAGGGATAACCAAGGCTTCCCTCGCGACGGATTCGTTCCTTTCCGCCGCGTCTTTCCAGGAAACGACGAGGGTGTTGACCGAGGCGGCGATAAAAGGCAAGAAAGACCCGCTTTTGGGGCTGAAAGAAAACGTTATAATCGGGAAACTCATTCCGGCGGGTACGGGTATGAAACGTTACAGGAACATCGAAGTGATAAAGAACATACTCAGCGACGATATCCGCGCGGCGGACAAAAAACCGAAATCTTTCCCGGAAGTTTACGGCGAAGAAGAGAACGGCCTCGAGGATTTGACCCTCGAGCTGTAAGACGGGAGGCGCGGCATGGCGAAAAACGAAAAATGCGGCATTAGCGACAGCGACCTGTGCAAATGGATAAACAAGGACTGCGAGAAGTGTTACGTCGCTTCTCTGAAAAACGAGGATCAGGCGAAAAAGGCGCTTGAGGATTTCGAAACGACATTGTCGCTGCTGCCCGAGGATTTTGACGGGCTGCAGGGGCCCGAGTGCCAGTTTTGCAGGGAAGAAAAAGGCAAGGCGGCCGGATACATGATGGCGGATTTTGCGCACAGCGAACCGAAAAGCGAAGTCGGCATGTTTTTCGGGTTCGGCAAAAAAGTCCGGCGCAGGGTCGGTTCGTTCGTAATCGCGTCCATTTCGGTTTGCCGGAGCTGCAGGAAGAACATGCTCGTCGCGGATCTGCTAAAATGGATACTGCCGGCCGCGGTCTTCGCGATTGCCATGGCGGCCGTTTCGGTCCCGGCGGTGGCGTCGATAGGATCGCTGCCGGTCATACTCATCGTGGCGTTGTCGATATTGGGGGGGTATTTAGCCGGACGGCTTGTTTCAAAGGCGTATAAAAACGCAAAGAATAAAAAAACGAGGTTTGACGTTTTCGAGATACCCGTATGCGCGAAGATGCGGGAGCGGGGCTGGTTCTTGTTGCAGGACAATCCGAATTTTTTATTCACTAAAAGGCCGCAGACAGGTAAGATAAGCGCTATGAAAAAAGCGTCCCGCGGGGATGAAGGAGCCGTCCAAACCTCTTTTATTAATGATTGACATTGTATTTTACGGGTGTTAAAATTGCACTGCTGCGCTTTTAACGGCATACATAAAGAGGAGATTCGATTGGAATTAGCTTGTCTGTCCCGCCCGGAAAAAAGGGTGGCGGGGTTAAAACAGGTGCTCCGGTATGCGAGGCAGGGCGGCCTTGAGGCGGTGTTTATAGCGAAGGACGCCGATGAAGAAATAACGTCCCGGCTCGTAAGCGCATGCGAAAGGTACGGGATACCATACGACATGTCGCATACCATGCATCAGATCGGGAGCGCATGCCGGATAGAAGTAGGGAGCGCCTGCGCGGGCATAATAAAAGGCGGCGCGCCCGGCAAAAACGCGAAATCCTAAGAGACGCGGTTTTCGTAAAAAACTAAGAAATTACCCCGAAAAGAAGGGTTGCTCAAAGGGGTTTTGATAAAAGTTATTTTACGGCGAAAGGAGAAAAACGAAAAAGGAATGCCGACGATCAATCAACTGGTCAAGCAGGGAAGGAAGACAGCCGAGACTAAGAGCAATTCTCCGATTCTGAAGCAGAATCCGCAGAAAAGGGGCGTATGCTTAACGGTCCGGACGATGACGCCGAAGAAGCCCAATTCCGCCCTGAGAAAGATTGCAAGAGTCCGCCTGGTGAACGGTATGGAAGGGACGGCCTATATACCGGGGATCGGCCATAACCTTCAGGAGCACTCGGTAGTGCTCATCAGGGGAGGAAGGGTCAAGGATCTTCCGGGCGTAAGATACCATATAATAAGAGGCGCTCTCGACAGCGCGGGAGTAGCCGACAGGAAGCAGGGACGCTCCAAATACGGCGCGAAGCGTCCTAAGAAGTAACAAACAGGAGGAGTAGAAATGCCAAGAAGGGGAAGCGCTCCGAAGCATGACGTGCTGCCCGATCCCGTTTATAAATCCACGGTCGTGACCAAGCTGATCAATCAGGTCATGATGAAAGGGAAAAAAGGGATCGCGCAGACTATTTGCTACGACGCTTTTGATATCATAAAAGAAAAATTAGGGCTCGAACCTCTCGAAGTATTCGAAAAGGCGATGGAAAACGTCATGCCGGTGCTCGAATGCAAGGCGAGAAGGGTCGGCGGCGCGACTTATCAGGTCCCGATCGAAGTCCGGCCGGAGAGGCGGCAGACCCTGGGCATCAGATGGCTCGTCACTTTTACAAGGAAAAGGAACGAGAGGACGATGAAGCAAAAGCTCGCCGCGGAGATAATCGACGCCTATAACGGCGTCGGCGGGAGCGTGAAGAAACGCGAAGACATGCATAAGATGGCCGAAGCCAACAGGGCTTTCGCGCATTACAGGTGGTAATTTTGCCTAGAAAATATCCGCTTGAAAAAACAAGAAATATCGGTATAATGGCTCATATAGACGCGGGTAAGACTACTACTACCGAGCGTATCCTATTTTATTCCGGGAGGACTTATAAATTAGGCGAGGTCCACGACGGCGACGCCGTCATGGACTGGATGGAACAGGAGCAGGAGAGGGGCATAACCATCACCTCCGCCGCGACCACGGCGCAATGGCGCGGACACCGTATCAATATTATCGACACACCCGGCCACGTTGATTTTACCGTGGAGGTGGAGCGCTCGCTGCGCGTGCTTGACGGAGCTATCGCGGTATTCTGCGCGAAGGGCGGGGTCGAGCCCCAGTCCGAGACGGTTTGGCGCCAGGCGACGAAGTATAAAGTGCCGCGGATAGCGTATGTCAACAAGATGGACATAATGGGCGCGGACTTCATGAACGTCGTGGATATGATACGCGGCAGGCTAAAGGCGAACCCCGTGCCGATACAGCTGCCTATCGGGAAAGAAGACGATTTTAAAGGGATCGTCGACCTGATAGATATGCAGGCCATCATATACAACGACGAGTTAGGCGTCGACGTCGTAAGAACGGCGATTCCCGGCGATATGACGGAGATAGCCGGGCGGTACAGGGAAAAGCTTATAGAGTCCGCCGCCGAGTATGACGATACGCTGCTTGAAAAATATTTCGAGGGAAAGCCGATCGGGCGCGAGGAGCTTGTCGCCGCGATCCGCAAAGCTACGATAGCTCTCGACATCGTTCCCGTGACATGCGGATCCTCGTACAGGAACAAGGGCGTTCAGCCGCTGCTCGACTGCGTGGTGGATTTCCTTCCTTCGCCGGTCGACATACCGCCGGTTGTTGGAAAGAACCCGAGAGGAGAGGAAGAGACGAGGGAGGCGAGCGACGACGCCCCGTTTTCGGCGCTCGCTTTTAAGATAATGGCCGATCCGTTCGTAGGTAAGCTCGCGTTCATAAGGGTCTATTCGGGGACTCTGAAAACAGGCTCGTACGCGTACAACTCGACAAAGGACAAGCGCGAGAGGATAGCGAGGCTGCTTCAGATGCACGCCAACGAGCGCGAAGATATCGACGAGGTCGAAGCGGGAGACATCGCCGCGATCGCCGGGTTCAAGCAGATAACGACGGGCGATACGCTGTGCGACGACAAGCATGTCATCATACTTGAAACGATGGAGTTCCCGAAGCCGGTCATCGAGGTCGCGATCGAGCCCAAAACAAAAGCCGGGCAGGAGAAGATGACGGCCGCGCTTTTAAGGCTTTCGGAGGAAGACCCTACGTTTAAAACGTATACGAATCAGGAAACGGGACAGACGATTATCGCGGGCATGGGAGAGCTGCACCTCGAGATAATCGTCGACAGGATGATGCGCGAATACAAGGTCGAAGCCAAGGTGGGCAAACCGCAGGTTTCGTACCGGGAGACGATAACAAAGCCGGTAAGAGCCGAAGGGTTATACAAAAAGCAGACCGGAGGGCACGGCCAGTACGGCCACGCGGTGATCGAACTCGAACCGCTGCCGCCGGGAACGGGATACGAATTCGTCGACAAGACGACCGGCGGGGTAATACCGAAGGAATTTATCCCTGCGATAAACGCGGGCATTCAGGAGGCTTCGAAGAACGGAATCCTCGCGGGCTACGAGGTGATGGATTTCCGCGCGACGCTCGTGGACGGCTCGTACCACGAGGTGGATTCTTCCGAGATCGCCTTCAAAATCGCGGGTTCGATCGCCTTCAAGGAAGCGATGAAAAAAGCGTCGCCCGTGCTTCTCGAGCCGATAATGTCGATCGAGGTGAATCTTCCGGAAGAATATCTCGGAGACGTTATGGGAAACCTGAACGCGAGAAGGGGCCATATCGAGGGAACGGAGGCGCGCGGCGGATCGCAGGTAATTACGGCGGCGGTGCCGCTCGCGGAGATGTTCGGCTACGCCACGGACCTGAGAAGCAGGACTCAGGGCAGAGGCACTTTTACGATGCAGTTTTCGCATTACAGCGAGGTGCCCAAATCGATCGCCGAAAAGCTGGTCGCGAAATGACCGGCGGTTGTTTAATCGGATAAGGATTATCGGTGCGGCAGCACTGTTAAGCCGTTTAAATATACATGAGATTATTGAGTTGATTAGGAGGAAAAATCAATGGCAAAAGCTAAGTTTGAAAGAACAAAACCGCACGTAAACATTGGAACTATTGGTCACGTCGACCACGGAAAGACAACGCTTACGGCAGCTATAACGATGGTTCTTGCGCAGAGCGGTCAGGCGAAGGTCATGAAATATGACGAAATTGACAAAGCGCCCGAAGAAAAAGAGAGAGGTATAACGATAAATACCGCTCACGTCGAGTACGAGACTGACAAGCGCCATTATGCTCACGTTGACTGCCCGGGGCACGCCGACTACGTAAAGAACATGATCACCGGCGCGGCGCAGATGGACGGCGCGATACTCGTGGTTTCGGCGGCGGACGGCCCGATGCCCCAGACGCGCGAGCACATACTGCTTGCCCGCCAGGTCAACGTTCCGTACATCGTCGTATTCCTTAACAAGGTGGACCAGGTCGACGACCCCGAGCTGCTGGAGCTCGTCGAGATGGAAGTAAGAGACCTTCTCTCGTCCTATGAATTCCCCGGAGACGATATCCCGGTAATCAAGGGAAGCGCGTTAAAGGCGATGAACGCGTTGTTGGAAGGCAAGACCGCAAAGGGCGATCCCGACTGCCAGTGCATTTTCGATCTGATGGATGCCGTTGACGCTTATATACCCACGCCGCAAAGAGACATCGACAAGCCGTTCCTGATGCCTGTCGAAGACGTGTTCACCATTACCGGACGCGGCACCGTCGCGACGGGCAGGGTCGAGAGAGGCACGATCAAGGTACAGGACAGCGTCGAGATAGTCGGGATGACGACCGAGACGAGAGAAGTCGTCGTAACCGGCGTCGAGATGTTCAGAAAGACGCTCGACCAGGCTATCGCGGGCGACAATATCGGGCTCCTGCTGCGCGGAGTCCAAAGGAACGAGATAGAGCGCGGGCAGGTCCTCGCGAAAAAGGGCTCGATAAAGCCGCATACTCATTTCATGGGACAGGTATACGTCCTTAAGAAGGAAGAGGGCGGACGCCATACTCCTTTCTTCGACGGATACAGGCCGCAGTTCTATTTCAGGACGACCGACGTTACAGGCAGCATCGGCCTTCCGAAGGGAACGGAAATGGTTATGCCGGGCGACAATATCGAGATGGAGATAAAGCTCATTACCCCCATCGCGATCGAGGAAGGCCTGCGTTTCGCGATCCGCGAGGGCGGCAGGACCGTCGGTTCCGGCGTCGTCGTAAAGGTCATCGAATAAATTTACCGCAAGGATAAGAGAGGTTTTTGGCCTCTCTTTTTTGTTTTTCTAAAAATTTGTTGACTGAGGTCATATTGTCCCATATTATTAATAGCATATACCATCGAAATAAAATCGTATCGGAGGATAATAGAATGTATTGCGATAAATGCGGCGCGCCTGTAAATGAGGGCGAAGCGTTCTGCGGCGCCTGCGGGAACAGGATCGGGGACGCGGAGCCTTCGGCTCAGCCGGTCCCGCCATACGCGGAACAGTCCGGTCCGCAGTACGGGGCGCCTGTAAAGAAAAGCAAAAAAGCGCTGGTTGCGGTTATCGCCGTCGTTGCGGCCCTGCTTGCCGCGGCCGCGGTGGTTTTGTTCGTATATCCCGGGTTTCTTACCGGCGCGGCGAGCCCCGGGATATTGAGCGGCACCACCCCTCAGACCAGATTCGTAAACGACGGAGCAAACGTGTTTAAGAACGCGTTCGACGGTTTTGGAAGCGACGCGTTCGAGAGGATGGGCAACGAGCCGTTCGATCTAATTTTAGACACCACCGTAACGTCGGGCGAGATGGAACAGAAAATAAAGCTGAGTGTCGCTTATGACAACCGGACGTTGGGACTCAGCGCCGACGCCGGGATGATCGCGCTAAAGGCGCTGCTTTTAAACGACGTCGTTTACGCGGACTTATTCGGCTCGGTAAACGCAATCGATCTCGAGTCGAAAGCTGATTTTTCAAAGCCCATGTCGCTAAAAGACAGGTTCGCCGCCATCGCCGAAGGGATAAAGGCGAATACGGCGCAGCAGCAGAAAACGCCGGATTTCAAGGCGCTTGCGGAGATGTTCGTCAACAGCATCGACGAAAAATGCATAAAAAAGAGCGCCGGCAAATCGGTTTTGACTCTTGAAAAGAACGACATGATCGATACGCTCGAAAAATTTTCGAAGAGCCTTGGCAACGATCAGGAGCTGAAAAAAGACCTCGACGCTTACCTTGAGAGAACCGGAAATACGCAGGATTCCGTACAGATGATAGACGAAGCGGTGAGCGGGCTGAAAAAATCGGAAAAGACGGGAAAGCTGGTATGGGAAATCGGTTACAAGGACGGCAAGCCTGTTTCGGACGTGATAACGTTTGAAGCCTCCGGAGACAAAATGACGATAAGTTTCGGATATACCGATACTAAGGCGGGCAAGGATATCGATTTTAACGTAGCTCTTCCGGGAGAACAGCCTGTCGGCGGAAAATTCAATTTTGAAAAGAACGCGGCGGGAATTAATTACGGCGGAAGCATAACTTCCTCCGGAGATACGTTCAGTTTCAGCGGGAACGAGATTTGGTCGGGCTCGAAAACGAGGGGCGCCATCGAATTCACCGTAAGCGGCCAGAAGATCACAATAAGCTATGACGAGACGCTGAAATTCGGAATGCCTTCTACGGAGGTCGATAAAGACAGCCGGTTTTCGATCGATACGGGCGGCGCCCGGATGAATAAGCTGTCGGACATATTCCGCGGCTTTGCCGGCGCGCTCCCTACTTCATGAAACAAGCAAACAAGCGGTAAAAGGGCGGGCGTTCTGTCCGCCCTGCCTGTTTTGCAGAGGCGAAAATACTATATGAAAATATAAATTAACATTTCTCGGGTTTACCGGACGCGTATTTTACGATGCTTTGCCGGCGCGTATCCGCAGTTGAAAAAAGGCGGGCATTAAGGTATACTCCGATACGAAGAGAATGTTTGGGGGGACTTGTATGGCAAGAAGGATCGGGATTCTTACGAGCGGAGGAGACTGCCCGGGATTGAACGCCGCTATAAGAGGCGTGGCTAAGGCGTCGTACCAGCTTATCGGCGATGTCGAGATAGTCGGGATAATGGACGGGTACGGAGGGCTTATCAACCTTCAATACCGTACCATGAATAAAGAGGAATTTTCAGGGATACTGACGCTCGGAGGGACGATATTAGGCACTTCAAGGCAAAGCAACTCCGCCGCGCATGACAATACGGGCAGATATCACGACACGTTTCGGGCGATGAGCAGGAACTATGAAAAGATGGGACTCGACTGTCTTGTGGCGATAGGCGGGAACGGAACTCATTACGCGGCCGGAGTGCTGTCCGATCAGGGGATGAATATTATCTGCCTGCCGAAGACTATCGACAACGACGTATGGGGCACGGAGGTAACGTTCGGCTTCCAAAGCGCCGTCGATATAGCGACCGACGTGCTCGACCGGGTGCATACGACCGCCGCGTCGCATTCGAGGGTGCTTATCGTCGAGCTTATGGGGAATAAGGCGGGATGGCTCGCGCTTACCGCGGGTCTTGCCGGAGGGGCGGACGTTATACTTATACCCGAGATACCGTATAACATCAACTCCGTGGCGGACGTGATAAACGACAGGTATGACAGGGGAAAGACCTTTTCGATAATCGCCATAGCGGAAGGGGCGCGCGCCGTAACCGACGATCCGTCGCAGAGCCTTAAAGGGAAGCATTATTCAGTGGGATACAAGCTCGCGGATGAGCTCAACGAGGTAATAGACGTCGATACGCGCGTCGTAGTCCCCGGACATTACCAGCGCGGAGGCCCGCCCTGCCCGTACGACAGGGTGCTTGCTACGCAGATGGGAGTGCATGCCGTGGGGCTGATAAAGAACGGCAGTTTCGGGAGGACGGTCGCAGTAAAGAACGGGCGCATAACGTCCAACCTTTTGAAAGACGTCGCGGGGAAGACAAAGACGATACCTCCCGATTCGGATCTGATAGCGGTCGGGCGCGAGACGGGAGTGGGTTTCGGCGATTGACAATGAACTTGCGCGGCTGCCGAACGGCGGCCTTTTTATTTCGGAAGGCAAGCCGAAATCCCGCCGCGGGTGCGGTTGACACGGATACCGGCATAAACTAATATTTTGATCGTGGCAGGTTATTAACGGCGATCTCTAAAACGATGGACTGGAGCGAAAAATGAAAACCGATTGTATTGCGTTGGTGCTTGCGGCGGGAGAAGGCAAGCGAATGAAGTCCTCGCTGCCGAAGGTATTGCATAAGGCGGCCGGGAAGGCGCTCGCGCACTGGGTCGTCGACGCGGCGCGGGAGGCCGCCGGAACGGAGCCGGTTATCGTCGTTGGAAACGGCGCGGATATGGTAAAAGAGTATTTCGGAGAAAACGCGAGGTATGCCGTTCAGGCGGAGCAGAAGGGAACGGGGCACGCCGTCATGTGCGCCGCGGATTATCTCAACGGAAGCGCCTATGCGCTCATAGTCGCGGGAGACATGCCGCTGCTGCGCGCGCGGACCCTGATAGATTTAAAAGAAAAGGCGATGAAAGAAAACTTGGGGGTATGCGTGCTTAGCGCGCTTATGGAAGACCCGGCGGATTACGGAAGGGTCGTGCGCGGCGATACGCTCCGGATCGTAGAGCGCAAAGACGCGAAACCCGAAGAGCTTTCGATCAAAGAGGTGAACGCCTCCGTCTATTGTTTTTCAACACCGCGGCTGCTCGAAGCGCTGGAGTCTCTGTCCGACGACAACGCGCAGGGAGAATATTACCTTACCGACTGCGTCGCTTATATATCCGAAAAGGGGTACGGCGCCTCGGCCGTTATTTGCGCCGACGCCGGCGAATGCATGGGGGTAAACGACCGCGCCCAGCTCGCCGCTGCTTCGAAGGCTCTTCGCAGGCGGATAAATGAACGGCATATGCTCGAAGGCGTGACGCTGATAGACCCTGAGAACACGTACATAGACTACGGGGTAAAAATCGCAAAAGACGTAGTAATATACCCCGGCGTAACGCTCGAGGGAAACACCGAGATCGCGCAGGGCGCGGTCCTTTATCCGGGCAGCAGGATAGAGGACAGTACGATAGGGCAACGCACCGTCGTCCAGAATTCCGTGATAATTTCGTCCAGAATAGGCGACGACAGCAAGATAGGCCCGTACGCTTATCTTCGGCCCGGGAGCGTCGTAGGCAGCGGCTGCAGGGTCGGGGACTTCGTGGAAGTAAAGAACGCGACCATCGCGGACGGGGCGAAAGTCTCGCATCTTTCGTATATCGGGGACGGAGAAATCGGGGAAAAATCGAACATAGGCTGCGGAGTGGTGTTCGTTAACTATGACGGAATCAAAAAAAGCAGGACGGTCGTCGGGAAGAACGCTTTCGTGGGCTGCAACGTCAATCTTATCGCGCCGGTGAAAGTCGGAGACGGCGCGTATGTCGCGGCGGGGTCGACGGTCACGAAGGACGTGGAGGAAGACGCGCTCTGTATAGCGAGGAGCAGGCAGACGGTCATCGAAGGCTGGGCGAAGAGGCGCAGAGGCGAGTGAGGAAAGCCGTTTTTTTCGATCTTGACGGGACCCTGCTTCCTCTCGATATGGGGGAGTTTATCGCAAAGTACAACGCCGCGGCAAAAAAGTCGGGATTTTTCGAAAAAATCTCGCAGGCCCACGGGGAAAGCATATTCTTCGAAGCGGTGCGCGCAATGCTAAAAAACGACGGCCGCGCGCCGAACAGAGACGTTTTTTACGGCGCGATCGAAAGCATGTCCGGAAGGAGCGCGCGATATCTGATCCCGTTCGCCGACAGCTTTTACGAAAACGAGTTCTTAGAGGTAAAAAGCTGTTCGCACGCGGACGGCAGGGTCGCGCTTTTAATCGAAGAGCTGAAAAGGAAGAATTACAGGCTCGTCGTCGCCACGAATCCTCTTTTTCCAAAAACGGCGACAGACAGCAGGATACGCTGGGCGGGGCTTGAGCCGGAGGATTTCGAATACGTGTCGTATTACGACAATTCGAGCTACTGCAAACCAAACCCCGGTTATTATAAAGAGATACTCGGTAAGCTTGGGCTTGACGCGTCCGAATGCTATATCGTCGGAAACGACGTGAAGGAGGACATGAGCGCGGTAAGTTTAGGGTTTTGCGGGTTTCTCGTTACGGATAATATTATCGGAGATATGGAAAGGGCGCCGGAATGCTTAAAGGGAGATTATTCGGAGCTGCTAAGGTTCGCAAAAGATCTGCCGGCCTTGCCGCCGAATTTTATATAATCGGGCTCGGGAACCCGGGAGAGCGGTACGCGCATACACGGCACAACGCGGGGTTCGACGTTGTGTCGATATTGTCGCAGCGCCATAAAATACCCGTAAGTATACGCCGGTATAACGCGCGGCTAGGCACGGGAATCATAAAGGACAGGAAGGTTACGCTCTGCATGCCCCAGACGTATATGAACAATTCGGGGGAGAGCGTAAAAGAGATGGCGAAGGCGCTTGGGATCTCCGCGCGGCAGCTTATACTGGTGTACGACGACGTGGATTTGCCGCCCGGGACCGTGCGTATCCGCGCGAAAGGCAGCGCCGGCACGCATAACGGCATGAAGTCGGTCATTTACCATCTTAAGACCGACGAATTTGCGCGCGTGAGGGTTGGCATCGGAAAGCCCGACGGGGAAATAGTCGAGCATGTGCTCGGCGAGCATTCGGACAAGCAAGCCGCTTTCGAAACCCTTATGAAAGCGGCGGACGCCGTTGAGACGATAATCGGGGAGGGCATATACGAGGCGCAGAACCGCTTCAACTGACCTGTGAGGATAACCGAACAAATTGCGAAGCTCGAGGAGTTCGCAGGGCTCAAGCAGATCATAAGGGCAGGGGATCTTCCCTGCTCGGTTTTTGGGGTTCCGGACTGCATGAAGCCCCATCTCGCAAAGACGCTGTCCGAGGTTTTCGCGCGCCCCGTGATACTCGTATGCGTTTCGGACGAAAAAGCGCAATATTACTCGCAGCTTATTTCAGCAAGCGCGTATATCCCAAAGAGGCCTCTTCAGCTGCGCTCCTCGGTCGCGCGGAGCCGGGACGCGATGTTTGCGAGGATAGATTCTCTCTCGAGGCTCATTTGCGGAGCCGCTAAGACGGCGTTTCTTTCGGCGGAATCGTTTCGCGCGAGGCTCGTCGCTAAAGAAGACTTCGAAGAAGCGCATATAACCATAAGAAAAGACGGCGTGTACGACCCTGAGGAGCTGATAGGGCGTCTCGTCCTTTCGGGGTACGAAAGGGTCGGAGCCGTTGAAACGGCGGGGCAGACGGCGCGCAGGGGCGAGATACTCGACGTCTTTTGCCCCGGAGACGGGGCTCCGTACCGGATCGAATTTTTCGACGATACGGTCGAAAGCATAAGCGAATTCGATCCGCTTACTCAGCGAAGAAGCAAAAAAAAGTTGGAAGAAATAAAAATAAAGCCCGCCGTGGAGCTCGTATTGAGCAAAGAAGCCGCGCGCGCGGGCGCGGAGTATTTCGAAACGGCAAAAACCCCCGGTCCCGCTCTTTCCCTGAAGTTTTCAGAATATGCTTCCAACCTGCGCAAGGCGCGTTTTTTCGAAGACATGGAAAACTACGCGTACGCGTTCTGTTCAAGCAGCATACTCGATTACCTGCCCCGGGCGATAGTGATATTCGACGAATATAAATATTTAAGCGAAGAAGACAAGAAAACGAGCGACGCGTTTTTAAAAAGACTCGATCCGATGCTCGAAAGCCGCGAGGCCGCAGAGGATCAGCGCTCCTTATATCTTAGCCTTACCGATCTTACCGCACAGGCGAAAAAGCATATACTGCTCGATTTTTGCACGGTCGACAAGTCCCCGGCTTTAGGCGCGGTTTCTGAAACGTGTTTCAACGCCCGCGCGGCCGTGCCGTTCAACAGGAAGATAGAACTGCTTAAAGAAGAAATCCGCTCGCGCTTAAAAAACGGGTGGCGGATATGCCTGTTCTGCGGCGGGATCCGGAATGCGGAAAAACTGTCGTCGGAGCTTTCGGACGGGGGCATTTTCGCGCCCTGCGTCAGGGAGGGAAGGGAGCCCATGCCGGGCGAGGCGGTAACTTATCCCGAAAGCTTAAAGAGCGGTTTCGAGCTTGTCTCGAAGAAGCTTTGTTTTTTCGGAGAGAACGAGATCTACGGGCGCGCGAAAAAAAAGATCCGGCCCGCGAGGCGGAGCGGGACGGATTTCTTCTCGGACCTCAAATCCGGCGACATAATAGTGCACGAGGCGCACGGCAAGGGAAGGTTTTTGGGGCTTACGACAAGGGAAGTCATGGGGATATCGCGGGATTATATGGAAATCGAATACAGGGACGGCGACAGGCTTTTCATACCGACCGACCAGATAGACAGGGTGCAGAAATACCTCGGAGGCGAGGGGGAAAGGCTCTCTAAATTAGGCGGAAAGGAATGGAGCGCAGCGAAGGAGCGCGTAAAAAAGTCCGTAAAAGCGCTCGCGGAAGACCTGCTTTCGATCTACAGCGAAAGAGCGCGAAGGAAAGGGCATAAATACGGCGCGGACACCGTATGGCAGAAGCAGTTTGAGGAAAATTTCCCGTACGAAGAGACAGAAGGGCAGTTAAAAAGCATAGAGGAAGTAAAAAAGGATATGCAGAGCGACAGCATAATGGACAGGCTCCTGCTCGGAGACGTCGGCTACGGGAAGACCGAAGTCGCTATGCGCGCGTGTTTCAAGGCGGTGATGGAAGGAAGGCAGTGCGCCGTGCTCGTTCCGACGACTCTTCTCGCGAGGCAGCATTACCATACGTTCCTCGGACGGTTTTCCGACTTCGGCGTTAAGACGGAAATGATATCGCGTTTCGTTTCGGACGCGGAGCAGGACCGGATACTTCGAGGGTTAAAAGACGGGACCGTAGACATAGTAATAGGAACGCACCGCCTGCTGTCCGGCGACGTCGAGTACAAGGACTTGGGGCTTCTGATAATAGACGAGGAGCAGCGTTTCGGCGTTTCGCACAAGGAACGTATAAAAGACTTAAAAAGGACGGTCGACGTTCTTACTTTGTCCGCGACGCCTATTCCGCGCACTTTGCAGATGTCGCTTACGGGGATACGCGACATGAGCGTGATAGACACCCCGCCCGAAGAACGCAAGCCTCCCGAGAGCTACGTGCTCGAATATTCCGGGCAATTGCTCAAAGAAGCGATAACGAAGGAGATGGAGCGCGGCGGGCAGACGTATTTCGTTTGCAGGCGGATAGGCGTAATGGATAAATTGCTGGCCGATTTAAAAACGTACGTGCCCGAGGCGCGGGTAGCGTCGGCGCACGGACAGATGGACGAGAAGGCGCTCGAAAACGTTATGGTCGGGTTCGTCGGAGGCGAGTATGACGTCCTTCTTTGCACGACGATTATAGAGTCCGGGATCGACATACCGAGCGTCAATACGATAATAATATACGAAGCCGACAAGTTCGGGCTCGCCCAGCTTTATCAGCTTAAAGGCCGCGTCGGGCGGGCGTCGGCGAATTCGTACGCGTATCTGACGTTTATCCCGGGAACGCATATGACCGCAGAGGCGCGGAAGCGTTTAAGGACGATCGCGGAGTTCACCGAGCTCGGCGCGGGATTCAAGATAGCTATGAGGGACTTGGAGATCCGGGGCGCCGGGAACCTTTTGGGGCCGGAACAGTCCGGACAGATGGCCGCCGTCGGGTACGACATGTACTGCCGCCTTATGCGCGAGGCGGTGGCGGAAATAAGGGGGCAAAGGAGCGAATACAAGAGCGATACTTCAGTGGAAATAAACATAAACGCGTACATACCTTCGGAATTCATCGCCGACGAGGGACAGCGCATCGAGATTTATAAAAAAATAGCCGCGGTCGAGGACCTCGCCGGCGCGAAGCAGATAAGGGAAGAGATAGCCGACAGGTACGGACACGTATTAAAGCCGGTGGAGAACCTTATTTTGATTTCGCTGATAAAAAGCTTCGCGTCTAAAGCGGGGATCGTTTCGGTCACAAGGAACGGGCGCGGATTCATATTAAAATACGGCGCCGAAACAAGGCTTAACGTAAAGAGGCTGTTGGAGGTTTTGAAGCGGTATGAAAACGAGGCGCAATTGCGCTTTGCCGATCCGCCCTTCATAGCGTTCAATCCGGCGGGCAGGACGGCGGATCTGCTCAAGTTTTTGCGGGACATAAGCCGTTGCATAATTCGGCGGCATAAAGTATAATAAAACGCTGGAACTCAGGGATATTACGTTGCTTACGGAGGACTCATATTTATGAGAAAACTGAAGGTTGTCGCGATCATTGTTGCGGCCGTACTGATGCTTACGGGCTGCGCGATGTTCACGAGGAACGAGACAAGGGCCGCAAATCAGGTCGTGGCAACCGTTAACGGAACGCAGGTTCACAGGTATCAGGTCGAAAAATATTTTCATATAGCGTATTTTGAAGTCAATCAGACGCCGGTCGATACTTTGGCGTCCGCGTCGAAATCCGATTACAGGACGCAGCTAAGCGCGGCGGTCGAAACGTACGCGAAACAGCTGGTATTGATCCAGAAAGCGCGGCAGCTGGGGCTGTCGCTTTCGGAAGACGACAAGGCGAGCAACAGAAAAAGCGCGGACGAAGCCTTCGGCAGCGTAAAAGAAAGCATAAAGGCGAGTGTGGAAGACGAGGCAAAAACGAACACTTCGTTGAACGTCGACGCCGAGACGGAAGAAAGGTACCAGGCGGAACTGAAAACGTTAGGGTTTAACGCCGACGATTATTTCGATTATCTTAACGATCAAACCCTGATAACCAAGGTCGAGGAATACGCGAAACAGTTCGCGCAGGTAACCGACGAAGACGCAAAATCCTGGTACGACCAGATGCTCGCGGAACAGCAGAAGAAAATGGACGCCGACCCGTCGGTTTTCGCCACGAACGTATACAGCAGCCATATCTGCACCTATATCCCGGAAGACACGGTGGCGGTCAAGCAGGTGCTGCTTGCATATAAAGACAAAGACCTCTCCGAAGTGGCGCAGCAGTTGTACAACGACGGGAAAACCGAGGAAGCGATGGCGATACTCAAGCCCCAGATTGACGAATTGACGCCGGAGGCCGAATCGATAGCGCGCCAGCTGAAAGACGGCGCCAATATCGACGATCTTATCAAGCAATACGGAGAAGACCCGGGCATGACTTCAGGCACGACGGCGAAAACGGGATACCTCGTCGGAAACAGCACGAAAAACTTTTTGCAGCAGTTCAAGGACGAGGCGTTGAAGCTAAAAAACGTGGGAGACGTTTCACAGCCCTTAGCCACATATTACGGAATTCATGTACTGCAGGCGATAAAGATTTACAAAAAGGGAGTTGTTGCGTACGACGAAATCAAAGACCAGATAAAAACCGCGCTTCTTCCCAGCAAACAGGCCGAGAAAGTCGCCGAACTTGAAGAGCAGTGGTATAAGGAGGCGAATATCACTTACGACAAGGAAAGGCTTTTCAACTGACAAGGATACTGTCGGCGGCCGCGAAAAAACCGCGGCCGTTTTCGACCATAAAGATTTCTTGCTTGATTTAAGTCCGAAACAGGGCTTGATTATGGCGCGCCGGTGATTTATAATAAAAAAACTGCGGCGGAATGGAGAAGTATCGAAGCGGTTATAACGGGCCTGACTCGAAATCAGGTGTACGGAAACGTACCGTGGGTTCGAATCCCACCTTCTCCGCCACACATTGTCTGAAAACTCCTTGGGAACAGGGAGTTTTTGGCGTTTATAAGGGCTAAAATTCATCTTTTTTCAGACAACAAAAAGGCGCCTGTATCACATCGCCGCGATCAGCGCCTCGACCACTGCCGTTCGCCCTTTTCAGGTTATGCGCCAGAAAACGAAGGCCTTAGTTTGCCCGTATCTTTTCTTTCCCTCTGCAACGAAGATAATTCGCCCCGCGATGCCATTTTATAGAGCCGAAAGGATGCTCGGCACATGCGCCGTTTCATTTTTGCGGCGTCTTTTAAGTTTTCAGACAGCATAAGCCATATACGAAGGAAGAGTACCGGAAATTCCGATTGAAGACCCCGGTAATGGAGGCGATGCATTTGCATTTCTGCCGCTATTATTGTAATGTAAAGAAGAGGTAAGTTTATGAAGACTTATAACAAAAAAGCGATGAGAACTATATTAATAACTTTTTATGTAATGATCATATTTTTCTTATCCGCCTGCCAGCCTAACCCTGAGAAAGAAATAGTCGTAAACAAGGGCGGCGGTAAGCTGGAGGGGATAATAGCGTCCGCGCCGGCGATAGCGGAACAGGCGATAGAGGCGGACAAATGGGTGGAGACGTATACGATACCCAAGCTCGAATGCAAGATAGACCCTGAAGTGGTTTTGCCGGAGCGCAAGATATTCCCCGTGTATAAAGTAAAGCAGCGTTCGTTTGACGAATCGGATTCAGGCAGGATAGTAAAGTATTTTACGGCGGGCGCGACGGGGGTAAGAGAGACGTCGCCTACAAAGGAGGACCTCGAGCAGCAGCTTGTGCAGGCAAAGAGAGGGACGTATGTTTCGGACGAAAAAGGCGGTGAAAGGTGGGAGCCGTACGAAGGCCAAGAGGAAGAAATAAAGCGGATCGAAGAGAAACTAAAGAACGTGCAGCCGGAAGTATTCGAGCCTATAACAGAGGATACGAGAATTTTTAATATAGACAATACTTACGCGATGGGAGACGGCTCGCGTGTGTATATAACAGCCAATACCACAAGGATCAGAATGGCGAGGGATAAGAACGGGATATTTCAGTTGGAATCCTGGGTGGAGGAAGGTGCAGCCATACCGGGAGAGCCGCGCGGTACGACTATCGAAGGCGTGAAAATAAGCGAAGACGAAGCGCGGGAAACTGTGAACAAGCTCATAAAAGACCTCGGCATTCAGTATATGGGTATAGCCGAGATAGAGAAGGCGCGCATCGTTAACGAGTATACCGGAGAGATAACGTCGAAGGGGTGGCAGGCAACGCTAACAAGGAACGACGGGGGCAGCGTTCCGGTAAACATCGGGGCATATCAGGCAAACATAACGATTGACCTCAGCGAAGAGTATACCGCGAGGTGGAGACCGGAAACGATAACCGTATACATTGACGAGAACGGCATAAAGGACTTTTATTGGAACAACCCACTGGAAATCGTGGAGATAATGAACGAAAACGTGCCTCTGATGGCGTTTGACGATATGAAAGAGAGAATAAAGGGCTATATAAAGTACGGCTTTTCAAGAAGCGTGGACGCAGGGTGGATCACCTCTGACATTGGCTTATCGGTAAATAAGATAGTGCTGACGAATATTTTAGTACCCATTAAAGACGAGTACAGGGAACAGATGATGCTCCCCGCATGGGTCGTATTTTATGTGGACATTAATCATGTAGACGGGAGGGTATATATAAGCCCGACATATATTTTTGCCGTAAACGCGATTGACGGATCGAATATCGATCTTGAGCCGAGGCCTCCTGAAAATACTAAATAAAGTTTCTATCTCGGCATCCGTAAGGCATTTTATCTCTTAACACGGTCAAATGGCAGCATAATAAGGCGACTTGGAATTAAGTTTTTTTCCCGCAGGCTTTGTTATAAGCTCTATGGGGTTATGTTAAGGGTGATTAAATGAAACGCGGAATCTCATATATCTTAATAACATGCTATTTATGCAGTTTATTATCCGCCTGCCAGCCGACGCCGGAAAAAGCGGTTGTAGTGAATAAGAACGATTTTGAAGGAAAAATACAGCAAAGCGAGGCTCCGGCAGAGAAATATATAGCGCCGAAAAGCTGGAAGGAAATCATTTTAACGGAAAACGGATTTTTTATTGTGGTAATAGATGCAAACATTACAATTCCGGATGCGACCGACTTTCCGGTCGTCGTTATTGAACCGATGCAAATTTCAAGCGAAATTGAGGGATATGTGGAAAGATACCGATACTAATATTATTGGAAGAGAGATACACATAACTAAAATTTCTTTGGGTTTAGCAAAGGTGCCAAGAGAAAATGATCCAAACAGAGGACTGCTGGTACCGGCATGGGATTTTTATGGATACAGCATCGATAAATATTCACAACAGGAGCAGGGGGGATACGAGTTGAATGAAAATAATGAATATATCAACAATAAGTTCATGAACAGCTATATCACTATAAATGCGATAGACGGAAGCGTTATAGAAAGAACTATATTAAGATGAGAGGCGGATGGTATTCGTTTCGAGCGTTTTTAGCTGAGGATGTTTAGACTGCCGAAAAAATGCGTTAACCTCCGTTGTCAGACAGAATAAACAACGGAGGTTATTTGTCTTAAAAAGTCGGTGGTTGCCGGACTTTTCGGCGTTTTTGAGGCTGTTATCAGACCGTTTAAAGGAATTTGTTGACGGCCGGAACGGCTCCGGCCGCATTACCGCGATCGGCGGCGCGTACGGTCGCATTTAACTTGGAAAGTGAAAAATTTTCTTTATGGCTAATCGCAGATTGAGTATTGCGCGGGATAATAATATATTGTATAATACATTTCCGTGATAAAAATGGGGATATGGCTCAGTTGGTAGAGCGCCGCGTTCGCAATGCGGAAGTCAGGGGTTCGACTCCCCTTATCTCCACCAATGCAACAAAATCCGGACCCTCTCTTTGGCGTTCGGATTTGTTATTTCAAAACAGCACGGGAAAAATGCGGTCAGGCACGACGAACCGCAATTTCGAAAAAATCAAAGTTAAGGAGAACTACTTCACTACCAAAACGTTGCAGGGCGCCAGCCTTACAAGGTTTTGGCTCGTGCTGCCCATGACCCAGTTGTAAAGAGCCGATTGCCCCATGAATCCGATAACCAACAGATCGAATTTGTTCTTTTTAATATATTCGATTATGACTTTTACTTCATGTCCCGAAAGGATATGAGTTTCCAAAGTATAATCATAAGAAGAGGCTATTTTGTTGGCTTTCTCGATATACTCGCGAAACCTGCTGTCCTCGGCCTCTTTTTCCCCTTCGATCTCATCCAAGGTCTCGGAAAAACGGGGTATCTCTTCGACCGATATTGTATGGACCTCTGAACCATTAAGCTTCGCCAGTTTGATCGCTTCCTCCAAAGCTTTAAAAGAATTTTGGGAGCCGTCAAGGCCGACCAGGATTTTATTCATTCTCGTTTCCCTCCTTGATAACCTCAGTTTTTTCGTTTTTAATACCGTTCAGCATGCCCCACTTAAGCATCGCTTCTTCAGACGGTTCGAAAAACCTTTGCGCGATCAAAGTAGGTATGACCGCGCTTAAAATAACGACCGCAACGAGGATCGTATACTGCGTTTGGTCTATGATTTTATTAGTCAGCCCGAACTGAGCGGAGATCGTGCCGAAAGTCAGGCCGGTCGACATAAGAAGCGTCGTATAATTCGATTCTCTCGTCCTAAGTTTAAAACCTCTCGACAGCGGCCATACCCCGATCGTTTTGGACATAATCTTTAATACGAGCAACAAGCAGATAACGCCTATCGATACCCACACGGCGCTCAATGATACGAAAATACCGGCTTTAATAAAATAAAAAGGCACGAAAAACGTAAAGGTGATCGTCCTCATACGGTTGATAAGCGTTTTGTCCTTGACGAACACGCCCGCGACCACCAAGCCTAACAGATAGGCGGGCAGGACCGCTTCGCTTTTCGACGAAACCGCGAGCCCGGCCATCAAAAACAGAATCAGCAATATGAACTTGATTTCGGGCTGGCTCACCCTCTTTGCGCTGAACTTATTTAGCAGTATTTTAAGCCCTTTGGGCATAATAAACATCGCCGCCGCCAGCGCCGCGATAAATATTATCACATATATATTGAACTGCGCGAATATGATCCCCAATGCCAGCACGGTTCCAAGATCGGTGACAAAACAAGCCGCAAGTATCATTTTACCTAAAGACGATTTTGAAAGGCCTTTTTCTATCATGACGGCGTATACGACCGCGACGGATGTAGTAGACAAGGAAATGCCGGCGATCTGAGCTTGCTGGAGCCCCCAGCCGAGAACGAATTGGGCAAACATCCAGACGCCCGCGAACGGCACCGCGAACGAAAAGAAGCCGATAAGAAGGCTTGCTTTTAAATTAGTCCGGAGGGATTGGGGGTCGATCTCGGCTCCGGAAAGGAAAGTAATGCTGACGCTTCCCATAATCGCTAAAAAATCGATCCATGGCGTCGTCTGGTTTACGCCAAGAAAGTTTCCGGCCAAAACGCCTGTCAAAATCTCAATGAGCGCGACCGATATGCCGAGCTTGATAGAAATCAAACTTGCCGCGAACGCCAAACCTATCCATACCGCGGCCTCAAACCAAATGTTGCCTGCCATTGATGCTGCCTCCCGTTTTATGTTTGATTTTAAGGAGCCTGATTATTTATCGACAAAATAAAAGACCCCAAAAACACGTTTTTTCAGGAGTCATCAGCGCAAGCGTTTCAGGCGAACCCCATCGCCGTTATAGGATTATAATATCCGAAAATCAAAATTGTCAATTAGTTTTTTCGGTAATCGGGTCCGATCGTAAGGCTAAGGTCTGATTCAATAAGCGAAACGGCGCCATTCAACTAACAGAAATGTTAACGGTTATGAACTAAAACCATTTTAATTCGTTTTAATATGTGATAGAATCCGTTTATACGATTCGGAGAGGAACGGCTTGAAAGCGGCGCGAAGATTGAAAATAATAAATATCTATATAACGGCGCTTATACTTTTGACGTCCTGCGCAAAACAACCGCAGCCTGATACATCCGAGACAACCGAACCTTTCGCGTCGTTATCGGCAGTGCCTTCGATGTCGCGGGAGCCGACAGCAACGGCTCGCCAAGAGGATGCCCCCGTCCCGGGCGAAACGGAGGCGCAACCGGATGCGGCGGAGGCGCAAAACGGCAAAGTAACGATAGCGGACGGTTTTTACTACTATGAATTGAACGACGCGATTAAAAAAAGGATAACCGGCATGAGTTATCCCGCGGAAGGCAGCGGGGAAATAACCTACGGCGATCTAAGATATATAAGGCTTAAATACTATGACTTCGACGGCAATGCGCACGACGACGGAGAGCTTATCGTTAACGCGAAGCTCGCCAAAGAAGTAACGGAAATATTTTATAGGCTGTTTGTACATAAATACGCGTTTTCTTCAATACGTTTAGTCGACGACTATGGGGAACCGGGAGACGATAATCTTTCGATGGCGGCGAACAATACCTCGGCGTTCAACTACAGGTATGTGACGGGAACGAAGAAGCTGTCTCTGCATAGCTACGGGGCGGCGATAGACATAAACCCCGTTATGAACCCGTATACAGTCGGAAACAGGGTGGCTCCTAAAAACGCGGCGGCATACGTAGATCGTTCTCAAAAACTGCCGGGTATGATTGACCATGACGATCTTTGTTATAAATTGTTTACGCAGAAGGGATGGAAATGGGGCGGCGATAACAGGAATGAGAAAGATTATCAGCATTTTTCAAAAAAAATCTGACGACAAACGATCCGTATATAAACATATGAAAAGGACTTTTTGGAGATGAACATAAAATATGAGCCGAATAAAATAAGAAGAACCGCTGCGCTGATACTTTTTACAATAACGCTTCTTTCTTTGACGTTATTCGGGGCGCTTGACGCTTACGCGGACGATGCGCAAACCGCGGAACCCGCCCCGGCTCAAACGGCTCAGCCCACGGGATCCCCGCAACCCTCCGAATACCCCGCGCCCTCCGATACGCAAAGCGGCGACGCGCAGGGAACGCTTCCGAACGGGGAACGTATCGTTACCGTCGACGGGATGCCCTGCGTAGAAGGAGAAGTGATCGTCAAATTTGACGTTTCCGCAACGAATATAATGAGCGTTCTTTCCGAAGCGGACGGCGGAGAAAGAAAGGATATGCCGGAAGACGGCCTGATCGTGGCCCGGGTGCCGGAAGGCAGCACGATCGAGGGTTTCATCGAGCAGATCGAGCAAACTCCGGGCGTCGAGTACGCGCAGCCGAATTATGTCTACCGGCTCGAAAGAACGGTCAACGACCAGTACGCGAATCCGGAATATCAATGGTACCTCGATACGGTGAACGCTTACGGGGCGTGGGAAGTCACAATGGGTTCACCCGATATTAAAGTAGCCGATTTGGACACCGGCATCGACTTGAACCACGAAGAGTTTGCCGGGCAGATAGACTCGCAGTGGGATTTTGTCAACGACGACGACAACGCTCAGGACGACAACGGCCACGGCACTTTTACCGCGGGAATAATCGCGGCTAAGGCGGACAACGGCACAGGCATTGCCGGAATCTCCTCCGGAGCCAGGCTCGTAGCCGTAAAGGTCCTCGACGCCGAAGGCCACGGCACGACGGAAAATATATGCCGCGGCATAGATTTTGCCGTATCTCACGGAGCCAAAGTCATAAACATGAGCTTCGGAGGCTACGGTAATGACGTTGCGATGGAGAGCGCGGTGAACAGGGCGGTATCGAAGGGGGTCGTGTGCGTGGCGGCGGCTGGCAACGATAACACCGACCAATATATGATCCCAAGCGATTACGACGCGTGCATCTCGGTCATAGCGACGGACAGGAACAATGTTAAAACATGGTATTCCAATTACGGCGCGTACAAAGACATCTGCGCACCGGGGGGCGATCCGCGCGTTTCGGGAGGCGGCATTTATTCCACATGCCTCGGCGGGGGATACGTATACATGAGCGGTACTTCGGCGGCCTGTCCGGTAGTTTCCGCGACCGCGGCGCTGATGCTTTCCGCTAATCCCTCCCTTACGGTCAGCCAGGTAAAAAACATACTGTACGGCACCGCCGTTTACGTCGGAAGCGCCAATTTCTACGGGCACGGGCTCGTAAACGCGCAAAAAGCGGTATTCAAAGCATCGAAGACCAAAGTATCCGTCGTTTCGGCGGGCTACAACAGCGCCGGCTTGTCATGGAACGGCATAGGGAACGCCGACGGGTACGAAATATGGCGCTCCTCGAACGCGGGCAAATCATATTCGCTGATCGGCAGCACAGCGCAAACCTCGTTTACCGACGCCGGGCTCAGGGCGGGAACAACGTATTATTACCGTGTCAGGGCTTTTTACAACGACGGATCCGAAAAGTTCTATTGCAGCCTTTCCGATCCGGCGTCGGCGAGGCCCCTCCCCGGCGCGCCTTCTTCGCTAAACGCGGTCGCGGTTTCATACAATAAGATCAAGGTTTCATGGAGCGCCGTAACCGGCGCGACCGGATACCGCGTATACAGGGCGGCGTCATTAGAAGGAAAATATTCCCTCGTAAAGACTACGCGTTGCCTTTCGTTTACGAACTCGGGATTGCGAACCGGGACGGCTTACTATTACAAGGTGCGCGCTTATACCGGATCAACAAGCGCCTGCGGCGCGTTTTCCGGCATCGCCGGCGCGGCGCCGGCGCTTCAGGAAATTGAATGGGCGAACGCTTTCAGCTATCATCCGACTTCGGTAAAATTGGACTGGGACGGCGTCCCCGGCAGGACGGGATACGAGGTCTGGCGCAGCGATTCCGAGGACGGGACATATAATCGCATCAAAACGACTCCGTACACGAGATTTACAAACACGGGGCTTACTCCTTTTAAGACCTATTATTATAAGATAATCGCGTACAGATACGCCGGATCAAAACGTGTGTATAACAATTTTACAACGCCCGTTTCCGCGACGCCGGTCTTGGACAACGTTACGGGGCTTACAGCGACGGCGGTTTCGGCAAGCCGCATAAGGCTGTCATGGAAACACGTCGCCGGAAGGAGCGGTTACGAGATACGCCGCTCGCAGTCGGCGGGCGGGGAATTCGTCCCGATAGGGAGCACGCGGAACGCATACTTCTACGATTCGAACGCCGTATCGGGCGCGACATATTATTACAAGGTATACGCTTATGTGAATTCGGGCGGGATGGAGGTTTACAGCAAAGATTCTCCGGAAGCCTGCGCTACGCCTTAGCATATATGTGATAATAAAACAGCTAAAAAAATAAAAATGAGGAATTATTAACCTTTAAGTATTGACAATAAAAACCGCGGATGATAGAATACTCACAAATTGAATAACAGCAACATTTATTGCATCAATTCATACGAATATTCAGTGAAAAGCAAACTCGCGCGAAAGCCGGGGACGCAAAGCATGAAGTCTAAAGCGAAAGCCAAGATCGTTCAGCCGCCTCAACAGTTGAGCGCGGCTTTTTGCATAGAAAGATTTGCTGAATAAGGTGTGAAAAATTACATATGTTGCTAAGGTGAAAGGCAAACCCGGCGAAAGCCGGGGACGCAAAGCATGAAGTCTAAACCCGAAAAATGAACCTCGGGTGAGAATCATTTAAGGGCATGACGGTTCGGCCGCCTCAGTCTTGAGCGCGGCTTTTGTTTTAAAAGCCGGCGCGGATACGAAAGGAGTATGATTATGAAAACAGTGTTCAAAAAAACGGCCGCCGTGCTGGTAGCGGCATTGCTGCTGGTCGCGCTGATGCCGGTAAGCGCCCTTGCCGCGACTCTGAGCTATTCGTGCAACGGAATACCGGGGAAGATCGTCGTAAATTATGACGGAACAAAGGGCAGCGTGTCAAGAAACAATAACGGAGATCAGTCTCCGAACGATCTAAGTAAAAACGAGACCTGGGAATTTACCGCCAATCCAAATACGGGATACGCCGTTAACTGGACATATACCCAGCGTAATTTAATCATAACCGTGTCCGGCAACACTTTGACGGTGGAATGTAAAGACAACGGCCATTCCGTTGAACTCACCGCAACGGCGAATTTCGTACCCGCGACGTATACCGTAACGTTCGCGTCCGGATCGCACGGATCGTTGTCGGGACAGACGGTATACGGCGGGCTGCATATCGGAGACGCGTTTCCCGCCGCCCCGACGGTAAATGCGGATGCGGGCTGGGAATTCACAGGATGGGATCCGAGCCTTCCGGGAACCGTACAGGGGACGCAGACTTATACGGCTCAATATTCGCAGATAACGTATACGGTAACGTTCGCGGCCGGATCGCACGGCTCTTTGTCGGGGCAGACGGTATACGGCGGGCTGCAGACAGGCGATGATTTCCCCGCCGCCCCGACGGTAAACGCGGATGCGGGCTGGGAATTCACAGGCTGGAATCCGAGCCTTCCGGATAAGGTTCAGGGGACGCAGACATATACGGCTCAATATTCAAGGATAACGCATAAAATAACGACTTCGGTCACGAACGGAACGATAGATCCCGTCGATCCGACGGTTAACCACGGCGAAGATCAGGAATTCAATTATTCCCCGGATCCGCACTATATTCTTGAAAGCGTTGTCGTCGACGGAACGGACGTTACGTCGGGACATGAAAGCGCGTATACGTTCAGCAACGTAACGTCGGCTCATTCCATAACGGTCACTTATGTTAAAGAGACCCATACCGTGACGTTCAAGGATTATAACGGTGCGGTCCTTAAGACTCAGACGGTCGAATACGGGAGCGGAGCCACGGCGCCCCCCGATCCGGACAACAAGCCCGGATACCACTTCACGGGCTGGGACAAGGATTTCAGCAGCGTAACCGAAGACATCGTCGTTACGGCGCAGTACGCGGAGGTTATCAATTATCAGATAACGTACGTATTGAACGGCGGGACGAATAACCCCGGCAACCCGGCGACTTACACGGTCGAAGACAGCGTTACGCTCCTTGACCCGACCCGTCCGGGATACACGTTCACGGGCTGGACGCCGTCGGGAAGCATCGCGGCGGGGACGACGGGAGACCTCGAGTTCACCGCGAACTGGGAAGTCGTCAATTATCAAATTACATATGTATTGAACGGCGGGACGAATAACCCCGGCAACCCGGCGACTTACACGGTCGAAGACAGCGTTACGCTCCTTGACCCGGTTCGTGAAGGCTACAACTTTACCGGCTGGACGCCGTCGGGAAGCATCGCGGCGGGAACGACGGGAAACCTCGAGTTCACCGCGAACTGGGCGATAAAGACGTATTCGGTAAGGTTTTTCAGGGCAAACGGAATAACGCAAATCGGAACGACGCAGACTGTAAGCTGGGGCGGCGCGGCGGCGCTTGAAACCGCTCCCGCGATAGCGGGGCGCACGTTCGCGGGCTGGACGCTCAATGGCGACGACGCGTCGGTAACGACGAGCCTTTCGAACGTTAAAGAAAATATAGACGCGGTCGCGAGTTATACCATAAACGTTTACACCGTGACGTTCAGGGATTACGACGGAACGCTGCTCGGGACCGACAGGGTGAGATACGGCGAGGACGCCACGCCCCCGGCTGACCCGACGAGGGAAGGATACACGTTTATCGGCTGGAGCGACAGCATCGACGGTATAACCGGCAACATCACCGTATACGCGATGTTCCGGATAAACACCTATACCGTCAGGTTCGTTGATTTTGACGGTACGGTTCTAAAGACACAGACGGTCGACTGGAATACCGGCGCGACCGCCCCGGCGGATCCGGTCAGGGAAGGATATACCTTCACGGGCTGGGACGTGCCGTTTACGAACGTCAAGTCCGACCTCACAGTGACGGCTCAGTACAGCGCCAACCCGGTCGTGTCGCCGTCCGAAGCCCCGTCTCCGGCTGCGTCTCCGGCTGCTACGATAACGCCGGAACCCGTACCGGCGACCGGCGGAGGGACGAGCTGGCTCTGGTGGCTGCTTATCATACCCGGCGGGCTTCTGATATGGCTGATCATACTGCTCGCGCGCAGGCGCAAAAAAGAAGAGGAGCCTGTCTCCTAAACAAGCATATTAAAAATGAGCGCCCGGCACGGTCCGGGCGCTTTTTTATGCTGACTTAAGTTCAATACGGCCATTTCCAGTTCACGATTTCGTCGCGGTCGACGCCGTTTTCATAAGCGTATTGTATGTTTTCGATTATCGCGTTTTTCATGCGCTCCCTGCAGTGAGCGCCTTTCGAGCCGAGCGACGGGACCCTGTCGATCACATCTATGACGAGATTGAACCTGTCGGTCTGGTTTTTTATCGTAAGCTCGAGAGGCGTGTTGATATTGCCGCGCTCCTTGTATCCTCTGACGTGAATCCTTTGCTGGTTTGTGCGCTTATAGGTAAGCTTATGTATAAGCCACGGATAGCCGTGAAAATTGAACACGACTTCTTTGTCCGCCGTAAAAAGAGAATCAAATTCCGTATCTGTAAGCCCGTGCGGATGCTCCTGCGACGGAAGCAGTCTCATAAGGTCTACTACGTTTACGAACCGTACCTTCAATTTCGGGAATTCGTCGCGCAGTATCGCCACCGCCGCAAGCGCTTCCCTCGTTGGCACGTCGCCGCAGCTTGCGACGACTATGTCGGTATCGCCGCATGCGCCGTCCGAATCGTCGTTGCTCGCCCAGTCCCAGATCCCGATGCCCTTCGTGCAATGCTTTATCGCCGCGTCCATATCGAGATACTGAAGATTCTTCTGTTTGTCGGCTACGATCACGTTCACATAGCCGGAACTGCGCAGGCAATGATCCGCGGTCGAGAGAAGGCAGTTTGCGTCGGGCGGCAGGTAGATCCGGACTACCGCGGGGCTTTTGTTCGTAACGACGTCAAGGAACCCGGGCTCCTGATGCGAGAAGCCGTTATGATCCTGCCTCCAAACAGTCGACGAAAGCAATATGTTTTCGGACGACACGGGCGACCGCCACGGCGCATTCTCCTTGCTGGCCTGAAGCCATTTTGCGTGCTGGTTGAACATCGAATCGATGATATGCGAAAACGCCTCGTATGTGTGGAAAAGCCCGTGCCTGCCTGTGAGTATATATCCTTCCATCCAGCCTAAGAGGGTCGTTTCGCTGAGCATTTCCATGACCTTTCCGTCGCGGGAAAGCTCGCTCCCGTCGCTGTCCGCCTCGGTAATGTCCGCCATCCAAACCTTTTTTGTGGCCTCGTATACCGCGTCGAGGCGGTTGGAAGCCGTCTCGTCCGGTCCGAACATGCGAAAATTGTCCCTGTTGTTCAAAAACACGTCTTTTAAAAATGCGGCGAGGACTTTTGTGTTTTCAGCTTCGGTATATCCGCTTTTTACGTCTTTGACCGCGTATTCCCTGAAATCGGGAAGGCGGAGCCGTTTCCTTGATCGCCCGTAGGTTACGGGGTTTGCGCTCATCCTTTTTTCGCCTTTCGGGGCGAGCGCTTTCAAATCTTCCCTCAGAGCCCCTTTTTCGTCGAACAGCTCCTCCGGATGATAGCTTGACAGCCATTCGCTTAATATTTCAAGATGCCGCGGGTTGCCGTGGATCCCGGAAACGGGCACCTGGTGCGCTCTCCAGAAATCCTCGACCCGGCGTCCGTCGACGGTTTTAGGTCCCGTCCATCCTTTAGGCGACTTAAGTATTATCATCGGCCATACCGGACGCGTCAGGTCTCCTTTTTCGCGGGCGTTTCGCTGGATCGATTTTATTTCAAGGATAGCGGTTTCCAACGTTTCGGCCATCAGGGCGTGCATCTTTTCGGGGTCGCTACCTTCGACGAAATAAGGTTTATAGCCGTATCCGTGAAAAAGCGATCCAAGCTCATCCCTGCTTATCCGCGCAAGGATCGTAGGATTCGATATCTTGTACCCGTTCAGGTGAAGTATGGGCAGCACGGCGCCGTCTCTTACGGGATTAAGGAACTTATTCGAGTGCCACGAAGTCGCGAGAGCGCCGGTTTCCGCTTCGCCGTCGCCCACGACCGCAGCCACTATCTGATCCGGGTTGTCGTACGCCGCCCCGAAGGCGTGGGAGAGGCTGTAGCCGAGCTCGCCGCCTTCGTGTATCGACCCCGGAAGTTCGGGCGTGCAATGGCTTCCCACTCCGCCCGGAAACGAGAAATGCTTGAAAAGCGCGCGGATACCGTTCTCATCCTGCGTTATCTCAGGATAAATCTCCGAGTAAGTGCCTTCGAGGTAAACGGGACCTATGACTCCCGGCGCGCCGTGCCCCGGCCCCGCCACGAAAATAACATTGAGGCCGTATTTGTTTATAAGCCGGTTTAAATGCACGTAGATGAATGAAAGCCCGGGGCTTGAGCCCCAGTGCCCGAGCAGCCTGTTTTTTACGTGCGCGGGCTGCAGCGGCTCCTTTAGCAGAGGATTGTCTTTAAGATAGATCATCCCGGCGGCGAGATAATTGCATGCCATCCAGTAATCGTTTATCCTGCGAAGCTCTTCTTTTTCCATAAAATCACCCTTTCTTCTTAGTAAGGTTATACCGAACTAAAAAGAAATGTCAACGAAAATATTAATAAATGGAAAATAAAAATCTCCGGCTTTGCCGGAGACTGAGCCATATCAGCCGTTCGGGAAAAGCTCTTTCATCCTCGAGTCGGAAAGGTCGAAGTAGTTTTGCAGTTGCTTGACGACGTATTTCCTGCGGTTTTGCAGGTTGTTCATCAAAGCCTTGACTTTGCTGTTCCAAACGCTCATCGAGGAGGGGCCGCCCCATTTCGCTAACGTGCGGGGCATCTCGCCTTTAACCGATTCGACCATCCCGTCAAAGACGCTTAGCAATTTATCGGTAGTCAGTATGTTGTTCAAAACGTAAGCGTATCTTTCGATAAACTTCTTCTCCCATTCGTCGTTTTTTATGAAAGCGTTATACAGGTACATGTACGTTTCGCCCGCGGGCGCGACCGAGGTTTCGGCGTGCCTCAAATATACGTCGCGGAAAAAAATGCCGAAAGAGTTGCGCGAATACGACGAGAGCACAAGGTCGAAATCGTAATACAACGGCCTCCATTTAAGGGTATTGTCTGTCGTATGGGCGTATTTTTGATTATACGTGTCGTAGCAGTCAAAAAACGTTTCGGCGATGAGGTAATCCATGAAATAATCGGAATCGGCGAGTTTCGTATATTTCGCGAAAACGTCAGGGTCGTTCATATTACTTTGCGCGAGCTTGTACAGATTGACGATGTCCTTGTCCGTCCGTCCGGTTTTCGTATCGTACTTGTTTCCGCGCACTATAACCACTTTATCCGCGTCTATGCCGTGCTTCGAGGCAAGATAATCAGCGTTCTGGTTTTCCTTGAACTCATAAAGCCCCCAATAGCTGCCGTTGATGTATACGACCACGAACCTCGTTTGAGTATTGTCGATATTCATGCCGTTTACGATATTATGAAAGTAAGCGTCCTTGATTTTTGTTAAGTCCTGTCCCGTCCCCGGATGGCGAAGCTGGAGCGACTTGAATGTCGTTATTTCGTATCCTTCGAAAAAAGGATAAGATACTGACGACTGGCCGTATGCTCCGCGAAGGTTCAGGTTGAATGTCCTCGGATTGTAAAGCCTCGTGCCCGCGCCGGCTATCCTGAACCCCGCGGGGAACCTGACGCCCAATTTTCCGTCCGCCTCGTAGTATTCGACATAACCGGGACGTTCGCGCCTGTCTTTGCGGTTGGCGCTGGCCGATACGTAACGCAAGTCGCCGCTGTCTATCGAAAGGCAGACTACCGGAAGCGTATGAGGCGCGTCGAACAGATAAGTCGCGACCATCTGGCTGCTGTCGAGCTTTCCGGGAGCGCGGGCTATCGCCTTTATCGTCTTGTTGCTCGAGACCGATATCGGTCCGGTGTATTTTGTCGAATTAGCGGTTGGAACGGAGCCGTCCGTCGTGTAATATATCGACGCGCCCGGAGTAAGCGTGCTCATCGTCAGCGTCACGGGGCCTTTCTGGCGGCCGCCGGGCACAGAAAAAACAGGCTCAGAGCAGCAGCCCTGAACCGTATCCGTTCCGTTAGCGGAGCCTTTCGTAGGAGTCCTGAAAACCGTTTTCTCGCCCTGCGCGTTGAGGCCGCTCGAAAACCCCGGCCGCAGCGCCCCGGTATAGTATTCGTCGATGATTTTCGCGTCCGAGTCGGACAGGTAAATGGTCTCGCCCGAAACGGATATTTGAAGTTCCGCCTTTTCGCCCGCTTCGGTTTTATAGCTGTCTATGACCGCGTAACCTCCCGCTTTTACGCTGATATTGTTAAGCGGCCATTTCTTTAAGTTTTTTTTTGTGTCGGAGAGGTAATATCCCGACAAGCTTATGGCGTCCGAAGATTCGTTATGGAGCTCGACCCAGTCGGGGCTTCCGCTCCTGACGGCATGCGTTGAAACGACTTCGTTGATCCTTAGCCCGGGCGAAGCGTCGGAATTTACCGGAACAGTGGCGAACCCTTTCGTATCGTTCGCGGCGGACGGGGTGGGCTGAGGGAAGAACAGCCATTGCCCGTCCGTAGAAAGCCCGTATGATATGTTATCCCTCCTGTCGGACGGCAGCTTAATGACTTGCATTTTGCCGCTGCGCAAATCGGCGAGGCAAAGCTCGGTTTCGGTGCCGCCGACCTTGAAGCCGGTATGCAGCTCCGCGCCCGCAGTCCGGTTTTTTCCGGACAGGAATACTACAAGATATGAGCCGGGATCGATCTGAATATCGGGAAACATCCATTTCATGGGGACGTTTTTATCGTCCGAGAGAGCGAGTCCGCTAAGCGATACGGCCTTTGACGAACTATTGTAAAGCTCGACCCATGGCGAACGGTCGCCGTCCGAGTCGACGGCGGAGTAAGTATTTTTAAGGAGGATCTCGTTTATCCGGACGTCGCCTGTTCCTTCCGAGAGTACCGCGGATGGGACCGCATCCGGGCTGTTAGGCGCTCCGGGCGTCGGCTCGAGATAATATACGGGTTTGCCTGCGTCCCCGCGGCCGACGGAAATTCCGGAATACAGTTCCGGATCCCATGTCAGCTTGTCGATGACCGTTCCGAAGTTGTTGGCGATAGTCAGCATGTTTTCCGCCTTGCTGATCTTGAACGGCACCTGATCGGGACCTTTTTGTCCGGTGAACCTGACGACGGCGAAAGCGCCCGGTTCGAGGTTTTTCTCAGGCAGGCGCGCCTTTACCGGGTCCGAAGGGTCTTCGGAAATATAATAATCGGAGAGCTCGACCGCGCTCTGCCCGCCGTTCAATATCTCGACCCAACCGTAAGGGTCCGCCGAAGAGGCGCCGCGGGGAAGAATCTCGTTTATTACGAGACCCGCGCTTATATCGCTTTCGAGCCCGGATATCTCAGCCGCATATTTTCCGGTATTCGCGGCGCCGGGAGTAGGTTCGGCGAAAAAAGCGAAGCTTGCGTCGGACGTTAACCCGTAGGAAATGTCGGGTTTCAGCGCGGGGACCTGAAGCTGTTGTATGGCTCCGTGCGGGGACGAAAGGACAAGCTTGACCCCGGATTTTGAAAGCTTGAATCCGGTGCACAGCTTGTCGGTCGGCGCGCTCGGCGCGCTGCAGCAGTAAACCAAAAGATAGCCGCCCGCGTCGACGGCGACATCGGGGAACACATATTTTTTGCTGTTGGACTCGGCTATCGAATAATCTTTCAGGTTTATTGCTTCTTTTGAGTTATTGAACAGCTCGATCCAGTCCGGCCTGCCAAGCACGTCGTCGACTACCGAATTGGAATTCGACGTAACGACCTCGGAAATAATAAGCCCTTCGCTGACGGCGGATGTGCTCGCCGTGCATCCTATCAAAAAAGCCGATAAAATCGACAGCAAGACCGATACGGCTATTTTAACAAATCTCATCGCAACTCCATGTAACATAGTCGGTTTAACATCCTCCATTATAATTAATAAAATCATAATAAACAATAAGTAATTGTAAACAAAAAGAGACAAATTCATTCGGACGCGCGCCGTTCGCATTGCTTGATTTTGAAACTCAAATATGATAGCATGACCATAAAGGAAAAAAATACAAAGGGAGCGCAATTATGAAAAGGTTGTTGCTTGGCCTGATATGTATCGCGTTTTTGTTTTCCGGATGCACGACGGCGGCCGCGCGGGGCGAAGGATCTTCGATTCCGGACGCGCCTTTGGTGCGAACCTTGATACCCGCCGGTTTTGCGACGGCTCCTGCGGCTCGCTCGCCTGCGGCGCTTGATGAAACGCAGCCCGATTCCGGGCCTCAAAGTATAAAGATCAGCGCCGTCGGGGACCTGATGTGCCTTTATGCGCAGCTTAGCGCGGCCAGGGAAAACGGGGTATACGGGTTCGACTACTGTTACAATGAAGTAAAGAGCAGGATAACCGGCGCCGACATCGCGATAGGCAACCTCGAGACCCTCATCGCGAAAGGCCATCCGTATACCGCGAGACACTATACCGGCAATCCAAAGATCAACGGTCCGGAAACGTTTTTAAGCGCCGCGGCCGGATGCGGGTTCGACGTGCTTGTCAACGCGAACAATCATATCTTCGACTATAAATACGACGGTATAAACAAAACCCTTCAAAAGGTCGAAGAATACGGCTTTTTGCATACCGGAGCTTACGCGCAGGGCGAAGAAAGAAAACAGCTCGTTATAGACGTAAAAGGGATAAAGATAGCCGTGCTCGCTTATGCCGACCATATCAACAACCGTCCGAGGAATGTAGAAGGCGTCAACGTTTATAAAGAAAGCCTTGTCAAAAGCGACATAGCCGAAGCGAAAAGCGCGGGAGCCGATTTCATAATCGTTTATATCCACTGGGGAAAAGAGAGGACTCACAGGGTGACGAGTGCGCAGAAAAAAGCCGCCAAAGCGATCGCGGAAGCGGGGGCGGACATAATCCTCGGCTCGCATCCGCACTGCACGCAGGGAACGGCGCTTATCAATACCGACCACGGCCCCGTGCCCGTATTCTATTCGCTGGGCAATTTTCTCTCAAGCATGGGCGCCACGATATGCAAGGACAGCATAATCGTGAACATGACGCTCGAAAAGGACGGGCAAACGGGTGAAACGAAGCTTTCGTCGCTTACCTACACTCCGACATTCTGCACCTCTTTTTCAGGAAGGCGGTTCGTCATACTTCCCGCGGACTTAAGCTATATCGCGCAGAGCGGCAAGGCAAAGATCTTAAAAGCGTCGCGCGCAAGGACGATAAGAGTATTGGGAACGAAAGTCGCGCAGCCGCTTTAACGGCGGCCTGCGCGGCCCGCTTTTTTATTTGACATATCGTTTTTTCGTTGTTAGAATAATATTCGCACTTCTGGGTGTGGCGCAGTTTGGTAGCGCGCTTGAATGGGGTTCAAGAGGCCGGAGGTTCAAATCCTCTCACCCAGACCATTTAGCTGTTGCGAATGAAGTAACAACGGCTATTTTATTGCAGTAATGTAGTGATATTGGAATTATTGGCATATTGGATTTTTTATTAGACACTATCTAATAATGAATACGCTAACCTTCAAAAAATGAATTATAACATTTTTTACGATAATTGCATTCGTTATGTTGATTTTTGGCATATAAAGTCGTAAAATAAAGAAAAAAAACCCAGATTGGATTTCATTTTATTGCAATAACCTACATTATAGAGGTGAATTATATGCAAATTAACCCATTAAGTGTTTTACTTGATAACAGAAATTATCGTATACTCCCATATCTACGAACAGATATTGCTAATCAGCAATTAATACGAACATGTCTTGCTGAACATACCGTTGAATTTAAAATGCAAGAC
>Ga0078972_1003097_pt1 | contig 51212 bp, 45 predicted proteins | sample YelNatPaOPGAMG01_FD_67568 | JGI IMG/M metagenome (GOLD analysis project Ga0078972, IMG submission 67568) | Hot spring thermophilic microbial communities from Obsidian Pool, Yellowstone National Park, USA - OP-RAMG-01 (SPADES assembly) (version 2) | ecosystem: Environmental > Aquatic > Thermal...
CCCCGCGCTGGGGGGGCCCGCCCGCCGGCCCGCGCTGGGCCTCGCCGACTCGGCCCAGCTCGTGCTGGCAGCCATGCTGGAACTGAATGCCGTGGACTCGGACCGCCGACGGCCGGTCGAAGAGATCGCCCCGCGGGCCCTGGGCCCAGAGGCGGACGCGAATGCCCTCAAGCTGGTACTGGCAGAACTTCGGGGCAAGGGGATGGCCCGGTCCAAGACCGGCCGTGGCGGAGGATTCTGGCTGACGGACAAGGGCCGGAGACGCGCCGAGCGGCTTGCCGAAACTCGGTAACTGTTTCGACACTGTTTGCGCACCGATTTCCGGCCGGCGTTGGTGGATACTTCGCTCGATGAGGATCGCTGCTTGTGGCGATCCGTCTGTCGAGCAGAAGGAGAAGCCCTATGTCCACCTCCGTCACTGTATTGGAAGGGGCGCGCAAGACCGTCGGCCCGCCCCGCACATGCGACCTGTCGCCAGCCTGCCGCAGCCTGCTGGAACTGATCTGCCGGGTGAACTTCGGACGCATCGAGGCCCTGGCGGTCCGCGGTGGCGAGCCGGTCCTCGATCCGCCCCCGCGGGTCGTCCGCGCGGTCCGGCTTGCCGAGGTCGGGCCCTCGCGCCCCGAACCCGCCGGGGCCCAATACTCTTTGAAGCGCGAGCAGATCGCGCTGGTCGAGGCACTGGCGGCCATCGGCACAGGCGTGATCGAGGTTATCAAGGTCCACGACGGCTTGCCGGTGGTCTTGGAAATCCACGAGCAGGTGTAACGGTTTCCTCTTCGTAACCACGTTCGATTCCGGACAACCGACCGACCGCACGAGCGGAGGCGTTGTGGGAGTCGCCAAACAAGTGGCGATCCACGCACGTTTCCGCTCGTGCCGCTTTCTTGCCCGAAGCTTGGCGACGGCCTGCACGCCCTTCTCGGCGGTCCGAGAAGGAGTTGCCAATGGCTGCCAAGCACAATCTCGATTGCTTCGACCAATTCACCATCCGTTTCATTCGCAGCAAGGCCCGCCAGCTCATCGGCCGGGCCGGGTTGACCGAGGCGGACCGCGAGGACCTGATTCAGGAGTTCGTCCTCGACCTGCTCGAGCGTCGCAAGCACTTCGACCCCCGCTCCGGAACCTGGGAGGCATTCGTGGTCGTGGTGTGCGAGAACTGTTTGGCCACGATCCTGGAGCGCCGGCAGGCCGAGATGCGCTCGCCCGAGCGCGAAGAGGGATCGCTCGACCGTCCGATCCAGGACGGGGAGGGCAGCCGCACGGAGTTTGGCGAAACCCTCCCCGACACCCAGCCGGGTAAACGGACCGGCCACTGGCCGCGGTCCGCCCAAGAGACCTCCGAGCTGGTCCAGGATGTCGCCACCGTGCTCCAGCCGCTGCCCGACCACCTGCGGGACATCTGCCAGCGCTTGATGGCCGGCCGGTCGAAGGCGTCGATCGCCCGTGAGCTGGGTATGTCGCGGGCGGCCCTGTACGGACTGCTTCGGGACATCCGCAAGCGTCTCGAGCGGTCGGGCCTGCGAGACTATTTGGCGTGATTTGCGACAGTTCGGCCGGCCAGCCGGTAGGTCTACTAGTAGGGGCCGCGCCGTTAGAGACCTTCGGCTGGCCGGTTCGTCTCCATGCCGGACCTCACGGGCGGCCCCAACGGCCAGCGAGCCAGGCCGCGCGGTTCCGCTCCACGACATTCCCTCGGACGAAAACAAAGGCCATTGCATGAGCGCCATCGTCGATCCGATCCTCCGCGAGTCGCACGCAGTTTATCGAGAGAAGGCGCGAGAGTACCTCACCAGCCATCAGCTTGCCGACTTCCGCCGCTGCCCGCTTCTGTACCGCAAGAAGAAGCTGGGCCTGATTGAGGACGAGGACCGGCCGGCGTTTCTGGTGGGCCGGGCCTTGCACACGCTGGTGCTCGAAGGCCGGCAGCGCTTCGAGCAAGAGTACGCCGTCGGCGGGCCGGTCAATCCCAAGACCGGCGAACTCTATGGCTCAAACACCAAGGCCTTCGCTGAGTGGGCCGCCCAGCAGGGCAAGCCCGTGCTCACCGTCCAGCAGCACGACCTGGTCCAGCGCATGGCCGAAGGGGTGCGCGGGCACGGCTTGGCCAGGGACCTCTTGAGCGAAGGCACGCCCGAGGGCGTCGTGCGGGCCGAATACTGCCAGATGCCCTGCCAGATTCGCATGGACTGGTTCGACCCGCACCGGGGCATCGTGGACCTGAAGACCTGCGACGACCTGGACTGGTTCGAGGCCGACGCCCGCCGCTACGGCTACGTCCACCAAGTGGCTTTTTATCAGGCCGTGCTGGCCAAGGCGATCGCTTTGCCCACGCCGGTCTACTTCGTGGCCGTCGAGAAGAAAGAGCCTTACCGCTGCGGCGTCTGGAAGGTCCATGAGGACGCCCTGGCGCAGGCCCGGCGGGAAAACGAGGCGGCCATCGAGTGGCTGCGGCGATGCGTGTCCACCGACACCTGGCCAAGCGGCTACGAGGAGTGCCGCGTGTTCGATTACGTCTGAGCCGGTCGCCTGTCGGGTCTTTTGAAGTTGGGTAGGCATGTCATGGACGAGGATCGCTGCCCCACCCGAAGGCGACCGGCCCTTCTTGTCAACTTCCCATTGTCCTTTCCACGGAGAACTTCGCATGCCCCTTCCTGATACCGTGATCAGCCAATCCCAGTTGCGGGCCCCGAAGGGCATCGTCTACTCCGCACCAGGGGCCGGAAAGACGACCTTCGGGGCGTCTACCGACCGGCCGCTCATCATCGACTGCGAAAACGGCGCAGCCCACGTGCAGTGCCACCGCACGCCCTACCTGGCCAGTTGGCCGGAGATTCAGCCCTGGCTCGACGGCCTGGCTGCCGGCGGCCACGAGTACCAGACCGTGGTCATCGACTCGATCGACTGGCTCCTGCGGCGGATCGAGGAGCACGTGGCGGGCGTGGACGGCACGCCCACCGGCATGAAGCAGACACTCAATCGCAGCCACGGCGGCTACGGCAATGGCCGGCAGGTCTTGAAGAACTACGTCTACCAGTACCTCTTGCCCGTCTTGGACCGGCTGGTCAACTCGGGCGTGGCCGTGCTCTTGTTGGCCCATGCCGCCCGCCGCTCGATCACCACGATCGACGGCATCGAACTGGAGAAGTCCGCCCCCGAGATTCACCCCGACCTGGCCAACACGATGATCGAGTGGTCGGACTTCGTCGGGGCGATCCGTCTGGTCGGCCAGGACCGGGAACTCGTCCTCTATGAGACGCCGCAACTCGTGGCCAAGAACCGCTATGGCATCGCGGAGAGCCTGCCTTTGTCGTGGCCGGCCTTCGTCACGGCAATCAGCAACCACAACCCGCAACCGCAAGGAGCCTGAACCCATGGCGCACCTCGGCAATTTCGACGCCTCCCAAGTGGAGCCCACCACCACGTTCGATCCCATCCCCGCCGGGAAGTACCTGGCGATGATCACCGCTTCGGAGATGAAGCCCAACAAGGCCGGCACGGGCAGCTACCTGGAGCTGGTCTTCACGATCGTTGAAGGCGAGTACAAGGGCCGGCAGCTCTGGGCGAGGCTCAACCTGGATAACCCCAACGAGCTGGCGGTGAAGATCGCCCGAGCTGAACTGTCGGCCATTTGCCGGGCCGTCGGGGTGCTCACGCCGCGCGACAGCGTGGAGCTGCACAACCTGCCGCTGGTGGTCAAGGTCGCCTGCAAGAAGCGCAAGGATACCGACGAGATTGGCAATGTCGTCAAGGGATTCGAGAAGCGAGACGCCGCGACCGGACGGCCGCAGCAGGCCCAATCGAGCACACCGCCGTGGCGGAGGCCGTGATGGGCGAGAAATCTCGACGCAAGGGCTGCCGCGGCGAACGTGAGGCGGCGGCCGAGATCGCGCGGCTGTTTCGGGTCGAGGCCCGCAGGGGCAGGCAGTACTGTGGCGACCCGGAGGCCCCCGACATCCGCACGGCCATCGCCGGAGTCCACTTCGAGGTCAAACGCTGCGAGGCCCTGCGGCTCTATGCGGCACTGGAACAGGCCGCGGCGGACGCCTGCCAGAACGTGCCGCTGGTGCTCCATCGCGCCAACGGGAGACCGTGGGTGGCCATCGTGTGGTTGGAGGACCTGCCGCGTTTGGCTGTGCAGCTTTATCTCACTCTCGCCCAACAGCAATAGGCCGAGATGGCAAAGCGCAGAAGCAAGACATTGCTGGCTTTCGGCGACGTGCATGTGCCGCACCACCACCCGGTCGCGCTGGAGGTCTTGTGCCGGGCGGCGGAGCGCATCCGGCCGGACGTGATCGTCTGCCTGGGCGACCTGTTGGATTGCGGCCAGTTCAGCGCCCATCCGCCGACCTGGGGCATGCCGCAGACGGAATACCTCGACGACCTGAACACGGCCTGTGCGTTGCTCGACCGCTTGCAGGCCACCTGTCGCCGCCTGGTGCTCTTGGAGGGCAACCACGAGTACCGTCTGGATCGCTGGGCGGCGGCCACAGCCGAAGGCCGCGGCGCGTATTCGATGCTCGCCCCGCGCCTGCGGCTCACCCACGGCCGCCAGTGCCTGTACATCCCCTACGGATCGGCCAGCGGCCGCTATCCGCACTATCGGGTCAACTCGCGGATCGTGGCCGTGCATGGCTGGTCTTACGCCCGGCACGCCACGAAGAACCATCTGACCATGAGCCAAGGCCGCAGCGTCATCCACGGACACACGCACCGCGCCGATGCGGCGATCGTCCAGAACATCTGGTCGCCGGGGCGGATCGTCGAGGCCCGCAGTGCGGGCTGTCTCTGCCGGCTGGTGCCGCTTTACGGCGCGGGCCGTCCGGTCGAGTGGGTCCACGCCTTCATCCTCGGCTACCTGGGCCGGCGGAGCGATACGCTCTACACGGTGCCGATCCTGGGGCGGCGGTGCATCCTGCCCGACGGCACGGAGGTGGCCGCATGATCGTCCGGCTGGTGGGCAAACGTTGGCGGGTCCGGTTCGTGCCTCGCATGGCCGATGAGGGCCGATGCGATCCGCCCGATCGGCCACACAAGACCATCTCGATTGCCCGCAGGCTACGCGGGGAACGGCAACTCGACGTGCTGCTGCACGAGCTGCTCCACGCATGCAACTGGCAGTTGGACGAGGAGCATATCACGCAGACGGCCACCGACATCGCCCGGGTGCTGTGGCGGCTGGGCTATCGCAAGGGCGAGTCCGCCAGGCGGAGCGATTGCGCATGAGCCACTTGCGCCCTTACCAGGAAGCGGCCGTCAAGGCCGTCTACGAGCACCTGCGGACACGGGATGACAATCCGGCCGTGGTGCTCCCCACAGCGGCCGGCAAGAGCTGGGTCATCGCCCAGTTGGTCAAAGACGCCGTGCAACAGTGGAACGGGCGCGTGCTGGTCTTGGCCCACGTGAAGGAACTGTTGGAGCAGAACGCCGAGAAGATTCGCCGGCTCTGCCCCGAGGTGGCTATCGGCCTCTACTCGGCGGGCCTGAACCGCCGCGAGACGGACAAGCGGGTGATCGTCGCCGGCATCCAGTCGGTCTACAAGCGGGCCTGCGAGCTGGACGCCTTCGATTTGGCCATCGTCGACGAGGCCCATCTTATCCCGCCGGATGGCGAAGGGATGTATCGCACGTTTCTGGCGGAAGCGAAGATTGTCAACCCGCACCTGCGCGTCATCGGCCTGACGGCTACGCCGTTTCGCCTGTCCAGCGGACCGATCTGCACACCGGACGGCATCCTCAACCACATCTGCTACGAGGTGGGCGTGCGGGAACTCATGCGCGACGGCTACCTCTGCCCCCTGGTCACGAAGGCTGGCATCCACAAGGCCGAGTTTGAGCGACTGCACATCCGCGGCGGCGAGTTCGTGGCCGACGAGGTAGAGGACTTGATGGACGATGAACGGCTGGTGGCGGCGGCTTGCGGCGAGATCGTCGCCTACACGCACGACCGCCAGAGCGTGCTGGTGTTCACTTCCGGCGTGAAGCACGGCAAGCACGTGGCCCGGGTGCTTGCCGAGATGAGCGGGCAAGAGGTGGGGTTTCTCGACGGCCAGACGCCGGCTGCCGAGCGGGCGGAGTTGATCGCCCGTTTCCGCCGCGAACCGCTCCCAGGCGACCTGTTCGGCCACAGGCTGCCGCCGCTCAAGTACCTGGTGAACGTCAACGTGCTGACCACGGGATTCGACGCTCCGAACATCGACTGCGTGGCCATCCTGCGTCCCACGATGTCGCCGGGACTCTGGTATCAGTGCGTCGGGCGGGGATTCCGCCTGCACCCGGGCAAGCAGAACTGCCTCGTCTTGGACTTCGGCGGTAACGCCCTGCGCCACGGGCCGGTGGATCAACTGAAGATGCCCGAAGCGCCCGGGCGCGGCAGCGGCGAGGCGCCGGCCAAGGAATGTCCCGAATGCCATGCGGTGATCGTTGCCGGCTACGCCCGCTGCCCCGAGTGCGGCCACCAGTTCCCGCCGCCGGAAAGGCAGCGCCATGACGCCCGAGCCGCCACCACAGGCGTGCTCTCAGGCCAGGTCACCGACACCGAGTACGAGGTCCTGGACATCCGCTACAGCGTCCACACCAAGCGAGACGCCCCGCCGGATGCCCCGCGGTCCATGCGTGTGGAATACCGCATCGGCCAGTTCACCTGGGTCTCCGAGTGGGTCTGCGTCGAGCATGGCGGCTACGCCCGCTGGAAGGCCGAACAGTGGTGGCGGCGCCGTTCGCCCGACCCGGTGCCGGAGACGGCCGAGCGGGCCGTCGAGATCGCCGAGGCGGGCGGGGTGGCGTGGACCGAAAAGATCGTGGTGCGCACGGTGGCCGGCGAGAAATACGACCGCATCGTGGGCTACACGCTGGGGCCGAAGCCGGAGCCGGTGCCTATCGAGGAAACGGCGGGCGACTTGGCAGATGTTCCATTCTGAGGAGCAACGACATGAACGAGCCTGAGGTTGCAGCGCTTGGCGAGCCCGTCCTGCTGCCGCAGGAACATCTTGCCCGTTTCGCCACCGGCGCGGTGCGTGGCAGCGACGCCGACGGCGAGCGATGGGATTTGATCACGCCCATCGGGCTGCGGCGCCTGGCCGAAACCTGCGCCGAAGGGGCGGCCAAGTACGGTGAACACAATTGGCAGAAGGGCATCCCGGCGAGCGTGATGCTCAACCACGCCATCCGGCACATCTACCTGTACCTGGCCGGCGATGCGAGCGAAGACCACCTGGCCCACGCCGCCTGGAACATCCTGGGCGTGTGCCACTTCGAAGAGGCGCTGCCCGAGATGATCGACATTCCGGCGAGATCGACGAAATGACCAGCTATGTCAAATTGCACTGGCCCGCAGAGCCGGCGGTGGTCTTTCATCACGATCGCCTGCACCGCCTGTGGAGCGACAGTTCCGGCCGCTACCAAGTGCATGAGCTGCTGATCGGCGACGGCACGCGGACCGTGTATGCCTATCGCCTCGGTCGCATGCGCAATCGGCTGCTGGGGATGTGGCGTCTGCGGTCGCAACGACCGGCCGCCGTCGCGCGGGCCCTGGGACGGGCGCGGCGCATCTGTGAGACCGACGCCGCCAAGGAAGGCCGGCAGGAGCGAGGATGATCGAGGCGGCGCTGAAATACCTGCGAGCGGGGTTGTGCGTGCTGCCGGCCGTCCGGGCCGAGAAACGCCCGGCCGTGCCGCGCTGGAAAGAGTTCCAGCGCGCGCTACCCGGCGAAGAGCAACTTGCGGCCTGGTGCCGCCGCGCCGACGCCCTGTGCCTGGTCTGCGGGGCCGTCTCGGGCAACCTGGAGATGCTCGACTTCGATCTGGGCGGCGAAGCGTTCAATGCCTGGTACGCCAAGGTGCGAGAGAGCGATGCGACGCTTCCCGACCGGCTGGTCATCGAGCAATCGCCCTCGGGCGGCTGGCACGTCGTCTATCGCTGCCGGGAACCCGTATGCGGGAACCTGAAGCTCGCCCAGCGAATCGAGTGGGCCGCCGGGCCGGACGAGGTGACCATCGCGGGCAAGACCTACAAGCCCCGGCAGGACGCCCAGGGCCGCTGGCACGTCGTGCTGACGACAATCGAGACCCGTGGCGAAGGCGGGCTTTTTCTGTGCTCGCCGACGGCTGGCTATGAGCTCGTGCAAGGCGATCTGGCGGAACTACCGGTGCTCTCGGCGGCCGAGCGGGAGACGCTCTTGGAGGCGGCCTGGTCGCTGAACGAGTACTGGCTGGAGCCGGCCGGCAGCAGTGGCGGTGGACCGGACACCTATGCCCGGCCTGGCGACGATTTCAACCAGCGGGGCGATATCCGATCTGTACTGAAGCGTCACGGCTGGACGCTCGCTAAACCCGCCGGCAGCGACGGCAATGAGCACTGGCGCCGGCCGGGCAAGACCTCGGGCACGTCGGCTACACTGAAGGATGGCGTCTTCTACGTGTTCAGCACGAATGCAGCCCCCTTTGAAGCAGGCAGCGGCTACTCGCCGTTTGCCGTCTACGCCTTGCTCGAGCACGGCGGTGACTACGCGGCCGCCGCGTCCGCCCTGCGGGCCGAAGGCTTCGGCGGCGATGGGGCCCCGCCGCAAACCGTGGACCTGTCGGGCATCATCGGCTCAAGCGACGCACCGCCCCCGGCCGAGCCCACGGCACCCGACCCCGGCCCCATGCCGGAAGACCTTCTGGACGTGCCCGGCTTCATTCGGCAGGTGGCTGACTACACGCTGGCCGTCTCGCCCTATCCCCAGCCGGCCCTGGCGTTCGCCGCAGCGCTCGTGCTCCAGGCCTTCCTGGCCGGCCGCAAGGTACGCGACGCGGCCGACAATCGCACCAACCTCTACGTCCTGGCCCTGGCCAATAGCGGCGCAGGCAAAAATGAGCCCCGCAAAGTCAACCAGAGGATCTGCGTCGAGGCCGGGCTGCAGGACTGCCTGGGCGACGCCTTCGCCTCCGGGGAAGGCATCGAGGACCGCCTGTTCGTCACGCCGTCGGTCCTGTTCCAGACCGACGAGATCGACGGCCTGATGAACGCCATCAACCGGGCCTCCGACGCCCGCCACGAGGGCATCATGAACGTGCTGCTGAAGATGTACACCTCCAGCAGCACCATCTATCCCCTGCGGGTCAAGGCCGGCGGCCGCTCGCCCGGGGTGGTCGACCAGCCCTCGCTGTGCATGCTCGGCACGGCCGTGCCCAAGTACTACTACGAGGCCCTAAGCGTCCGCATGCTCAATAATGGCTTCTTCGCCCGGCTGATCGTGCTGGAGGCGGGCAAGCGCGGCCGGGGCCAGACGCCGCTGTCGCGGCCGATCCCAGAGGCCATCCTGTGCACCGCACGCTGGTGGGCCGACTTCCGGCCCGGCGAAGGCAACCTTCAGAACTGGCACCCCATCCCGGTCTGCGTGGAGGCGACGCCGGAAGCTGAAGCGGCGTTGGAGGAGTTCCGCGCGCTGGCCGACGACCGCTATGCCGAAGCCGAAGACCGGGACGACCCGGCGGGCATGGCCATCTGGGCTCGGGCTTACGAGAAGGCCCGCAAGCTCGCGCTGGTCTACGCCGCAAGCGAGAACCATCTCCAGATGCGGATCGACGAGCCGGCCGTGCAGTGGGCGTGGCGATTCGTGGACTACCAGACTCGGCGGATGCTCTTCATGGCCGGCCAGCACGTGGCCGAAGGCGAGTTCGACGCCCGCTGCAAGCGAATGCTCGAGGTGCTTGGAAACTGGCGGAAGCGTCGCGGCGACGACTGGATGCCCCACTGGTATCTGTCGCGGCGTCTGGGTTGGAGTGACCGGGACATCGAGGAGGTGCGCAACACCCTGCTGAGCCAGCGGCGCATCGCCTACGAGATCGGCTCGACGAACGAAGGAGGACGCATTGGACAGCGCTATCGGCTCTTGCATTAACCGCCAGTTACCGCCTCAAAAGTCGGTAACTGGCAATAGCTGCGCCCAATTGCCGACCAAACCGCCTAATTACCGCCTAGGCAAAGGCGGTAACTGGAAAAGACGTAAATGTATAAATAATAAATACTTACTTCTTCTTTATTCTAGTTACCGCCTATTCCGCCCGCCCACCCACGCGCGCGTGCCTGTGCGCGCGTACGCGCGTGAGGGGGCGGTCGGCGGTCGGTTAGGTACTTCCCGGCCGAACCCCTCCGAAGAGGCGTGCGGGAACGGGGCCGAACCATGGGAGAGTTTTATTGGATGGTCAAGACTTTGGACGCAGGGAGGCAAGCCATGAAGATCGAGCTTTGGGCACCGGGCCGCATCCGGCCCAGCGGAAGGGCAGGCCGGGAGAATCGGCCCGTAAAGGCCCCCAAAACGCCCGTAGCGGGGCGATTGCAAGGGTAATGGACATCCGTATATCTCCCGGCCGAAGCCCCGCCACGCGGCCACCAGGGGCCTAGAAACGGCCAAACGGTACCGGTGGGGGGGCGGCTCTCGGCCCCATGTGCAAGGCGTGTCCGCGTGGCCCCTGCGGAAACGACGCTCCCCGCCACATCCGTCCCCAATGTCGCAGTCACGGAGGAAAGCATGAAGATTGAATGGATCGACGTAGACCGGCTGATTCCCTATGAGCGGAACCCGCGACAAAACGACCAGGCCGTCGAGGCCGTGGCCCGGTCCATCCGGGAGTATGGCTTCAAGCAACCAATCGTGGTGGACGCCGATGGGGTGATCATCTGCGGCCACACGCGCTGGAAGGCGGCCCAGAAGCTGGGTCTGGAGAAAGTGCCCGTCCACGTGGCCAAGGACCTGTCGCCCGAGCAGGTCAAGGCCTACCGCATCGCCGACAACAAGACGGCCGAGCTGGCCGAGTGGAACTACGAGCTACTGCCCATCGAGCTGGGCGAGCTTCAGGGGATGAACTACGACCTGGGCCTCTTGGGCTTCTCGGAAGAGGAACTGGCCGAACTGCTAGACCCGGGCGTGAAAAAAGGCCTGTGCGACCCTGACGAGGTGCCCGAGCCGCCCGATGAGCCGATCACCCGGCCTGGCGACCTGTGGCTCTTGGGCGACCACCGGCTGCTCTGTGGCGATGCGGGGAAGGCCGAGGACGTGGACCGGCTGCTGGATGGCAACCCGGTGCACCTGGTGAACACCGACCCGCCGTACAACGTGCGGGTCGAGCCCCGATCGAACAACGCCATCGCTGCGGGCTTGAGCTCGTATCCTTCGGCCGAAGAGCTGCAGGGCGGGCGTCGTTGGCGTGGGCACCACCAGTCGATGGACGTGGCCCGGCACCCGGAGAAAGCCAAATCCACGCACCGCAAGCTGCGGGCCAAGGACCGGCCGCTGGAAAACGACTTCGTTTCGGACGAAGAGTTCAACCGGCTTCTGCACGCCTGGTTCGGCAATATCGCGCGGGCGCTGCGTCCCGGCCACGCCTTCTACATCTGGGGCGGCTATGCGAATCTGGGCAACTATCCCCCAGTGCTCAAGGAGCACAAGCTCTACTTCTCGCAAGGAATCGTGTGGGACAAAGAGCATCCCGTGTTGACCCGAAAAGACTTTCTTGGGTGCTTCGAACTTGCGTTCTACGGGTGGAAGGAGGGCGCGGGCCACCGCTTCTTCGGCCCCAACAACGTGCCCGACCTGTGGCAGGTCAAGAAGGTCAGCCCGCAGAAGATGCTCCACTTATGCCTTCACCCCGAGAGCCTGGTCCTGACGGAGGCTGGCTATCGCCCGATTCGGTCCCTTCAAACGGGCGACCGCGTTTTTTCAGGCGACGGCACCTTCCACGATGTCGTCCATGTGTCGTCGCATCCCTATACGTCCGAGTACCTGTATCGGATCACGGCCAAGGGGGGAAACATCACCACGGAGGCCTCGGACAACCACCCGTTTCTCATCTGGCGTCCCGCACGCTGCGGCCGGAGCATCGTGGGCGGCGAGGTGGGTTGGGTGCGCGCCGATGAAGTGCAGGCCGGCGATTACACGATGACCCCCGTCCTCGCCGGCGATGGTCCCGATCCCTTTCCTGAGCTGGACGAAGACTTCTGGTTCTTGTTCGGCTTGTACCTGGCCCAGGGGCATCTACAGGCGGCCGGCCACGGGGATCACCGCTACCCGGTCTTCTCGATCCACAAGAGGCGGCAGGATTTGGCTGCGCGAATCTGCAAGCAATGGCCCCGCGCCAGCGAGTACGACCCGAACGATTACGCGCAGCGGCCCTCCAGCGGGCTGGTGGTGATGGCCTTCGACGCCGATGCCGGAGAGCGGTTCGAGGCCCTGGGGGGCCGTCACGCTCATGCCAAGCGGATGGCGCCGGAAGTCTTTTCCCTGCCGCGCGCGAAGCGCAGCGCCATCCTGCACGGTTGGCTCAACGGCGACGGCTGCAAGGTCCACGATCGCCCGTATTGGCAGGGGAACACGGTGTCGGCGGATCTGGCCGCGCAGTTGGCCTTGCTGGCCGAGTCGGTGGGCTACCGAGCGAACGTCTACGCATACGATCCCCCTCCCGACCTCGGCGGAGTCGGCGACCGACGCTTTCAGAGCCGGCGGCGGGTCTACTACCTCTACTTTTACGAACAGACCCAATTGGCCAAGCGTGGTTGTCCCACCTGGGTGGAGCACGGCGGCCAGGAGTACTCGCTGCGGCGCGTTAAGAGCGTAGAACGGGTGCCCTACGGAGGGCAGGTATGGAATCTCAGTATCGAGGGGCACCCGTCGTTTCAGACGGCTGTCGGGCTATCGCACAACACCGAAAAGCCCGTGGAGCTGGCCGTGCGGGCGATCCAGTACTCGTCGCTTGCCGGCGAGAACGTGTTGGATCTGTTCGGCGGCAGCGGCTCGACGCTCATCGCGGCCGAGCAGACCGGGCGGCGTGCGTTCCTGATGGAACTGGACCCGCTGTACTGCGACACCATCGTCCAGCGCTTCGAAAACTTCACGGGCAAGAAGGCGGAGCGAAAAAGATTGGAGGCAGCGGTATGACCCATCCAGACTCTGTCGCTGCGCGTTTCTGGAGAAAAGTCGATCGTTCCGCACTGGAAGGTTGTTGGAATTGGACGGCATCCACAGGGACGGGCGGCTACGGTCAGATCAACATCAACGGAAAACCAAGACCTGCATCCCGCGTGGCGTTTGAATTGGTCTACGGCGAGATTCCCGAGGGTCTGTTTGTCTGTCACTGGTGCGACAACCGATTGTGCGTGAATCCAGACCATCTGTTCTTGGGGACTCCGGCAGACAACATACACGACATGGATGCGAAGGGGCGGCGCGTCAACACACCCCACCTTGGCTCGCGTCACGGTTGTGCCAAGCTCGACGAGCAGAAGGTGGCCGAGATCAAACGAAGGATTCAGGCGGGGGAACCGCAAAAGGCGTTGGCCGCGTTACCCCCGGGGCAATCAATCACATTGCGAAGAGACGGCAATGGAGACACGTTGCGTGAAAAGAAGCCACCTTACGTACCTCGCCAGTCCGTATTCGCATCCCGACGCGGCGGTGCGCCAAGAGCGTTTCGAGGCCGCTTGCCGTGCGGCCGCGGAACTCATCCGGCGGGGCCACGTGGTGTTCTCGCCCATCGCCCACAGCCACTGCATTGCCCAGCACGGCCTGCCCGTGGACTGGGGCTTTTGGCAGCGGCAGGACATCGAGCTTCTGGCCGCCTGCGACGAACTGTGGGTGCTCAAGCTCAACGGCTGGCAACACAGCCGCGGGGTGCAAGCGGAGATCGCCATCGCCCGGGCGCTGGGCAAAACGATCCGCTTCGTGAGCGAGGCGGAACTGGCCGAAAAGAAGGCCGCGGCAGGCTGAGCAGGTGCGTGATGCCTCTATGCGAGAATCGAGAGGTCTTGATGCTTGATCGAGCCGCCTTCGAGCCGCAGCACGCTCGTATACCCGTCGGTGATCGAGAACACCTTGCCCGGCAGTCCTGCGGGCAGGCTGGCGAAGTAGAACCCGCCGGGCGTCTCGGAGAAGCACAGCGGGTTGCCGCGGCGGACGATCAGAAGCCGCACCGGACTGCGCCACACGCCGAGCAAGGCCAAGGGACCTTCGGTCTGGGCCGCGGCCCAGGCGGCCCGCTCAAGAAGCGTCCCGGCCCGGCGCATCATGAGCAGGCCCAGCACCTCGCTATCGCAGTCGGTCTTGGGCCGCAGTCGGTAGCGCCGCACCAGGTCGGCGTAGTTTCGGACCACGCCGTTGTGGACTACAAAGCCGCGGCCGGCCGGATGGGGATGGTTGTTGCGGTTGTCCTGGGGGTCGCCGTGGGTGGCCCAGCGGCAGTGGCCGATGACGGCTACCGCGTGGCGGCAGACGTCCAGGTCGGCCAGGCAGGCCGTAGCCGCGCCCGGGCGCTTGAAGGTGTGCATCGTGCCATCGACGTCGATCCACGCCAGGCCGAAGGCATGGCGGCCGCGGGTTTCCGTCTCGGCGGCAATGTGCCGCAGGCGGGCCAGGTCCGGCCCGCGTCCATCGGTGCTCAGGAATCCGAAGATGCCGCACATGGCCGCCCCCTACGCCAGATCACCGGATTGCAGGCGGATCGCGTGGGATTCCAAGGCGTCTGCTACCGCAGCGAGCAAGGCGGCATCGCGTCGGGCGGTGGCGGCAAGCTCGCGCTGGCGGCAGACGGCGGCGTCGCCCCGCCGGGCATCGGCCATGTCCGAGAGGCGTTCAGCCAGGCGGGCGATTTCTGCGGCCCAATCGCCCGGCGTGACATCCGCGCGGATGCCCCGGGCCAGGACCGCGGCCCACTCGGTGGCGGTCAGGCGTTGGTCGGCAGCGAGTCGCTTCGTGTGCGTCATGGTTGTGATCCTTTCGTCGCTTCGGTTTGGGTTGCCTCGTCAGGCGGCCGGCACCCATCCGGCCGCGACGCGGACCTCCGTGCCCGCGTTTCGGCTTCAGGGCATCGCGTCGTACTTCTTGGCCAACCGGCGGAACTCGGCCTTGATCTGGTCCTGTGGGATGGCGTCGGAAATCCATCCGTACTGCTTGCCGCCGTGGATGCGGGCGTAGCCTTTTCCCCAGGCCAGGTAGCCCAGGAGGCGTTCCGTCTCGCTCTGGCCCGGGCCCGACTTCTTCCAGCCCCCCGTCGGGGCCTTGGGGTTCCAGGTGGGCATCCGCTTGGCCGCCAGGGCCCGCTCCACCAAGCCCAGGCAGACCTGAATCCAGCCGGCGACCTTGGTGGGGTTGAGCGAGCCGGAGAACACGCGGAACTCGACGGTGTCCTTGGTCCCGCGGGCGAGATTGGTCAGGTTCAAGGCGTGGTAGCGGTCACGGTCCAAGGCGGGCTTGGCCGACTTGTCGCTTCCGTACTTCCGCACCCCGCCGCAGTACCTGCCCCGCTCGCGGTTCTTGGTGCCGGTGATCGCGTAGAGGCCCTTTTCCAGGTAGGCGACGATGGTGACCAGCCGGGCCAGGGCCTCGCTCGGCCAATCGCGACTCCAGCCGACATGGACGTGGACGCCGCAGGAGGCGTTGACCCGGTGCCCCTTGGCCTCAAGCGTGCTGAGCACCTCGATTACCTGGCGGATGCCTTCTTCGCCTTGGAGCACGGGGCTGACGATTTCGCACTTGTGGCCGCCATTGCCGTTGTCGATGGAACCGTCCGCTTCGGCCTTCCAGCCGGCCGGCAGGTACGGCACCTGGATTCCGCGGCGGTAGGGGCCGATGCGCAGCCCGTCGTTTCGCACGGCGCTGTCGGGGGCGATCGTCTCGACCTCGATTCCGAAGGTGAGTTCGTTGGCGTTCATGGTTATCCCCTCGATGGTGTAATGTTCGTGCGTACATTACACAGGAGCCATGAACTCGCGAGAACATCAAGCGGGATTCCCGCCTGTGGGGCCGGATTTTTCGGAATACTTTCGGGCCGCTCGGTAGCACCGCCTCACGCTTGGGGCCGGCTTGGGACTAACGCTTTCGGTCGGCCGGCCGGAAGATGGGGGCTTAAGACGGGCGGGGTCGTTGCCGGGCCAGGGTGCGGGGGTCGCGCAGTGTTGGCCACGTGGGGCCCACCGTGGCCGCGTGTGGCGTTGTCTGCGGGAAGTGGCAGTTGGGGGCCCAGGCCAAAAGAAAACCCCGGGAGATTCCCCGGGGTTGGGCGACCGGCGCGTTGGGCTTCACGCCCTGACGAACTTGCCGCGCTCGACTTTGCGGAAGCGGGACTCGGCCCCCTTGGCCGCGATCTCCCGCGCGATGGCTGCGTAGAGCGTCCGATCGGGCGTCTTGCCGGCGGGCGAACGCCAGTAGCCCTTAGCCTCGGCCTCGGCGACGATTTCCTTGGCCGTCATCGGCCGGCCCGCTTCTTCCAGCACGCGGGCGGCGGCGTCCAGGCCGCTGGTGCGATTGGGCTTGGACTCGCCTTTGGTCGGGCGCTTGCGTGGCTTGGCCTCGATGGCCCGGGTGCCTGGGATGGCGCTGTCGGGGACTGCTCCTTCAGCGGCCACTTGCGCCTCGGCCTGTGCGGCCTGCCGGCCGGCGCGCCTCGGCTTGTCCGCTTCGCCCCGCAACCGCTGGGCGCTTTTGATGCGGACCTTCTTGCCCGTGGCCAGGTTCGTGGCGTCCCAGCCGCCGTGGCGGCTTTCCGCCTCGATCCGCACCTGGACCAGTCGATCCGACACCTTGGCGGCGTAGATGCCGCCGATTCGCACTTCGTTCTTTTTCATGGCACACCTCCGATTGGGATAGGAACAACGGTTCGCAACACACCGTCTGACAGGAGCCATGTTTCGGCCAGCGCATCAAGCGGATTTCCGGCCACATCGGACGGAATTCCTGGAATACTTTTTCGCGGAGCCGTAGCACGCCATGACGGACAGTAACGCCCAAGGACGGAATCCCCTTAACCCTCAGGCGTTATCCCTGGAGGACGTGGCCCGGATTCTCTCGGCGGCCGGGCCGAAGCCCGTGACAGTTGCCATGCTCCGCGATGATATCGACTACGGCGCCCCGACCAACGCGGATGGGACGATGAACCTAGTCCACTACGTGGCTTGGCTGGTAAAGGAACTTGCCCGTGGCGATTGACCCCAGGCGACTGCGTCCCAGCGAGCTCTGCCGGCTGGTCAACTCCACGCCGCTAGGCACGGTCTTGGACGAGCGGCAACTGCACCGGCACCGCACCCGGGCCGGCTTCCGCATCGGCGACGGACGGCATGTGGACCTGTTTCGTTATGCCGCTTGGCTGGTGGAGCTGCGCCACACGCCGCGCCCGCAAGCCGAGGGCGACCCGTACGAGAAGCTCAAGGAGCGTGCCGCGGCTCGGAACAAGGCCCTGTCGCTTGCCGGCCGCGACATCGGCCAATTGCCGGTGGTGGTCAACCCCGAGCGGAAGGCGCAGGCAGTCGGCGACTTCCGCTTCTTCTGCGAGCAGTACTTCCCGATGACGTTCCATCTGCGCTGGTCTCCCGACCACATGAAGGTCATGGCCAAGATCGAACAGGCCGTCTTGCGGGGCGGGCTCTTTGCGATGGCCATGCCTCGCGGGGCAGGCAAGTCGTCGCTGGCTGAGACCGCTTGCCTTTGGGCCGTGCTCTACGGCCACCGGGAGTTCGTCTGCCTGATCGGCTCGGATGAAGGCCACGCGATGGACATGCTCGAGTCGATCAAGATGGAGCTGGACGGCAATGAGCTATTGCTGGAAGACTTCCCCGAGGTGGTCTACCCGATCCATTGCCTGGAGGGCATCGCCAATCGCTGCGCCGGGCAGCTTTACCAGGGCCAGCGGACCCATATCGGTTGGACCGCCCGGGAGATCGTCCTGCCCACGATCCCGGGCTCGAAGGCTTCCGGTGCGATCATCAAGGTGGCAGGACTGACGGGCCGCATCCGGGGCATGAAGTTCAAGCGGGCCGATGGAAAGACCGTCAGGCCCAGCCTGGTGGTGCTAGACGATCCTCAGACCGACGAGAGTGCCCGCAGCCTTTCGCAGTGCGCCACCCGCGAGAGCATCTTGGCCGGGGCGGTACTGGGCCTGGCCGGCCCGGGCAAGAAGATCAGCGGCATCATGCCCTGCACGGTGATCCGCCCGGGCGACATGGCCGACAACATTCTGAATCGGGACAAGCACCCGGAATGGAACGGCGAAAGGACGAAGCTCGTCTACCGCTTCCCCACGAATGAGAGGCTCTGGCAGCGCTACGCCGAACTGCGTGCCGAGAGTTTTCGCCGGGGCGCGCACGGCGAAGAGGCGACCGAGTTCTACCGCGCCAACCGCCAGGCGATGGACGAGGGCGCCGTGGCGGCGTGGCCGGAGCGGTTCAACCACGACGAGCTATCCGCCATCCAGCATGCCATGAACCTGAAGCTCCAGGACGAGCGGGCCTTCTGGGCCGAGTACCAGAACGAGCCCTTGCCCGAGGAGTCGGCTCAAGAGGAGGACCTTTCGGCCGACCAGATCGCTGCGAAGATCAATCGTCTTCGCCGTGGCGAGGTGCCCATCGGGTGCAATCACCTCACGATGTTCATCGACGTGCAGCAGAGTGTCTTGTTCTTCGTGGTGGCCGCCTGGGAGGACGATTTCACCGGCTACGTGATCGACTACGGCACCTATCCACCGCAACATCGGCCCTATTTCACGCTCCGCGATGCCCGGCCCACGCTCGCGGCGGTAACGAAAGCCGGCGGCGTGGAAGGGGCGATCTATGCCGGGCTGGAAAAACTCACCGGCGACTACCTGGGCCGCGAGTTCCGCAGGGATGATGGGGCCCAGTTGCGGATCGAACGGTGCTTGGTGGATGCCAACTGGGGCCAATCCACCGATGTGGTCTACCAGTTCTGCCGCCAGTCGGCCCATGCCGCGGTGGTGATGCCCAGTCACGGCCGGTTCATCGGGGCATCGAGCCGGCCGCTCAATGACTACCAGCGCAAGCCGGGTGATCGCGTGGGGCTGAACTGGCGCATCCCGAACGTCCAGGGGCGCCGGGCGGTGCGGTACGTGATTTACGACACGAACTTCTGGAAGTCGTTCGTCTACGCCCGGCTGGCCGTGGCGATGGGCGACCGGGGCTGCTTGTCGCTCTTTGGCCAACGGCCGGAGGAGCACCGGTTGTTTGCTGAGCACGTGACGGCCGAGTACCGCGTGAAGACCGAAGGCCGGGGCCGGACGGTGGACGAGTGGAAGCTGCGTCCGTCCGCCGGGGATAACCACTGGCTCGACTGCCTGGTGGGCTGCGCCGTGGCCGCGTCGATCCAGGGGGTTTCACTGCCGGGCCTGTCCGCCGAACCAGGCCGGGACCGCCGGCGGGTGAGCTTTGCGGAGCTTCAGCGGAGGCGTCGAGAGCATCATGGATGATCCATCCCAAGCCCCAAGTCCCACGTCCCAGGCTAGCCCCCCGCGTGGCATTGCCTGCCCTCGATGCGGGTGCTGCCACTTGCGCACCACGCACACCGAGCCATTACGAAACGGCCGCATCCGCCGCCGCAAGGTCTGTCGGCATTGCGGCCGACGCATGGTGACCTATGAGTCGCCACCATCCCAACGGGTGGCGGATCGCTATATGTAGCACGATTTCGATCTTTTTGGCGAATTGGCGGACAGGTTGCGCCCAATTGGCATATGTAAGAGATAGGCGGACTAGCCCTGTGGCAACCCGTGGCGAGCTCGTGGCCGTCCCCCGCTGGGCAGGGCTGGATCGCTATATGTAGCACGATTTCGGAATTCTGGGCGAAAAGCTCCGACAGTTCGGCCTTCCGCCGGGTAGGTCAAATAGTAGGGGGACGTTCCGCAGTGAGGCAGGTTCGCGTTCGCCGGAGAAACCGCAGGTGACCGAGAACCTCGAAGACACCATCCGTCAGAACGCCCAGGGGCCGGCCAAGGTCGCCGGCGATGCGGGCAGTGTCGAGCAACATCCGCTTTCGGAGCAGATCGAGGCCGACCGCTATCTGGCCGGCAAGGAGGCGGCCGGCAAGACCAGGCGCGGGTTGAGGTTCAACAAGCTCGTCCCGCCGGGGGTGAACTGAGTTGTTTGCATGGATGCGGCAGTTGTGGCCAAGGAAGGCCACCCCCGCTGGTCGTCGCTCGCGTGCGTGGCGGGCCGCGCTTCCCCTGCGGGCCCGCTACGACGCGGCGATGACCACCGAGGACAACCGCCGGCACTGGGCGGCCGCCGATGGGCTTTCGGCCCGGGCGGCCAACAGCCCCGAGGTCCGGCGCATCCTGCGCAACCGCGCCCGGTACGAGGTGGCCAACAACAGCTACGCCAGGGGGATCGTGCTCACGCTGGCTAATGACCTGATCGGCAGCGGCCCGCGGCTCCAGATGCTCACCGGTAGTGCCGAGGCCAACCGCCGGATCGAGCAGGAGTTTTCCATGTGGGCCAAGGCGGTGAACCTGGCCGAGAAGCTCCGCACGATGCGTATGGCCCGGGCGCAGGATGGCGAGGCCTTTGCCATCCTCACGAGCAACCCGCGATTGCCCACGCCCGTGAAGCTCGACCTGCGCCTGGTCGAGGCCGACCAGGTGACCACGCCGGACTTGAGCGCACTTGGCGGCAATGCCGTCGATGGGATCGTGTTCGATGCCTTCGGCAACCCGATCGAGTACCACGTGCTGCGGGAGCATCCGGGCGATGCGACGTTGGCTTTGGGCATCCAGTACGACCGCGTGCCGGCCGAGTCGGTGATTCACTGGTTCCGCATGGATCGCCCGGGCCAAGTCCGCGGCATCCCGGACATCATGCCGGCCCTGCCGCTTTTCGCCCAGCTTCGGCGATTCACGCTGGCGGTGATTGCCGCGGCCGAGACGGCGGCCGACTTCGCCGGCATCCTCTACACCGACGCCCCGCCGGGCGGCGAGGCCGACGCGGCCGAACCGTTCGAGCCGATCGAACTGGAGCAGCGGGCCCTCGTGACCATGCCCGGCGGCTGGAAGATGAGCCAACTTCAGGCCGAGCAGCCGAGCACGACCTATGCCGAGTTCAAACGGGAGGTTCTCAACGAAATCGCCCGCTGCCTTTCGATGCCTTATTGCATCGCGGCGGGCAACTCGTCGGGCTACAACTACGCTTCCGGCCGGCTGGACCACCAGACGTACTACAAGAGCCTCCGCGTCGAGCAGGCCCATTTGGAGGCCGTGGTGCTCGATCGCGTGCTGGCCGCCTGGCTCGACGAGGCGGTGCTCATTCGCGAGTTATGGCCTGAGGATCTCGGGCCGTTTGTCGACTGGCCGCACCAGTGGTTCTGGGACGGGCAGGAGCATGTGGACCCGGCCAAGGAAGCCGCCGCCCAGGCCACGCGCCTGGCCAGCCACACCACGACCCTGGCCTACGAGTACGCCCGGCAGGGGCGCGACTGGGAAGAGGCCCTGCGCCAGCGGGCCAAGGAACTGGTCTTGATGCGCGAGCTGGGGCTCAATGCAGCCCAGACGGTGCCGGGGCCGGCATCGGAGGACGAGGACGACGAAGAGGAGGAAGCGACGCATGCCGCTGCCGCAGCGTAATCCAAGCGAATCGCATGATGAGTTCATCGGGCGGTGCATGGCCGATCCGGTCATGGTCGAAGAGTTTCCCGACGCAGCTCAGCGCAGGGCTGTCTGCCAGCGCCAGGCTCGGGTGCGCACGGAGGCCTACCTGAACCTGGTCTGCGATCCCGGCAGCATCACGATCGAGGCTGCTGAGGAGGGCCAGGCCGATGGCCGGCCTAAGCTGCCGCGGTTCTCGATGGTCGCCTACACCGGCGGGCCCATGCGGATCGCCGGTTGGCGCTACCCGGTGATCGTGGACTTGGCTGGGCTGGCGATCCCCTCGCAGAGCCGGCCGATCCGGTTCGGCCATGACATGCAAAGCGGCGTTGGGCACACGGATGCGATCCGCATCGAGGATGGCCGCCTGGTGGCCACGGGAGTCGTCTCCCGCGACACGGGCGCAGCCCGGGAGATCGTGGCCAGTGCCCGCAATGGGTTTCCGTGGCAGGCCTCGATCGGAGCGGCCGTCGAGGAGTTCGAGTTCGTCAAGGAGAACCAGAAAGTGCTGGTCAACGGCCGCCAGTTCGCCGGGCCGGTGAACGTGGTTCGCAAGGCCACTTTGGGCGAGATCAGTTTCGTGGACCTGGGGGCCGACGGGGCGACCAGTGCCAGCGTGGCCATGGCCGGCCTGCAAGCAAGCAAGGAGGAGAACCGAGCGATGGAAAACCTTTCCGACACCAACCAGCCTGCCGGGCAGCAGGCCGCGGTTCGAGTGCAGGCTGCGGCGGACGCGGCCGCTTCTGGGCCCGAGCCCCAGGTCCCGGACCCCCAGCCCCAAGCCTCTGACGCCCAGGCCGCCGAGGCGGCGCGGGTGTTGGCCATCCGCATGGTCTGTGGAGGGAAACACCCCGAGCTCGAGGCCCAGGCGATCCAGGAGCACTGGGACGTCAACCGCACGGCCCTGGCCGTCCTGCGGGAAGAGCGCCCCAAGGCCCCGGCCGTACATGTCCGCAGCCCAGAGGCCGTGACCGGCCGACTGCTCGAGGCTGCCTGCATGCTCACGGCCAAGGCCGTGGGCGTGGAAGAGCTGTTCGACGAGCCCACCTTGGAGGCGGCCGGCCGCCGGTTCCGCGGCGGGATCGGACTCCAGGAGCTTCTCTTGGAAGCTGCTTGGGCCAATGGCTACACGGGCCGCAGCTTCCGCGACAGCCGGGCCGTGCTGCGTTTCGCGTTTCGCCCCGAGTTGGAGGCCGGGTTCTCGACGATCGACATCGGCGGCATCCTGTCGAACGTGGCCAACAAGTTCCTCTTGGACGGCTTCTTCTCGGTCGAACGCACCTGGCGGAACATCTGCGCGGTGCGGAACGTCTCGGACTTCAAAACGGTGACGAGCTACCGCCTGATCGGCACGGACCAGTACGAGCAGGTCGCGCCGGGCGGGGAACTCAAGCACGGCACCCTGGGCAACGAGACGTACACCAACAAGGCCGACACCTATGGCCTGGTCCTGTCGATCGACCGCCGCGACATCATCAACGACGATCTGGGGGCGATCACCACCGTGCCGAGGAAGCTTGGCCGCGGCTCGGGCCTGAAGATCAACGACGTGTTCTGGAGCACGTTTCTCGATAATGCCAGCTTCTTCTCGGCAGGCAACAAGAACTACCTGGAAGGGGCCGACACGGCCCTGTCGATCGACGGACTGACCAAGGCCGAAGTGCTCTTCATGGACCAGGTGGACAGCGACGGCAAGCCGATCGGCATCATGCCGGCGATCCTCTTGGTGCCTACGGCGCTTTCGGCCATCGGCTCGCAGCTCTACAAGTCGATGGAGCTGCGGGACACGACGAGCAACAAGAGCTACCCGGTGGCTAACCCGCACCAGGGCAAGTTCCGCGTGGAGGTCTCTCGATACCTGTCGAACAGCCAGTACTCGGGCAGTTCCAGCAAGGCCTGGTATCTGTTGGCCACACCGGACGACCTGCCGGTGATCGAGGTCGCGTTCCTCAACGGCCAGGAGTCGCCCACGATCGAGACGGCCGACGCGGACTTCAATGTGCTGGGGATTCAGGCCAGGGGCTACCATGATTTCGGCGTGGCCAGGCAGGACCCCAGGGGAGGGGTGAAGATGAAGGGGGAGTAGGGCAAATGGAACCCGACCTCGTCACAAAGACAGACGCTGTCTCTTGGGCTCCGCCGCAACCGTTTCCGATCGCTGCGCCCCAGGAAACCTGGCGGTGTATCCCGGGGTGCGACGGTTTTTACAGCGTGAGCAACCTTGGCCGCGTGCGGAGTGAACCGATCCAGACCAGTTCGGTTGGGAGGCGTCGAGGAAGGATTCTGAAGTGCTCCCCAGACACGAAGGGGTACTTGCTGTTCGGCGTGTGCCTGCCTGGCCGAACGCGCCGGACGATGAAAGTCCACCACGCCGTTGCATTGGCATTCCTTGGTCCGCGACCTGATGGTTACCAGGTCAATCATAAGTCCGGTGACAAGCTGGATAACTCGGTGGCCAACCTCGAGTACGTCACGTGCCGTGAAAACATCCGGCACTGTTGGCAGAGGGGGTTGCACGGCACGGCCCACTGCCGAGGCGAGGCAAATCAACGGGCGAAGCTGACAGCCGACGATGTCCGAGTAATTCGCCGGTTGTATCCAGAGGTTTCGCTCGGCCGCTTGGCCGCTCTGTATGGTGTAACGAAAACAAATGTTTGGTCAATCGTGCGAAACAAGACGTGGCAACACGTCTAACCCAGGAATAGGAGATCACTTCAATGCCTACGGCTGTTTTCATCCAGGATGGCCACACGATCGACTACACGCCGTCGGCCGATTGTGCGGCGGGCGATGTCGTGGTCCAGGGCGATCTGGTGGGTATCGCCCGAACGCCGATCCCCGCCGGCACGCCGGGCTCGCTGGCCGTGGCCGGGGTGTTCGACGTGGCTAAGGCGAGCGCGACGGAGTTCGCGGCCGGGGCCAAGGTCTATTGGGACGCCGCCAACAAGCTGGCCGTGACCACCGACGCGGCCGGGGCCAACAAGCTTGTGGGCAAGGCCGTCCGCGCGGCCGGCGCCGGGCTGACCACGGTCCGCGTGCGGCTGAGCCAGTGACGCTCCCTATGGGCGACCTGCTCGATGATGGCCTCGGCTGGCTGGCCGAGAAGCTCAAGGCCCACGCCTCGCGGCCGATTGTCTACCGACGCGGGGCTGACGAGGTGACCGTTCAAGCGATCGTCGGGCGGACGCTTCTGAAGCTGGACGACGGCTACGGCGGCGTGCGCATGGAGTGGACCGACCGGGATTTTTTGATTGCGGCCGACGACCTCATTCTCGCCGGCCGGAGGACGTTGCCCAAGCGGGGCGACCAGATTCGGGAGAATCAGGACGGCAAGACGCTGGTCTACGAGGTGCTGGCCCCAGCGGGCCAGCCCGAGTGGCGATGGAGCGATCCGCATCGCAAGCTGCTGCGGATTCACACCAAACAGATCGGCGAGGAGTGACAAACGATGATGCGACTGTGTGCCGTGATTCTTGCGGCCTTGCTCGTGGGGCTGGCTGCGGTCGGCCTGGGGGCCGTGGTCGGCGGCAACCGGGCACCCGATGGGACCGAGGTCCAGTGCGACCTGCCGGTGGAACTTCATCGCCGCAACACGACCTCGCGGGGCCAGGGCTGCTGCGTGTGGACTTCGATCCACCATGCGGCGCTGTGGCAGAACGTCCCGGCCTATCAAGAGGCCCCGAAGTGGATTCAGGAGCACGGCGTACCGGGCGGGGCGTATCCGGGGGCCGTGGAAAAATACCTGCCCGAGATGGCCCGCCAGCGTGGTGCAAGCCAGGCGCCTGCGTTCCTCAACTACGAGGGCAGCGACCTGGAACTGTTGAAGCTGGCCTGCCGCACGGGCCGGATGCCTGCGGTCACGTATAGCTATAGCCCCAGCGGCCGCTATGGCGGAGGGCGGATCGCCCACATGGTCAACCTGGTCCACGCCGACGATCGCTACTTCGCCGTCTTGGACAACAACTACATCGGGGAGAACCAGATCGAGTGGATGACGCCTGAGGAGTTCCGGCGTTCGTGGACGGGCCTGGGGGGCGGGTGGGCGGTGATCCTCCTGGCTCCGCCCCCGCCCCCACCGCCAACCAGCGCAAACTGAGGGCTCTCACGCGGAAGGACCTGTCATGTACGCACTCTTGTTTCCGCTTCTGTTGGGCCAGTGCGGTCCCGGCGGTTGCGCGATCCCGTCGGGTTGGCCGCAGTGGCAACCGATGGTTGTCGACCGCACGGTGTGGCAGCCGGCCGTCTTCGATGTCGAAGTCGTTCCGCCTGATGCTCAGGTTTGGTTCGATAGCCACGCAGTGCGGCTTCTGGGCGGAAAGGGCCGCGTCCAGACGCCGCCCCTGGAGCCGGGCCGGCGCTACCGCTATCGCGTGACGGCCCGCTGGGGGGATGTCCAGCGTGAGTGGACTCTGAGCTTCTCCCCTGGGCAGACGGTCCGCGTGGTGCTGCGGCGCGATGAACCCGCGCCCTCGACGTCGGGGAGCACCGCGTCGCCCAGCGGCTCCTCGGCCGCCCGACAATCGCCACCGGCTTCGACCAAGCCGGCTCAGCCACAACCGCCTTCGCCGCCACCCTCGTCCCCCGAGGAAGGCGTGAGGCTGAAGACTGAAGACCGCAGGAAGGCGGACAACAGTCCCTCCAGCCTCCCGCCTTCAGCCTCCGGTCTTCCGCAAGGCCAGTTGCCGGTGGTGGAACAAGACGGAGTCCAGAACTTCGGCATCGACCGAGCCGGCCTGAACGGTTCGGCCGAGCGGATCACGCTGGGCGGCCGGGAGATCACCCGCTCCGAAGCCACGCAAATCCTCCAGGCCGGCAGCTTGGCCGATGACAGCGGCAAGTTGCGCCTGACGGTGATCGGTAACGACGTGGATCGCAAGCGGGTGCTGGATGATTTGAAAGGTCCGCTTGCCGATGTTGCGGCTCAATGTCTGGTCCAGGACTATCCGCCGGAACACTGGGCCGTAGCCGGGGCAGGCTTCCACACGGCCGGCAAGCCGACGATCTACGTTCAGGCCCCCGACGGCACGGTGCTTCACCGGCAGGACGACTATGCCGACGGGGCGGAGGGTTTTCGGCAGGCCTTCGAGCGCCTGCGCAAACCCGATCCCGACTACCGGCCCGACAAAGACCGCGACCTGAGGCGGCCGACGGACGGTTTTCTGTCCCGACTGATCGATGTCCTGGCGCGCCCCTTCCGCGTGGTTCTCTCGTGGCTTCTGGCCGCGGGCGTGGTGTTCGTCCTGATCGTCCTGGTGATGAAAGGCTGGCTCGTCTACCTCTTGGGCCTGTTGGCAAGCCTGGTGCCCGGGCCGCCGAAGACGGCCGGCTCCAACAAACGGCAGCCCGCCAAGCGCCGGCGGGCTCGACCATCGACTGCCGGCGCGCGTGCGAGGAGATGATCCGCATGTCCACGATCGTCGCCTTGGCCGATGCGGTCGTCTCGGAGCTGAACGGCGAGGGATGGAGCCTCCAGTTCGCTGCCCGGCGGCTCTATCGGCCCCGGTTCGAGCCCGCGGACCTGAAGACGCTCCAGGTGAGCGTCGTCCCCAGGGCCCTGGTGATCGAGGCCGCAAGCCGCGCGGACGACAGCCGCCAGTACCAGATCGACATAGCGGTCCAGCAGAAGCTCGATGCCGACCCGTCCGAAGAGATCGACCCGCTTCTGGGGCTGGTCGAAGAGATCGCCCGGCACTTCCGGTTGCGGCGGCCGGCGGCGATGCCCACCGCCGTGTGCGTCAAGGTGGAAAACGATCCGGTCTACGCAGTGGAACATCTCGACGAGCTGCGATGCTTCACCAGCATCATCACGCTCTCGTTCCGCATGGTGGGGTGAGCGATGGTGGGAATGAAGGCGAGAACCCGCAGCCAGATGCACAAGGTCGCCCGGAAGGCCAAGCGGGCCAGCATCGAAAACCTCGGCCATGCCGGCGGGGCGATCCGCCTGGCGGCGGTGCGGAGCGTCCGCAAGCGCAAAGGGCCGTCGCCGGCCGGCCAGCCGCCGCACACGCACACCCGACGGCTGCCCCGGGCGATCAAGTACGCCGTCGAGAAATCCCGGCAGGCGGTGGTGATCGGGCCGGATGTCGAATCGTTTGGCATGGCCGGCAAGGCCCACGAGCATGGCGGGCGTTATCGGCGCGAGCGTTACCCGAAGCGTCCCTTCATGGGCCCGGCGCTGGAGAAGACCAAAGACCGCCTGCCGAAGCTCTGGGCCGGTTCCGTGCGGTGAGAGAGGCTGAAGACTGAACGCGGGAGGCTCGAGGAGATCAGATGGCAACCAATTGGAAACTCGGCCGCGAGTGCACGCTGTCGATCGGCACCAACCAGTTGAAACTGGCCGAGGAGGTGACCGTCGAGCTGGGCGGCAGCGAGGCCGACGTGACTACCCGGGACAGCCAGGGCATCAAGCGGAGCGTGGTGGCACTCAAGGAGCTGACCATCTCGGGCACGGCCGTCTACTCGCCGGATGATGCGGCCGTGCAGGCGCTTGTTTCCGCCTACACGGGCGGCACGCCCCTGGAGGTGACGGTCTCGGACCCGACCCTGAGCTACACGGGCAAGTGGGCGGTTACGAGCCTTTCGCAGGGCCAGCCGCTGGAAGATGTGGCCACCCTGGATTTCACCCTCAAACCGACGCTGGAGGCTTCGACCGGAGTATGAGAACGTTTCAGGATAGCGCCGGCCGAACGTGGACGATCGCGGTGACCGTGGACGCAGTCAAGCGGGTCCGCGACCTGTTGAAGGAGGATCTACTTGACATCGAGCGGGTCTTTCCGCGGCTGCTGGCCGATCCGATTCTGCTGTGCGACGTGGTGTACTGCGTCTGCAAGCCGCAGGCGGACGCCGAGCGGATCACCGACGTGGATTTCGCTCGCGCCATGGCCGGAGATGTCATCGCCCACGCCAAGGCGGCTTTAGTCGAAGAGCTCGTGGATTTTTTCCCCGAGCCGAGCCGGCGAGAGACGCTCCGGCTGGCGATCCGGAAGTACGACGAGCTGGCCGAACGGACGAAGGAATTGATCAAAGCGCGGCTGAACAGCCCGGTGCTGGCGCAGGAGATCGAGGCGGCGTTGACCAGCGTTGGCGACTCATTTACGAGCTTGCCGGCATCGTCGGCGTCGCCCCCGGACCGCTGACCCTTCGGGAATTGTGCTGGATGGTCGAGGGGCGGCAGCGGGACCAGTGGAACCACACGGCGCAATTGCTGGCGATGGTGTATAACGCCTTTCGCGGGAAAGGGCAACGAGCTTTGGGGCCGGTGGATTTTCACCCGCTTGTGAAGAAGCCCACCGCAGCCATGACACTCAAGCAGCTGAGCGAACTGGGAATTTTGAAATCGCCCAAGCAGTGACCTATGGCAAGCCCTTCCGGTATCCGAGCAGGCCAAGCCTTCGTCGAGCTCTTTGCCGACGACAGCCGGTTGGTTCGCGGCCTGAAGGCCGCTTCGAAGCGGCTTGTGGATTGGGGTAAAAATATTACAGCGGCGGGGCAACGGATGCTTCTCGGCGGGATGACGCTCTTAGGGCCGATGACCGGATTCTCCAAGGTGTTCGCCGATATGGGCAGCCGACTCGCGGACATGAGTGCCCGAACGGGCGTCTCGGTCGAGGCCTTGTCGGAGTTAGGGTATGCAGCCGAGATGTCTGGCGCCGACCTCGAGACGCTCGAAGGCGGCTTGCGGAAGATGCAGAAAACGATCGCTGAGGCTGCCTCAGGGTCGCAGGCGGCCCAGGACGCGCTTGTAAGGCTGGGACTCTCGATCGCCGATCTGGAGCGCCTTTCGCCCGACGAGCAGTTCATGCGGATCGCCGACCGGCTGGCGGGAATCGCAAACCCCACGCAGCGGGCGGCGGCAGCGATGGAGGTCTTCGGGAAATCCGGCGCGAAACTCCTGCCGATGATGGCCGACGGCGCCGCAGGCTTGGAGGCGATGCGGCGGCAAGCTCGGGACCTAGGCCTGGCGATGTCGAGCGAAGATGCAGCCGCGGCCGACGAGTTCGGCGACGCGCTGGACACTCTGTGGAAGTCGCTCAAGATGGGCGTGGCGACGATCGGTTCGGCCTTGGCCCCGATCCTAAGTGATCTGGCTCGGCGGGTGACGGGCATCATCAAGGCCGTCTCCGACTGGATCAGAGAAAACAAAACGGTCGTCGTCACGGTGTTCAAGGTCGCCGCGGCCATCGTGGCCGGCGGGGCGGCCCTGATCGTCCTGGGCGGCATTCTCTCCGGGCTGGGTTTCGCCTTCGGGACGCTGGTCAGCATCGTCACCGGCGTGGGCACGGCCTTGGGCGTGATTGGGACGGTTTTGGGCGGGATCCTTTCGCCCGTGGGCCTGGTGATCGCGGCCCTGGCGTCACTGGGCGGGTATCTGCTCTACGTGTCGGGAGCCGGCCAACAGGCCCTGTCGTGGCTGGGCCAACAGTTCGCCGCGCTGCGGGACACGGCGCTTGCGGCCTGGAAGGGCATCTCCGATGCGCTGGCTGCCGGCGACATCGGCCTGGCCGCCCGGATTCTTTGGCTGACACTCAAGGTGGAGTGGCAGAAGGGTGTCGCGTGGCTTACAGACCAGTGGATCGGCTTCAAAGAGGCCTTCATGGCCGTGGCCGTCGAGGCGGTCTACGGCACGGCCAAGATTCTCGCCTCCGCTTGGGCCGGCCTTCAGGCCGCCTGGGTCGAGACCGTGGCGTGCATGTCGAAGGCCTGGACCACATTCACGCACCACCTGGTCACCGGATGGCGCACGGCCCAGAACTGGATCGCCAAGAAGTTCGTGCAGCTTATGGCGATGTTCGATGAGAGTGTCGATGTCGAGGCCGCGCAAAAGATCCTCGATGAGGATTTCACACGGGAACAGCGCCAGCGGGATCAGGCCACCCAGCAGCAACTCCGCGACATCGAAACCACCCGGCAGGCCAAACGCCAGGCGATCGACGAGGAAGAGCGCGGCACGCTCGACGCCCTTGAAGAGGAACGGCAGCGCAGGCACGTCGAGCGCCGGCGGCAGTACGACGCGGACCTCAAGGCGGCCGAGGACGCGGTTGCCGAGGCCAAGCGCCAGTGGCAGGAGGCCCTCGACGAGGCGGCCCGCAAACGGGCGAAGCTCAAAGAGACCGCTGCGCCGGAGCGGATCAAGGGCATCGGCGACCTGGAGAGTTTTGACTTCGAGGGGCTGGCCCAGCGATCCGTCAGCGTAGTCGGGACTTTCAACCCACTGGCCGCGGCCGGCCTTGGAACCGGCGGCCCCTTGGAGCGTGCTGCCCGGGCAGGCGAGGAGACGGCCAAGAACACACGCAAGCTCGTCCAACAGGCCCAGCACGGCAACCTGGTGTTCGCCTGATTAGCGGGTGCGTTGCGGATGGCGATCACTGTTCACGAAAAATGGAACAGCCGCGAGACGACCGAGGGCGAGAGCCCATTGGTTGACCTTATCTATATCGTCCGGGGCACGGCCGACGACCTGGCCGCCAAAACGGCCCTGGCGGCGGCTTCGCCGGTGCTCTACGACGGCCTGGTCCGCCAGAGCCTGCACATCGAGCGCGTCGCCGAGGACATCTGGGAAGGCACGGTCCGCTACGGCAAGCTCCAGCCGCCTGAGACCGGCGATTCCACGTACCAGTTCGACACCGGCGGCGGGACTCAGCATATCACGCAGGGCCTCCAGACGGTCGGCCGCTACGCCCCGCCGGGCAAGACCGCCCCGGACTTCCAAGGCGCCATCGGCGTTACCCACGACAACGTCGAGGGCGTGGACATCACCGTGCCGGTCTACAACTTCTCGGAGACGCATTACATCGCCTCGGGCCTGGTCACGCCCGGCTACAAGGCCACGCTCTTCTTTCTTACCGGCAAGGTCAACGGCGCTGCGTTTCGTGGTTTCGCCGCGGGCGAAGTGCTGTTCATGGGTGCCTCGGGCTCCAAGCGTGGCCAGGACGACTGGGAGATCACCTTCCGCTTCGCCGCAAGCCCGAACGTCACCGGACTGGTGATCGGCAACATCACGGGCATCAACAAGAAGGGCTGGGAATACCTCTGGGTCCGCTATGCGGATGCCGAGGATGCGGCGTCCGGGACGCTGGTAAAAAGGCCGATCGCCGCCTACGTCGAGCAGGTCTACCCGTATGGGGATTTCTCGGGCCTGGGGATCGGGACCTGAGGGAGGCTGCCGCCGTGGGAAACCCCTTCAAAAAGGTGCGGCCCGGCCAGAAGCTGGAAATCCCGGCCGAGGCCTTCAACACGTTCATCGACGCCGCGCTGGACTTCAAGGCCCGGCAGCGAAGCCAAGGGCAATCCTGCAATCCCTGCTATCCCAATAGCACGATCATCAAGGTCCGCAACCAAACAGGCGCGGACCGTGAGCGGTTCGACGTCCTGGGCCTCGACGAGCCGATCATCCATCCGCTGGAAAACCTCCAGGCCTTCAAGAACGAGCCGGCCTGCTACGGGGCCGTGCCCGAGAAGCCGCGGCACTTCGGCCGGTTCGCCGTGCTGTTGGAGCCGGTCCCCGCTGGCGAAATCGCCCATTACGCCTGCGTAAGCGGAATCACGGTCGCCCGGGTGAACGTCACGCACGAGTGGCACACCCGGGCCGACATTGCCGATAGCAGTTGCGGCTACCTGGAAAGCTGCGATACCGAAGGGGCGGCTGTCATCCTTTGGAAGCAGCCGGGCACGGGCATGAAGTGGGCCGTGGTGAAAATCGGCGTGCCCTATGAGGTAGACTTCTGGGCCCGGCTGCTGTCTGCGGAAGAACTCAGCCCCAATCGCTGGCGATACCAATTCGTCGAGCTGGTCCACAGCGACGTGGCGGAAGGCTACGGCTCTTGGGTGGCCAAACCGGGCGGCCGAACGGGCTATGCCTACAACTCGGTCGAAGACCCCAACGACGGCGAGGGGCTCGAAGGCAACGGGGTCGACGTGGACTACCTCGAGGAGTGCTGCCGCCGGGCAGGCGAACAATGCTGCGATGGCGGGTGGCCTTCGTCTTCCAGCGGGAGCGATGGCTCGTCGTGCTGCCGGCTCCTGCCTGCCGGCATCGGGGCTATCGTGCGGATGAAGGAAATCCGCTTCGGCACCAACCCCGAGGCCCGGATCGAGTACTGGTTCCAATACGAGAACGAGTACGACTGCTGCCTGCCCACCAGTAGTTCGAGTTCGTCGAGCAGCTCCAGCAGCTCGTCCTCGTCGAGCAGCGGTTCTTCATCCTCCGGCAGTAGTTCTTCCTCCTCGGGTAGTTCGTCCAGCAGCTCATCATCCTCCAGCAGTTCTTCCGGGTCGTCGAGCAGCTCCAGCAGCGGATCGTCCGGGTCGAGCTCCGGAAGTTCCAGCAGCGGCTCCAGCGGCAGCAGCTCATCCGGATCATCCGGTAGCTCCGGCTCCTCCGGCAGTTCCGGCGAGTGCCAATGCGTGACGGTCATTACGGGCGTCTCCGTGGACGAAAATGGCTGCCTGGTCGTGACCGCCCGGGAAATCTGTATGCCGGTGGACTGTCCGGTGGGCGATGAATACACCTACACAGTCTGCCTGCCCTCCTCGAGCAGTTCCTCCAGCGGCAGCTCCAGTTCGTCTTCGTCGAGCGGTTCTTCTGGGTCTTCGTCCAGCAGCGGTTCGTCCAGTTCTTCCTCCGGCAGTTCGTCGGGCTCCTCATCGGGCTCGTCCTCCGGCAGCAGTTCGTCTTCGAGTGGTTCATCAAGCGCCGGGCCGTCGTCGAGCTCAAGCGGTCCGTCCGGTAGTTCGTCGTCCAGCGGGGAAAGCTCATCCTCCTCGGGCGGTTCTTCCAGTAGCGGCCCGTCATCCAGCGGCCCTTCCGGCAGTTCGTCAAGCAGCTCTGGGAGTGGCAGCTCGTCAAGCTCGTCGTCAAGCGGCGTACCGTCGAGCAGCGGCCCTTCGTCGAGTGCCTTCGGCAGTTGTTCCAGTTCGAGCAGCGGTTCCAGTAGTAGCGGGCAGAGCAGCTCATCGTCGTCCGGGCCCGACAGCAGTTCTTCCGGTGGCAGTTCGTCCTCGCCGAGCAGCCCCGGATCATCTTCGTCAAGCGGCTCGGGCTTTTCGTCGAGTGGTTCGGCCCCACCCCCACCTCCTCCGCCTCCGCCACCACCGCCACCGCCTCCGCCGAGCAGTTCGTCCAGTGGTAGCGTGTCGAGCTCGTCAGGCCTGCCGAGCAGTTCGTCCGGTTCGTCAGGCGATTCAAGCAGTAGTTCCTCTGGCGTCGGAACGCCCGGTTCGTCGTCCGGCAGCAGCCCCACGAGCAGTAGTGGCGAGGAGTCCAGCGGTTGGTGGTGAGCATGGCAGTGCGGCTGATTCGATACGGCGGCGCGGTCAAGCGCTGGATCGCCGCCGGTCGGCCGGTGCGGAGCGACGAGCGCGTGCGAGAGATCTTCGACACCCTCTGCCGGCCGTGCGAACGCTTCGACGCCAAGCGGCAGACCTGCCGGCTGTGCGGGTGCCACGTGCGGCCAGGCGGCTCGGCCCTGGCCAACAAGATCAAGATGGCGACCGAGCGATGCCCCTTGAGGCCGCCCAGGTGGATCGAGGAGGTTTTCCAAGGATGACGCTCTTCATTCTCGGTTATCCCGGTGGCATGGGCGGGGCGAACACCGAATGCTGGCACACGGTGAAGCTTTGGCGCCAGGCAGGCTGGGACGTGCACCTGATTCCCACCTGGGGGCGCGACGAGCGGTGGCGCGGGCGGTTGGATGCAATCGGCGCCGTGACCCACCACGTGCCGGCTGCCGACCTGGAAAAGGTCCCCAGGCTGGCCGGCTCGGTCGTGGTGGCCATGTGCAACGGGAATCTCTGGGGCGTCTACGGCCGGCTCCGCAAACTGGGCTGCCGCGTGGTGTGGGTCAACTGCATGACGTTCCTGTTTCTCGACGAGCGGCGGGCCGCGCAGGAGCACGGCCCTGCCGACGCCTACGTGTTCCAAAGCCAGTTCCAGCGCTCGATGCTCGAACCAGAGCTTGCAAGAATCGGCTACCGGCCTGAGCAAGGCCACCTGATTCGCGGGGCGTTCGACCTGGGCGAGTTTCCGTTCTGCCCGCGGCAGCATCGACCGAACACGGAGTTCGTCATCGGCCGGCTGGCCCGGCCGGACCTCGACAAGTGGTCCTCGAACACCTGGCCCATCTACGCAAGCGTTCCCTATGCCCATCGCAAGGCCCTGGTGATGGGCTGGACCGAGCGGCTGGCTGGGAAGCTCGGCAAGCCGCCTGCCTGGGCCACGTGTCTGAAGCCGCAACAGGTCCCCACGCAAGAGTTCCTGGGCCGCTGCCACGCCATGCTGTGCATCAACGGCGGTGCCCGGGAGAATTGGCCCCGCGTGGGCCTCGAGGCGATGGCCGCCGGCGTGCCCATCGTCACTCAGAACCAGTGGGGCTGGCGGGAGATGGTCCGTCACGGCGTGACCGGCTTCTTGTGCAATGGCGACCAGGAGTTGGCCTACTACACGGCCCACCTGGCCTACGACGAGCGGCGGCGGCTCACTATGGCCGAGGCCGCCCGGGCACACGTCGAGCGCCTGGCTGACCCGGAAACCATCCTGGCCGGCTGGCAGCGGCTTTTCGATTCCCTGGGCACTGCATGGAGCAAGGCTGCATGATCGGCATCGCCATTGCTGCGGTTGGAATCAAGCCCGAGATCGTACGTCGCTGCTACCAGTCGCTGGCCGACGCCCGGATCACTGTGCCGTATCGCGTCCATGTGCAAACGGCCTGCGAAGGCCAATTCAGCCGCTCGGCCGCCCGCAATCAGGCCATCCTGGCCCTGATCCCGTACTGCGACCAGATCATCTGCCTTGACGTGGACTGCTTGGTTCCGCCGGGCCTTGTCGAACACGCGGCCGAGAACATCCGCGATGGGCAAGCCGTGTGGACTCTGGTGCGCAGGATACCCGCCTTCGACGGCCGATACCGCTGGGACGAGTGGAAAGCCACCAACCCTTGGCCTTGGGGCACCGGGGCCTTCGTGGGCATGACCACCGCCGATTGGCTTCTAGTGGGCGGCTGGGATGAGCGGATCACCACCTGGGGCAGCGAAGACGATGTGCTGGCCCTTCGCCGCAAGGAACACCGCATCGAGACGCTCAAAGTGACCGATTGGCCGCTGGTGCACGTGGACCACGAGTATCGCGGACGGAACCTCCAGCACGCGAAAGAGAATCGGCAGATCGGCGCCGCCCCGCCGCCGCGAAACTACCTGGCCGGCCGGCTGCCGCTAGCCAAGGCCCAACACACCCTTTTCCTTTGGCCCACGGCACGCTGTCAGGGCGCCTGCCCACGGTGCAGCCAGCGTTCACTCATGCAGTTCGCACCAGACTACGAGATGACGCTGGAAGAGATCGACGCGCTCATCGACGCCGTGCGCCAGTCGAGTTACCCGGCTTTCCAGAAGGTCATCCTGGCTGGCGGCGAGACCCTCCTCTGGTCGCATCTGGCCGAAGGCCTGCGGCGGCTGGCCGAGGCCAAGTTGGGTCCGATTCAGCTTTTCACCAACGGCCTGGCGCTTGATCGGGCGGACTTGGCTGCTCCGTATGTCCGCGAGTTCCGCGTCTCGGCTTATACCTGGAACGGCCAGGCGGTCCAGGCGTTCCGAGCCCGTTATGGATCAAAGGTCCGCGTGGTGGATTCCCGCAAGCATTGGGCCTTGCCTATGGGGCCGCGCGGCGAAGAAACCCTGCCGGCTGACTGCGTGGGGCCCGGATACTCGGTGTATGACTGGCACGTCTATACCTGCTGCAACTCGCCGGCCATTCCGATGGCCCTGGGGACGCCGATCCACGAGACGCCGCGATGCCGGCTCCAGCCGGGGTTCATCGAAGCGCTGCTGCCCCTGCGACAAAAGATGGACCGGTACTGCCGGGCCTGCATCGGCAACCGGAAGGTGCAACCGTGGCTTGGTTAGTATCCGCCCCCAGGCCCCAAGTCCCATGCCCCAAGCCCCGATGAAGATCGCCTGCTTGTGCGCGACGTTCAACCGGCCGGCCCAGCTGGCCGAGGCGGTCGAGTCGTTCTTGCGTCAGACCTACCCGGCCGAGCTGCGAGAGCTCGTCATCCTCGACGACGCCGGGCAGTACGACCCGGCGGCCTGCGACCATTTGCCCGGGGTGAAGCTCGTCACCACCCGGCACCGCTTCCGCACACTGGGTGAGAAGCGGAACGCCTCAGCGGCTCTGGTGTCACCCGATGTGGACGCCTACGCCGTGTGGGACGATGACGACATTTATCTGCCCTGGCACCTGGAGACGATGGCGCAGGTCTTCGCGGCCGGTATCTCCTGGTCGCGGCCCGCGGAGGTCTGGATCGACCGCCGCACGCACTTGCAGCGTAAGACGACCGGCGGGCTGTTCCACGGTTCGTGGGGCTTCACCCGCGAAGCATTTCTGGCCGTAGGGGGCTATCCCGCCATGCAATCCGGTCAGGACCAGGCCCTTGCCGGGCGACTGAAGAAGGCCGGCTTCAAACCAGTATCACCGAGTGAGCTGGTTACCCCATCCGGACTGACCGAGCTTGCCACCACTCCCAGTGCAAAGCCAGTACAACCACGCTCCCAAGCTTCCTCTTCCCATCAAGCCCCAGTTTCCCCCGTGGCCAGCGATACAGCGCCTTCCCCTGACGGCGGTGACGTTTCTTGCCTTTCCCTTCCTTCCTACATCTACCGCTGGCACACCTACCCCGGCGCCCGGCACATCTCGGCCCTCGGCAAGGACGGCTACGAGCGGCGAGGCGAGGAGACCATCGCCCCCATCTCCTGCGTCACGCCGCGGTGGTCGGCCTGCTGGGACGGACTGGCGCTGAGGGCAACGCCGCCCCAGGCAACGGCGTCGTAAGTACAGCCCTCGAGGCGGCCGCTCGCAGGATTCCCCAGGCGTTCTGCTCGCGTCGGCCGAAGCATCTGGGCCACTGTCGTCCGTCCATCTCCCGCTACCCCGCCGACTCGATCGACTCCAAAGCGTAGGGGGCAATCCGCACAACCCCGTGACAGATGCCCGTCAAAATGTCAGCTCTGGTTGGGTATCATCCCCCACTGCCGACCGGCCGGCACGAGGGATGTGAGCCGGTAGGCGAAAAAATCTTGGAGGGGGTACTTGACAACACACACACACACACAGACTTAGACTAGACGGCGCAATCCCGGAATACGGGAATATTCGCTGGCGGTGTTGGCGCCCGCGCTGAACCGTACTGCGGCCACTCGGGTGCCCAGGGCGGAGGAATTTCCGCGCCAGCCATATGGCCAAAAAGTGTGGGGAAGGGGACGATGGGCAGCAGCGTACCCGACCTGACGGCACAACGCAGCCGCCACGGCCCGCACCGGGCCGGGGAAGCGGCCCAGGAGGGAGCGTCTCGCGGTGGAGGGGCACATCAGGAGGGCATATCGAGGGTCCCGACATTGCGGGCAGGGGTAGAGGCCTTCCAGCGGCGCTGGCCCGGGGCGAGAAGTCCGAGCCACCAGTCGCCCATTTTTCTGATGGCTGCGGGGTGGCGTACCGGATCAACTCTTCTGCAGAGGATGCTCTCCGGCGATTGTCTGATCTGGGGTGAGCCCTTCGGTCAAGGAGGTCTTCTGGATTCGGTGCCCGACCTGTTTCGAAGGATCACCGGTTTCTGGCCGGAGGAATCCTTTTTCTTTCGCGGACAAGGGCGAGTCGAGCGGACGTGCGGGCCGATCGAGAACCTATATCCGTCGCCGGAAGACCTGGTGCGGGCTTATGTGGGTTTCTTCGAGAGGCTGTTTGCCCAACCGGCCGCGGAGGCGGGATTTGCCCGCTGGGGGATGAAGACGGTGCGGCTGTCGGCCGATCACGCCTTTTTCTTCCGCTGGCTCTTTCCCCCGGCGAAGTTGGTCTTCCTCACGCGCAACCCCTATCACGCCTTTCGCTCGTATTGGACGATCAGCCAGAGGCGCGGCGTGCGTTGGTTTCACCGCTGGCCGGATCGTCCTGTGACGCCCGAACATTTTGCCCGGAACTGGGCGGAACTCACCGCGGGTTTCCTGGAGCACGCGGAGGAACTTGGGGCGCACTTTGTGCGTTACGAGGATTTGATTGGCGGCGCAGTTGCGCTCGGGGAATTAGAGGAGTACCTGGGGGTCCAACTGTCACGGGATGCCCTGGCCAGCAACCCCGGCGGGTGGCCGATTCCCGATGAAGAACTGGCCGCCCCGTATTACGAGGCGATCGCCCAATGGGTGGAACCATTGGCGGAAAGGTTGGGATACGCCAAGCCAACGGCGGGCAGTCCTCAAGGCTTTCGCCAAGAGGTGCCGAAGGAGGCATCAGCCGACCAAACTGAGCGAGCTTTCCAAGAGGCGCTTGGCGCCCATCAGCGGGGCGATCTGGAGACTGCTGAACGGACCTATCGGCGGATATTGGATCATGAGCCGAATCACGCCGGGGCCTGGCATTTTCTGGGGGTCATCAGTCTTGTGCGGCGAGACTATCCGGCTGCGCGGCAGCAACTGGAACGGTCGCTGACCCTTTGCGACAGCAAGGCGGTTTACTGGAACAACTACGGGGCCTTGCTCAAGGAAGTGGGAGAGTATCGGCAGGCGGAAGCGGCGTTTCATCGGGCCCTGCAAAGGAATCAAGACTATGCCGACGCCTGGGCCAATCTGGGCCATGTGCAGTACCTTCTGCATCTCGCGCCCCAGCTTGTCGAACGCTCCTTGCGAAGCGCCCTGGCTTTGAACCCGCACCATGCGGACGCGACTTTCTGGCTCGGCGACTTCTATCAGGCCTGTGGGCGTGCCGCCGAGGCGGTGGCGCAGTATCGTCGCGGATTGGAGCTTGCCCCGGAGTACCCCGGCGGCCACAAGCGGCTGGCGGAGACGCTGGCGGCAGCCAACCAGTTCGAGGCGGCAAAGGATGCGTTCCAGGAGGCGATTGCCCGCCGGCCCGAGGATGTACAGCTTCATCTGGCCCTAGGCGCGGTCCATGCCAAGCTGGAAGAGGTCGAGGCAGCCAAGGAGACCTACCGCAGGGCCGCCTTGCTGTGTCCGGAGCGGGCGATCTGGAGGTGGAAGTACCTGGGGGTGTGCCCGACGGTCTTTGATTGCGAAGAGGATATCGAGCAGTACTGGCAGGGGCTTCAGGAAGGCTTGCTCGAAGCCCTCGAAGAGAAGGTTTCTTTGGATTGGCGGGTGCTCCCTTTCGATGGTTACACCCCTTCGTTCAACCTGCCGCATCTGGGGCGCTGTTGCCGGGAGATCAAGGAGCTGTTCTCGGCGCGGTTCGAGCCGGCATTCCCTCAGCGGGCTTTGCAGCCGGGCGGGGGTCGTAAGATCCGCGTCGGTTTCCTGGTCACCGCCGGGCACGAAGGGGGTTTCTTGCGCGGCATGTCGAAGATCGTCGCCGGGCTGGACCACCGCTTTGAAGTGGCGATCTTCTGCGCGGAGGGGGCAGTGGGCCGGTTTCGAGCCGCAATCGCCCGCGACGATGTCCGCTACGTGAGTTTTCCCCGGCGGTTCGATCAGGCGGTGGAGGCCGTCCGGGAGACACGGTGTCACATCATTTACCACTGGAAGGTCGGCCCCGATCCCTGGAGCTATTTCCTGCCCATGGCCCGGCTGGCCCCGGTTCAATGCGTCTCCTGCGGTTCTCACGGCACCAGCGGCGTGCGGGCCGTGGATTACTACATCTCTTCCCCTTGGATGGAATGCCCGGAAGAAGCGGTGGATTCGGCCCAGCATTATACCGAGAGGCTGATTCTGCTGGAGACGTTCCCCATGTTCCAGTCGCGGCAACCGATGCCGCAAGACGTCGGCCGGGGCCACTTCGGGTTGCCGGGAGAGGGGGCCTTTTACTTCTGCCCCCACCGGCTGCCGAAATATTGCCCGCAGTTCGATTTCTTTCTCCGCGACATCCTGGAGGCAGACCCGCGGGGGTTTGTCGTGCTGCTGGCAGGCCCCGACGGGCGGCTGGCGGAGAAGCTCCGCCGCCGCATGGAGGGGAACTTGGGGGTCGTGTTTCGGCGGGTTTATTTCCGGTCGGCGATGCCCGTGGCGGAATACTATCGTTTGCTGCGGTTGGCCACTGTGGTGCTCGATACGCCTGTATACGCCAGCTGCCTGACGGCCTACGACGCCTTTTCGATGGGTGTCCCGGTGCTCACGCAGCCGGGGCCGTTGGCCGTGCAGTGCTATGCCGCGGGCCTGTACCGGCGGATGGGAATGGAGGATGAATTGGTGGTATGGGACGGAGACGAGTACGTGGCCAAGGCGGTCAGGATCGGCACCGAGCCGGAGTACCGCGAGCACCTGGTACGGTGGATCGGCCAGCGGGCCGAGGCGGTGTTCGACGACCAGCGGGTGATCGGCCAGTACGAGCGTTTCTTCGAAAGTGCGATGGAGAGAACTCCGGCGGCAGGTGCCGCGATGGCCGCCGCAACGTGACGGCCCGGCGGTGGCCCGTCGGAACGTTAGCTGGGAGCGGATGATCGAGTTGCTTTTTAGGAAGGGCAGAGACTATGCGGACACTTGGAAGCATCCGCACGGTAGCCGGAAGGCGCCGCTGCGTCTCGGGGAGTGCGAAGGGTCGCACGAAGCGGCTCAGTCTGGAGTTGCTGGAAAAGCGAATTCCCGTCAGCTCGTCGGTGTTGGGCGTGGTCGGGCTGGCTCTCTTGGGAGATTTGTTCGACGACACGGGCCGGGCGGCCCTTTACAGCGAAGACACGGATGGGGCGACGAGCGGCCCTCGCAAACGAGCCTCACCGGCTGAGGCGTTCTCCTGGGATTCGCACGAGCGGCGAAGCTTGCTCTCCGTCTTTCGTTCCAAATCGCTGGACACGAGTGCCGACGGGCGGTCCTATTTCGAGGGCCGGCAAGGGAGCGGTCCGGCCAGGGCGGTTGACGATGCGCAAAGTCTCTTTGTCTCGGCTGGCTCTGCCGAAGTGGGCCGTCCCTTGCAATTCGGATTGGGTGAAGGGTTTTCGGTCCAGATGGCGGGCCTGGGCCTTGGTGGCTCTGCGGGGCTAGGCGGGGGTTTTCGTGTCCCGGCGGCCGCCGCCTGGGGCAGCTCTTGGTTTGTGCCATCTCTTCGGGCAGATGGGGTGGGTGGTGGAGAAACCGGGAGCGCATCCAGCACTTCGAGCGGCAGTCCGCTTGCCCGGCATGCCGCGAAGCCGATAGCGCCCTCCGCACGCCCGCTTGTGACCTTGTCCGACGACGGGCCTACCCCGGCAGCTTCCCTGTCGTCGGCAGCGACTCCCGAGCGAGCTTCTTCCCCTGCGGCCGGAGCGTCACCGGCAACCGGCGGCGTACCCGCTGGTCCCCCAGCGATTGCCGCCCCGGGTGCAATAGGGCCGACGATTGGTGATCGAACCGGCGCCGACGTTGCACTACACCGCAGTAACGGTCGACCTCTTGGGGGTATGTCCTCGATTACGCTCTCGGACGAACCCTCCGTTGGCGATGGCCTGCTTCTCCAGCCAGGAGGCATCGAGTTGTCTCCTGACGCTTCGGCCGATTTCCTTCAAACGTCACCTGACCCGGTTCGCACCATTGGCAGTGAGACGGCCGGCGGTATTTCGCCTGCGGGCGGCTGGTTCCCCATGTACCCACACCGGCAATCGGAGCTTCTCGGAAACGCACTCAACGGTGCCCATCACACCGAAGGGAAGCGGCTGGTCGTCTCCTTGGATACCGGCCCGCGGCACGGTTCGTTGACCCTCGAGGAGGACGGGAGTTTCGCTTATCGTCCCGAGAAGGGGTTCCTGGGGTTCGACGAGTTCACGTGCGCGGTGAGCACTCTGGACGGGCGGGCGTCGCAGATCGCCACGGTTGTCATTCCCGTCTTGCCCGAGTTCGATCCCGGGGCAAGTCCGGCAGTAGGCGCACTTGCCCCCACGGGCTCGCGGGCGGCTGTTTTCGATGCGTATTCGGCCGCAAAGACGGTGGACGGGGGAGAAATCCTGCGGGCGTGTCAATGGGAGGTTGATCCAACGTCGATGTTTGTGCCTTCGCTGCAAGGGGACTTCGTGGGATCGTTTTCCTGGGATTTCCCCATCGGCTGCTTGCCTGCGGTGACAAGGGATGCCGGCGAGGGAACCGGTGTGATCACCGTCAGTTGCGAGGTGGCCTCGGCGGAGGACGCGCAAGGCAACTGGTACTACAGCGAATTGGTCTACTGCTCTTATTCGTTCCACTCGCTCGGCAGCCGGTATTTCGGAGAACGAATCACGCGGATCGACGCCTTTGCGGTGGACGGTGTCGTGTCGTACTGTTACACGTCACGCGCACTGGACACAAGCAGCGTGCCGTCCGCGGTTGCCGGCACTGTGGACATCGCCGAAGCCCGCTTCAGTGGTCGCGTGGATACGGTGAGCATCGACTCCACGATCGTCGCTTATCAGGCCGCCGGCTCGGCCGATGCGGCCCGCGCGCTCGAGATTCACAACCAGGTCTTGGAGACGGATTCGGTAGGCAGTAGCCCTCGCAGCGAGACTCAGGACGGTCAGATGCTCCAGGGGGGCGAGGAGACATCCGAACGCTTGGCCACGTTCGTGATCACGCGCTTCGATTATTCCTTCCTGCCGGAGCAGGACGAGTGGATCTGCGAAGGCACGCGGCAGGAGAGCGGCAGTGAGATCCTTACGGCGGACTACCAATTGACGAGTACGCCCTCGCTGCCAGTCGAAGGACCGGTTGTCGAGGCGTCGTCACCCGCCACCGGCCTGACGACGGCGGAGGATGCGACATGGGCTTCATGGCCTGAGGCTGACAAAGTCGTCCGTGAAACCGGTCAGACCACGCAGGTCCACCAGTACACGGCATTTTCGGTACTCCGCGGCGGCGTATGGGATTCCGTCAGGACTGGGACGCGGAGCACGCAGGCCACCACCGAGGAGGCCATCCGTACCGCAGCCGACGGGACCGACTCTTGGGGGACCGACACGGTCTCCCAAACGCAAACCACCGAAACGGAAGCGTATCAAATGGTTTTCTTGTCGGGGGTGTTGGCCGGCGGCGCGATGACGCTGTCGGGCGAAACGACCAGTACCAAGAACAGTAGCCACAGCGGTACCTATACGATCAGCACATTCGAGAGTTCCGGCGGCATTCAGCTGGAGCGGAGCGGCCAGGGAGCATGGAGTGAATCGTCTCAGTACAGCTACCAGGACTCGTACGAATATACGAAGACCTTTGACATCGGCGACCCCGAGGACCCCGAGGACGACGTGTGGGTGCTCAGCAGCGGCTATTCCCAGATGCAGGTCTTGGAGTCCACTGAGTTCGGGGACATTGCCTCCGGCACTTACGTCAAGACGATTCTCAACGGCCCCGGGCCTGAGGACGACGAGGTCATCGAGGGTTGCTGGGATGAGGGGGTGGTGGAGCTGTATTGGTCCCACCGGACCGTGGAGTCCACGGTGGATGCTTCCGGCCAGTGGGTCAATGGCGGCACGGAAGAATTTAGCGAGTCGGGCTACCGCTACGTCAATACGACGACGGATGACATGGAATACTCACGCTCGATCACCGGAGGGACGGTGAGCGGCATCATCGGAATGTACGAGGGCAAGTTCAAACTGTACGACTTTGCCGGTACTCGCACGCTGACCGAAATCGAGGGCCAATCGGTTTGGGTTCTGACGGCGGGCACGGGCAAGGAAATCGAAGCCGAATCGAGCGGGCGGTCCTATGACGGCGCGGGGACCTACACGATCAGCGGCAGTAGCGGCAGCGGGGCCGACTATCAGAGCTGGAGCATCGACGGCTCGATCGTGGAATTCGGGCGGATCGGGGGCGGCCATGCGGTGATCACCGACTACGAACCCGCAGACCGCATGTGGCAGGTAACCGATGTAACTCCGGTGCTATACAATACGGAATGGATTTACTACAGCGACACGTCTAGCGGCCAGTACACGCAGGGGCCCATGTCGGGCCAGATTACCCAGCGCGACGGCCTCTACTGGTACCGGTGGGACGCTTTTGTCTGGGAGGATCCCAACCAGCCGGGCATCCTGGCAGGCACGGCCATCGAGCGGGCTCTTCTGAGGCTGGATAACGCCAGCAGCGCTTCCGGCCAGATCGAGGATTTCTATGCCGGATTCGGAGATAGTGGCTGCGGTTATGGTCAAGTGACCTTCCAGCGGGAAGACAGCGATCAAAGCAGCTTCCGCCAAGAGACCGGAATATCGTTCACCTTGGTACAGGAGACCACGGGCTGCGGATGTGGCTGCGGGTGCGGCTCCGGTGCCGCCCATTTCTGGCGACACGAATCGGGATGGCTGGACGAGTCCGCCTCAAGGGAGATGACCACGCGCCGCTGGACCGACACTCCCCAACAGGCGTCCTCGGGCTGCGAGCCGGGCGTCACCGAGCGGACCATTGAATTCGACGAGACCGACGGGTGGTCCACTTCGCGCAGGGAGCGATGGGCCGTCGTACCAGAGGAGTCGACCCTGGACCATGAGGATTATTACCTGGATCGGGTGGAGGTCTGGCAACTCGCCGACGGCAGCGGCATCGAGCGGTTCTGGAATGACTACTCTGCCCGCGAAACGACCTCCGGAACCGAAAACATCACTTACGACGGTCAGCAGATGGAAGGATCCTCCAATCGGACGCTGGATCGCTCCTTCGCGCGAACACTCACGATCGAGGAAGAATTCGATCGGGTCAACAGCCGCTGGGACTACACCTACAGCGGGACGGGCTGTGAATCGATCGATGACAGCTCCACGGGATGTGGCACCTACACCCCTGAAGCGTCCTGCGGCTGTGGTTGTGGCTGCGGTTGTGGAGGAGGCTCTCCGGCGTACGATGGAACGATCAACTATTCTCGTGCCGAGGAATTTGAAACGAGTCGCAATCTCGTTTACTCCAAACCTGCAAGCCACGAGAGTGTTGCCCCGAGAACGATCTACGACGGTCCCACCAGTTTGTCGAGCGGCTGCGGGTGCGACGGCGGCATTCCCTCTCCGGGCATTTGGGACAGCGCCGGGTGGGCCGTCTCGGGCAGCGGTGCAGGGACGATCCAGGAAACATGGCACGTGGACCACCAGCGCCAGCGCGATTGGACCGGCGCGCCTATAGGAGGCACCACGCTTTCCGGAACAGAGACCGAAAGCAGTGATGACACGTGGCTCTACAGCTTGACCTTCAGCGAAGCCAAACCGCAGGGTACGTCTTCGACCGCCTGGCAATTCACTAGCGTCTCCGGGGAAGGTGGTGGTCTGTTCTATGCCGATCACACCATCGAAGGATCGGGTAACTACCAGTTCGATGTCAGGCAAGGGTTGGCCACGCTTCAGGGCGTGAAGAACTACAGCGAGTCTCTTGTTGAAACAAATAACCATTCGATCGGCTTCATCATCACCGCAAACGGCCAAATCGCCTTCGACATGGCCGGCCACGGAAACCAGACTCTCACCAAGGACTTCGACTACGACGGTCAGACGGGCGCCACTTCGTATGCCGGCGGCTACGGCACGATCACCCTCGATGAGTCGGGCGACGTTCATCTGGAGCAAACGCGCAGCGTTGATTGGCATTACGATGGGGTCGATTACGATGCCGATGCCGAGACAACGAAAACTACCAGCGGCTCTCATGTACATAACTACCAGGACGATTACAGCTACAGCGGGTGCGGCTACTCGTATAGCGAGCATGCCTCCTGGTCGGAGAACAGTTCTTGGGAAAACCAGTTGACGAAACGTCACGCATTCTCCGACTCGGCCTGGTCCACCCTCTGGACGGACCGCTTTACCTCCTACGAACAGTCGGGGTGCGGGGGTGGCGGCGGTTCGAAGGCCACCAGTTACTCAAGCTCCGGTTGCGGCTGCGGGTGTGGAGAAGGCAGTTCGGAAAGCGACAACTATTCCTGGACCGGAAGCTGGTCGGAGTCCTACGATTCGGCTACCGATGATTATTCCCTCAGCGGTGGAATCGACAACCATGTAACCGGCGCTGCCAGTGGTTGCGGTTGCGGAAGTTCTTATGACGAGTGGGTTGACTACATCGGCTTCCGCTGGCCGACCTATACCTCACCCTATGCCTTCGATTATGTCTATCCCACGCAGACTGGCAAGCTCAACGGCGGCCTGGGAGAAGGTTGCGGGTGCGGCTGCGGCGGCGGCCTGTATGGTTTCGAGACCTACGTTCCCATCGGTCGTACCAGTGATACTTCGGCCAACAGCACCATCGGTCGGCTACCCACCGGCGGGCTCACCGCACCCTCGCCGCTGGCTGCCGCCGCCGATCTCAGCCCGCAGTTGGGCCCGTTCCGCACGCTCCCGGAGGCTCCCGCTGCGGCGCGAGCGGTGGGGCTGACCAGCTACCGGGAGCCCAACGCCATCCACGGCAACGGGTCCCCCGAGTTGCCCCAGAACGCGGTGTTCGCCGAGTGGGGAGCCTGGCGCGACCGCGGTCGGCTGAATCAAGATCTGGAGGACGCCATCGAGGAACTGGCCAACTTGACGACGCCGCCACCCGGCGGCCCGCGGCCCGACAAGACGGAGATGCCCGGGGTGGTGGTCCTGGATCTGTACGACACGGATCAAAGCGGCGATCAGTCGGTGACGGTGAGTGTGCCGAGCGGGGCCGGCTCGGGCCACGCCCTGCGGGCACCGGAGGGGCCCGACGCCCTGGTGGCGGCCTCGCTGGAGGGCGGCAGCCTGACGATCTCGGTCCCACAAGGCTCTACCGCCGCCGGCCTGACGGCCGTCACGGTCGTGGGCAAGGATGCCGAGGGGCTGCCGGTCGCCTGGACGGTGTTGGTCCATGTAGTGGCCGTGGAGGGTTACACGGTCGAGGAGCAGGCCTGGGGCGAAACGACCTGGGACGCCCCGGAAGATTCCGGCGACGATTGGGCCTTGCTGTGGCAGTGTAACGACTACCGCTGGCTGCCGCAAACGACGTTCGACGGGCTCGTGACCGCCGCCGATTGGTCCTTCGCCTCGGTAACAGTTGATTCGAGCCGCGAGCGTTGGGCCTACGGCACTCCCAGCGCCACGGGCGAAATAGTGGTAAACCCCGTTGTCACCTTCGGCGGCCAGAACATCTACTTCGAAACGCTCAACACGGCCGCTGTCGGCCTCCACCGCCAGACAACGCTCGACGAGGCGGGCAATCCCCAGGTGGTGTACAACGCCGACCAACCTCGAGTGGCGGTCACGTATGTAAGCCTCGTGGAGTGGGATCCGGTTTCCTGGTCGCGGGAAATCGAGGTGACCGACTACGGGACCTCCACGGGCGTGGCCAAGCTCACCACCGGCGAGGACGGTTATCTGGTCTATCCCGACTACGCCCAGCATCCGGTCGTTCCGCAGCCGATCGACCACAACACGGTGCGAGTGAAAGTCGAGCTGGGCGCTCCGGTGCCTGAAGGTATGGTCGGCACGGTCCACCTGGTCTGGTTCGATCCGGATAACACCGTAGCGAACGTTCCGTCTGCTCCACCGGCCAATACCGGTCACGGGATCCGCGACAACGCCGCCTCGCTCGTAGCGGCCGGCGGCGGGCTTCCGGGTTTCAGCCTCGATTTCACCACCGAAGGCCCCTCACCCAACAGCCACTGGATGAAGAAGGCGTACCTGGCCATTGAAGATGCCCGGTATGGCGACAACTTCATCGTGGCCGTGCATCCCCACTCGGGGATTGCCGAGACGTTCGAGTTCCGCGACGACGGGTCGGGCAACCTGGTGCTCATGCACCCGAACAACACGGGCCTGTGGACGCCGCTACCGGACGACAATGATCCCAACGACGACCCGGCCGACGGCGTCCAGGATCACCGTACCTCGGTGCTGACCATCATCCCCTCGGTGGACATCGACACCGACAGCGACAACACCGGCACGATCAACCGCAGCGATCATGAGGAGGAGGTTGAGAATCAAGCCAATGAACCGGGCAAGATCGTCCTTCTGAACAACGATGACGACAATGGTAACAACCAAAGTGACATGGACGAGGTGGACGCTTCCGGCAACCCGCTGGTGTATTCCCAGCCGGACGACGATTTGACTCAGGTGATCCTCGACTTCGGGCTTGTCAGCTACGATGGACTCGACGGCTGCGCGCTTCGGTTGACTGCCAGCGACGGTCTGCGCATTTGGGGCGACCAATTGCGGAACCTTCCGGACGGCGCGACCGTCCAAGGTACAGGATACAACCAGTACGAGTGGATGATTCCGGCTGGGACCACCAGCGACCCGTTCCCGGGCAGTGTGTACGTGGAGGGAATCGCCACTGGCCGCCAGTGGGTCACCTGGGAACTGTCAGGGTCAAGCGGCCAGGTTCTCGCCAGCGACACGGTGGTCTTTACCGTCATTGATTTCGGTCTGGCCAGCGTGGACCTGGAAGCAACCGATGCTGCTCGCAAGCACGACATTACCCGTGACACCGGTGGTGTGTACGACGACGTCGAATGGGTCGATCCGAGTCCGGATGGCACTTTGCAAGGAGCCCCGGACGACCATCGCCTGCCGGTCTGCTACACGCGGAGCGGCCCGCATGGCGCTGTGCACGTGAGGGTAGAACAGGTCGACATAAGACTACTGGGCAACCTGGGAGTTACCAGCGTGATGGTTCGGGCCAACGGTACGATAGGCGCTCAGACAATCACGCTGCCGGAAACTGCGGCCACCATCAGTGGGGATCAGATCGTGGCGATGAACCTCAACTCGCCTGAGGCGATTCCCGACGTGATCCGCAACACGGAGATTGTGCTCAACTGGCAGGTATCGCTGGACGGCGGCCCGTGGCTCGACGTCGGCAGCTCGGTCAACACGGCCTACGTCACCTGGGACGATCCGTTGACTGCCGCCCCGTTTGAGACCTGCCTGTACGTAGGATGCCAAGCAGCAGATGGTGCAGGAGGAACAGTTGGTGTAGATGAGTCCATGGTTCTTGCCGAGATTTGGTCGGACTCGTTTAGTACGCTAGATGTCAAACGTGCTGACGGGCAGTTGTTGACCTACTACGGTTTTCGAGATAACAACGGCAACAGCATGTATGATCCTGGGATTGATGACGACTTCAATGATCCCAGCCGGTGCCCATGGACCGGAACCGCCGATCTACTTGCAAACCGAAATGGCCAATGCCATGCGTGGGCTGAATTCATGCGCGACGTGCTGGACGCTCAGGGGATAGGGGCGATTAACGGGCACTCTACGCAGATCATAGCTGTCAGGATAAAGCAGCAGTTCCATGGCTTCGCCATCAAGAATTGGGCGACGAGTGGCACTAGCTATCCGAAACTTATCATCGATCTGGACGCAGGGGTTGATGGTTCGTCAGCCACAACTCCTGATCCTAATTCCAACCAAGCGGCTGATGCGCCCGGCGTACCTGGTCAAGGCACATCACCTAATCCACCGGCGGGCTTCTCCAACCATTACATTGTCTGGGCAAACGCTAGGTACTACGATCCGAGCTACGGCCTGGGGCCATTCATAGATCTGAAAGACTACGAGGATGCAGCGCTTGCTGGCACTATCATTGTTGTGGGGAATGAGATGCGGCTTACACCACTACCGGTGAGTGACGGCGATCCCAGCACCACGTCCGACTTGGTCTGCACCTACCAATAACCGAGGACACATATTGGCAATATCGGATTCCACACAGACAGGAGCAAGCCCTGCAATGAGCATGCAAGTAGTTGTACTGACTGTGATCTTCACATGTGCTGCCGACGAACACATGCCTCTTGTGAGATTCGCGCAAACAAGAGGAGGATCTCCTACACAAGCAATAACCCCAGAAATGCGAGAGGCTTTGGCGCGTTTCCGGAAGGTACATCCTGGCATGGAAAAGGACACGCTTGATAAGGCCGTTGATGACCTCTTTGCCGAGTTTGCCAAACATGACCCAACAGTATTCGTGCCCCTGGTCGTAAATGACATGATCCGCCTGGCGCCGCGTGACCGGCGTACGGTTTTCGTGCTCCGGCGAAGCCTGCAAGCAGGTTGGATCCCCCCTGCTCTTGGCCATGGGTTGCTGGTACAGGTTGGCGACTCTCCTGAGGAACATGTCAAATGGCTGATTCGCGAGTTGCAGAGTCCCAATACCGCGCGGCGGATCGAAGCCATCAGGGCACTCAGTACTTGCGGTGCTGCGGCAAGAGATGCAGTCCCGTATCTAGAGAAGATCATGCGCGCCAGCCGGGCGCCGCCTGAAGACTATAAGCGTGCGTACAACTGGAGCTTCCCGATGCCAGAACACGTGCACGCCTATTATGCCATTAAGGCAATCACCAACGCGTTAGAATCACAAAAACGGGAGCGCTAGAAGACGACACGCGTTGTAGTCTGTCAGACATAAGAACGCATTTCGGAAATCGGATCTGCGACCCATCGTATGGCACGGAGTTTACAAGTCTCGCTCGTGGGGAAGATCACAGTGTCGACATCCGAACGGACAACTTCAAGCCGGATGGGTACAGCGACAAGCTTCTTGCCGTGCGGAGCCAACTCGATCTTACGTCGCTGGTCACCCAACCGACTTCAAGCAACGGCGCTCCGGTGGGGCTGCTCAGGCACGCCGGATATCTGGATTGCAGGGATCGCCGTTACGAGTATGGCACAGAGATTGAATGGCGACTCGAGTTCACCAGCGCCGATGAGTTCAATCTGTTTTATCGAGCGGTGGGCGAATCCACATGGCATGCCGACGGGAGCGGGTCACGCCAGGCGGACTTCGTGTCCGAGTCCGGTGCCGTCTATGTACTACGTGACTGGTGGGACGCGGGATTGACCACCGAAGCCGACCAAACGGTCACCTTCCGCACGAGGCCTAGCCCCAACATGATCGAGATGCCGGTACTGTTTTGGGACCAGACGGGTGCTTTGGCCTACACAAATAATGTGGTAAACTCGCTC
>Ga0078972_1003103_pt1 | contig 51140 bp, 35 predicted proteins | sample YelNatPaOPGAMG01_FD_67568 | JGI IMG/M metagenome (GOLD analysis project Ga0078972, IMG submission 67568) | Hot spring thermophilic microbial communities from Obsidian Pool, Yellowstone National Park, USA - OP-RAMG-01 (SPADES assembly) (version 2) | ecosystem: Environmental > Aquatic > Thermal...
TAATCTTAAAAAAGAAAGAAGAGAGAGAAGAAAGAAACCCACGGTAACTTTCTTCTCTCTTTATTTTCTCTCCTCCCCTTTATATTTTCAACATTATTTTTTCAACATGGGGAACATCTGGGGGAAAACCCTTTTGAAAGGGGAAAACCCTTTTGAAAAAGGGTTTTCCCCTTGTACCCCTTTCCTAAAACTTTAATTTCAATCCGCTCATTGAACTAATTGAAATTATTTGTTATAATTAGCACATGTTATAGTGAATACATATCATAGTAAATACATAAATTATGTTATAGATTATATCTAATTACACAGATTAGTTTTATATAATAAAACTATAATCTCTCAATAATATCTCAAAAAATGTCTCAAAAAGCAGCATTATTTACCCTTGGCTGTAAGCTGAATCAATATGAGACCATGTTCTTGCAGGAGCAACTTGAGCAGTGCGGCTATTCAATCGTTCCCTTCGAGAGCGTGGCTGACGTCTATATTATCAACACCTGCACGGTTACTAACAAAGGGGATTACCACTCCAGGATGAAGATAAGACAGGCCCAGCAGACTAACCCCCAGGCGTTAATTGTGGCTACGGGCTGCTCGGCTCAGGTCAATCCGCAGCGGCTAGCCTCTATGCCCGGGGTGGACCTAGTGGTTGGCAATACCGAGAAAGGCCATCTGGTACATTATCTTACCAAGCTCAGCAAGCGAGGTTATCCGAAGATTATAGTGAGTGAGCTTGGCCAAAAGACGCAGTTTGATCCTCAGCTTATCAACCATTTTCCTGGCTACACTAGAGCTTTTTTAAAAATCCAGGAAGGGTGCGACCAGCGGTGCAGCTATTGCATTGTGCCCACAGCCCGGGGGAGAAATCGCAGCGCCCGGCCGGATGACGTTCTGGCCCAGGCCAGGCGGCTGATCGAAAATGGCTATCAGGAGCTGGTTCTAACCGGCATTCACCTTGGCACCTATGGTCAGGACTTAGAGGAGAGGATCGATCTGGCCGCCCTTCTTGAAGCCCTGCTCACCGATCAAAGATTGAGCCAGATTCGAATACGCTTAAGCTCCATCGAGCCTACGGAGTTTACCCCGGCCCTGAAAAGAGTGGTTACCCACTGTCAGCGAGTTTGCCCTCATCTGCACATTCCCCTGCAGAGTGGGGATGATCAGATTCTTCAGGCCATGCGAAGGCCATACACAAGCGCTTACTACCGCCAGCTAATTGAAGAGTTAGTCTCCCAGAGGCCTGATCTGGCCACAGGAGCGGATGTCATAGTCGGCTTTCCTGGTGAGAGTGAGGAGAGCTTTCAGCGGACCTTCCGGTTTATTGAATCTCTCCCCTTGGCTTACCTCCATGTTTTCAGCTTCTCCCCGCGGCCCGGAACAGAGGCAGCCAGGATGTCGCCTCAGATTGACGGCAGCATAAAGAAGGAGCGATGTCGAGCCTTGCGGGCTTTGAGCAGGAGGAAATTCTATCACTTCAGGCGGCAATTTTTGAATCTTCCCCTTCCGGCCCTTGTTCTAGGGCAAAGGGATGAGCAGACCGGCGGCCTTATTGCCCTAACTGGAAACTATATCAAGGTGGTGGTTGAGGGGGGCGATGGGCTAATCAACCAGCAGGTCATGGTGGAAATAACCGAGGTTCTCGAAGGCAGGACCTTGGGGAGAATAAGCGATCGGAGTTAGTTTAATTATTCTTTCTTGGAGTGTCAAATCGGTATTAGGGCTTGCAAAAGTAGGGGCTCTTTGCTACCATGAGCGGAGTGAAAAAGATATTTTGGGTAAAATTTGGGTGAGATTCTTGTAATGAGATTCTTGTTAAGGAGAGCAAGAGGTGCGATTTTCTGAGGCATTCATTAATACGGTCAAGGAGGTGCCGGCAGAGGCTGAGGTTATCAGCCATCAGTTGATGCTGCGGGCCGGGATGATCAGAAAGTTAGCGGCTGGCGTATATACCTATCTGCCGCTGGGGTATCGGGTTATTCAGAAGATTGAAGGGATCATCCGTGAGGAGATGAATCGGGCTGGAGCGCTTGAGGTGCATCTGCCGGTGCTTTGTCCGGCAGAGCTTTGGCAGGAGAGCGGGCGCTGGTCCCTGTACGGGCCTGAGCTTATGCGGCTGCAAGATCGGCATAGCCGCCAATTTTGCCTAGGGCCGACTCATGAGGAAGTGATCACGGATCTGGTCCGCCGCGAGGTGCGCTCTTATCGGCAACTGCCCCTAAATTTATACCAAATCCAGACCAAATTCCGTGATGAAATTCGCCCTCGCTTTGGGCTGATGCGAGGCCGGGAATTTATCATGAAGGATGCCTACAGTTTTGATCGCGACGATGCCGGAGCCGAGATCAGCTATCAGAAGATGAAAGAGACCTACGAGAGGATCTTTCGCCGCTGTGGATTGATATGCAAAGCGGTTGAGGCTGACACTGGAGCTATCGGCGGCAGCTTCTCCCATGAGTTTATGGTCCTGGCGGAGTCGGGCGAGGATAGGATTGCAAGCTGTAGCCGCTGTGAGTATGCCTCGAATGTTGAAAAGGCCACCTATGCTATTGCGGATAAAGAGCCTGTGGAGAACTCTACAAGCTGGCCAGCCATGCAGCCGGTGTCAACTCCTGAGCTTTCCACGGTCCAGGAGGTAGCCTCCTTCCTGGGAGTGAGTCCGTCTCAGGTTGTCAAGACCCTGCTTGTTTTGGCTGATGAGCAGATTTTGGCCGTATTGATCCGCGGGGATCAGGAATTGAATGAGGTAAAATTAAAAAATCTGACCGCGGCGACTAAAATCAGTATGGCTAGCCCACAGGTAGTCGAGTCGATAACCGGCCCTGAAAGTGTCGGGTTCTCCGGACCTGTGGGGCTTTCTGGCGTGCGGATTGTGGCTGATTATTCGGTTAGGGATATTGAAAATTTCGTGGTTGGGGCCAATCGGAAGGATACTCATTTTATCAATGTAAATTGGGGAAGAGACTGCCCTAGGCCGGAATTTTTCGATTTGCGGGTAGTGCAAGAGGACGATCCCTGTCCAAGATGTCAGGCGCCGCTTAAAATCAGCCGTGGGATTGAGGTAGGCCATATTTTCAAGTTAGGGACCAAATATAGTAAGGCATTGCAGGCTACCTATCTTGACCAGAATGGTGAAGAGAAGACGATCGTTATGGGCTGCTACGGAATAGGGGTTGGCAGGACCATGGCCGCTTCGATCGAACAGAACCATGATCGGGATGGTATTATCTGGCCGATGCCTATTGCTCCCTATCAGGTTATGGTGCTTCCGACGGATACCACCGATAAGGATATCAGGGAGGCTGCCGAGGCGATTTATCAGGAATTGCTATCTGCTGGCCTTGAAGTCATCATTGATGATCGGGAGGAGAGGCCGGGGGTCAAATTCAAGGATTCTGATTTACTAGGGATCCCTGTTCGAATCACCATAGGCAGCAAGTCGTTGAAGCAAAATTCAGTAGAGATTCGTATTCGGAAAACGGGCCAAGTCATTCAGGTTTTAAAAGATCAGTGTCGGCAGAAGGTTCAGCAGATGGTCAGTGAAATGCTGGAGGCATCATCATAATAGATAATAGCTAAATAGATAATAGCTAACCCGAGTTATCAATCATCAATCTTGATGAATAGGCTAATCCATCTCGAAAAAGATGGTTTCCCGAAGAAGAGGGGGGGTAGGAGGCATGGGTAAAAACAAGGAAAATTTGAAGGCCATGATCCGTGAGCTGGGCGATGCCATCAGTGAAAACCTGATCCAATCGAATATGGTACAGGATGTGTTGCAGCGGATTAAGGAGCAGGGGTATCAGGTAGACCTCTCTTTGGCTGTAGGAGTTTGTCTGTATCGGCAGGAGGAAGAAGATAGCCTGTCGGCATCCTACTACCTGCCTGAGGAAGAATCCTCCTATCGGTCTGAGGAAGAAGATGATGAGCAGAAATTTGAGTTTAAAATCAATCGAACAGATCTAGAATTTCTCAATTCACTTGGCCTCAGATTCGATTCATATCAAGATTATGATTGATGAGATCGAGTCAAGATTGAGATCGAGTCAAGATTATGATTGATGAGGTCATGCACATCTGTAATAATTGTCTGTAGATAAGGAGAGAAGTAAGATGCAAGATCGAAAAATAATGCTTTCTGAGCGGGAGATGCCCTTAAGCTGGTATAATATTCTCCCTGATTTGCCCACTCCGCTGAGTCCGCCGCTGCATCCGGCCACTCATCAGCCGATTGCCCCTGAGGCCTTGCAGCCGATATTTCCCGAAGCCCTGATTGAGCAGGAGGTAAGCAGTCAGTCGACTATTTCTATCCCTGAGGAGGTTCTCGATGTTTATCGCCTATGGCGGCCAACCCCCCTGGTCAGGGCTTTGGGTCTTGAGAAGAAGCTGAATACTCCCGCTAAAATTTTTTATAAAAATGAAGGGGTTAGCCCTCCGGGTAGCCATAAACCAAATACCGCTGTAGCGCAGGCGTACTATAATCGACAGGCCGGGGTAAAGAGGCTAGCTACGGAAACTGGCGCTGGCCAGTGGGGAAGTGCCCTTGCTTTTGCCTGTAATCATTTTGGCCTTGAGTGCACGGTCTATATGGTCAAGGTTAGCTACCAGCAAAAGCCTTATCGTAAGTCAATGATGCACGTTTGGGGTGCGGAAGTGATCCCAAGTCCTAGTCCGAAAACCAAAGCCGGGCAAGATATTCTGGCCAAGGATCCAGACTCTCTGGGGAGCCTGGGGATTGCCATCAGCGAGGCGATAGAGGATGCTGTTCAGCATGCTGACACCAAGTATGCCCTGGGATCTGTTTTGAACCATGTGCTTCTCCATCAGACCATTATCGGTCTTGAGACCCAGCAGCAGTTCAAAAAGATCGGCCTTTGGCCCGATATTTTAGTCGGCTGCTGCGGCGGAGGATCAAATTTCGCTGGCCTTGCTCTCCCCTATGTCAGGGAAAAAATCAATGGCCGTAATATGCGGATTATTGCCGTTGAGCCAACTGCCTGCCCATCCCTCACTCGTGGGGAATTTCGCTATGATTTTGGGGACACCGCTCATCTTACTCCCCTGCTCAAGATGTTTACCCTCGGCCATGACTTTGTCCCTCCGGGAATCCATGCTGGTGGGCTTCGCTATCACGGGGCCTCACCCATTGTCAGTAACCTACTCCATAATGGGATCATCGAGGCTGTAGGCTGCAAGCAGACGGCTGTTTTTGAAAGCGCTCTGCTCTTTGCCCGGACCGAGGGGATCATCCCTGCTCCGGAATCAGCCCATGCTATCCGCTGTGTAATCGAGGAGGCGGAAAAGTGCCGAGAGGCAGGAGAGGAAAAGGTGATCGTATTTTCCTTAAGCGGCCATGGACATTTTGATTTAGCCTCATATGACAGCTTCTTGGCTAATCAGCTCCAGGATTATGAGTATCCTGAGGAGAAAATCAAAGAGGCCCTCAGTGAATTGCCGGTGATTGATTAGCCGGTGATTGATTATAATTAATAGCTTGGGTAAGGGAAAGCAGATGGTTAGATCATCAAAATGAGAGAGCATTGATCTTCAAGGGGGTGAGGGAAAAATGAGGCTAAAGTATTACTATCTTCTTTTTTGGGCCGCTCTTCTGATGCTTTTATTTTTGCCAATAACCAGCTGCGGTTTGAGGCCGAATATTCCCTGCATTCCATGCCTTTAATTTAAGGATTTAGGGATAAGGGATAATAGCAGGAAGAGGGGGTAAGTAGATTCAAATGAGAGGGATTGGCGCAAAAAAGGCGTGGTCATTCCCTCTTTTTTTCTCTAATCTTTTTTCTCAAAATTTTTAATATGGTCGCTCTTATTTATTAGCTACCATTTGAGAGACATAACCATAATAAGAGCTAAGCCCCTTCGAGGGTTTATGGTTGTTCTGATATTATGGTGTCTGATATATAATAAGAGCGAATGCGGTATTGGAGACGGATGAATCGATTTGGATTGAGCCCGAAAAGATGCCTAGCCTTGATGATGCTGATCTTGGCTTTTGCGTGGCATTGGGGATGCACCAAGCAGGAGCGGGTGCGTTCTGATTTTGAACTGTATCAGGGCGGCATGAATTTATTCGAAAAGAAAAAGTACCTAGATGCCCGCAAGCAGTTTCAGGATATTGAAGTCTTATATCCAGAGAGCCGCTATCTTCCTCTGGCCAGGGTGGGAATTGCTAACACCTATTATGAAGAAGGCGCTTATGATGAGGCTACTGTGGAATATCGGAAAGTGCTAGAGTTTTACCCTTTGGGAAAACTCTCTGACTGGGCGCAGTATCGGCTTGGAATGTGCCATTTTAAGCAGATGTTGTCGGAGGATCGGGACCAAGAGGAGACACAGGAAGCCTGCTCAGCCTTTGAAACATTTTTAGCTCAATACCCTAAAAGTCCGCTGGTGAACGAGGCCAGAGAGAAGTATCAAATCTGCAAAGATCGCCTTGGCGGCCATGAGCTCTCTATAGCCAAATTTTACCTCAAGAGTAAATCCTATGAGGTGGCTATTGCCAGGCTTCAGGAAATTCTCAGCCATTATCCTCAATTCAGCCGAAAGGATGAGGTGTTTTATTATCTGGCTAAAGCTGCTGGAAAGAGCGGAAAGAGGCAACTAGAAAAGGAGGCTGTTCAGACGCTGATTAGTCAATACCCAAACTCCCGATTCACCCAGAGATTATTTATGGAAAAGAAAGAGCTGAAAAAGGTGAATTAAGCTTGATGAGGGAGGCTTTAGTGGGGGTGAATAAAAGAGCGCATACCTTTTGCCCCTGAATATTGAGATGATGGGGGAATAAGAGGAACATCTCGATATCACCTAACCTGTTGACTTTTTTTATTTTATTTTGTATTATTGTCTTGACTAAGGGGGCTTATAATGAGTTTTTTAAGGCCAGAGGGTAAGGAAACAAATAAATTGGGTGTGTGGGGTATAGAAGAAAGGAGAGAATACGTGCACGATCCTAAGGATATAGCTGAGGCATATTTAACTGAAAGTACCGTTGATATCGAAACCGCACGGTTAACCAATATTAACGGGCTTTACAGCCGCACCATTCATTTCTCCCAGGAGTGTGTTGAGAAAATTACCAAAGCCTGTTTAGCCCTCCGCGAGATATTTACCCGTGATCATAAGACTTCGACTCTGTTTGTAGCTGTATTTCGGGGCGAAATCGAAAATATTGATGAAATCCAAAAGGCCGCCTTGATTTTGGAAAAGCATGGGGCAAGAACTAGATTTCCACTCTACCAGCGTGGGGACCTTCCCCTGTGGGTCCCATCCAAAGTCTATGGCCCGGAAGAGGCCAGCGATGCTCTAAAGCAGGGAGAATTTATTTACAATACCCTGAAGGCTTTTTTGGAAAAAGAGATGAGAGGCCGCGGCGGCGAGCCGAGCGAAAGTAAAGTAGAAAATAAGGCATAGGTAGAAAAGTAAAGTAAATCTAGATAGATAAAGTATAGTATAAAGTAAAGCGTTAGAGAGAGCAAGGAGCGAGCTATTTGATTCCCCTAAAGGATGATATCCCGAGTGAGAGTTTTCCGATAGTTACCCTGACCATTATTGGTTTGAATTGTGCGGTTTTTTTTTACCAGCTCCTTTTGGGAGCAAATAACGAGCGGCTGATTTCAACGCTTGGTATCATCCCTTATGAATTAAGTCACTTGAGAGATATTCCTCCCTTGGCCCCTATCCCCTTGCCGTTTACGGTGCTGACCTCCATGTTTCTCCACGGCGGGCTAGCTCATGTAGGTGGAAATATGCTCTATCTGTGGATTTTTGGGGATAATGTGGAAGACTCGATGGGCCATATGCGGTTTGCTGTCTTCTATCTTTTGTGTGGGGTGGCGGCGGCGATTACTCAGATCATGATTGCCCCGAACTCGACTATACCCATGATTGGGGCCAGCGGAGCTATTTCTGGGGTTTTGGGGGCTTATCTACTCTTGTTTCCCCAGGCTAAGGTAATAACTTTGATTTTTTTTGGCTTCCTGATCGAAACCGTACGGCTTCCTGCCGCTTTTTTTCTTACGTTCTGGATCGTTGTTCAATTTCTCAGTGGAGCATTTAGCCTGACCGCTCACTCGATTTCTGGGGGAGTTGCCTGGTTTGCCCATATTGGAGGTTTTATAGCTGGAGTAGTACTTGTCTCTTGGTTCAAGAGACGGCGCCGGAGGTTTGGAATCAGTAGGCATATTGATCGAGGTGATGTTGGGAGGTGGTGGTAAAGTTCATGCCCTCTGCCCATATCCTGGTTATTGATGATGAAGCTAGAATTCGCTCCTCACTGGCCGGGATTCTGACTGATGAGGGATATAAAGTCTCGCTGGCTGAAGATGGCGAGGCTGCCTTGGCCAAAATTCAAACTGATCCTCCCCCTGACCTGATTCTGTCCGATATCTGGATGCCTGGAATCGATGGCCTTGAACTTTTGCAAAAGGTCCGGGAGTCGAATCCTGATATTCCGGTGATTATGATTTCAGGGCATGGGACGATTGAAACCGCAGTTCGGGCTATCAAGATGGGGGCCTTTGATTTTATTGAAAAGCCGCTTTCCCTAGAGAAGACCGTATTGACTGTGAAACATGCCCTGGATCAGCGCAGGCTTGAGGCGGAAAATAAGACTTTAAGGATGAGGATCAATAAAAAATATGAAATTATTGGTCAAAGTAAGGCGTTAAATGAACTTAGAAAACAGGTTCAAATCGCCGCGCCGACCAATGGACGGGTCTTGATCTATGGCGAAAACGGTACGGGAAAGGAATTAATCGCCCATGAAATTCACGAAAAAAGCAAAAGAAGGGATAAGCCATTTATCGGAGTAAACTGTGCAGCTATTCCCGAAGACCTGATTGAGAGTGAATTATTTGGTCATGAGAAGGGGGCTTTTACTGGAGCCAGCAGCCTGAGGCGGGGGAAATTCGAGCTGGCTGATGGCGGGACCCTGTTTTTGGATGAAGTCGGTGATATGAGTCTTAAAACCCAGGCCAAGCTACTGAGGGTTCTGGAGGAGGAAGCTGTACAGCGCGTTGGGGGTACAGAGTCGATCAAGATTGATGTCCGAGTGATTGCCGCCTCGAATAAGAATCTGAAAGAGGAGATCGAGCGTGGAAATTTTCGCGAGGACCTGTATTATCGGCTGAGTGTTATACCGATTAAGGTTCCAAGTCTGAGGGAGCGGAAAGAGGATATTCCAGCTCTGGTTGATCATTTTTTGAGGGAATTTTGTGCCGAAAATGGACGGAAGTTGAAAAAAATCACCTCTGAAGCTATGGACCTATTAAGTTTATACGATTGGCCTGGTAATGTGCGGGAATTGAAAAATCTGATCGAGAGACTGGTTATTATGGTCCCCGGCAATATCATTACGGCGCAGGATATTCCGCTCTCCTTCAGGGAGAAAAGTCCACCCTCTTTGAAGGAGGCAAAGCAGGAGTTTGAAAAGTGTTTAATAGCTCAGACCTTGCAGGCCAATCGGGGTAATATCTCAAAGAGTGCCAAGGTTTTGAAAATCGATCGCGGTCTTCTGTATCAGAAATTGAAAATGTATGGGCTTGAGCCCAAGAATGAATATCTAAGCGGCAAAAGCGATTATCCAGCTAACCAGAGGAAAGGATATGATGAATTTACTTAAGGAATTAAAGTTTGGTCCAGGTGGATTGATTCCGGCAATTATTCAGGATGCCACTGATAAAGAAATTTTGATGCTTGCTTATATGAATGCCGAATCGTTAAGGCTGACGATTGAAACAGGCATTACTCATTTTTGGAGCCGATCGAGGAATTGCCTTTGGAAAAAGGGAGAAACCTCAGGACATATCCAGGAAGTGCAAGAGATACTCTATGACTGTGATGCAGACACCCTGCTGATTAAGGTCAGGCAAAAAGGGCCAGCTTGCCACACCGGATATCGGACCTGTTTTTACCGCCAGTACCAGGGGGATGACCAGGAGCCCAGGATCGTTTCGCATAAGCTTTAGTTCACCAAAAGAGTGGGTTGAAGGTCGATCTCCTGTGATGGAAAATCATTCTCTTACCTACCGCAAGTCAGTGCTAGATAATGGTCTGCGGGTTATTACCGTAGAGATGCCCCATCTTCATTCGGTGGAAATCAGTCTGTATGTCAAGGCAGGCACACGGTTTGAGACTGAGGCCAATAACGGTATCTCTCACTTCCTTGAGCATATGCTATTTCGGGGCACTAAAAATATGCCCAATTCCTATCAGTTGCATAAGCGCTTTGAATCTCTAGGAGGGGATATCAATGCCGTAACTGGAGTTGAGGATACCTGCTACTGGCTAAGCCTGCATCCTCGCTACTTCGCCAGGGGGGTGGCCCTTTTTTCCGAACTGTTTCTCTCCCCCAGATTTGCGGACATGGACACGGAAAAGCAAATCATTCTGGAGGAAATCCTCAATGAAACCAATGAGCGGGGAGAGGATATCGACATTGACAATCTCTCTTCTAAAATGCTTTGGCCGGACAGTAGCTTAGGGTTTCCAACACTTGGCAGCAGAGAGAATGTACTTCGCTTCACCGAGCAGGAGGTTAGGTCATTTTTTGAAACTCATTATACTGCCTCAAATATGGTCTTGTGCATTGCTGGCAAGATCGGGCACGAGCAGGCTCTTAGTCTTGCCAGCAGATACTTTTCTGCCCTTCCGAGAGGGCAAGAGATCCAGATTACCCCTCAAAAATCTTGTCAGCAAGCTGCCAGGGTGCTGTTTAAGAAAAACTCCGGCAGTCAGGCCAATGTGCAGGTCTGCTTTCGGGCCGTATCATACAATTCACCCGATTACTACGCCATCTTGCTGCTTCAGAGAATAATGGACTATGGCAACTCTTCCCGTCTTCAGTGGAATATTCGCGAGCGGCAGGGGCTAGTTTATGACATTTCCGCCTCGGTTTCCTCTTTTCATGACACTGGCACCTTTGATATTGATTTTTCAGTAGCCCCAGGGAAAATTTCCCGCGTGGTGCAGGAGGTGCTTCGGCAGATTAAGAATCTGACCACTGAGCTGGTTTCTCAGGAGGAGTTTTCGCGGGCTAGGCGTCGCTGTATTCTTGAGTTTGATTTTTCGCTGGACAATGTGGCTAAAATGGCTGACCGCTTTGGCTGGAATGAGCTTTATCGTCAGGGAGAGTCGCTTGAGGCTGAGCGGAAAAAGATCGAGCAGGTAACCAGAGAGCAGATTTTTCGTCTGTGTCGGGAGCATTTTGTTAATTCGGGATTGAACATTGTTGTTGTCGGTCAGTATTCAAAAGAGGAAGAGGTGCGGGTCAACGCCTTGGCTAGAGAATTTTCTCCATAACTTTTCTTATTTTTCAATAATCTTTTCTCCATAATAATCTTCTCTCTTTTATTCAAAATATATTCAAATATTCAAAATATATTCAAAATAATCTCGTTATTCAACGATCTTCTCTTCATAATCCCGAAGGTTATTAAAAGTTTTAGGAAAGGGGTTTTTAAGGGGAAAACCCTTTTTCAAAAGGGTTTTCCCCTATTAATGTTTTTCCCCTTAAACTTAATGTGATTCTTTCCAAAGAGTCATTGAAATTGGCTGATAATACCGATTCATGGGGTAACAACAATGGGAAGAGGTGATCAATCGGAAATTATTGTTCAAGGGAAAGGTTTACTTCGATGCATATAGCCCAAGTTGCTCCGTTATATGAGAGTGTTCCTCCGAAATATTATGGTGGAACGGAGCGAGTGGTCTCTTATCTTACCGAGGAGCTGGTTCGACAGGGCCATGAGGTAACTCTTTTCGCCAGTGGGGATTCGATTACCAGCGCTCGTCTGATCTCCCCTTGCGAGCAGTCTTTGAGGTTAAGCAGACAATGTCAGGACTGCATGGCTCATCATGTGTTGATGCTAGAGCAGGTGTTCAAAAATGTGGATCAGTTTGACATTGTGCATTTCCATATTGACTATATTCATTTTCCTACCCTAAGGCGGCTTAAGGTTGCTCATATTAGCACTCTTCACGGGAGGCTGGATATAGCGGACCTGCAAGGGCTGTATCGGGAATTTAGCGACATGCCTGTGGTGTCGATCTCTGATAATCAGCGCAAGCCGCTTCCCTGGGTAAACTGGCAGGGCACGGTCTATCATGGTCTGCCTGAAGATCTTTATACTTTGCGGGAGGAGCATGGCAAGTATTTGGCCTTTCTTGGTCGTATCTCACCTGAAAAGCGGCTCGATCGGGCTATTCAGATTGCCAAGCGGGTCGGGATGGAACTTAAGGTTGCGGCCAAGCTTGATCCGGTCAATTTGGATTATTTCAATAACATTATCAAGCCGCTCCTCAAGGAGCCTCTGGTTGAGTATATCGGTGAGATTGGCGAGAGAGAAAAGAATGATTTTCTTGGGAATGCCTATGCGCTTCTTTTCCCGATTGATTGGCCGGAGCCGTTCGGCCTGGTAATGATTGAGTCTATGGCTTGTGGGACTCCGGTTATTGCCTATCGGTTAGGTTCTGTGCCGGAGATCATTGATCATGGCCTGACCGGCTTTTTGGTGAATGGGATAGGGGAGGCGGCAGAAGCGGTCAAGCAAGTTACAACCTTAAGCCGTCGGAGGTGCCGTCAGGTTTTTGAAGAGCGCTTTTCAGCTAGGCGGCTGGCCAAAGACTATCTGAAGCTTTACCAGAGGATGATCAGTGAGCGGAACATTTCTGAGCAGAAAGAAAAGATAAAGATTGAGCAAGCCGGATCGGCCTTTGGGCTAGACAATAGTGATGGCGATTGGTCTGCTGATAGTCATGGGGCTGATCGGGCTGAGCGAGTCAAGGTGCTAAGGAGAGGCTTTGGAAGAGAAGATTCGGGTCGAAGATGAATTTTATATTCTAGCCACATTTTCCCTGGCTGAAAAAAACAGGCGGGTTTTGAAGCATGGTGAAACCTTTGCCGTCTTTGATCACTATGGGGACATTCTTTGTCTGGGAAGCTGCGAGCAGGGTATTTATCATGAAGGGACACGGTTTCTCTCACGGCTTGAGCTTCGCCTTGGCAAAAACCGACCTCTTCTTCTCAGCTCAACCATCAGAGAAACCAATGAGGTTTTGGCCGTAGACCTGACCAATCTCGACATTCTGGTTGGTGATGAGGTGGTGGTCCCAAGAGGGAGTTTGCATATTTTCCGCTCTAAGTTCCTCTGGCAGGGGGCGAGCTATGAGCGCCTGCGGCTTTTAAATTATGGTCTTGATGAGATCAATATTGATTTTTCTCTATGTTTTGACGCTGATTTTGTTGATATTTTTGAGGTCCGGGGCATGGTCAGAGAGCGAAGGGGCAGGCTGCTGGAGCCTTTGGTTGAGGGGGGGCGAGTTGTTCTCTCCTATGAGGGGCTCGATGGGAAGGTGCGGCAGACGCATATTGAATTCTCTCCATGGCCAGATCGCCTCTCTTCATCTGAGGCGAGCTTTCAGGTGAGTCTTAAACCCAAGCAGACGGCCACATTTTTTATGACTGTCTGCTGCACCTGTGGGCGAGGAAAACTCTTGTCTCATTCTTATCAGAGTGCCTGGGTTGAGGCCGCAGATTCTCTGAAGGACATAAGAGCTCGATTTTGTGAGGTTTCTACCTCTAATGAGCAATTCAACGAGTGGCTGAGTCGCTCGCAGGCCGATCTTTGCATGATGCTCACGGCTACGGCCCACGGGCTATATCCTTATGCCGGAGTCCCTTGGTTCAGTACAGCCTTTGGTCGGGATGGAATTATCACTGCTTTTCAGATGCTGTGGGTTGCTCCCGATATTGCTCGGGGAGTTTTAGCCTATCTGGCTTCAATGCAAGCCAGAGAGAGTGATGCTCGGCGGGATGCTGAACCAGGCAAGATTCTCCATGAAATTCGCCTTGGAGAGATGGCTGCTCTTGGAGAAATCCCTTTTGGTCGCTACTATGGCAGTGTAGATTCCACTCCGCTGTTTATTATTTTGGCTGGAGCCTATTATGAGCGAACCGCGGATCGGGAGTTTATTCAATCAATCTGGCCAAATATCATGTTGGCTATTGAGTGGATCGACCAATATGGGGATCAGGATGGAGATGGATTTGTGGAATATAAGCGACATACGACCGAGGGGCTAATTAATCAGGGCTGGAAGGATTCCCATGATGCAGTTTTCCATGCTGATGGGACGCTGGCTGAGGGGCCGATTGCCCTGTGTGAGGTTCAAGGGTATGTATATGATGCCAAGTGTCGGGCCGCTTATTTAGCCTCTGTTTTGGGATATCCGCAGGTGGCCGAGAGGCTTCTTGTGGCAGCCCAGAAACTCAAGGTGAGGTTTGAGGAGGCCTTCTGGTGTGAAGAGCTTTCAACCTATGCTTTTGCTCTCGATGGTAAGAAGAACCCTTGTCGAGTACGCACCTCTAATGCTGGCCACTGCCTCTTTTCTGGAATCGCCACTGAGGAGCATGCCCGGCAGGTGGCTGAGCTTCTCCTTAGCAACGGGTTTTTCTCTGGATGGGGAATTCGGACCGTAGCTGAGTCAGAAGCACGGTATAATCCCATGTCCTACCATAATGGGTCTGTCTGGCCTCATGACAATTCCCTTATTGCCTGGGGGCTTTCTCGCTACAAGCTAAAGGGGTTTATTCCCAAGATTATGTCTGGTCTTCTTGACGCTACCCTGTCCATGGATCTTCATCGTCTGCCGGAATTGTTCTGTGGATTTGTTCGCCGCCCTGGGGTGGGACCTACTCTATACCCTGTTGCCTGTGCACCACAATCTTGGGCCATTGGAGCGGTATTTTTACTCCTTCAATCTTGTTTGGGGCTTTCGATCAATGCTCCGGCAGGGCAGGTTTGCTTCCATTATCCTCTTTTGCCGGAGTTTCTTGAGGAGGTTGAGATTAAAAATCTTAAGGTTGCGGGGGCATCAATAGATCTTTCTCTTAGGCGACATGCTCAGGATGTGGGCGTGGTTGTGCTTCGTCGGGAGGGTGCGGTTGAGGTTATGGTCATAAAATGAGGCTGCTCAATATTCAGCAAGGAAGGAGAGCGATTAGATGGAGGATAATCAGGCAGGTGGAAATAACCAGCAGCCGCCGCCGCGGCAGGATGAGGAGGTTACGATTCCTACTGATGAGGGAGTGAATCTTAAAGGAACGCTTAGCTTGCCACTTGCGGCCGCGGCCGGAGTAGTCATATTTGCTCATGGCAGTGGGAGCAGCCGCCTTAGTCCTCGAAATACCTATGTGGCTTTGCTGCTTCGCCGAGCAGGGATGGCTACCTTGTTATTTGATCTTTTGACCGAGCAGGAAGATATGAGGTATGAGAGGCGGTTCGATATTGATCTATTAACTAAGAGGCTGATAGCTTCAACCCGCTGGATACAAAAGAGGCCAGAAATTCAAGGAAGTAGAATTGGCTATTTTGGGGCCAGTACTGGAGCCGCGGCCGCACTCTGCGCGGCGGCTATTCTAGGGCCGGAGGTTATCGGGGCAGTGGTATCAAGGGGTGGGCGGCCTGATATGGTTTTGTCTATCCTGCCAAAGGTGAAGGTCCCTACCCTGCTCATTGTCGGTGGGAGGGATTATCCGGTTATACCCTTAAATCAGCAGGCTTATGCCCAATTGGGGGGAGAGCGGGAGCTGGTGATTGTTCCAGGCGCATCCCATCTCTTTGAGGAGCCTGGCAAGCTGGATGAAGTGGCCCGGCTGGCCGCCCAGTGGTTTCAGCGCCATCTTTGTTGGCGGTATGGTACCTAAAAAGCCTAAGGAGCAGTGAGGAGTGAAATAAAGATATATAAGAAAGAGAGATTATTATGTCCAATGGACCGAGACAGTGGCAAAACTACACCGATATTCTTGAGCAGCTAAAGACCTTTTTCCCTGTGCCGACCTCAAATCCTATTATGGACGGCTACTTTGTTCACACCATATCCAATTTTCTCGATCGGGTAGACAGTTTGAAATCCGCAGCTCCGATTCTAGGCATAGAACAGGAGAGGCGATACGAGAATAGCTTTCAGCAGGGTTTTCCAGAAAAGATAAGCTCAGTAGAGGAAATGACCAAGCTTTTAGCCGACTACTGCCAGGGCATGATCATCTGGGCTCATCCGAACTGCCAGGCTCAGGTCATTGCCCCACCTACTATTCCAAGTATTATGGCTTTTATGGCCGGCGCCATCTACAATCCGAATATCCTCTCCGATGAATACTCAGGCCGATTCGCCGAAGCTGAGGTCCAGGCAATAGCCATGCTCTGCGATTTGGTTGGCTATGACCCGAAGCAGGCCGGGGGGATCTTTACCTTTGGCGGCACAGGGACGATCCTCTATGGCTGCAAGCTGGGCCTTGAGAAGCTCTTTGGTGGTCAGGTTATGTCTTGTGGGGTGCGCGGCGAGGAGGTCAAAATTGTTACCTCTGAGGCTTCGCACTACAGCCGACTCAATGTGGCTGGCTGGCTTGGGATCGGCACCAAGAATGTGGTAACCATACCATCGACTGCAAATAATGAAATGTCATTGATAGATCTTGAAAATTATCTTCGCCGCGCTTTTGAGCGTAAAGAGAGGATCGCCGCTATCATCGCTACCCTTGGCACAACCGATGCCTTTGGGATTGATGATCTTGCGGCTATTGTCCATTTGAGAGATCAACTGGCTCAAGAGTATGGCCTGGAGCATCCGCCCCATGTTCATGCTGACTCGGTCATTGGCTGGGCCTGGCTGACATTTCGCGACTATGACTTCCAAATCAATCCCCTGGGTCTTCATGCCCGAACGATTCGCTCGCTGCAAGACTCTGTGCAGCGGATCAGCGCCCTGTCAATGGCTGACAGCCTGGGCATTGACTTTCATAAGACAGGCTATGCACCCTATATTTCCAGTGTCTTTATGGTCAAGAACCGAAGCGATCTAAATATCCTGAGCCGAGACCCGGCCCAGATGCCTTACTTGTATCGGTTTGGGCACTATAATCCTGGAATCTATACCCTGGAGTGCTCGCGCTCTGGGGCAAGCGCCCTGGCCGCCTTGGCTAATATGCGACTTCTCGGCAAGCAAGGGTATCGGGCTATAATCGGGCACGTAGTTGAAATGTCCGAGATGCTGCGCGAGAGGCTTGAGAGCTACCCTTTTGTTGAGGTGCTCAATGATTATAACTATGGCCCGGTAACTCTCTTTCGGGTTTACCCTGATGGGGTGGATCCTGCTCTTGCTTTTCAGCGGGAGCAGACCGATCCTGACTACCGCAAGCAGCTACAGGAGCACAATGCTTACAATCGCCGCATCTTTGAGCGCATCCACCAGCAGGCTATGGCTGGTGAGGGAGTCCTTTTGTCCTGGACAGATGCTTATCGGCATGCAGGCTACGATGAGCGACTACCAATAGCCGCCATCAAGTCGTTTATCATGAGCCCTTGGACCGGTATTGAAGCGGTAGAGACCGTAGCTCGGCAGGTTGCAAGGATCAGGGAGCAGATTTAGGCGAAAAATCTCCTCAAAAAGAGATATTCCCCGGATTTCCTTTTTCTTAAATTATCTAATCATCAAGACAATCAATGCCATACAATCAGCCTCTCTTGCCCTGAGCCAAAAAGATGATAGCCGCAAAAATTTCTTCCGATAAGTACGGTGAGAAATTCTCTGAGTAATTCGTGTCTATGATCTCAACCTAGAAGCCAGGGGCTGGCATGAAAGACAGCATCGGTGTTTGTGTGGAACCATCTGTGAAGATTTTGCACATTCTGGATCATTCCTTGCCGTATGTTACCGGATATAGCCTGAAAACTTACCGCCTGATAAAGCTGCAAAGGGATCTTGGGCTAACTCCCCTGGTAATCACCTCTCCTCGGCATGAAATTGTCTCTAATTCTCTTGAGTTGATCGATGGGATTTATCATTATCGGACCTTTCCCCCGATGAGGAGAGGAGATGATTTTAAACGGCATTGTCTTCCTCAGGAGGAAAAACTTTCAATCTCCATCTTGCAGCAGGCTATCTCAGAGCTTGTCAGTCGGCAGAGAATTCATCTGATCCATGCCCATCTGCCCTGCACGAGTGGGCTGGCTGCCCTGGAGGTTTGCCGCCGCGAGAAAATTCCGCTGCTCTATGATATGAGTAATAATGTCTGGCAGCTGAATAATAGGCAATGCAGCCTAGGCCAAGCTTTCGAGGATTCAAGTGGCAGTGCCGCCGAGGAAGAGATGATTTCACCGAGTCTTGTTTTGAGGCAAGATCTACTGGAAGCTTTCCTGTGGCGGCAGGCCGAGGCTGTGGTGGTCAGAGAAGAGTCGTGGCGGCAGGAGCTCATAGAGCTTGGGGTCCCTGAGGGGAATGTTTTCGTAGTTTCTGGAGAAGAGAGCGACTGTCAGAAGATACCATCGGCCCAATCGGACAGCACATTTTCGCAGGAAGGCAATTTGCAGGAGGATGATCAGATAGTTCGTTTCATCCGCTCCCTTTACCATCGGCAGGGAGCCCGCTCGCTGCTTCAGGTTTGTGGCAAGATCAGCGGGAAAAATGAAGAGGAGGATGGGCCTGAAGCTCATCGGCATCAATGTCTTAATACTTCAGGACATATTATCTACATCGGGCAGGTTGGCCCTAGGAATTTTCATCGCCGTCAGCCGATAGTCGAGATCTTGGTTTATCCGTGGGTAGGGGCTGGATCGAGCAGAGAGGCTTTTTCTTTAGATCCGATTGAGGCCCTGACGATTGATCATCAGGAGGATCGCTCAGGTGGCAAGGCAAATGGAAATTTATATGAACATGAGCTAGAGGAGAGCAGAGGCAATTTGGGAGTAGATAATATTTCCGATTTGACCGGCAAGTGTCTTAAGTTCATTATAAACAGACAAATCAGACACCTGTGTCGGGAAAGAACATGCCAGCAGTCAAAGCCGCCCCTTTCCCTCCTAAAGAGGATGGAGCGCTACCTCAAAATCTATACCAGGCTACTCTCTGCCTGAGATTCTATCCTCTTTCTACACTTTATCTTTAAGGAGGCAAGTTCCCTGGTTTCCTGAGTGGAAAGTTCCGATAAGAACACTGATGGCTTTTGGTAGACATTGAGTGAACTAACCTAGTGATAACCACGTTTTGGTTGCATTTTCCCCATACCTTGATCAAGTGGAGCTAAGAATCATATGGGCGGAATCGTCGGAGTCTATGGGTACTACAATCAGCAGCCAGCTCAGGAGGTGTTGATTCGGAAAATGATTCAAGCCATCAAGCACCGAGGTCCGGCAGAGGCTGGTGAATATTATGACCAGGAGCTGGCCCTAGGGTATCGGCGACTGGGTATTCCGGCTAAGGAGGAAGAGCAGCAGCCGCAATTCAATGAGGATCATTCTAAGGTGCTGGTTCTCGACGGAGAGATTTATAATTATCGACAGCTGTACCAATATCTGAGGGGAAAGGGACATTATTTTCAGACCGACTCTGATGCAGAAGTTGTCCTCCACCTCTATGAGGAAAAGGGAGTTGATTTTCTCGGCGACCTAGAGGGGATGTTCTCTCTGGCTCTGTGGGACAAGAGGGCCAGACGCCTTATATTGGCTCGTGATCAGTTTGGCATTAAGCCGCTGTATTACTGGGCTGATGGCTATCGGCTACTTTTCGCCTCTGAGATTAAGGCTCTCTTCCAGGATCAGAGCGTGGCCAGAGAGCTTAACCCCAGGAGTGTAGCCGACTACTTGGCTTACCTTTATGTGCCGGCGCCGAGAAGTATTTTTCTTGGTATTTATAAACTTCCCCCAGGCTATTATTTGCTTTGTTCGCCGGAAGGGTATGTGGTACGAAGGTATTGGGATATTGAACCATCACCCCAGGCAGAGGAAGAGGCTGAGAAAAAGTATCAGCAGACTCTGCTTAATTTGCTGCTTGAGTCCGTTCGCCTATCGCTGTCTAATGATAATGGTATGCCGATAGACCTTCTCTTGAGCGGAGGGCTCGATTCGGCCATACTGCTCGCTTTGGGACAGCGGCTGGGAGCGGCACTTCGCGGCTATACCCTTGGGTTTAAAGAGGCTGAGCTGGATGAGCGCTCCCCTGCCCGCCTTTTGGCTTATTATTTCAACATCCCTTATCAGGAGGGGATCGGGGATCTGAAGCTGATGATGAGGCGATTGGATCAGATGATCCAGTTTTACGATGAGCCTCTGGGTGAGGCCGCGGCTATTTTGACCTATGAAATAGCCTCCCAGGCCGCGGCACAGCGGCAAATCCAGACAGCTATCTCCGGCGATGGGGGCCGGGAGATTTTTACCCCTTGCTATCGATATGGATTGCCCCTTGAGGGGAGCTGCCTAAAGCAGCATGGATCTGCCGCGATGGTTGATTTTTGCCCTCAGGCAGGAGGAGGGAGGAGAGGAAGAGCGGCGGGCTGGTTTAGTCGGCTGTTTCAGAGTCGGCCTGATTTGGCCGAAGACTCTCTGGCTCGAATCTGCTTTAACTCAATGGTCTGTTTTCCCATAGAGGAAATCGAGCGGATTCTGACTGAGGATTTCTTCCATGAACTTGGCGGATATGATCCGTTCATCTTATTTCATGATCTTTACCGCAAGCCGAACAGTACTGAGCCGTGCTCGCGGCTGCAATATGTGGAGATGAAAACCTATTTGCCGGATAATGTACTGGCCAGAGTAGATCGGGCGGCTATGGCTAATTCGCTCAGAGTGCGGCTTCCTCTGCTTAATTCAAAGTTGGTTGAATTTTGGGCTCAGGTACCGATCCGAGTAAGGCTAAAAGGCACTGAGGAAAGGTATCTTTTGAGGAAAACCATGGAGGGGATTCTGCCCTCGGCCATTGTATGGCGCAAGGAGGAGAAAATAGAGAGCCCTTTGCGGAACCTGCTTTTGGCTGAATCAAGCCTTATGGAGGAGGAGTGGTTTCAGGATGTTTGGCGTTCTCCACTCTCTGAAATCTTAAATTTTGATGAGCTTAATTCTCTTTGGCAGCGACAGCAGAGGGGGAAATATGATCAGTCACGCCAGATATGGGCTGTCCTGTTTTTGTGCAGATGGTATCATCAGCATATGTCCAGGACCAGCGGCTGTGCCAAGGAAGATGCGGAGCCGGCGCTGGTAGCTTGTTAATTTGGTTTTGGCACACCATTTGCACTATAGACTAAGATATAGAACATAGAACATAGATAAGAACAGAATAAGATTAAGATATAAAGATCAAGAAAGATATATGTAATTAAATTCTATATAGATATCTATCTATATAGATAATAGATTATAGAAATATAGATAATAGAAAAATGTAATAGAATACAAAAATAGAATATAAAAATGCCCAGACCGGAGAGCTTCAACATGGCGGTATAGAAAGCGGGGGATGTTCGAAAACATATTGGAGCCCTTCCGGCCACGCGGAACTTGAAGCGGAAAATCGGATTCTGATGATCGTGTACGAGCGGAAAATTTTTCTCCAGTGACTTGCGAAATGTGCTTAGTGCGGATACTCGATTGCATACGGAAAGTGCGTGCGATTTTAGCTGCTCAGGCGAATGTGAATGCTCAAGCTAAGTATGGGAAGTTTGCTCTCTGATCTGGGCTTTTTTTTATTCTTTCATGTTCTTCATGCCTTCTTAATGCACTAATTTTTGACTACACTCTTCCTCCTGACTCTTACTTTTAACTTTTAATTTACTAAATTTTACAATAGGTTTCTTAATTAAAGCTTCGAAAAATTAGTTGACAAAGGAGAAGGCATAGTTTAATATACCCTTATTAAAAGATACCCTCAATTAAGATCATTTTTTCTCATCAAAGAGAGCTTCACTAATATTTAATAAGTCTGGGGGAAGGGAATTTAATTCAGTCGCTATTGTCTTGTGGGAATAGATAATACAAAAGAGGAAGGGGATGAGAAAATTAATTATACTTATGTCTGCACTCTTGCTCCAGAAAGCCGCAGTAGTTTTGGGTACTGAGGCTTTTTTTCTTTCCTCTCAGGGAAAGCGCCTTTTGGGCCTTGGTTATCCTAGACGTGGTGGGGTACTTTTCTTTTTCCTGCTTATCAGCCTCCTGATCTCATCAGCTTCCCTGGCTATAGAGTTGAGAGATTACACGGTCGGGCCTCAGGATGTATTAAAGATCGAAGTCTGGGATAATCCTGATCTATCGAGGGAAGTTACGGTCTCTTTGAAAAATACCATTTCCTTTCCCCTGATCGGAGAAATGAATGTTGAAGGGTGTACCGCCGAGGACCTTCAGCAAAAGATACGCTCCCGTTTGGCTGATGGTTATCTGGTCAATCCCCAGGTTACGGTAACGGTCAAGGAATACAACAGCAAGAAGGTGTACGTGCTCGGAGAGGTCAATAAGCCGGGCTATTATCCTTTCTCTAAAGTAACCACTATGGTTGAGATTATCTCAATGGCTGGCGGGCTTACTCCTGACGCTGGACAGGAAGCATATATTATTCGCTCTGCCGAGAAAATTGATCCTAAGGAGATCAAACAGCTAATCCAGAAGGGTGGGGGGCGTGATCTTCCCTCTGAAACCGTAATTAACGGCTCAGCCACTCAGACTGCCTCAGGCTCTGGCAGTGGAGCCTCTGGTGGGTTGAAAAATCAGGTTATTACCCTAAACCTTAATGATTTTAATCAGGGGATCAATCTCCATTTTGAGCTTCAGAATAATGATACCCTTTATATCCCTAAGGCGAAGTTTTTCTATGTGGTTGGTGAGGTAAAATCTCCTGGTCGATTTAAGCTGGAAAAAGAGATCAATGTGCTCCAAACCATCTCAATGGCTGGCGGGCTTACTCCAAAGGCTAACGAAAGAAAAATTAAAATTATCAGGACGATCAATGGTCAAGAGCACGAGATAAAAGCCAAAATGACCGATCCGGTTATGCCGGATGACATTATCAAGGTTCCAGAGAGTTTCTTTTAACGAGACTTTCTTTTTAATTTTACACCCTGGTTTATCCATCTGAGCTTATCTCCTCAAAGCATGTTTTTCAGAGCTTATATTTTATCCTTAGAGCTTCAAGGCCGCGGTGTTATTGTATGGCCGGGCGGCTGGAAGTTTTCTCTTATTGAGCTAGCATGATTATTCATGGTAACTCACGGGGCGAAGCTATGAGCTTTGAAAATGCGCACACAAAGTGTGAGGTATAGTATAAATAGTCAAGGTGTAGGGTTAGTACAACCACAAAAGAGGGAATATTTTTCTATGGAGCATCAACTATCGAGCTTTCAAGAGGAAGAGATACATCTTAGGGACTATTGGCGGGTCATCATGAAGTATCGGTGGACCGTGGTCACCATGTTCATTATTGTCCTGGTAACTGTGGCCATAGCTACCTTCAGCATGGATCCGGTCTATAAGGCTACGGCTCAGATTCTAATCGATAAGGAAAACCCTAATATCCTCTCTATTCAAGAGGTCATGTCCCTGGATGCCCGAGACGTTGATTACTATCAGACCCAGTACAAGATTCTCCAGAGCCGCTCCTTGGCTCGAGCAGTCATTAAGGCTATGGACCTGGCTCACCATAAGGAGTTTGTCGATATGGGGCAGGAGAGGGGGCTGGCAGCTTTAATCAACTCAATTAAAGAATCTTTGAGTTCTCTGCTCCGCTCTCTCTTCCCTTCCCGTAAAGGTTCTCAGGCATCGGCTGATCTTACGCCTGCCGAGATTCAGGAGCGGGAAGAGGGGAAGCTGATCGATAAATTTCTCGACAGACTTCAGGTTGAGCCGATTCGAAACAGTCACTTGGTCAATATCAGCTTTCTGGCCCATGACCCTACCTTGACGGCTCGTGTTGTCAATGCCCTGGCTGATCAGTACATTCAGCACAATCTGAGGCTCAAGTATGAGGCCTCGATTGATGCCTCTGAGTGGCTGAATAAGAACGTGGGAGAGCTGAAAAAGAAGGTCGAAAGCTCTGAAGAGGCCCTACACTCCTATAAGGAGGAAAACAAGATTGTCTCTCTTGAGGAAAAGCAGGACATTATCGTCCAGAAGCTTTCCGAGCTCAACACTGCGGTTACAGATGCCAAAACCAAGCGGATTCGCCTTGAGACCCTCTATAACCAGGCCATGAAGTTTAAAAACAATTGGGAGATGCTAGAATCCCTCCCCTCGGTTATGAATAACCCGCTCATCCAAGAGCTGAAAAAAAATTATATCACTCTTCTGGCTGAGTATACTCGAGAGTCCAAGCAATATGGCGAAAAGCATCCTCACATTATCAAGATTAACTCTGAGTTAACGGCCCTTCGCAACAGAATTCAGTCCGAGGTTCAAAAGATCGTCGACAGCATCAAGACCGAGTATGAAATCGCTGTTGCTCAGGAAAAGGTGCTGATCGATGCCCTGAACGAACAAAAAGAAGAGGCTCTGGAGTTAAACAAGAAAGCGATTCAATATAATGTTTTAAAGCGCGATGCTGAGAGTAATCAGCAGATGTTTGAAGTGGTCTTGAACCGGCTGAAAGAGACCGATCTGACCCGCGGCTTAAAGACCAGTAATGTTCGAATTATTGATCGGGCCGAGGTGCCTGAGTATCCGCTAAAGCCAAATAAGAAACTCAATCTCTTAATGGGAGCGCTGGTTGGGCTATTTGCTGGTGTTGGGCTAGCCTTCTTCTTTGAATACCTGGATAATACCATTAAGACTCCCGAAGACCTAAAGCGCTACCTTGATCTGCCCTTTCTCGGTCCAGTTCCGCATCTTGATCTGGCTGAGACAGCCGGGCTGCCTTGCCCTGAAATGATCGCCCTGTATAAGCCCAAAAGCCATATCAGCGAAGCCTACAAGGGCCTTCGGACCTCTGTCCTTTTTTCCTTTCCCGATCATGGTCCCAAGGCACTCCTGATTACCAGTGCATCTCCCTCTGAAGGAAAGACGATCACTTCGGCCAATTTGGCCATCACTATGGCCCAAGGAGGCTCGCGGGTAGTCATGCTCGACTGCGATATGCGAAAGCCGCGGCTTCATCGCCTGTTTAGCATGAAGAATGAGCGGGGAATCTCAAATCTGCTCGTAGGCCAGTGTCAGATCAAGGATGTTATCCAGGATGGCCCGGTAGCAAATCTCAAGGTGATAACCTGCGGCCATCGGCCTCCTAACCCTTCCGAGCTTCTGGTTTCGGATAGGTTGAGCCAAATCTTGGCTGAGTTGAAGGAAGAGTTTGATCACATCATTATCGACTCTCCTCCCCTGGTGGCGGTAACGGATTCGGTAATTATCAGCCGTATAGTCGATGGGGTCATTTTGGTGATTCACGGCGGCGTAACTAGCAGAGAGGTCATCAAGCGGGGCTGTGATCTTCTGAAGAATGTCAAGGCTCCACTCCTTGGAGCGATCATAAATAATATTGATCTTGGCAAGCGAAGCTATTACTATTACTATCAGTATTACTACTACCAGTACTATGGAGATGGCGAGCAGAAGGGGGAAAGACGGCGGCGCAGGCGAAAGAGACGAGTGCAAGAGGATGCGGTGGCTAAGATCGGAGTAGATGAGAGCCAGGAGGAGGAAGTTGAAAGCCAGCAGCAGCTTGTCCGTCGGTAAAAATATACATAAAATATGCATAAATAAATATATGGCATAAATAAATGGTCTTTTCGCTAACAAAGTGCGCAAGTTGGGCGGACACAAGGTCCGCCCCTACAATTAGCCCCTACAATTAGCTTATCCGCACGCTAGCGTAATTGATCCGCTGCCAACTTGTGTTACGCATTTAGCGAAAGAACAAATAAAATAATGTATGGCATAAATAAGTAATAAATTATGATAAATTATAAGGCCGCCGCAAAGAGATAAAAAGAGGCGGCAAAGAGCTTGAGGAAGATTTCCCCTTGAAGATTCTGCTGATTGGAGCCGGTGGTCAGGTTGGATGGGAGCTTGATCGCACCTTGCAAACCTTGGGTGAGGTAATTGCCCTGGATTATCCAGCCATTGATCTTGCCCAACCTCTCCAGATTAGGGAGAGGGTGCGGCAGACTAACCCTAATCTGATTGTCAATGCCGCAGCCTATACGGCTGTGGACAAGGCAGAGGATGAGCCTGAGGCTGCTTTTGCCATCAACGCCACTGCCGTGGGCATCCTGGCCAATGAGGCTCGCAGGATCGGAGCTGCTATTGTGCACTACTCTACTGATTATGTATTTGATGGCCTCGGGAGCACCCCCTATACAGAGCAGGATATCCCCAATCCGCTAAATACTTATGGCCGAAGCAAATTGGAGGGTGATCGAGCTATTCAGGCGGCGGATGTGCCGCACCTCATTTTGCGGGTAAGCTGGGTATATGGGAGCCGGGGGAAGAATTTCATGCTCACCATGTTGAAGGCGGCTCAGGAGAGGGAAGAAATCCGGGTGGTGGATGATCAGATCGGTGCACCCACCTGGTGTCGGATGATTGCCGAGGCTACGGCTCAGATTTTGGCTCAAGGGGTGAGGGATATAGCGGGATTTCTCCGTGAGCGGGGCGGGCTCTATCACCTTACGGCCGAAGGAGCGACAAGCTGGTTTGGCTTTGCCAAGGCCATTTTGGAAGCAGCCCCGCAGCGGAAGGCGCACAAGCTGCAGCGGCTTATCCCTATCCCATCGGCTGAGTATCCGACTCCTGCCCGGCGGCCTGCCTATTCGCTGCTATCCTCTGAGGCTGCTTTTGCCGCCTTTGGGATTCGGCTTCCGGCATGGGAAATTTCACTCAGCCAGGTATTGTCAAGTTTATGAACTCAAGCTTTACGAAGCTTTATGAAGTCAAGTTTATGAAGTCAAGCTTATGAAAAAGTCATCTTGCTGGCCGAAGCTTCTCTCATCCCCTCCGCTTCTTCTAGTTACTGGCGGGGCTGGCTTTATCGGATCGAATTTTATTCGCTACACGCTGGCCAGAAGGCCCGATTGGCGGATTCTCAACCTCGATGCCCTGACCTACGCTGGAAATCTAGCCAATTTTGATGATCTTTCAGCCCAGGACAGAGAGCGGCATCGGTTTGTTCATGGGGATATCAGGGATTTGGCCTGTTTGAGGCACCTTTTTGAGCAGGATGAGATCAGTGCGGTTATCCATTTTGCCGCTGAATCCCATGTTGATCGCTCTATTCTTGGCCCCGAAGCTTTCGTGGACACAAACGTCCTGGGGACCTTCAGGCTGCTTGAGGCGGCCAGAGCCTATTGGGAAGGCAAGGGCAGGCCAGCGGCTTTCCGTTTTCTGCACGTATCTACGGATGAGGTCTATGGAAGTCTTGGCCCCCAAGGTCGCTTCCGTGAAGATAGCCCTTATGATCCCTCAAGCCCTTATTCAGCCTCAAAGGCTTCTTCGGATCACTTTGTCAGGGCTTATTTTCGCACCTATGGACTGCCAACCATTATCACTAACTGCTCGAATAACTATGGCCCTTATCAATTTCCAGAAAAGCTCATTCCGCTGATGATTATGAATATCATCGAAAAAAAGCCTCTGCCGGTCTATGGCGATGGGCAAAACATCCGCGATTGGCTCTATGTGCTTGATCACTGCCAGGCGCTGCTCAGGGTACTTGAGGCCGGCACGCCGGGTGAAACTTATAATATTGGTGGTGGGGCTGAGCGTAGCAACATTGATATCGTCCACAGATTGTGCGATCTCCTTGACAGCCGCTTGGGGAGGTCGGGTGCGGATTCAAGCCACCATCTCATCCGCTTTGTTCCTGACCGCCCTGGCCACGATCGGCGCTATGCTATTGATTCTTCAAAGATTCAGCGAGAGCTTGGCTGGCGGCCAGAGCATGATTTCGAGCAGGCTCTTGCCGCCACGGTTGATTGGTACTTGCAGCACCTTGGTTGGGTTGAGGCGGTCCGAAGCGGCGAATATCGCCGATGGATCAGCCTAAATTACCAAAAGCGAGATGAGTGGTGCAAAAGGGGAGAGGCGGCAGGTTAGGTAGACTTCCTTCGGGCCTGCCACTTTGGCAGGTTGGCAGGGCACTTTGGCAGGGATTTTTTGGTTGGGTTGAGGCGGTCCGAAGCGGCGAATATCGCCGATGGATCAGCCTAAATTACCAAAAGCGAGATGAGTGGTGCAAAAGGGGGAGAGGCGGCAGGTTAGTAGACTTCCCTCGGGCCTGCCACTTTATTTTGGTTAGGAGAAGAAAGATTTCAAGGAAGGGTCATCATGAAGGGTATTATTCTTGCTGGGGGATCGGGAACACGGCTCTATCCCATCACCCAGGTGGTGAGCAAGCAACTTATGCCGGTGTACGACAAGCCGATGATTTACTATCCCTTGTCTGTGCTCATGCTGGCTGGAATAAGAGAGATTTTGGTTATTTCCACTCCGCACGATTTACCCCTGTTTCGGGAGCTCCTTGGAGATGGGAGCCAGTGGGGGCTGACCTTCTCATATGCCGAGCAGCCTCGGCCCGAGGGGCTAGCCCAGGCCTTTATCATTGGCCGTGACTTTGTCGGCCAAGATCAGGTCTCGCTAATTCTGGGCGATAATATCTTCTATGGTCATGACTTAGTTAAAATCCTTCGTCGGGCAGCGGCCCAGAAAGAGGGAGCGACCATTTTCGGCTACTGGGTGAGGGATCCGCACCGCTATGGTGTAGTCTCCTTTGATCAGAGCGGGCAGGCAGTGAGTATTGAGGAAAAGCCCGCTCAGCCAAAGTCTCATTATGCCGTAACTGGGCTATATTTTTATGATAATCGGGTGCTGGATATTGCCGCAGCTCTTAAGCCTTCGGCCCGGGGCGAGCTTGAAATCACCGATGTCAATCGGGCCTATCTTGAGCTTCGGTCTCTTCGGGTAGAAAAACTTGGCCGTGGCATCGCCTGGCTGGATACTGGAACCCATGAATCCCTGCTTCAGGCTGCAAACTTCATCGAAGTGGTCGAGCAGCGGCAGGGGCTAAAAGTGGCCTGCATCGAGGAAATTGCCTATCGGCTGGGCTATATCAGCGCCTCTCAGGTTGAGAGCTTGGCTAGGGGGCTAGCCCAAAATAGCTATGGTCAATACCTGCTGCATATGCTCCAAAGTGCTGAGCAGGATTATCAGCTCCTTGAGCAGGGGCAGGATGTTGAAGAAAGGCAGGATGTTGGGCTATGAACATCTTTCATACCTCACTTGAGGGAGTGCTGCTGATAGAGCCAAGCGTTTTTGAGGACCAGCGAGGGTTTTTTCTGGAAACCTACCATCAGAGAAAATATCAGGAGGCTGGGATCAGCCAGCCCTTTGTCCAGGACAATCACTCTCATTCCGTGCGGGGTGTGTTGCGAGGGCTGCACTATCAGCTTCAGCATCCGCAAGGGAAGCTGATCTGGGTAGCTCAAGGCGCGATCTTTGATGTAGCCGTGGATATTCGCCAAGGGTCGCCCACCTTTGGCCAATGGCTGGGTATCCACCTGACCAGCGAGAACCATCGTCAGATATTTATCCCCGAGGGATTCGCTCATGGCTTTTGTGTCTTGAGTGAGCAGGCAGATGTGATCTACAAATGCACAGCGCTTTATGCCCCCGACGATGAATACGGCCTGCGCTGGGATGACCCAAAGCTTGCCATCAGGTGGCCGGTGCAGAAGCCGATTTTGTCGGCCAAAGACGCCCAGCTGCCTACCCTATCCGAACTTGATAAGGATAAGTTGCCTGCATATAGGGCGCCATCTGAAGAAAAGTAAACCCAGCCTTTCGCTTTTTCTAAGTGGAAGAGTAAAGCATAAAGGATCTTCGCTCTTATTTATTAGCTACCATTAAGAGACATAACCCTAATAAGAGCTAAGCCCCTTCGATGGTTTAGGGTTGTTCTGATATAGGGTTTATGGTGTCTGATATATAAGAGCGAACATAATAATCCTATGCTTTTGCACTTTTTCTCTAAGACCTTGATTTTACTGGATTTGCTATTAGAGGTAATTTTCAAGGATTTCAAGGCGCTAAGAAATTTCTGCAAAAGTGTAGAATAATCATGAAACATAAAATTTACCATACCATTAATAACTTATGGGCTAAGCTTCGTCGCCGTAGGCTACTGTGGGACATTATGGTTACCACTTGCTGGAATACGCTGGGGCGGGGGGTAGGCCTTCTTATTCCTTTCTTTATTGCTGCCTGGTTTGGAGTGTCTGGCGAGACAGATGCTTTTTTTTTCACCTATGGGCTTATTTTCTTTCTTTCTGATATCTTTGCTACGGTGATAGAAACAATAATAGTTCCATATATTGCTGAAATAAGAGCTCAAAATGGAAATGTAGGTGAATTTATTAGCAATATTTTAGGCATAAGTGGTCTTGGCCTTTTGACTCTAGTCATAGGATTTCTTTTTATCATCAAACCGTTTCTTTCTCTTGTAACCCGATTTGATGCCAAGACCTTAAATCTGGTTTATCTTCTCTTGATGGAGATATCCCCCCTGGTCATACTTTTAGTCTGGACCAGTGTCCTTGTGGGAAGTCTAAATGCTTATAAGCAATTTGCTATTCCAGCTATGTCGCCCGCATTTCGAGCATTGGTTAACTTGGTCACTATCTTCCTTTTGAAAGATAAATTTGGAGTACATACTATCGCCTTTGGCTATGTAGCTGGAGAAATAGTCCGCTTAGTAATTTTGATAAGCGTCATCAGAAGATTAAATGTGTTTCGACTTGGCCTGTCGTTTCACCTTGATTCTAAGATTCGGGAATTTTTAAAAATCGCCTCTTATCAAATAATTGGGATGGTAGCCATAGATATGAATCCAGTTATAGATAAAACTATGGCTTCCTGGCTAGGTGAGGGAAGCGTATCTATCCTTCACTATGCAGATAGGCTCTATGCAATTCCATCGACCTTTATGTCGGCGGGTTTTATGGTTGCCCTCCTTTCCCATTGGAGCAGCAGGTATTATGAGGAGGGCGGGCAAAGGTTAAGAAATGATTTAAAAAAGGTAACAAACATTACTGGGGGGATAACCTTGTTCGTTGCATTGTTTTTAGTTATTTTTCATCAGCCTATTGTTAAATTTTCATTTGGACGGGGTGTTTTTAGTCAGGAAAGGCTTTTTGATGTAGGATGGACGTGGGTATGTTATTTGATTGGGTTTATGCCGAATATGCTCGGTCGGATTTATGCACGAGCCCATCTTACTGTGAAAAATACAAAAGTTCTTATGCAGTATGGATTCTATTCGCTTTTCCTCAATGTTTTGCTTAACTATGCTTTAATGAGATTTTTTAAACTCCCTGGTATTGCTTTGTCCACATCTTTCTGCTCTTTATTTTATTTTCTTTATTTGCGAAGGACCTTCAATACTATGGAGCTGTGTCCTACTCATTTTAATCCAGTTAATGCAGAGCTTGTCAATTAACCTTATGACTATGCTTTTGCACTTTTTCTCCAAGACCTTGATTTTACTTGATTTGCTATTAGAGGTAACTTTCAAGAATTTCAAGGCGCTAAGAAATTTCTGCAAAAGTGTAGCTTATGATTAATATGATTAATTATATATTATCCCTTCTGGATTATTGTTAGAAAGAAATAACAGTAAAGAGGGATTGATCTATTTTCCTTGAGGGGAGGGGAAATTGGAGATAAATAAAGTATGAATATACTAATGATCGAAGCATATACTGACGCTAATGTTGGCTCTTCAGCATTGGTGGGAAATTCCATAAAAATTTGCCGGGCACTTTTTCCCAAGAGCTGCATCCGGGTTATGGCTCATCATCCCCAATCAATAGAAGCTATGCATAATTGTTACGCAGTAAAAGACCCCTTTGACTATCCTTTTAATCAGCCCAGGAGTAAGCAAATAATTTGGCTTATCAAGCAAGTAATTTGGATGGCTCTTGCTTGGAAATCAGCAGTAAATAAGCAATATCAGGATGGAATTTCCGCAAAGATCCTCAATCGAAGCATAAAGAACTTTCTCTGGGCTGATATAGTTATCAGTGTTGGTGCCGAAAGACTAAATGATAAATTTTATAAAATTATACCTTTTTCTGTATTTAGTTATCTCCTTTGTAAACGGATGGGTAAAAGAGTGGTGCTTTTCCCTCAAACTATTGGCCCATTATTTTTTAATTGGTCTCGGTGGCTAGTAACTAGGGCTCTTCAAGCGGTGGATCTTATTTATGTACGTGATGAGGAATCCTACTCTATTGTGGTTAATCAGCTTGGAATCAATTCTTCCAAAGTGATACTTACATCAGATGTAGCTGTTTTACAGGAGCCTATCTCTCTGGCTGAGGCTAGACAACTGATTGGTATGGATACTGAGGAAAAAATTGTGGGAATTTCTGCCCTGCGGTGGACTTATTTTAAGAATAAAGCGCAGACTCCTTATTCAAATTACGAATCATACAAACGTGAAATGGCTCATCTGGCAGATGCGCTTATCAATAAGTATCAAGTTAACATTGTATTTTTCCCTACCAACTTTCCCATGAATGGCTGCCGGGAGGATGACGTAAGAGCTTGTGAGGATATTCAAAGTCTCATGGTAAATAAGGATAGAGCTCGAATCATTAGAAAACTTCCCTCCCCAGCAGAACTTCAAGGGATGCTGAGATGCTGTGAGATAAATATTACTACCCGGATGCATGCATGTATTTTATCCACAAGTGTCTATGTGCCAACTATTTCTGTAAACTATCTTTTTAAGATTAAAGAATACATGAAATCGGTGGGGTTAGGCGAGTTCGCCATTGATATTGAAGATTTTCATTCAGGGGCAGTATTGCCTCTATTTGACCGACTGTGGAGAGAAAGAGAAGTCTGGCAAAGTCGACTGGAGACCGCCATAAATAATAAACGGAAATTGCTTATGCAAACAATGGAGTCGATAAATGCTTAGCAAGACTCCGAATGGTATTTCGTTTGAGCCGAATCGGTGCTGCCAATGTGGTGTATGCCTTTCCGTATGCCCAAGAGGTGCTCTAAGTGCACATGTCGATTATGAATTGCTTATCTATAGGATTGATTGGCAAAGTGAGAAGTGCAATCTCTGTGGAAGATGTATTAAAGCCTGCCCAGCTTATGTTACCAGTACGTGGTCTGTGCAACAAAATCAACCTGAAATACAGGGAACATATCTGGCTTGGGTGACTGAGGAAAGGTTGAGATACATTTCTTCATCAGGCGGTGTAGGCCGAGGGCTGATTCAAGTAACGCTCAATCGCGGGCTGGCTGATTATGTTTACACATTGGTAAAAACAGAAGCCTTTCCCTGGGCAGAAGGGCAATGGATGTGTGATGTTGAGGATCCGTCTATAATAGCCAACTCTATGTATCTTCCTTTGATGTTTGGAAAAAATCTTTATCCCATACCTAAGGGAGATCGTATTCTAGTGGTAGGGCTTCCTTGTCAATTAGCTGCTTTTAGGAGATCCTTAAGCGATAACAATATAAAACGTGATATTATCACTATAGCTATTTTCTGTAAACAGCAAAAGACCTTCGGATTTGCCAGATTTTTAGCCTCGATGGCTGGCTACGAACTATCTTTTTGTCCTCCGATATCTTTTCGTGGAAATGGCTGGCCAGGCAGGATTTCTGCTGGTTCTTACTCAGTGGCCTATAAAGAAATTGCAAGCCTTATATATGGCAAGAAGTTGTGGCGATTGCCTGCCTGCTGTTTTTGTGCCAACCCGTTTGCCAGTGGTGCAGATCTTGTTCTGGCTGATCCTTGGGGTATTTCGGGCCACTTTATTGATGCTGGCAAAACTCTTGTCTTTGCAATGACAGAGCGTGGTGTGTCTATCATTAAGGCTGATGAGAGAAGAGTTGTTTGGGAGAAAATTCCTAGTGAGCTAGCTTTTACTTCTATAGATTGGGCTGGGATAGTAAGAAAGGCTAAATTAATGAGAATATATGCAGGGCAACATAAGGGCACATTAGGACAAATAAAAAAAGGGTTGCTTCTTTTGGTAGAGGGACAAAGGCGAGTTTATGAGCATTTGCTTAATCGCTATAAACCACCGATATGGATACAGAAAGCTATTGGCAACCTGCCTGATTGGAGCAAATATTAAGGTAATAAAATAATATTAATTAAAAAGAATAAAATATAATTTTTTATAAAAAATCATCCTAATAGAGAAAATTATACTAATTATAGTAAGTAAGCTATATGTTAATTTGTTGAATTAAGTTATCAAGCAAAAACCTTTAAGTTAAGCTTCGGTTATGTCTCATTATTGAGACAAGTAAGAAGCTATCAACAAAATGGTGATCAAAATTTAAAGAGCACCAGAAGGCTGTTAATAAAAAATGCAAAAGCATAAATTAAATAAATTAATAATTTTTTTTATATTTTATATATTATCTCTATTTATATTTAAAGTTTGTATTTATAATATTATGCCCCTATTATCAATATTTAATGATTTATATTTAATAGCCATTTTTATATTTATAATTTTAATTGTGATTATTAAATATTATCTCGAGTATAAAATATTTGATATTTTTTCGCCATGGATTTCTTTTCCCTTATTATATTTTGCAGTCTACGGTATAGGGGCAATTAGATGGATATATGAAGGTTATTATCCTGTAGATAAGATGGTTATTATTGCCATTGGTGGTATTATTTTTTACTACTTAGGATCCTTGGTTAAATTGAGGGGATGGAAAATTGATAAGTATAATGAATGGAATTCATCAGAGGCATACTTACTTACAGTTTTTATACTATTTATTTCAGTGACAGGATTTATACTTTTTATAATTAATGCAGGAACAGTTCCTTTGTTTTTACCTGATAAGCTGGAAAGCAGAATATCCCTAATGGATAAAGGTGGGCACTATCTTATTTATCTTGCTAGGCTTTCTAGCTTTTCATTTATAATTACTTTAGTAATGTATCTTGTGAATAGAAGGAGAAATGTATTTCGAGTAATTATTGGAAATAGGATTATTAACTATAAATTATATTTATTACTTACGTTTAGTTTATCTTTTTTAATTATGATAAGTACTGCTTGTAGAACTGATATATTTTTTATCTTTATATTTCCACTTATAATCTATTACTATTATAAAGATGATTATAATAATGTACATAAGTATTTAATATTATTATGTATTTTATTTATAGGATTGTTTGTATTTGGATATTATAGGCTTTATGGAGGCAATGATGAGGCATTAAATTATTTGGCCCAAAAGGCCGATAGCCCATTTAAGATGTTAATAAGATATATCCAAATTCAGATAGCAGTTTATTCTGGAAATTTTGGAATTATTTTAACTTCGGTACCTGACATAATCCCATATATGCATGGTAAATGTATACTTACTACTTTATCGACAATTTTACCTGGGAAGCAATTAGACGTTGGAGAATATATAAAATATGCTCTAAAGATGAACTTTAAAGGTGGAGGAATTAATCCTACTATATTAGGAGAACTATACCTAGATAATGGTTTGGTAGAGATTATGATAGGTATGTTTATATATGGCATTATAGTCTCAAATGCCTACAGACACATGATGGAGAAGAAAAGTACATCATCAATTATAATATATTCTTATCTTTGTTATGTTTTATTAATTGGAACATTAGGTGGAATCTTATCTCAATTAGCAAGGTGGTATTATGGATTCTGGGTATTAGCTATTTGCTTCCTTTTAAACAAAAGGATACTATATAAGATAGTGTCTGAATAAGATAGTGTCTGATCATAGTACATTTCCAAAAACGTGAATTAGACATAAGGGACCTTAAAGAACCTACAGATCAATTCTGTAGCAGTCCTTTTTTCTAACCGGCATAGCGTATAAGAGTATTCCCCCATGTCTTCCATACTTTTGGCCAATAAATTTTTTTATCTGAACGGTGGCTCGGAAACCGTGTTCTTTCAGGAACGGGAATTCCTCAAAGGGCAAGGGTTAAAAGTCATTGATTTTTCAATGCAGCATCCCAATAATTTTGACTCTGATTATGCTGAATTTTTCGTGGCCAATGTGGACTACTCCGCGGCCCATAAAGGCTTTGGTCAGCGGATAAAGATGGCCAAGGATTTTATCTCTAATCCTGAAGCGGTAAGGAAAATACAGGCCCTAATCACCCAAGAGCGCCCAGCGCTGGCCCATCTGCATAACATCTACCATCAACTTACGCCGTCGATTATCCCGATCTTGCGAGATCGTGGGGTCAAGGTGATTCTGACCCTTCATGACTATAAGCTCATCTGCCCATCCTATGCGATGCTAAATAATGGGGCTATTTGTAGCCAATGTCAGGGGCGACACTTTTGGAAGGCGGCCAAGAATAGGTGCCTCGATGGCTCTCTTTTCAAGAGTTTGCTATTGAGCTGTGAGGCTTACTGGCACTTTTGGGCAAAGAGCTATGAGGCAGTAGACCTATTTATTTCTCCCAGCCGATTTTTAGCCGATATGGTTAGCCAGAGTCGACTTAAGGGGAAAAGGGTTTTCATCTTACCCAATGGGATCGATCTTCAACGCTATTTGCCGAGCGGAAAAGATGAAGGGTATATCCTCTACTTTGGCCGGCTTTCAAAGGAGAAGGGAATTGAAACTTTGCTCAAGGCCTACACGCAATATCTTTCAACCTCATCCTTCCCGCTCAGGATCATTGGAACTGGCCCTCTGGAAAGTGTGCTGAGATCAAAATATCAGAATACAGGGCAGAAGGTCGAGTTCTGTGGGTATAAGTTCGGTGAAGAGCTAAGAAAATATATTGATGCAGCTTCTTTGGTAGTTGTTCCTTCTGAATGGAATGAGAACTGCTCGATGGTGGTTCTAGAATCTATGGCTATGGGAAAGCCGGTCATTGCTTCGAGGATAGGAGGGCTGCCTGAGCAGATAGAGGATGGAGAAACGGGCCACTTGTTTGAAATGGGGAATGCTGAGGATCTGGCGGCCAAAATGGAGGAGCTGATGAGGCGGCCGTCCCTCCGGCGGCAGATGGGACAGAAGGCCAGGGAGAAGGCTGAGCGGGAATACTCTCTTGAGCGGCATTGCTTGGCGCTGTTGAAAATTTATGATGAGGTTCTTGAGGGGAATTTAATCACCACCAGACGACAGGATGAGAAGAAAAGCACGGCAAACAAGAGGGTTGCTTTTGCTCACTGATTTTTGGCGGCTTGATTTTTGGGAATTTTTTGGGGAATTAAGGCATTTTTTGTGATGATGAACGAAAAGAAAATAGAGCTTAGTAATCATGCAGTATTAAAGATAGAAGTATTGAGAAGACATGGTATTACCATTGATGAGGATTTTATTAATAAGGTGATAACTTCGCCGGATAAAATCGATATAGGATATAAAGAAAGATTAGTAGCTCAAAAGGAATTAGATAAAGATCATGTTTTGAGAGTTGTTTATGAGAATAAGCCGGATCGAATTTTAGTAGTAACTATGTATCCTGGCAGGAAGGAACGATATGAGTAAGATAAGATATAGCAAGGACATAGATGCTCTCCTGATAGAATTATCAGATAAACCGATTGATCACGCCGAGGAATCGGGACGGTTTATTCTTCATTTTGCTAAGGATGGTGAGCCAGTGCTTTTAGAAATTTTAGATGCCAAAGAATTTGTGATTAATTCCTTTACAAGCGTGGTGGAAGAGAGAGAGGTAGCTATTTCCTGACGATAAATTATCGGGGGCTGTCTGTAGTCGTCTATTGTACGGATTCTGGTATATAATAATTTGTCGCAATTTGTCCACTGGCCAGATCCATCTTTTGCGGTCTTATCAAGCGGTCTTATCAAAAGGAGTACTAGTACATAGCATGGAAGCCTGCATTATTGTTACCTATCGCTGTAACGCCAAATGTTATATGTGCAATACTTGGCAATATCCAACCAGACAGGATGAGGAAATTTCTCCGGAGATCGTAGCTAAGATCCCCTCAGGGCTCAAGTTTCTAAACATTACTGGCGGTGAGCCTTTCTTGCGCAAAGATCTTGAGGACATTGTCAGCGCCGCCCTTCCAAAAACTGCCCGTCTGGTCATCAGCACTAATGGCTATTTCACTGACCGGATTCTATCCCTGGCTGAAAAATTCGGCAATCGGATCGGCATTAGGATTTCTATCGAAGGGCTGCCTGCGGCCAATGACGAGCTTCGCGGCATCAAGGATGGCTTTGACCATGGGCTTCGGACACTCCTTAGCCTGCATGACTTGGGGATGAAGGATATCGGATTTGGGATTACGGTCTCGGACCGCAATGCCAAGGACATGAGAGAGCTCTATCGGCTGGCCAAGGCCATGAGGATTGAATTTGCTACCGCGGCAACCCACAATTCCTATTACTTTCACAAGAAAGATAATAAGTTTCAGGACCCTGAAATGGTAGCCGCAGAATTTGAGTGGCTGGCTGAGCAAATGCTAAAATCCCGCAGGGTTAAAGAATGGTTTCGAGCTTATTTTAATACCGGCCTAGCCAATTATGTTAGAGGGGGAAAACGCTTTCTTCCCTGTGAGGTGGGAACTGATGTTTTCTTCCTCGATCCATTTGGAGAGGTTTTGCCCTGTAACGGGCTGGATGAGCCCCTGTCAATGGGGAATCTGAGGGAGCGATCTTTCGATGAGATCTGGCATAGCCAAAAAGCTGAGGAGGTCAGGGCTAGGGTCAGAAATTGTCAGAAAAACTGCTGGATGATTGGGAGTGCGGCTCCGGCCATGAAGAAGCGGATAGGAGTTCCTATCCGCTGGATCATTCAGAGAAAACTCGGCTTCATCCGAAAACCAGGCCTTTTTCAAAAAAAAGTGCGAGGTGAATGCTGAAAAAAGATCGAAATTTGCCCTACTTGTGGAGCACCAGGAGCACTACAGGGCTTAACGCCTTATTATAAGCCTTATTGCTACACTTTTGCAGAAATTTCTTAACGCCTTGAAATCCTTGAAAGTTACCTCTAATAACCAATCCAGTAAAATCAAGAGTTCGGAGAAAAAGTGCCAAAGCATAGCCTTATTATAAAAAGAGGTTTTTTGCGTATTGAAGGATAAGCTGAAAATCCTGGTTCTAGGCACGCGGGGAATCCCAGCTATTCAAGGAGGGGTTGAACGACACTGCGAGCAGCTCTATCCTAGGATTGCGGCCTGTGGGCATACGGTTTTCCTGTGCACAAGATCGCCCTATGTGAAAAATAGGGCGGCTTCATATCGGGGCGTAAACTTAATCCATAGCTACGCGCCGAGGAAGAAAAGTTTTGAGGCCATAATTCACACCTTTCTCGGGTTGATGAAGGCGCGGCTTATTTCCCCTGACCTTGTCCATATCCACGCGGTTGGGCCATCACTTTTGACTCCACTAGCTAAGCTGCTTGGCCTAAGAGTAGTGGTAACCAATCATGGTCCGGATTACGAGAGGCAAAAATGGGGAAGAGGAGCAAAATATATTTTGAAACTCGGAGAGAAGCTGGGCGGCCTCTATGCTGATGAAGTGATCGTTATCTCTCGGCTGATTCAGGATATCATCCGTACCCGCTGCCGCCGTGAAGCGATTTTGATCCCGAATGGGGTCGAGCTTCCCTTGGAAAACTGCGGTACGGATTTTTTGACCAGATATCAATTGCAGCCTGGCAAATATATCCTGACTGTTGGCAGGTTCGTTCCTGAAAAGGGTTTTCACGACCTGATCGATGCTTTCAGGCAGAGCTTCAATGGGAGCTCAAAGAATGGCTTTAAGCTGGTGATTGCCGGCGATGCCGATCATGAGACTCACTACAGCACCTTGTTACGGAAAAAGGTAGGGCAGGATCCGCAGCGAATTGTCCTCACTGGCTTTGTTACCGGCGAGGCACTCGGTCAGCTCTATCAGCATGCCCGGCTGTTTGTGCTGCCATCATACCATGAAGGGCTGCCCCTTGCTCTGCTTGAGGCCATGAGCTACGGTCTTTCTGTCCTGGTATCGGATATTGCGGCTCATAAGGAAATAGGGCTCGATAGTCGCAGATATTTTCGATGTGGAGATATTGATGATTTGCGGGCAAAGATGGAGTTTTTTCTGGATAAGGAATTGCCAGATGAGGAAAAACAAAAAATGAGGCGACAAATAGAGGAAAAATACAACTGGGATAAAATAGCTGAGCAAACCATCGAGGTTTATCAGCGAGTGGTTAATAGTAACTTGAGGTAATTTCACTTCATTTTGTGAGGTAATTTCAATTCATTTTCTACACTTTTGCAGAAATTTCTTAACGCCTTGAAATCCTTGAAAGTTACCTCTAATAGCAAATCCAGTAAAATCAAGGCCTTGGAGAAAAAGTGCAAAAGCATAGTTCATTTTGTGAGGTAATTTCAATTCATTTTGGCTTTTTAACAGTCCGGTTCAGTTTTTTAGCAGTCCGGTTCAGTTATTATTAGCTATCGCTCATGTATTATTAGCGATCGCCCATGCTCATTTTTCGGTGAAAGGTCAGCTAAATAAGTTCACTCAATCCCACAAAATCCCCCAAAACAGCAAACCGAGAGAGATTGGAGCAATGAATCATATTCTTCATGTGGTGGGTGCACGGCCAAATTTCATGAAAGCGGCGCCAGTAATAGCTGCCCTAGAGCGGCAGCAGGGGTTTCGGCAGACGCTGGTTCATACCGGCCAGCACTATGATGCCAATATGTCAGAGATTTTCTTCCAGCAGCTTGGGATACCAGAGCCTGATTTCAATCTGGAGGTTGGCTCAGGCTCCCATGCCCAGCAGACAGCCCAGATCTTGAGTCGCCTTGAGCCGGTAGTGCTTGAGCAAAAGCCTGATCTTGTTCTGGTTTATGGGGATGTCAACTCCACAGTGGCCGCGGCCTTAGTCTGCACCAAGATCGGCATTCCCGTAGGGCATGTTGAGGCCGGGCTTCGCTCGTTTGACCGCACTATGCCGGAGGAGATCAACCGGCTGCTCACCGACCAGGTGGCTGATCTGCTCTTTACCCCCTCAATTGACGGGAATCAAAACCTGGAGCGCGAAGGTATTGATAAGAATAAGGTCTATCTGGTGGGTAATGTGATGATCGATACCCTGGTGCGCCTTTTGCCCAAGGCAGGCGATGAGACCTTGAGAGAGTTGATCGAAGGAGATGGACAAGCCCAAAGCCAGTCATCTTCTTCTGTCGGGGGGAGGCTGCCCTTTGAGCTTGTCAGCGGCCCCTATGCGCTGGTTACCTTGCACCGGCCCTCAAATGTGGACGATCCTGAGATGCTTAAGGAAATTATCACCACTCTAAATGAGATCAGCACGATGCTGCCGGTTATTCTGCCCATTCATCCTCGCACTCGGCAGCGGCTTTCGGGCTTGAGGCTCGATCTTGATTTTGATGGCGCTCGGCTCAAGCTGATTGATCCGGTTGGATACTTGCAGTTTCTTGCCTTGCAGCGTCGGGCAAGGCTTGTGATTACCGACTCAGGAGGAATCCAGGAGGAGACTACTTTTTTGGGCATTCCTTGCCTGACGGTGCGGGAAAATACCGAGCGGCCAGTTACGGTTACCCTGGGCACTAATGTCCTGGTAGGCCAGGACATGATGCGGCTTCGGGAGGAAGTGGAGCGGATTCTCGCCGGAGCAGGGAAAAAGGGGTCAATCCCTCCGCTGTGGGATGGCCGGGCAAGTGAGCGGATTGCTGAGATTATCAAGGAATGGCTAGGCCCAAGGAATGGCTAGACTGTGGCGCCGGGGGCGGATAAGGTATCGGATCGGATAAGGTAGAGTAGGATAAATTGTAGAGTAGGATAAATTAAGGTAGGGTAGGATAAAGATATACGCTCTTATATATCAGACACCATAAACCCTATATCAGAACAACCATAAACCCTCAAAGGGGCTTAGTTCTTATTAGGGTTATGTCTCTTGAATGGTAGCTAATAAATAAGAGCGAAGATATAAGAGAAGGGTAGGCGAGATAGTTAAGGCTAAAGGGGATGAAGGCCCTTCTAGCTAAGACTAATTGCAGTTAGCTAAGAGCGATTTGTAATCTATCAGCGTAAGAAACTTTGAAGAAAACGCCCCTGGATACCGAAAAAAAGATAAGAGGGTATTTTAAATCTTCTGCCAAGATCTGGCTTTTCTGTTTTTTTCATCTCAAAGTCCACTCCATCATGGCCAGGTATCTGACACCAAGGAGGCCGAAATCCTAAAAATCAGGATAAAATCCTTATCGCGCCATTAGGCGCGACGGCAAACAGGTTTAGGGGGGATAATAGGAATGCTCAAGCACTATTCGTATGGGATCAAGCGGGCGATCATGCTGGTTGATGTCATGATCTTAGTGTTTGCCTATTGTGTGTCGATCAGTTTGCGCTCTGCCTTGTTTGGGATACAGGGGATGCATGGCCCTGAGTTTCAAAATCTGATCTGGATACTGCTGGTTTCATCTTTGGCTGTGCCCTACATCTTTTCGGTCTGGGGAATTTATGATTTTCGCTATAAGACATTCTGGCAATGTGCAAATAAGATATTGTTTTCTCATGTTATTAATTTCATGCTTATCACCCTGATAGCCTACCTTTTTCGGATTTCGCACTTTAGCCGGCTGATCATGGTGGGCTTTATCCTGATCTCGGTCAGCTTGCAGTCCCTGTTTCGGCTGGTCATCAAACAAAGGCTGAGCGAGCTGCGGGATCGGGGCTACAACTACCGCCGAACCCTGATTGTTGGCTTGTCCGATGTGGCTTGCAGGATCATCTCAAGTATTGAGCAGAATGTCCACTGGGGGCTTCGAGTGGATGGGCTGATCAGAGAGGATGATGAGGATGATGAGGGCTGCTTTCCCCTGGCTAGAAAGTATCCGATTTTGGGCAGTCTGGTGGATTTGCGGGATATCCTGATGCGGGAGGTAGTAGACAATGTTATCTTCTGCACCAGCCGCAAGAGCTTTACTGATCTAAAAGAGATTATCCTAGATATTGAGGCTATGGGCATAGCTTCCCATGTAGCCATAGCCAATCCAGCCATCAGGATTTCCAGCACCTTCCTGGGCACTATTGATGGCATTCCGCTGATTACCTACTCACCGATTAAGCTAAGTCCCTTTGACCTCATGATCAAGAACCTGATCGATCTGGTTGGAGGAGTGATTGGGGGTGCGATTTTCCTCATTCTCTATCCGATCATCGGGATAGCCATTAAGCTTGACTCTCCCGGGCCAGTGCTGTTCAAACAGAAGCGGATGGGGGAAAATGGCCGCATTTTCACCCTATACAAGTTTCGCTCTATGTATCAGGATGCCGAGCAGCGCAAGGCAGAGCTTTTGGCCCGCAATCAGCTTCAGGGAGCAGTGTTTAAGATAGCCGATGATCCCCGCATAACTCGAGTGGGAAAGTTTTTGAGAAAATTTAGCCTGGATGAGTGGCCTCAGTTTATCAATGTCTTAAAGCGGGAGATGTCGCTGATCGGCACCCGGCCTCCTACCCTGGATGAGGTTGAAAAATATGACCTTTGGCACAAGCGCCGCTTGTCTATGAAACCTGGGCTGACCGGACTGTGGCAGATCAGCGGCCGAAACACGATCACCAATTTCGATGACATCGTCAAGCTGGACCTCAAATATATCGATAACTGGTCGCTTTGGTATGACCTCTACATTCTCCTGAAAACCCTGCTCGTTACCTTAAAACGTGAAGGAGCTTATTAGACATTCTCTAAGACATTCTCTGAGGTCTGATTTGTCAAAAGGCCAAAGCCTGCACGGGGCTTTGGCTTTTTTATTATCGACCCTCTACCTGGTGGCGGTGGCACTTGCCCTTCTTCTGCCTTCATCGGAAGGCTTAGCCGCTGCTGCCGCCCGCTCAAGGATCCTGCTGAATCAGGATTGGGAAGTGGCTGAAGCTAAAAGCCTTGACTATTCAGACTATGGCTTGCTATGCCCAAAACTTGGCTGGAGAAAGGTCAATCTGCCAATGATTCAGCCCCTTAGTGAGCCAAACCACTGCCTCTGGTACAGGAGAAAATTTCACCTGTCGAGTCCTCTCCTGTCAGCCATAGGAAGGGGGATGTCCCTTTGGCTGACCTTCACCGATGTTCGCTATCTAGCCAGGGTTTATGTGAACGGCAGGCTGGCCGGTGAGCATTTTGGTGGATATCTTCCTTTTTCCCTCCCCTGCGGTCATCTTCTGCAAGCGGGAGAAAACGAGCTGGTGATCGGTGTGCAGGATTGGACCTCGGCTATCAGCCCGAAGGAGCCGAGGCTGCATAGCTACCAGGGTCAGTCAGAAGAAGGAGAAGATGAGCCATCTGACCGCGGCGGCAGCGCTAATCTTAGAAAGGATACACAAGGCATTCCGGCAGGTGATTATGCAGTGCCGGAGTATCCGGGATTTCCCGAGCCAGGCACAATCATTGCCCCGATTGGCGGCAGCCATCGCCGGGCTGGGATCTGCGGCCAGGTGTATCTTGAGGCTATTGCTGACACTCATATTGCTGCGGTGAGCATCAAGCCAGAGCTTGATCAGCGAAAGGTCAGGGTTGAAGTCGAAATCGCCGCTGAGCAGAAAAAGGCAACTTGGCCAGAGGGTGAGCTGCGCTCGACCAAGGACAAGGCCGCCGATGATCCGACTAGGATAAAGCCTCCCCTGATCTTGACCTTTTGGGTAAGGGAGCTTGGCCTTTTGAATAAAGCCCAAGCCAAAGCCAAAGAGGAGACTCTCGCCGCTCCATACCGCAAGATAGGCCAAGCTGCTGTCGAGCAGCAGGGGGGGCAGGAGCAGGGGGGGGTAGGCACAGGGCATCTTCTGGCCGTATTTGAGACCAGGGTTAAAAAAGCCAAACTCTGGGATCCTGATCATCCCTTTCTCTACCAGATGAAAGTTACCCTTGGCCAAGGTGAAGATGATCGGGGTCGCAACAAGAAGGTTATAAAGGTTATGGATGAGGTGGAGGTTCGCTACGGGCTGCGGGATTGGAAAATTGATGGCCCGTATTTTATCCTAAATGGTGAGAGAATCAATCTCAGGGCAGCCTCCATCATCTATGACCACAGGCTGACTGAGGATGGGCTTAGGCAGCGGATTTGCCGCCTCAAGCAGGCCAATATCAATCACCTTCGTTTTCATAGCGAGCCGCCGCCCTCCTGGACCCTTGATGTGTGCGATGAGGAGGGAATGCTGGCTACTGTTGAGTCAGCCATCTACGGCTCGTATGTAGGTAGATATGACACTTCGTTTGATAGTGCTTTTTGGCCGCAAGCTAAAGAACACTGGCTGGGGCTAGTTAAGAGAGATATAAACCACCCTTGTGTCATCATCTGGGGCATCGAGAATGAAACCGTAGAATATGATGCTGGCCGCGGGGGAGAGGTTCGGTTCATGGAGCTTGGCCTTGGGGTCAAGCGGCTTGATCCCCAGAGGCCGATTATGTATGAGGGAGGGATGGATTGTTTTGGCGCAGGGGATATCATTAACCTGCACTATCCTCATGAATTCCCTTTCTGGAACTGCCTGCCCAATGACGCCTGGTGGCTTGAGCAGGCAAAGCCAGGCCGCGGCGATCCGCAGGCAGCCTTACCCTTCACTGAGGGAGAAAAGGTGGCCTTGGCTGATTCGGCGACTTTCGCCGAGCCAAAGAGGCAGAGTCTGAGAGACCAAAACAGCGGCTGCCGCAAGGAAGAGTGGCCAAAGCGCACTTGGCAGGATGGTGAGGGGATCTTGCTTGATTCTCTGTGGCGGTGGCAGCCAAACTTTCGCTTTTGCTGGGGAAAGGATAAACCCCTCTATCTTGGAGAAGAACTCTACCTGCCCTCCCCAACGCCTGATCCCTACACTATTCTCTCAGGCGATGAGGCCTACCGGCAGTGGAAGATGGGCAAAGAGAAAGGCAAAGGAGAGGTCTGGCGATATTACCTTGAGGCTTATCGTCAGGCCGAAGTAAGCGGGGTCTGCCCCTGGGTGATAACTGGAGAAGAAAAAGAGGATAACCCTCTCTATCGGGCCTGTCAGGAGAGTTTTAAGCCGATTGTGGTCTTGCTGAAGGAGCGCAACAGCCGCTTCTGGGAGGGGGAAGAGGTGCGGAGGACTCTGACCATCTGCAATGATGAGCGAAGGGATAAAAGTCAGGGGCTTAGCCTGGATGATCTTGCTCCTGAGGGAATAAGGTCGCGGCAGCCTGAAGATGCCTTTATCCCTGAAGATACCTTTATCCTTGATTGGTGGCTTGCTAAACCAACTGCTGACAAGGAAGCGCCTGACGATCTGTCTTTTGAGGCAAAAGGCGAAAACACTTTGGCCCGAAGTAGCGCTCGGGCATCTTTGGCGGCCTGCGGCAGAGAGGTATTTTCTCTTCCCTGTGGGCACACTAAGGCCGTAACCATAAGATTTAAAATCCCCCCGATTACCCAAAGCGGTTTGAAAAAACAGGAGTGGCAGCTTCGGGTCAGGGTAATCAAGCAGGGGCGGATACGGGATGAGAGAGCATGGCAGATCTGGGCATATCGGCAAGATGTGGGAAGAATCTCAGATTCTCTCCCCCAAAGGGTGCCGATCTTCCTCTACGATCCTGATGGTCAGACAGCTAAGGTCCTGACCAGAGCTGGGGTCAAATATCGACCAATAGCCTGCCCTGCTGATCTTGATAATCTGCTCAGCGGCCAGGGCCAGGATATCGGTAATCAGCTCAGCGGCCAGGGCGAGAAATCAACTGGCCAGCCAGAGCCCCCCACCCTACTCAGCCACCAGCCAGAGTGCGCAGCTAGCCCCAAGCTCGGTCTGCTGATCTTGGGGAAAAATGCCTTCCTGTCTTTTGAGGGAAGAAAGATAACCGTTGCCCTTCCCTCTCCCTGGCAGGAGCTCATTGATCGGTTTGTAAGCCAAGGTGGAGTAGTGGTTGCCTTCGAGCAGGAATTTCTCCCCACCTGGCTGCCTAGTCAGATTACGGTTAATCCCTTGCATCAGGCCACAATGGCCTTCCCTGGCCGCGGCAGCCACCCTGTGCTTGAGGGAATAAGCGCTGAGGAGCTTCGGTTTTGGGGAAATGATCATGTTGTCTCACGCTATGACCTCAACCTGCCAGAGCGCGGGGATTGGCGTAGCCTTGTTGATAGCGGCGGAAGTGGCGGGCTGATCTACTCACCCCTCCTTGAGGTGAGATGGCAGGATGGGAGGATGATTTTTTGCCAGATGCTGGCCGTAGAAAAATGGGACAAAGAGCCTGCGGCTAGGATGCTTTTTAAGAATCTCCTCTCTTATGCAGCGGAAAAAGCAGGACAGAATAGCAGATTACAGCCTAAGACAGCAAATTCCACGATCATGATCGGAGGACTAAAAGGGAGGGTCAAGCCAGGGGAGAAGATCATGGTGTTTGATGGACAGGCTGCTAACTGGGAGTGGCTTGGCCAGAGCCAGGCCGATATCTTGGATTTTGTCAAGGGAGGAGGAAGGGTGCTCCTTCGGGAAATTGATGAGCAGAGCATCCCTTGGGTGCAAAAGATTCTACCTCTTAAGGTGAGAAAGATAAGCGGGCCGGATGAGATGCCGATAGAGGTAGTAGCTGAAGAGATAAAATTACCAGGGATGAGCGCGGCGGCAGTGAGAGAGCCGGAAAAACTGCCAGTAGCAGGAGCAATAAGTGCGGGGGAAAATCTAGATGAGGCAAGAGAGGATGATTCCATAGCGCTCTATAGCCGCGATCTGTACTGGGTTGAGCCCCACTCGGAATTTCGCTACGAGCGGGCTGGCTTTGATCGGGGAATTGCAGATTATGCCATTGAGGTTGAGGATAGTCAAAAGATTGATCATCGGACCGATGTTCGTTTGCTCTCATGGACAAGACCCCATGTTTTGCTCAAGGTCAATTATGGTCGTGGATTTTTTTTGATCGATCAGGTAAAATGGCCAAGAGAATTAGCTCGTGGGGGATTTAACGCCGGGCGGGGAATAAGGTATGCCTACTCAATTTTGCACTATCTTGGCTTAACCATTCAGGATGAGGTTTCCCCTTTAGGGGAAGAGATCCTTATTCAGGCAGAGAATATGAGCTGCCTTACGCCGGGCCAGCCTTTAATCAGATGCCGCAGTCATGATTACTGGACCTTGTGCAGTAATAATTTTATCAGCGAAAGGGTACATTTTGGCCACTCAGGGGAGTACACTTTTACGGCCAGAGCTAAGTGCCGTCGGCCCGATCTGCCGCCGCTCATGGTTTTGACGGTCGATGGTCTGACTGCTGGTATGCAGATCGTCTCATCGATCTTGTGGGAGAGCTTCAGGTTTACCGCTTGGGTGGAGGAGGGAGAGCATGAGGTGTCGCTGAGCCTGGTGAATGCAGATGATCCATACGGGGAGAAGTATTTATATGTTGACTGGCTCAGGATTAGTGATTAGACCTCCTTGCTTTTCAATCTTTAAGGCATGTCTGGTTCTTTAAGCTCTGAATCCAGAGCAACTACCTGAAAAAGCTTTATATTCCAGAATGTTAACTCACAAATGTTAACTCACACATTTTGTGAAAGTTAAAAGTTAACCGATTGATTTTAAAATGCAATCAAGCATTAATCCAGAGCAACCACCTGAAAAAGCTTTATATTCCAGAATGTTAACTCACAAATGTTAACTCACACATTTTGTGAAAGTTAAAAGTTAACTGATTGATTTTAAAATGAAATCAAGCATTCGCTCTGGCCTAAGGTTAAAGTTAAGGGGGTAACCATCAGCTTGTCAGACAGGGTGATAAAATTCGGTTTGATATTTCTGATTATCTACTGTCCGCTGGCCTTTGGATCGGTGCACATTTTTTCATTTACCCTGATGGAGATCGCAGTCTTTGGCCTTTGCCTCACCTGGCTGATCCAGCAACTTTGGTCGCCCAGCCGACTGGTGAGTGTTGAGTCTGGAGAGGCGATTTTAAGGCCGCAGCTTTCGCTCAGACAAAGCCCCCTAATCTGGCCTATCCTGTCATTTATCGGCCTGGTCATTATCCAATGTCTGCCTTGGCCCGCTTCGTGGGTAAAGGTGATTTCTCCAGCAACATTTAGGCTTTACCAGATGGCTTGGGGAAAAGTGCCTAAGTTTATAATTCTGTCTATCAATCCTTATAGCTCAAAGATCGCTCTTTTTCAGCTCCTTGCCTATGCTGGGGTTTTTTTTCTCATTATTAACTGGGCGCGGACGAGGGAAAGAATCAGGGCGCTGGCCACCTCTTTAGTACTGATCGGCTCCATTGAGGCAGTGTATGGCCTTTTGATCTTTCTTGGAAAATATCACCGCATCTTTTGGTATGAAAAGATCTGGTATCGAGATAGTGTTACTGGTACCTACATTAACCGCAATCACCTGGCAGGGCTCCTCGAGATGGCCATACCGATAGCCTTTGGGCTCCTGGTGGCCACATCCTCTGCTCGGGGAGAGAGGAGGAGAAAAAGCGCCAGGCCGGCTGGAATCAGAGGAGCTCTTTTAGCTTTGAAGGTCGATGATCATGAGCAGGCCAGGAGAGTGTTGCTGATCTTTCTTATGGCTATCATGAGCTTGGCCCTAATTCTTTCTGGGTCTCGAGGAGGGATTCTTTCTCTGGCCACGGCCTTTACCCTGATGAGCATCCTGCTGCTATTTCGGTCAAGGAAGAGGAAATATGCCCTGATTGGGCTCGTTATTGTGCTCATTGCGCTGGGATATGGCCTTATGACCGGCTTTGATACCACCTTAAGGCGTTTTGAGCAGATGAGCGCTGATGCCAAAACTAGGCTTCGTTTTGCCAGGACATCTTTGGGGATCATTCGGGATTTCCCCTTGCTTGGCACTGGCTGGGGAACCTTTCAGGATGCTTATCGCCGATACCAGAGTGCTGAAGACAGCGGCCTGGTAATCGATCATGCCCACCATGACTGGGTGGAATTGGGCGCCGAGACAGGTCTCATAGGGCTTGGGATAGCGGTTTTTTCCCTGCTGTTTGGTCTGGGTTACTTTTTCTCCCTTTGGAGAAAGAGGGAAAATAGCCTCAGCATTGGAATCGGATTAGGCGGTATGGGAGCAATAATTTCTCTTGCCCTTCATAGTCTTACCGATTTCAATATGCACATTCCAGCCAATGCCCTGCTTTTTAGCCTAGTGGCGGCTACTACCCTAAGGGGTCTACACTATCATCACCGCCGGGGAAAAGAGGAGGGGCAAGGGGGAGAGGGAGGCCTGGGGGTACGCCCGGGGCCCTGGCCACCTGCTGCCAGGGCTCCGGGCGACCGTTGGGCTTCCTTACGGGGAAGGCTCAACGCCTTGGGCGCTGAGGGAGAGAGGCTGGCAGATGAGCGATGTGCTTCGGTGCTTCAGCACACCATAGTCAGTCCTCCCCTTCCCCTGCCACCGGCAGTGTCTGGGCGAACTCCTCAAGCCGGGCCATTTCCGCGTCCGTCAGCCTCGTGCGCAGGGCGTGGTCCAATCGCCTCTGCCGCAGGGCGATCTCCCAGCAGGTCCGCTTGGGGCACAGGTAGGCGCCACGCCCACCTTTCTTACCGGTGGCGTCCACCTCAATCTCCCCGGTGGTGGACCGGAGGACCCGGATCAGGGTCCTCTTGTCCTTCACCTGGCGGCACCCCACGCAGGTCCGCTGGGGGACATGCTTCTGGCGCATCAGGATCCCTCGGCTCAGAACTCTTCGTACTCTTCCCAGTCCTTGCGGCGGCTGGGCTTGCGCACCCTTTGGACGATGATTTCATCCGTCTCCTCGTCGTAGACCAGGCGCCGCTTCTTCCCGCTCTTCTTGCCCTTCTTCCGCTTCTTCTTGGATTCGCCCTCGTATTCCCCTTCCTCGTCGCCTTCAAACTCGTCGTACTCGTACAGGTCCAGGTCGGGCTCCAGCGCCGTCTCCAGGGCGAGGGCGGGTTCCGCCTCCAAGGCGGGCTCCCTCTCTTCTTCTACTTCTACTTCTTCTACTTCGGCCTCCTCCACCTCTGGAGAGACCTCCAGGGCGACCTCTTCGGCGGCCGCCGGCGCCGGGGCTTCCTCCACCAGAGCGGGCTCCTGGGCAACCGGGACCTCTTCCGCCGCGGGCAGGGCCTCGGCCACCTCCTCAGGCTGGAGGGCAGCGGCCTCTACCGCCGGTTCGGGCATCGTCTCCTCGGCGGCCTTCACGGGCTCAAGGGCCTGGGCCGCGGCCTTGGCACGGCTCTTTTCCAGGAGCAGAAACGCAGATCGCACGATTCTCTCCATATCTTCATCAGAATTCACAGCGCCAAGCTCGAGGCGCTTGAGAAGCGTGCCCAGGGAGGACGAGAAGATGCTGGATCCGTACATACCGTAGAGATCGTACTCGAAGTACCTGATGAGCGAAGTCTGGGGAATGAAGCACTCTATCTCGCGATGCTCTCCCCGGTACCGCCA